>Ga0194115_10001318_pt1 | contig 31841 bp, 36 predicted proteins | sample TA2MahsurfametaG_3_FD_148656 | JGI IMG/M metagenome (GOLD analysis project Ga0194115, IMG submission 148656) | Freshwater microbial communities from Lake Tanganyika, Tanzania - TA2015002 Mahale S4 surface | ecosystem: Environmental > Aquatic > Freshwater > Lake | place: Tanzania: Lake... | reverse complement strand
ACCAACGAACGAAACGGTCATGGACATACAGCCCCCCCCCTGAAATGGTAAGCGACCCGGCGCAATGTGCACCGGTGGCAACACGATAATACGCGGAGCGCCGGAAAGCAATAGCGCCGCGAAGCGAGGGGCGAGTGCTCGAGGAGCGAGGGGCGAGGAGCGGGAGCGGGGGGCGAGCTCTATCTCTATGTGTGGAGCTCCGGCCCGCGCGCGTTCCATCGCCATGGAGCGCCCCCAGGACGAACGGACACCAGGGGCTCGAGATCGCCGGGCGCTCGAGCTCGAGGAACGCGTGGGGGCAGCAGAAGCAGCAGCACCGGGGGGGAGGGTAGGGGAGGGGGGGGTATGTCCGCGCGCGTTCATCCAAGTAGTCACACCACCCCGTCAGCCGCGCCTAGCGCCCAGTACAAGTCAACGCTATATTCCCCGGGATGGCCAAGCATACGAGCGCCGAGCGCGCGGAGATCCTCGAGGCCGTGTTCGAGGGGATGACGAACGGGCACACGGTGGCGGACAGCTGTCGCCGGCTCAAGGTGAGCGCGGGGATGGTGCGGCAGTGGATCGCGCGGGATCCGGAGTTAGGGGCGCGGTATCAGCGGCTGCGGCCGCTTCTGGGCGCGGCGTTGGCGGAAGAGGCGATCCGGGTGGCGCGGGAGTCGACGACGCAAACGACGGCGATGGACCGGGTGCTGATCGAGACGCTGAAGTGGGCGGCGGCGAAGAGTGCGCCGGTGGACTACGGGGATAAGCAGGTGGTGCAGCACGAAGGGCAGCAGACACTACAAGTCAAAGTCATCGAGGATGACGCACCCGTCCGGAACACCAAGGCGCTGAAGGAAGCGGCGGTGACTGCGGTTCTGCACGCGGCAAGTACCGGACCGATGGCGCTCCCTGCGCCAGATCGCGACGAAATCGCGTAAAATCGATTTTAAGGCCCGAACGATGGCGGGGGGTACCCAGGGTATGGGGTGCGCCCCGTTTGGCGTTCTGGGGCCATCCTGGCGCAAAAGAGGGGGTCCGCGCCGGAATCAACCATGCCGGGTTCAGCTGCCTCAGCGCGAAGGGTGGTCGAGGGGGCGTTATTGCCGGGATTATGTAAAGTTGACCTCGCGCGGTTGTTAGTTTAGGAGTGAAGGAGTAAAAGAGTATACGAGTAACTAGTAACTGGGTACTAGGTACTAGTTACTAGTTAACTACTCCTAGTATACTAGTGCTGAGGTAACACAGATCTCTAGCGCTGACCCCCGACACAGCTCTGTCAGGGGTGACTCTGGAGTCGGGGGTGAACAGGAATCGGACCCGTAATGAGTAACATCATACCCATTAAGAGCCAGATTAACGCCGAACGGGTAAATATTTACCTCAAGCTGCAAAACGTCGGTACTTTTCCACAAATACCGACCAAGCGCAACAACCGAAAATCCACCCACACCCAACCACATTAGCGCCAAGGCTTGACGGATCGTGGTTCGGGCGTTATTTTGTACACTGCCGCCAGTGGCTCTGCGCCAGATAGCTTCCATGTTGAAGCGAAGCGGTGGATGGGACGTTTTCTGCTGCCGCGCGGGTGGGGCAACGCAGCACCCACCCCGCGGTCCGCGTCCCCGGTATACCTTGGAGATTCGTGACTGCAAGCAAGCCCAAGCCGCAAGAGGTCAGCGTGCGCCTGCACCGGCTCCATCCGGGGCAGGCGGCGGTGGCCGAGCATCCCGCCCGGTTCCGGGTCGTCATGTGCGGCCGGCGGTACGGCAAATCGGCGCTAGGCATCCGGCTCGCCTGCGATCAGGCGCTGGCCGGGCAGCCCGTGGGGTGGTTTGCCCCGAGCTACAAGCTGGCCCTGGAAGCTTGGCGCGAACTCGCCCAGCGCCTCCAGCCGGTGATCAGCCGGCAGAACGAGCAGGATAAGCGGATGGAGCTGGTGACGGGCGGGATCATCGAAATCTGGACCTTGGACTCCCCCGATCCGGCCCGTGGCCGCAAATATGCCCTGGCGATCATCGACGAGGCCGGCATCGCGAAGGATCTGCTCGATGTCTGGCAGGCCGCGATCCGTCCGACCCTAGTCGACTTAGGGGGTCGGGCGTTATTCTTGGGCACCCCCAAAGGGCGCCGGCATGGCTTCGTGTCGTTGTTCAACCGCGGGATAACGGGGGACGACCCCGACTGGGCCAGCTTTCGCGCCTCGACGCTCGAGAACCCCTACATCCCGCCAGACGAGATCGAGATCGCCCGCAAAGAGCTCCCGCCGGAGATCTTCCAGCAGGAGTTCGAAGGCATCCCGACCGACGATGGCGCCAACCCGTTCGGGTTAGAAGCGATCCGGAAGGCGGTCGGGGACTGCGGGGACCACCCCCCCGTGGTCTACGGCATCGACCTCGCCCGCTCGATGGACTATACCGTGGTCTGCGGCTTGGATGCCTGGCGCCGGGTCACCCGACTCGAACGCTGGCAGGCCCCCTGGGCCGAGACCAAGCTGCGGATCCAGCAGATCGCAGAAAAAACACCGTGCGTCGTGGACGCCACGGGCGTCGGCGATGCGATCGTGGCCGATTTGCAGCTGATGGGGGTCGATGTGACCCCCCATGTCTTTACCCAAAGCAGCAAACTGCGCCTGATGCAGCGGCTGATCGCCAGTTTCCAGGCCGGCGAATTGCACCTCCCCGCCGGGTGGCTGCCGTCCGAGCTCGAGGCGTTCGAATTTACCTACACCGCCAGCGGGGTGCGCTACGAAGCCCCCAAAGGCTACCACGATGACGGTGTCATGGCGCTCGGCTTGGCGCTCTACGGGTGGGATCGGGTGCAAGTCGTGCCCCCGGAACCCGCCCGCATGGGCACCGTGTTCGTTGATGACCCGGTCCTGTCCCCCACCCGGTCGCCCGTCGCCAAGATCGGCGACTTTGCGACCCAACTTCCTGCTGAGAGCTGGTAATGCCTGAGAAAGAACGGTTTATGGACGCTGTCGCCGCCAAAGTCGGCGCCAAGCGCCGCCCGATGATGAAGCGCAAGGGCCTGACCGGCAGCGCGCCGGCGGTCGTCATCGCCATCGGCGCCCCCAAGAAGCCCATGCTGGGCAAGAAGGCAGACGAGATGGAAGACGACGCACAGGGCGAGGACATGAAGCTGTCCAAGGCCGACAAAATCGCTGCCCTGCAGGAAAAAATCGCCAGCTTGAAGGCCGAACTCGCCCTCCTCGAAGACGAAGAGGAGATGGACGAGGTCGAAGAGGACGCCTACGAGGAAGACGAGGCGCGTGACGAGGACGAAGACTGATGGCCAAGTCGCCGGCGTGGCAACGCGCCGAAGGGAAGAACCCGGAAGGTGGGTTGAACGAGAAGGGCCGGGCCAGCTTGCGCGCCGAAGGGCGTGACATCAAGCCGCCCGTGAAGCAAGCGGAGGCGAAACGTTCGCCGACGTCAGCGAAACGCCGGATTGCTTTTTGCCGGCGCATGAAGGGCATGAAGGCCAAACTCACCAGCGCGAAAACGGCGAATGATCCGAACTCGCGCATCAACAAAAGCCTCCGGGCTTGGGATTGCAACTAATGGCAGCGACCCTCCTCAAGACCAACAGCGTGACCGTCGCGGCGCAGGACGATGCCGCGAGTGTGTCCGGCCTCCCGTCGCCCGGCTTCGTCGCCGTGCAGGTGACCGGCACGTTCACCGCGACCATCACGTTCGAGGCGTCGGTCGACGGCACGAACTACGTCGCCTTCAACATGACGCCGTCGAACTCCGGCACCGATGCGTCCACGGCAACCGCTGCTGGCGCGTTCACTAAGTCGACCGGCGCCTTTAGCGCCTTCCGGGCGCGGTGCTCGGCGTATACGTCCGGCGAGCCGGTCGTCACCCTCCGCTATTCCGCGCAGTAATGCTGGTCCATCTCCTCTGGGCCGCCGTCGCGGTGTATGCCCTCCACCGGCTGAGTGCTGTGCTGGAGCGTTTTGCACCCGTCCGGCCCGAGGCATTGGCGCCAGCCGCCGATCCCCTCGTGGAGATTCCCGAGGATTTGGTGGCCGTGGCCATGCAGGAGCGGGAAAGCTGGGCGCAGGAAGAGACGCTCCGGGCCATCCGTGAGCGCTTTGAGGACCTCCGAGACTGGAACAAAGTACGCGCCGCTGTGGGCGTCGGGAGAATCGACTAAGTGACCGCACCATTCGCAGATGCGCTGTTGGAAGACGCCCTGGCGCGGGCGATGGAGGGCCTCAGCAACAATCCCGAGGACCCGAATGAGCAGGTCGCGCCCAATCCGCCCGAGGAGACCGGTCGCACCCCCAAAGAGGACGCGCAAGCCCTCCAGCGGGCGCTCTACGGGGCGGATTATCCGGGCGCCGACCCCAATACCGCCGAAAACTTGCAGGCGTGGGCCTCGTGGGCGCATGGGTTGTGGACCAGCCGGCGCGAATCGGTACAGATGCACCTGCATTTGGTCGAGCGGAACCGCTTGTTCCGGGCCGGCCAACAGTGGATTTCGGCGAATGGCTTGGGTCCCTGGCGTGAACCGGCCCGTCCGCGTGATGCGGCCCGCGTCGTCTACAACATGATCGACAAAGCGCTCGACCAGCGCCTCCAAATTCTCGTCGACCAGCGCCCCGGCTTCTCGGTGACCCCGGTCACCCAAGACCCAGACGACAAACGCAAGGCGCAGGCCCAGCAGATGGCGCTGGAGTACCAGTACGAGCAGCTCCAGATGCCACGCCTCGCCCGCGAAGCCGCCTTCTGGGCGCAAACGGACGGCCTCAGCTTCTGGCACATGTTCTGGGACCCAGATCGGGGCCCGTGGGACGAGCGCTTGGGCGAAATGCCGGGTCAGAAGAAGCCCTTGGGCGACATCGGCTGCCAGACGCTCCGCGTCGAGCAGGTCCGCGTCAGCCCGAACGCCACCGTCACGCAGGCGCCCCATTGGGTCGTCATCCGTGAGGTGATTTCCCGCGCCGAGGCCGCGTTCCGCTACGGCGTGACGGGATTGGAGGCGGCGGATACCACGCTCTCATACGGCAATGCGCCAACGTACAGTGGGTCCGAAGGCCTCGGCGCATGGGTGCTGACGCAGACGACCATCGGCGAGGGCCAGCGGCTCCGCGACGAGGACGTCACCGAGCGGTTCACCATTTACGCCGCCCCGCACGCCGATGCGCTCCCGGAAGGCTTGCATTTGATCGTGGTCGGCGACACGGTTGTGTTCGGCCCGTCGCCGCTCCTCTGGAATACCATTCCCGTCGTGCCGATTCGGGACGGCTCCTCGGACCCGAGCTACTATCCGCGCCCCGTCATGGAGCAGTGGATCGACCACCAGATGCGCGTCAATGCGTTGCTGTCGAAGTGGGTCGAGAACATCCGCGTCAACGCGGGGGGCCGCTTCCTGACCCGTCCGAACACCATCGCCACCGAGACGTTCATGGGCGGCGTCACCTCGATGATCGAGATTCGGGGCGCCGGGCCGATGTCCGACTCGATTCAGCCCGTGCAGGGCTTCTCGGTCGGGCAGGATGTGAAGGAGGCGCTGGCGCTAGAGAAGACGGCCTTCGAGGATGCCTCGGGTTGGAACGCGGTGAGCCGTGGGCAGGTGACCGGCGAGTCCGGCCGCGCCATCATTGCCAGCCGCGAGCAGTTGGAGCGGGTGTTCTCGCCCGCCGTCAACGCGCTGGCGCAGGCGTACACCGATTGGTGCAAAATCTGCATGGCCGGGATGGCGTGGGGCTACGATGTCCCCCGCTCGCTCGGTGCGGTCGGTAGGGGCCGTCCCGACTTGGCTCGTGCCATCAGCACCACCGACTTTGACGGGCAGTCCGACGTCAAGGTCGAGCCGTCGACGATGATGCCGATGCCGATGGCCTTCCGGCTCTACCTCTTGGACAACTGGCTCCAGACCGGCGTCATCGACGCCAGGGAGTACCGGCGCCGGCAGCAGTTCGCCATCGCGCGGGATATTGCAACACCCGACGAGGACCAGGAAGCCCGCGCCAAGCGCGTGGCGGACGCCATTCGCATGGGCGGGGCGGTCCCCGAGATGCGTTGGCAGGATAACGAAGCGATTCATCAGGACGTCTTGGAGCGGGAGATTCTGCTCCAGGACGACCTCGATCCGCAGATCATCACCATCGCGCAGGAGCGGTGGACGAGCTTGGCCAATCAGGCCATGCAGAAGCAGGGGGGTGGCGCACCGCCGGCACCGCCGGTCGGTGGCCCCCCGGCTGGCCCTGGCGCCGCCAGTGTGCCCTCTCTCCCGCCGGGTCAGCTGCCGCTGGCGTCCGGTAACCCCCCGATTGGCGTGGCCCCGATGCTGCAACAGCAGCTCGTCGGCGCGCCAGAAGCGGAGGTCGCCGCACGGCAGGCGGACATCCTGTCCCGCCAATCGTAAGGAGTACCGATGGACATCAGTACCGCGTTGTCGGAGGCCGCTGACGCGGCGATGGCCGGCTTGGCCACCGCCCCCGCAGACGCCCCTCCCCCCGCCCCCCCGGCAAAGACCAAGGCCCCAGCGGCCGACGCGCCAGAGCCGGATGAGACCCCGACGGAGGCCATCGCGCCAGACGAAGGGGACGAGACCATGCAGGAGGCGCCCGAAGTCGAGGGCGAGGACGCCGAGGTCGAAGCCGCCCCAGACCTCCCAGAGGGCTACGTCGCCGTTCCGGTGGTCGGCGACCAGCTGGCGACCGAGTTCACCCTCCGCGATGCGGAAGGCGAGGTCGAGATTCCGGCGCTGATCGTCGAGTACAAGGCGAATGGCAAGGTCCGCAAGGACCGGCTGGACCAGGTGGTCAAGCTCGCGCAGTTCGGCGTCTATAACGAGGCCCGCGAGCAGCAGGTCAAGCAGGTCGAACAGCAGGCGCAGGCGTTGCAGACCGAGCGGGAAGAGTATGCCCAGCTCTTGTCGGAGCGCGAAGCCCAGCTCGAACGCCTGCTCCAAGATGAAGACTTTTTCCTCTCCGTCCGCGACGCCTATCAGGCGGAGAACAGCCCCGAGAAGCGGGCCGAACGGGCGGAGCGAGAGGTGGAGCGCGTCCGGGTCGAAGCACAGATGACCCAGATTCAGCAGCACGGACAGCAGTTCTATCAGGCGGAAGTGAAGCCAGCTCTGGACTTGATTGCCCAGACCCTGCCTTCGGTGACGTCCGACGAGTTGGAAGAGCGGATGGCGTATGCCATGCAACTGCACGCGCAGGTCGGGCCCAATGGCCAGCCCTATCTCCCCGCGTCCCAGTTCGATGCCGCTCGGCAGTACATCGTGAATGACCTGGCGGTCTGGGCGCAGATGATGCATGCCCGCCGCAGTGAGGTTGCTACCCCGACCCAAGTGGTCGAGGCGCAGCAAGCTGCGGTGAAAGCACAAGTCGAAGCGCAGAAAGCCAAGCGGGCCTTAGGCCAAGCCACTAAGCCCGTGGGTCGTGCCGCGACTCCTGAGAAGGGGAAACCCAAGGCTGGCAAACCCAAGACGCTGGATGATGCCCTCGATAGTGCGATGGACGAAATCCTGTCGTCAATCCGTTAACACATACACCAAGAGTTAAATCATGCCTGCTCCTACCGTTATTACCGATGCGGAGCTGACTGGGCTTCTGAAGAACGTCTACTCGCAGTTCCGCGAGAAAGTGCAGAACCTCGTCACTCCGCTCCTCGCCCAGCTGGAGAAGGGCCGCGCGGGCGGCCCCCGTAACATGCGCTGGGGTGGCAACAACGTGTTCTTCGACGTCGTGACTGGGCGTCCCTCTGGCGCGACGTTCTCGTCCGCCGGCTACTTCCCGCCCGACACCACGGCGCAGGAAGTCCAGGCGAACGTCGGGGTGGTGCGTGCCTACACGACCCGCCAGATCGACGGCCTCGCCTTCGTTGGCACGCAGTCCAAGGATGCCGCCTTCACCACCATCGCCAAGAAGACGATGGAGGAAATCAAGGAGGCGTCCACCCTGCTCATGCAGCAGGCGCTCCACAACAAGGCGGACGGCGTCGTGGCCCTCATCGGGACCGCGACCTCGGCCACCAGCATCATCGTCTCCTCGCCCTACGGCGTGAGCGGCGCGGGCCAGGGCTCGCTCCTCCTCTCGGTGGGCGACTTCATCGCCGTCCTCGACACCTCGGCGGCGGACGCGGTTCTCGGGCGCGCGAGCATCACCGCCATCTCCAACAGCGGCGACAACGCGACCCTCACGCTCTCGGGCGCGGGCATCGCGGGCATGGCTGCCACGGACAAGATTGTCAAGGCGACCGCCTCGGATACTTCGTTCAACGGCGCTATGAACGGCCTCATCAACATCACTAACCGGGGCGGGTCCTACGCCTCGCTCCACAGCATCTCGGCCTCAACTTACGGCATCTGGGATGCGACCCGTATGGTCGCCGGCACCGACACCCCGGACGCCAATCAGCCGACCGAGTCGGACATCTGGGACTTGATCCAGAAGATCGCCGGCCGCTCGGGCAAGGACGCGATGGTGCGTCCGAAGGACTTCCTCCTCATGACCACGCCGGGCCTCGCCAAGAAGCTCATGGAGTCGATGGTCGGACAGCGCCGGTTCACCGCCGGCGAGTTCAGCACCACCATCAAGGGCGGCTATAAGGCGCTTGAGGTGTGCGGCATCCCGATGGTCCAGGACTACTATGTCCCGGCCGGGACCATCTATCTCCTCCACCTCCCGTCGCTGGCGTGGGTGGATGCGAAGGATTGGGGCTTCGTCGAGTTCGAGGGCGCTGGCCCGTGGCGTTGGCTCGCAGGGCGTGATGCCTTTGAGACGACCTACGGCTGGTACGGGAACCTCGCGTGCCTTGCGCGCAATGCGTTTGGCAGCATCACGGGGTACACCGACACCGCGCGCTACACGCACGTCGCGTAACCTTCACTGGGACGGGGTGGGCGCGAGGGCGCTCACCCCAACCCGAGGATAACTCATGCCCTATAACTATTTTGCTCCGACGCCGGGGCGGCTCGGGGTCCTGCCCAATCTGCTCGTCGGGCGCTGCGATGCGGCCATCGGGAACAGCGGTGCCACGACCTATAGCTTCGGCTCGCACCCGGCCAAGTGCTACATCAACCGCGCCGTGGTGTCGGCCTCGACGGTGCCGGCCTCGTCTGGCGGCACGATCCTTGGTGTGATTCAGAAGTACGACGCCTCGGCGGACGCAGCGGTCACCCTGACCGATAACGTGGACCTCGAAGCGTTGACGGAGAAGGAGGGGACGGCGGTCGCGCTCCTCTCGACCTTGACCGATGCCCAGCGCACGCTGGACACCGGCGATACGCTCCAGTTTGTGGTGACCACGACCAGCACGGTCGGCACGGCAGCGGTTGACCTCATGGTCAACGTCGAGCTGTTCGTGGAGGTCTAATTCGTGCCGGTGCTACTCAATAGCGCCGGCCAGCCCGAGCCGCCCACGCACATGGTGGCGCGGCTCCGGGCGCTCCACGCGGGGTTGCATCTTAAGTTTGTGACTCACACAGGAGAACACTGGGCCGTCTGTCTGACCTGGCCGCCGGACGATCGGCGCTGGGAGTATGTTCAGACGGGGGCGACAGACTCGGCCAGTGCGTATGACATCATCGGCTATCTGCCGGTGGATTGCTCCGCCGACGAGGCGCCCGCCTATTTGGAGCGCACCTTGCGGCAATATCCCAAGGATGAGGTCCGCCACATGGCCGACCAGGTCCACGCCTATAACGCCGACGCTCCCGTTGCGGCTGCCATTGAGCAGGCGCTCACCGAAGCGTTGGAGTCGCCGATTGTCCCGAAGAAGCGGGGCCGGCCTAAGAAAGTTAGCTAACCGAGGCTCGCATGGCCATCAGTCGGGCAGAACTGGTCGAACTTACACGCGAGGTGATGGACGCCGTCGATTCGACGCGCTGGTCCGATACGCTTATCAAAAGCGCGCTGAACGTGGTGTATGACGACGAGTGGTCCAATCTGCTGAACGCAACGCAGTATTACACCTATGCGATGCGGACGGTGACCACGGACGCCAATGGCGTGGTCGACTTTACTAGCCTCAATAGTGGAGGCGGGGACAGCCAAGAGAATTTTTACCGCATCTTATCGGTATCGGACGGCAATGTGCTGTATACCCAGACGCGGTTCCAAGATGTCCCGCTCGCAACCACCACGAACTATCTACCAACCTATCCGCGCCTGTACTACATCGTGGGCGAACAGGTGCAGATTCTGCCGGTGGCAAGCGGGACAAGCCTGTTTGTGGCGGTTAACTATAAGCCAACGTCGCTATACGACTTACTGTCGGATGCCTCGACCATCACCTTCCCGCTGGGTGGGGAGTGGATCATCGCCAACGAGGCGGGGGCCAGACTGCTCAACAAGGGCGGGGCCGAGTCGGGCGCGGCGCAGGTCTTGAAGCGCGAAGCGGCAGAGTTGCGGATGGGTCTACTAGACGACATTCGGCGCCGCACCATCAACCCGACGCTCCTGGCTTATCCTGACCAGAAGCATAATTGGGCGAGTTGTTAATGCGGGAACGCCTGGTTGATCAACAGCCGCAAATGATTGGCGGCCTAAATAGCATCTCGGACGATGTGGCGTTGCAGCCCAACCAGTTGCGGCAAACCGCCAATGCGCGGCTGACCGACTATGGGGCGGTAACAAAGCGTGGAGGCACGCAACGCACCTCGTCAGCCGCGTTGGCGGCCGCGGCCGTGTTGAACGGGGTTAACTGGAGCAAAGATAGCGGGACGAAAGAGTTGTTGGCGGTCTGCGACGGCAAACTTTTTACGGCAACGTATGGCAGCTTCCCTATCACCTGGACCCAAGAGACCGGGGCGTTGTCAACCGCTACCGCGCCGACCTTTGCCCAGTTTCGGGACACCAGCGGTGCTGACGTCGTCTATTTGGCCGACGGCGGGTTGTTGAATAAGTGGGATGGCACCACGTTGACCGTGAATATTGCAAACACGGTTGCCCTTGATGTGATCCAAGTGCATAACGAGCGGCTGTGGGGGACGGGCAACAGCACCTACCCCGACAGCATCTTCTACTCGGACCTGAATAACGGGGACACGCTAGGCTACGGCGCGGGGGGTGGCGGGCAGATCATCGTCCGCACCTTCGGCGATGAGGCAATTATTGGACTCGCCTCGATTAATACGTCGCTCCTCATTTTCCATCGGCGCGGTATTTCTCGTTTAACCGGGTTTGGACAAGACGACATCACGGTACAGCCAGCGGCGGTGACGGCGGACGTCGGCACCATCGCCAGCAAGTCTATCGTGGCGTCCAACAACATCGCCTACTTCATCTCCGAGCGCGGCCTCTACCGCTGTAACGAGATGGAGGTGGCGCCGGTCGGGACGCCCGAGACGCCGGACCCGCTCCTTCCCCTGATCCGCAGCCTCTCTAGCGCCGAGTTCGATAACATCCGGTGCCTCGTCAACCGGGCGACCAAGGAGCTGTGGATTTCCGTCCCCGGCATCGGGTGCTACCAGTACCACCTCGTCCTGAACGCGTGGTCTGGTCCCTGGGACACTGCCTACATTAGTCCCGACACAACGGCCTTCTTTGAGGCCATTGACGATGATGGTCTGCCGGTCGTCCTGCGTGGGGACGCGGATGGCTTCGTCTCGCTCTGCGACGCCCCACTGATCTATGCTGATAACGTAGCGGCCGACGGCACAGGTGGCTCATCTTATTCGCTGACCGCGCAGATGCATCGCCTCTACTGCGGGGACGATGCGCTGGCGAAGGCACTCCGCTGGGGGTATGTCACAGCGCAGCTCAAGGGGTCCAAGAACTGCTCGGTGTCGTGGGCCACGGACGAAGCCTTTGGAACGTTCCAGCTTCCGCCTAGCTCGGCCGGCATCTGGTCGGTGCTGGAGTATTGGAATACGGGGGTCTGGGGTGGGTCGGGCAGCCGGAGTTATCGGGTGCCGATGGGCGGGACGGGCTACTACATCGACCTGACGATTACAGATTCTGGGGCCGCGCTCCCCGTGTTTAGTCGCATGCAAATTGAAACCTTTGCCTTGGGACGTCGCTAATGGCTACGACCGTCGGTTCACATTCTGTTTCTACTTTTGCCACGCCGGTCAATGGTGGCCCGCTTGACGCGAACGTGGTGCGCGGGAATGATAATACCATTCGCACCGCCTACGTCGCGCACGACGCGGATCCCGGCATCCATGTGCAGTCGTCAACGTTGGCCGCCCGACCAGCGGCAGGCACCACAGGCCGCAAGTGGATTACCTCGGACCAGCCACAAAAGCTGTGGTATGACGACGGCACCGACTGGCATGAGGTTGGCGGGGACGCCATTACCCTCTACTGCAAGGCAACCGAGACAATCGCAAAGGGTGACATTGTTAAGGTCACGGGGTTTAACACGGGGCAAGATGTTATTGAAATTGCCAAGGTGTCAAGCGCCTCGGATGTGGCGTTCGGCATTGCGGAGACGGCGATTGCGAATGGTTCGCTTGGTTACATTGTAAACACGGGAATCATTCAGGGCGTTGCTACGAGCAGCTTTGCTTTGGGCAACATTCTCTTCCCCAACACCTCCGGCGGGCTGACGGCGACCAAGCCGACCTCGGGCAACTACCAGCCCGTCGCCACCGTCCTCCGCGCCCACGCCTCGTCGGGCGTCCTCTACGTCGAGTTCTCGGCGCCTCGGATCGTGGAGCGGTCGGACAACACCGTTAGCACCGTCGTCCTCCGTGACGCCTCGGGCAACTTCGCCGCTGGCACCATCACGGCGGGGGCGCTGACCGCGTCGGGGGCGGTATCGGCTGGGTCGGTGACCTCGACGGGCCTTGTCACCTTCGCCAGCCTCAAGGGGACCGGGGCGACGACGGTCACGGACATCCTGAACGATGGCACGATGGCGACGGCCTCGGCCACCACGCTCGCCACCTCGTCGTCTATTAAGACCTATGTGGACGCGCAGGTGGCGACGGCGGACACGCTGGCCGAGGTGATGGCGAACGGGAACACCACCGGGGCCACCGACCTCATCGTCAACAGCGGGCAGAAGATTCGCACCCCAGCGGTCGCGGCACAGGACGGCACGGCGGCGATCACCATCGCCAACTCGACGGGCGCCTTGACGCTGGCCTCGGCGCTGGCAGATAGCAACCTCGCCACCATCTCCACGGCGGCCAAGGTCAGCAATAGCGCCACCACGGCCACCAGCGCCAACACGGCCTCGGCTATCGTGGCCCGTGACGCCAGCGGGAACTTCACGGCGGGAACCATCACGGCCTCGCTGACGGGGTCCATCTCGGGCAACGCCGCCACGGCGACGGCCTTGCAGACGGCCCGGAACATCAACGGCGTCTCGTTCAACGGCACGGCGGACATCACGGTCACGGCGGCGGCGGGTACCCTGACGGGCAACACGCTCGCCTCGGGCGTCCTCGCCTCATCCCTCACCTCGGTCGGCACCCTGTCCTCGCTGACGGTGAGCGGCGACCTGACGGTGGATACCTCAACGCTCAAGGTCGATAGCACGAACAACCGGGTTGGCGTCGGGACGGCAACACCAGCCCGTGCGCTTGAGGTGAACGGATTCTTCCGTGCGACTGACGGAACCGTACAGGCGGAAATAGCGTGCGGGTCCAGTACGGCGTTCATCGGTACCAACAACAACTTCCGCGTTGCCTTCCAGACGAACGCCGTTGAACGGATGAGCTTGGAGACGTCCGGCAACCTCGCCGTCGATACCAACACGCTCTATGTGGACGCGGCGAACAACCGCGTGGGGATTGGGACGGCGAGTCCGTCACAGCAGGTTCACGCGCAAACTAATTCTACAACCTATTATTTAGCAGAAACAACCGGCACCGGCGCCAGTTCTGGGTTTCGGATGAAAGGTGGCGCATCTGCTGATTACACAATCTTTACGACACAAGGCACAAACCAGTTCGCTATCTACGATAACGTTGCCGGCGCCGAACGCCTGCGCCTCGACGCCTCCGGCAACCTCGGCCTCGGGGTGACGCCGACGGCGGGACACGGCGGGTTGCAAATACTTGGCCCCACCAGTGCCAATTTGTACACGCAAGAGGGGGTGGATAAGGTCAAGGCAGGTGTCCGCGCTTCTGGACGCACGGGCATTTCGTTTGATTCGTCCGACGCGACCTACACGAACCGGATGTGGTTCATCGACAATCTCGCCTCGGCTGGCAGTCTCATAATTGGTCGCCCCGGTCTTGATGCCGTGCGTATCGATAATTCCGGCAACCTCGGCCTCGGGGTCACGCCGAGTGCGTGGTTTAGCTCGTTTAGGGCATTTCAGTTTGGTGCAAACGGCTCAAGCATTTTTGGTCGCTCTGAAAACAACACCGCGGCGATTGCGTCTAATGCGTTTGTTAATACTAGTGGCAACCTTACCTATATCAACAGCAATTTCGCTTCGTACTACCAGCAACTGAATAGTCAACACCAATGGTATATCGCCCCCTCTGGCACCGCTGGCAACACCATCTCGTTCACGCAGGCGATGACGCTGGATGCGAGCGGGAATCTGGAAGTTGGCGGTACGGGACTCAACTATCGCATCGGGGCGTTTGTTGCATCCAGCGGGACGTTCCAACAGGCGTTTAGCGTCACGAACAACGCGAATGCAGACTTTCGTGTCCGCATCAAGACTAGCGAAACGCTTATTGGAACGTCGGCAGGTGTGCTGGCGATTGAGACAGGCGGCACCGAACGCGCCCGCATCGATGCGAGCGGGAATCTGTTGGCGGGATGCACGTCGATTCGCGGGACGGGATGGACGACGAATCCGGGCGGACACTACGCCGCCGAACTAACCAACTATGGTGGCGCACAATATTTCGTCAATCGAAATGACGGGGAAGGCGCATACCTTGTTCTTGGAAAATCGCGTGGGTCAACGGCAAACGCGACAACCATTGTGCAGAGTGGCGATGCGCTTGGACGTATTATTTTTAGTGCCGCAGACGGTGACGCGGTAGCACAAACTGCCGCTTACATTGAGTGCATAGTTGACGGTACGCCCGGTTCGACAGCCGATATGCCGGGGCGACTGGGTTTTTGGACCGTACCGGATGGTTCTGGTACGCCAGTCGAACGCGCCCGCATCACGTCGGGGGGCTACTTCAAGGCGTCGAATACGGGGGTGTACAACGACAGCACGAACTCTACGCATGAACTGCGAAGTGATGTCAATGCGGCAACCATTGTCATTACAAACACCAATGCGTCGTTTGCCAACGACTGTGTGCTAATTCAACCAAACCGAAATACAACAAACAATACGTATTACCATTTGAGTTGCTATACGCTCGATGGACTGGCATATCGTTTTCGCATTGCCGATTCTGGTAACGTCACCAACACCAACAATAGTTACGGACAGATTTCCGACATCAAGACCAAGCAGGATGTGGTCGATGCCGTTTCGCAATGGAATGATGTGAAGGCGGTACGGGTGCGAAAGTTCCGCTTCAAGAACGACCCAGATGGGCCGTTGCAGATTGGTGTGGTGGCGCAGGAAATCGAAGCGGTGTCCCCCGGATTGGTCGAAGAGCATCCCGACTACGAAAATGTCGAGGTCACGGACGAGGACGGCAACGTCACCACAGAGCGTCAGGCCACCGGAACGGTCACCAAGTCGGTCAAGTACTCGGTGCTATACATGAAGTCGGTCAAGGCGCTACAGGAAGCGATGGCCCGTATCGAGGCGCTGGAAGCCCGCCTTGAGGCGCTGGAAGCGTAATGCTGAACTGGCTGGCGTCTATCGGGCGGCAAGTCCTTCGCGCCTTCGGGCTTGGGGCCAAAGCCGAGCCGTTGAACTGGGGCGTCTCGGTGTTCCCGGTGACCGACCGTGCGGCGATTGACGCCTTGTGGTGGACCCAGCACGCCATCGTCACGGGTCGCGGGACGGCGGCGGCGTATGCCTCACCCGAGGGACTGCGCTACGGGGTCTATCAGGGCGACCGCTTCCCCGACGGCAGTACGCATTGGGGCAAGTATTGGAAGCACTCACGGGTCATCGCGGTGCTGAAGGCCCACGCGGGAAATACGGCGCTGTGGGCGCATGAGTGTCGGCACGATGTGCTGGGGACGGAAGACCACCCGAAGCAATGGTTCAACGGTTCAGACTTGAGGATGCCCTGATGGCGAAGCGGAAGCTGGCCCTAAAGCGCCCGAAACCCAGTGATCCTGGTAAGTGGGCGTCGGCGGTGGCAGAGGCCAAGGCCAAGTTCAAGGTGTATCCGTCCGCCTACGCCAACGCCTACGCCGCCAAGCGGTACAAGGCGATGGGCGGTGGGTGGCGGGGGCCGAATAACAAGGTGAAGCGCGATGGCTAAGGGTGGTTTGGGGAAGTGGTTTGGCGAGGAGTGGGTGGACATCTCCCGCAAGGACAAGAGTGGCAAGCACCCGCCGTGTGGCCGGGACAAGGCCGATACGTCGTCCAAGGGCTACCCCAAGTGCCGGCCCAAGGCGGAGGCGGGGCGGATGTCACCCGAGAAGAAGCGGCTGGTCGTCCGCCGCAAGCGCAGTCAACCTCAAGGGGTCGGTGGCAAGCCGACCATCGTTAAGTAAGGAGCCACGATGCCGATCAAGAGCAAGAGTCAGCAGCGCGCCATGTACGCCGCCGCCTCCGGGAAGGGGCAGGGTGGTATCCCCAAGTCGGTCGCCAAAGAGTACATTGAGGCTACCCCCAAGTCGGCCTATGGCACGATGCCCGAGCGGGTATCGCGCAAGGCCGCGATGAAGCGCAAGAAGCGCTAAGGAGCCTCGTATGTCGCAAGAGACCAAATCCGTTAGCCCCGCCGTCCAGATCCTCTGCCAGCAGGTTGTGCAGCGCTTCGTGCTGGAGCAGGAGCAGCTGGCCAAGATCGCCTTCGAGACGGACAAGCTAGACCCAGCCGAGGGCTATCGGCTGGACGTGTTCAATGCCGTGTATGTGAAGCCTGAGATTCAGCCGGCGGCCGAGCCGGCCCCTGCTGTCTAACCCCTGATCCCCCGAGTACCCCATGGCGTACGCTGATGAGATGGCTGCTGCAAACCGACTGAAGAGCCGCGAGGAGCGTTTCGCGGCCCGTAACGCTGTCCGCGCCAAGTATGGCATGGAGGCCGAGAAGCGGAAGCGTGGCGGGGTGGCGGGCGCCTATGACCGCAACAAGGCGATCGTGCAGGCGGCGGCGCCGGTGCTCGCCGGATTGTTGGTGCCGGGGGCCGGCGCTGGGATTGCTGGCGCGGTGACGGGCGGCCTGGCCCGTGGGCTGGACCGGCCCGGACAGGGCGGGATTGGTCTTGACCTTGGGCAGGCTGCGCGTGGGGCCGTGACGGGGTATGGCCTCGGTCAGCTGGGTGGGATGGCTGGCGCGAAGCTCGGGGCTGGGCAGGCCGCTGCGGCGGCCCCTGCGCCTGCGGCTGCCGCACGACCGCTCCCTGAGGGCGTGACGGAGGCCGGGCGACTGGCCTCGGCCAACCCGGCCGAAGCGCGAGAGATGGTCGCTCGGATGGCGGGGCCTGGCGGGATGCCGGCGCTTCCCCCTGCTGGGCCGAGCACGACGACGGTGGCGCCGCGTATGCCGGGCGCTGTGACTCCGCCGCCTGTGTCGTCGGCGCCAGCCATTACCCCGACGCCGATGCCAGAGCCCGGCCGGTTGCAGAAGGTGCTGACTGGGCTCGGCAACATCGGCTCTGCGACGATGAGGGGCGCCAAGGAGTACGCGCCGCTCATCCAGGCGACAGCCACGCCGATTGCTTCCGTAATTGGAGCGCGGATGGAGCAGGACATCGAGGCGCGGAAGATTCAGTTGCAGGAAGAGCAGTTCCGGCGCGAGCAGGAGGCGCGGGATCGGTTGGCCCAGCTCCTGATGCCGATGTTCCAACAGCAGGCCACCCAGATGCGGGGACGGTAACCGATGGCACAGACGCGCATGACGGAAGAGGAGTACCGGCGTACCTATGGCATCTCGCCAGCGCCGCAGGAGGCGCCGCGCCAGCTTCAGCCATCGACCAGCAGCTACAGCAACCTTTTCGGCACCAACGGTGCCGGCCAGCGGGGCTCCAGGGCGGGCATCAGCACGATGTTCGGCCAGCAGGCGGCGCCCGAGTCCGAGGAAGAGCGCCAGCGCAAGCAACAGCAGCAGCAGATGCGCCAGCAGGCGCAGCCCTCTCAGACCTTCGCCCAGCTCCAGAAGCAGGGCATGGCCCGTCCGGCGCCGGCCGCCCCACAGGGCCAGCCCTTTGCCCAGTTCGGCGGCTCCCAGCAGGCCCAGCAGGCCCGCACGGGGATGCTCGGTGCCCTCCAGCAGCAGCTGGCCCAGCCGACCCGTTTCGATACGCAAGCCTTCCAGCAGATTCGGCAGGCGCAGGCCGCCCAGCTCGGCGCCGAGTATCAGGCCCAGCAAGCCCAGTTGAACGAGGAGCTGGCCCGGCGCGGCCTCTCCGCCTCGTCGGTGGGCGGTGGGCGCATGGGCGACTTGGCCGGCCAGCAGGCGCGGGCCTTGGCGCAGCTCGATGCCCAGCTCCTCCAGCAGGCGGCCCAGACGCAGGCCCAAGATCGCCTCGCCGCGATGCAGGCGGCCAGCCAGTTCGCCGAGCTGGCCGGGGCGCAGGACTTGGCTCAGTTCGAGGCGAACCGCGTGGCGCAGGCGGCCCAGTTCCAGCAGGCGCTCCAAGGCGCCCAGTTTGGCCAGCAGCAGACCGAGTTCGAGCGCGGGCAGGCATTGGCCGCCGCGCAGGCGCAGCAGGCGGGTGGGCAGAGCGCGATGGAGCTGGCGCTCCGCCGAGAGTTGGGGCTGGGTGAGTTGGGGCTAGGTGAGCGCCGCCAGACCGCGCAAGAAGCGCAGTTCGGGCAGACGTTGGCCGAGCAGATGGCGGCGCGTCAGCAGCAAGCCGGCCTCTCCGGCCGTGAACTGGACCTCCGCGCCCAGCAGCTCCAGCAGGAAGAGGCATTGCAGGGTCGCCAGCTCACGCTGGAAGAGGCGCGTTTCGCCGCCCAGCAGGAGCAGTTTGCGGCGACACAGGCCCAGCAGGCCACGCAGTTCGAGGCCACACTGTCGGCCGAAGACCGCCGCTTCTCGGAGAACCTTAAGGAGCAACAGGCCCAGCGCCTTCAGCAGTTTGGCATCTCAACCCGTCAGCTGGATCAGGACGCAATCAAGATTAAGCAGGACGCGGAATTGCAGGGACGGCAGCTCACCTTGCAGGAAGCGCGGGATGCGGCCGAGGTGGACTACCGCACCGCAAACCTCCAGCAGCAGGCAGCGCTGGAAGGCCGCCGCTTGACGTTGGACGAGGCGCGGAATCAAGCGGATAACGAGTTCCGGGCCGACCAGCTCAAGCAGCAGGCCGACCAGTTCACCGCCAACCTTGGGGCCGAAGAGCAGCGCTTCGTCCGTACCCTGAAGGAGCAGCAGGACGCACGGGTGCAGCAGCTGGGCATCAGCACCAAGCAGCTGGACCTTGACGCGGCCCGCCTCAAGCAGGAGGCCGACCTCCAGGGCCGGAGCCTGACCTTGCAGGAAGCCCGCGATGCGGCGGAAGTGAATTACCGTGGCAAGTCGCTGGAGCAGCAGGCCGCGTTGGCGGGTCAGCAGATTACCGCTGAAGCGGCGCGTCAGCAGGCGCAGTTGACATTTGGGCGGGAGCAGCTGGCGGTGGAAGACCGCTTGCGGATGGAGGGCATCAGGGTGGACCGTGAGCGGTTGACGGCGACCGAGCGACAATTCGATGCCGACCTCAAGCAGCGTCAGGAGCAGCTCAAGGCCACGGAGCGGCAGGCCGACTTGGACCGCGCCCTCCGCGAGACGCTGGGCATGGGCGAGTTGACCGGGCAGGTTGGGGGCAGGGACACCCTCGCCGCCCAGCAGCAGGCGTTCAACCAGCAGCAGCAGCAGAACCAGCTCTTCATCCAGCTGGCCGGCATCTTGGCGCAGTCCGGCTCGACCGGCACGGCGGGCTTCCTGAACCAGCTGATGGCGGCGCTGGGCGTCCCGAACGCGAATATCCAGAACCAGCAGGACACCAGCGCGGACGAGCGGTTCGAGCGGAATCGCTTTCAGCCGCAGCCAGTGACCACGCCGACCGGGGTAACCCGGACAGCGCCGATGACGACAACGACGACGCGGACTTCTCCGCAGCGAGGGGGCTGACCCATGGCACGACGTGGTGTGATGACCGCATTGCAGGCGGCCCTCGCAGGGATCGGGGGCGCGGCGGGCGGCTATGTGCAGATGGAAGAGCGCAAGCGCAAACAGAAGCAGGAAGAGGACGCGCGGGCACGAGAGGATTTCCTGACGCGCTTTAGCCTGACGCAGGCTGGCGCTCGGCCGAGACAGGCGCCCGTTCCAGGCATGGCGCCTGAAGCGCCGGGAACCCCGCCGCAGTATCAGTCGCTGGGCACGTTTGGCGAGGTTGAGTACGAGGCGCTGACGCCAGAGGCGAAGGCGAATCAAGCGACGCAAACCGAGGTGTCCCGCCTGCGGAGCATTAATACCGAGCAGAGCAAGCTGGCGCGTGAGAACTTCGATCAGCAGCTCCCCCAGCTTCGGGCAGCGCTGGCGCAGTTTAGCGAGCGCGATCTGCCCAAGAACGTCCGCGCCTTAGTCGAGTCGGGCGCGTTCGGGCTCGAGCCGTCGCAGGCGCTCAAGACGGCGTTCGATATCGCCGAGGGGAACCGCCGCCTGATCCTCGAAGCCTCGCGTGTCTCGCAGGCCGGGGCGGCACGGGGCACCTTTACCGCAGGCGAGATCAACAAGATCATCGCGGACAAGGTCTCCGATTTGGAGAAGTCCTTGATGACGGCGACGAAGGAGGTGCCGGTGACGCGGATGGTAAAAGGCAAGGATGGGTCTATGGAGGAGGTGCCGGTTGGCGCGCAGACCAAGCGCGTGTCATATAAGCCGGAGGAGCGCAAGGCCATCGTCGATGGGTATCGAAACAGCCTGCGCGCGGAATATGCGTCACTCATGCCGGGTGGTCAGCCGGCCGCAGCCCCCGCAGGTGGCGCCCCGAGTGCGGATCCGCGGACGGCCGCTCCAACGGCACCGCCACGGACGGCCGCTCCAACGGCGCCACGAGCAAGATCGCCGATGATGTCATCTTCCAAAATGCCACCAGGCACGTTGTCGGGAATTGGGGAATCCGTTGGCGCACGATTGCCCACAAGTTTCTTAGAGGATGTTGATCGCGAACTTGCAATTTTCTCTGGTCGCCAAGCAGCACCGTTTATTCCCATGCCGTATACCGATCCATTTGGTAGAAAATACTCCATCAGATAATCCCCATGGCGAACGGTAATCCTCCTCCGGCATATTCGGCGCGAGCTATCGAAGCATTGAAGACGCTTAAGGATATGGAGCGTCGTAACGCCAGTCCGCGTGAGATCGATGAGTATCTTGCGGGAATTGGCGCGCGGCGCGTCAATGAGCGTGGCAGACTGGAAAACCTTGCGCGCGGATTTGCGTTGGGTGGTGCTGAGGGTATCGGAAGCACCATTGATGTCGTCGGATCATTAACCGGCAGCGATAAAATTCGACAGTATGCCGATCGCAAGGCACAGGGGAACGAATTAGCGTATGACCCGCTTGGCCTTTCCGGATCGGCTGGGCGTGTTGCCGGCCGAATTGCATCGGAAGTCGCGCAGGCCGTGCTTATGGCCCCGGCGGCGGCCAAGCTCGTTTCCGGGGTGCCGCGTCTTGGGCCAGCTGTCACGCGAGCGTTGGAAGGTGGTACGCGGCTACAGCGCGCGGGGGCTACTGCGGCACTCAACGCGCCGATCGATATCGCGCAAGGGATCAAGGCGGATCGTCCATTCCTGCTTCCAGAATCGACGGGAACGCTAGGTGCTATTGCCGAAAACGTGGGCCTGACCGGGGCGATTGGTGGCGTGCTCCCCGCGGCCCGTATCCCGGAGTCCCGGCGCTTGGGGGCGGGAGGCCAACGTGCCTTGCCGCCCTCGGCCCAGCGCCTGCTCCCGGCCCCGGCCGCCCGCGAGGTGGTCGAGGAGGTCGCCCCCGCGGCCACCCAGCCCCGCACCTTCTACGGCGCCGAGGCCGGAGCGCCATCGACCGTGCCCCCGCGCACCTTCTACGGGCAGCCCAGTGGCCCGGCCAGCCTCGAGCTCCCCGGCGCCGCGCAGCAGATCGACGAGGTCGTCCCGCCGCCAGCGGCCGCGGCCGAGCCGTTGCAGAAGGTTGCTCCGGCAGCCCAACGGTCCCGCGCGCGGCGTGGGCGGGAGGTCTCCGATATCGTCGAGGCCAAGACCGGCCAGCCGTTCAACTCCACCATGTGGCGCGGCGAGGGTGGGTCCGCGGTGCAGGGGACGGGCGACGCCGCCATTCTCGGTCCGGCGCGGTACACGACGCCAGACAAGAACTACGCAAGCGAGTTTGCTCTTGATGCCAACGGCAAGATGGTTGGTAAGGTGTCGCAGTATGAGGTGAACCTTAAGAACCCACTCGTCATCGACAGCGATAAGCAATGGCGTGCGCTCACCAAGCGTGCCGGGTGGTTCAGCCCGAATCCGACCGGGATGCCGCCAGAGGAGCTCACGCAGCAGATCTCGACGCTCCGACGCCTAGTCGAGGCCGATGGCCATGATGGCATCATCGTTCGCATTCCGCGCGAGTACAAAGGGGTCGGCCCAGCTATGCGAATGGGCCCGGTCGATGAGCGTTACGGCAAGACACTCGATCGTGTCTTCGGCGCTGATCAGGTCATCGAGTTTGCGCCGACAGGGAACCGGCCTGGCTTCGCCGACGTGCAGGCGCTGACCACGCTCGCTGGCGGTGGCGTTGGCGCGCTGGCGGGTGGACTGACCGGCACGGACCGAGAGAGCAGCATCGCCGGGATAATCAGCGGCGGCCTCTTGGGCGCGGGCGCTGGACTGGGCGTTGGCTCCGCGCTCCGTGGCCGGGCGCCCCAGGTGGCCCGCGGCTCGACCCCCGACATCCAGGAGGTCAACCGCACCATCAATGTCGGCGATCGGCCACGCACCACCAAGCCGTGGCTCTCGACCTACGACAACTTCATGACGCGCTGGTTCGCCAGCACGCGGCCGATGGAGCTCGCCGCTCGCGAGGCGATGGGCGCACAAGGCGAGCAGATCCTATCGCAACGGATCGCGCAGGCACAGGGCGCCGGGCAGGCGGCCAAGCAGTATATCTACGATAACATCATGCCGTCGCTGGTGGCCGCCCGTGGCAAGTTCGACGATGTCCGGGCGCTGCTCAAGGCGCGGCGCGATCTGAACATCCGGGTGCGCGGTGGGGCCGAGAAGTCGGACGTTGCGACGGATGTCCTCGAGCGTGCCATCAGGGACGCCGAAGCCGATCCGGCCGTCAAGCAAGCCGCGGACGTTATCAATCAGACGTACCGCGACCTGCTCAAGCGTCGCTATCAGGCGGGCATTATTACCTTTGCCCAGTATAAAAACATCCTCGACAGCGAAGACTTTTTCTCGCCATTCGTGCGCGAATTCGTCGATGATGTGAATGCGGCGGGGCCGGCGGGCCGTGGGAAGAGGTGGACGGTGAGTTCCTCCGGCGTCAAGCGGATGGACCGGACGATGCAGGCCAGCGCGCAGACCGCCGATCCACTCGAGGTCGTCCTATCTTCCGTCGAGCGGACGTTCAACGATGTGGGTCGCCAGAACGTGCAGAATGTCCTGGCCACCTTTGCCGATCTGGACCGAATCCCGAATTTAATTCGGCGCGTCGATGGCGAGGTAACGCCGGGGGCTGCGACCTTCACGCAGATGCGGAGTGGCCGCCCGGTGCAGTACGAGGTACTGGAGAAAGAGCTCTTCGACGCCATCGCGGGGCAGAGTCCATCGTCGCTCAACACTATGTTCCTGCTCAAGATGCCCGCCGTAGCGCTCCGCATGGGCGTCACGCTCCGGCCGGCCTTCGCTTTCAAGAACGCCATACGCGACATCGCGATGTCCGGCATTCAACGCCCGGATGTACAGCGGGCCATCATGGAAACGGCGGGCGGCGGCGTGGTCGGCGGTGGGCTGGGGGCGGCCACAGCCGAGGAAGGCGAGCGGCTCAAGGGCTTCCTGCAGGGCGCGGGGATGGGGATGGGCGTTGGCGCCTATATCCGGCCGGTGGCGCAGACCATGCTCGCCATGCGAAACGTCATCGGCGCCACCTTGCCGGAGAATGCGCCCGAGATCATCAAGCAGATGACGGGCGATGGCGAGCCCTACAAGGCGTTCCTGCGGTTGGGGGGATCGACCGAAGGCTTCTATGTCCGAAACGCGGGTGAGGCGCAGGAGTTCCTCAAGCGCATGGAGCGGAGCGGAACGATCAAGGACATCATCGATCCCGGCAGCATCTGGCGCGCCCTGACGTATATCGGCAGCGTGTCCGAGCAGTCGACGCGCTTGGCCGCATTCCGTCAGCTGAAGGACGCCGGGTTCACCGATGCCGCCGCCGTCCTTGGCGCGCAGGATCGCACGCTTCGATTTGCCCAGCGCGGCAAGATTGGTGCCAAGGCGGCGGATATTGCCGCGTTCTGGAATCCGCGGATGCAGGGCGTGTATAAGCTGGGCCGGATGCTCAGGGATCCCAAGACCTGGGGCATGGGCGCCGCCATGATCACCGCGCCGTCGGTCGCGCTCTGGAACGTGAACAAGGACAATCCCGAGTACTGGAAGACACCGGTCTGGGAGCGCAATATGTTCTGGCTGATTCCGAAGAGTGGCGGCCCGGACGAGTACGGCGAGGTCGGATTCTGGCGGATCCCGAAGCCGTTCGAAATCGGCCTGCTCTTCGCTTCATTGCCTGAGCGGTTCTTGGATGCGGCCGCGCAGTCGGGCGTGAAGATCCCGCTGCTGGATACGGGCGAGACGGCCGCGCCGCTGATGGCTGAGCCGACCACCGCGCTGAAGGAGACGGTAGGCACGGCGGTGGGCGAGGCCGGCTATGGGCTGCTCCCCATCCCGACGGCGGCGCAAGTGCCGCTCCAGCTGCTGACAAACCGGGACATCTTCCGGGGCCGGCCGATCGTTTCGCGCCCGGATATCCCGGCCGCCCAGCAGGTCACCGAGGAATCGTCCGCGCTCGCACGCGTCCTGGCCGAGCGGGGCATCTCCCCGCAGAAGACCGACTTTACCGTCCGCGGTATCTTCGGCGGCATGGGCAGTGATGTCTCGAACATTATCGATCGCGTCGTCCGAGCCGCCGGCGGAGCGGCCCCCAGCGAATCGCGGCCTTTCTTCAGAAAGGAATTTGAGACGCGGACCTATAGCTCGACCGAGCAAGAAGTCTCGGCGCGTGAGCGGCTCCGGCGTCTCGAGGGCATCCATCGTGGGCTGCTCAAGGAAGAGGCGTCGAACGACGACGCTCGCATCCTCCGGTACGAAGAGCGGAACCGCGACGCGCTGGATATGTGGCAGTCGCTCAAGTCGTATAAGACGGAGCTCGACAACATCGCGGCCGAGCGGCGCGCAGTCATTGCCGATAAGCGCATCCCGCAGGATGAGCGCAAGCAGATCCTGGGCCAGCTCCGCAAGGAAGCGGACGCGGCCGCCCGAGACGTCCTTGCTTTCAAGTTCGACTAACCATGCCGAAACGTCCCCTCGTCTCTCCCGAGCTCCTGAGCAAGATGCGCGCGCTGCTCACGGCCCAGCGCAGCACGACCAATGTGCCGATGGATCGCCCCGAGCGCGAGCCGTATACGCCCGTGCCCGAGGCAGTCGAGATGATCACCAAGTACGAGGGCTTCCGGCCCGAGGCGTACCGCGACCCCGTCGGGCGCATGACCATCGGCTACGGCCAGGCGACGCCGGACATCACCGCGGGGATGCGGACCACCGAGCCCGAGGCGCGCGCCTTCGTCGAGCAGCGCGTGCGGGAGGATTCGGCCAACTTCGCCAATCGGGGGATCCCGGTGAATCCGGGACTGCTCTCGGCCGCGTACAATCTGGGGCGTGGAAACTTAGGACAGTACGGCGTCCTGTCGGCGCTGAAGGCAGGGGATTACGAAGAGGCAGCGAAGATTCTCGAGACGGCGGTTCGGGCCAAGGGCAAGAAGATGCCCGGCCTCGTTCCGCGTCGCCGAGAGGAAGCCGAAAGCATTCGGCGATCCGCACCTGTCTCCCCCACCATTCTCGGTTTGCGCTAATGTCTTTGCATAGCTCTTCTCTTGCGGTCGCGGCGATCACCGGCGCCAGCGCCAGTGTCATGCAGACCACCACCACCGCCAGCCCCACGATGTCGATGATGGTACCAATCGTCTCGGCCGTCGTCGGGGGCGCCATTAGCTACGGCATCCTCAAGGGCGTCGTGCAAACGATGGAGCGCGACGTCAACCAGATGCGCCAGGATATGGGGCAACTGTACGATCTGCTCCGTGACCTCTCGGCCAAGATCGCCCATCTCGAGGGGCGCCTCGAGGACAAGTAATGCTCACCAAATGGGGAGGCCGCAAGTTTGTCTTATCGCTTCTTGGGGTTGTGGCGATTACTGCCCTCTCGCTTTACCACGCCGACGCCACCGCCTACGGCTCCATCGCCCTCATCGTCACCGCCTACGCCGGCGCCAACGGCTACATCGAAGGCCGCTACGCCAGCAAGCCCTCTGCCGATGACGCTGACGCACCCTAGCCCGAACCACTCGGACCGAAAGGGGCACACCGTCGAGCTCATCGTACTGCACTGCGATGCGTCGGGGAACGAGCACGGCACGATCAACTGGATCCAGTCGGCCGAATCCAAGGTGAGCTACCATGCGCTAGTGCGGCGGGACGGATCAGTCTGCACCTTCGTGCCGTATGACCGGATGGCGTGGCACGCGGGGAAGAGCGCGTATCAGGGCCGCAAGTATTGTAACCTGTATAGCGTAGGGCTCGCGTTCGCCAACCGGAACAACCAAAAGGAGCCGCTGACCGAGGCGCAGCAGGCCACGATGAAGCGGCTCGTCGCCGAGGTCCGGGACAAGTATGGTCCGATCCCCGTGACGACCCACACCATCATTGCGCCCGGCCGCAAGTTCGATCCTGAACACGCGCCGGGATTTCGACTGGACGATTATGCCTGAGAGGAGTGACCGGATGTTCGTGGTGGGACTCGTGCTGCTCTGTGCCGCACTCGTAAGCTATATTCTCCGGCACCCGCAGCCCACGCCCATCGAGCCGGCGCTGCGCCAGGTGGAGCAGAGCCGCCGGTCGACCGACAGCGCGGTCACGGTGCTGACGCAGGCGCGGGGCGAGACCCGTGGCGTCTCCCAGCGCGAGCGTGAGGCGGCGGCCCGTGTGCGGGCGCAGCTAAAGCGCACCGATGATAGCCTCAAAGCGCTCACCGAGGTGCTGGTCGATTCCGCGGCGACGATGAGCGACCTCCGCCGCTCCCTCTCGAGCGCGATCCAGACCGCCGATACCCTATCCGACGTCGTCACGCATTACGTTACTATGGTCGACAGCCTCAAATCCGCCTATGCCATCGAGCGCCGGGCGGCCACGGTCGCCATCGAGCGGGCCGAGAAAACCATCGTCCAGCAGGACAGCGTGATACGCGTCTTGCGCGGGCCCGAGTGTCATGTCCTCGGGCGCCGCTGCCCCAGTCGCACCGAAATGCTCTTGGTCGGCGCCAGTGCCGGCCTCATCGCCGCACTCTTGACAATCCGATAATCCGTCGTTACTGTCGGGCAACTTCTTACCCCCGTGGAGGTTATGCCGCGCCGCGCACGCTCGTCCCATGACAGCTGGACCGCCGGGCAGACCTCGGCGCTACTCGAGTTGATCCGTGCCCATGGCGCGGAGGCGTACTATCGCTACGGCAAGGAGACCGGGCGGACGCCGGATGCCTGCCGGATGCACATCCAGCGCACCGAGCGGGACGCCTGGCTCGAGGCGATGGCGGAATACCGCCGGAACACCTTCGCCAAGCTGGAGGCACGGCCCAAGAATCTGAGCGAGCAGCAGGCCAAGGACGCGGACGCGTACTGGGACGGGTTCACACCGGTCCAGATCGCGCCGCCCCCCAAGCGATCGACCACGACCGCCAACACCGAGGTCACCATCGTGGCCTCGGATTTTCATTTCCCGCTGCAAGACGACGCCTCGGTCGCGATCTTCCTGGAAACGGTCCGGTTGCTCAAGCCCAAGCAGGTGATCCTGAACGGCGACCTCCCGGACCTGCTGGCGCTCTCCCGCTTCCCCAAGGATGTGCGCCATACCTGGAGCCTCCAAGACGAGGCGACCCAGTACAGCGCCTTCCTGCACGAGCTCGAGCAGGTGATGCCGCGGGATACGGCGTTATGCGAGATTGACGCCAACCACTCGGGGAACGGGACCGAATCCCGCTGGTGGCGTTACCTGTCCGAGCGGATTCCCGAGCTGTTGGCCCACCCCCGCGCCAAGGAGGAGATGACCTACCAGAAATGGTGGCATCCCGAGTGGAGCCGCGTGCAGATGCTCGAGGAACTGGTCATCGGGCATGACCTATTAATAACGCATGGGGATATGACCCGGAAATGGGGCGGCTACACGGCCAAGGCGCATTCGGAGCGTTACGTCAACAGTGTATTACACGGTCATACCCACCGGCAGGGGTCGCATATCCGCCGGGTGCCGGCGATCGGGAGCCGCGGGGAGCAGACCATCCGCGCCTACGAGATCGGGTGTATGTGCCGGCTCGATCCGGGGTATACCAAGGTGCCGGACTGGACGCAGGGGTTCGCTATCGTGATCGCCACGGGGGGCCACTACGCCGTCGAGCTCGTGACCATCGAAAACGGGGCGGCGGTCATCGGCGCGCTCGGGGTGGCGCTCCGTGGCTAAACGATGGCCGGCCATCCCCAAGGTCATCTCCGGTATGGCGGGCCCGATCAAGGTCAGCCAGCGCCGGCGGGCCGTAATCGCCGAGGATGGCGAGGATTGCTGGGGGCTATACGTCCCGGCCAAGCGCACCATCGCGCTGGCGCCGAATATGCCGCCCGCGCTCCGCTGGCACACGCTCTTCCACGAGTGGGCGCACGCCTGGATCATCGACGCGGGGCTGCCGAACCTGATCCACGGGGACGACGCCGAGCTCGACCGGAATATCGAAGTCTTCTGTGATACACTAGCCACCGCTATGGCGCGTGGCATGGCGTCGCATTTAGGGCTCGATCCGTATGTCAAAAAATAACGCTTGACAAGATGGGCCTGACTTTTGTAGACTAGGGATGTCGCCAGACCGGCGGCATCCCTTTTTCTCTTTCAGGAGAATCGCATGGCGTTTCACAAGTTGTCCGACGGGCCGATCACGATGGTGGTCGCGGCCGTCAAGAACACCGAAGGCAACTTCGGTCCGCAGTTCTGCTTCACCTCGACCGACGGCACGGATGTGTATGTGTCGGAGATGGCCGGGGCCAAGGGGTTGGCGCGCATCAACCTCACGCCGGAGACGGTGGTGGGCAAGACCGTCACGTTCGAGCAGGTCAAGAAGGACGGCAAGACGTACACCAACCTGAGCGCGGGCGGTACGCCGGGCGCTGCCCCGGCCACACGCACCGCCTCAACCGCGGCGCCGGCGATGGCGTTCGAGGATCTGGTGACGCTCTACAGCCGGTGTGTCGAGGCGGCGATCCAGCACTTGGGCAAGCGCTGCGAACAGGCGGAGATCCCGGTGGATGGGAGCGCCATCCAAGCGGCCGCGGCCACCCTCTTCATCCGGGGGAGCAAGTGACGCATCAGGGAGGAGAGGAGACGGCGATCCCGTCGACCGTGCAGGAGCTCCATGCCGAGCTCCGCGCGGTCCGGGAGCAGCTGACCCGGATGGAGCAATGGGTGTTCATGGTGGAAGTCGATGTCGGTGAGATGGAGCAGCGGCTCCTGCGGAGACTCTCCTGATGGCGCCGACCATCACCAACAAGCACGGGCTGCCGGAAGCGCTGGTAGCCGCGGTGCGGAACGACCCGTATGCGGGCGGCGGGGATATCAGCGTGACCAAGCTGATCGATAGCCCCCGTCGCCGGCAGCTCTGGCTCGCGCACAAGGACGGCATCGCGGAAGACGTCTCGGAGCGCATCTGGGCGCTGCTGGGACAGGCCGTCCACCACATCTTGGAGCGTGCAGGGACCGATACGCTGGTCGAGCAGCGCCTCTTTGCGGAGGTGGACGACTGGACGCTCTCCGGCCAGTTCGATCGGCTGCACCTCGGCCAGAAGACCCTCTCGGACTACAAGGTCACGACGACCTACAAGGCCAAGGGGGACGAGAACTGGACCCGGCAGCTGAACGTGCTGCGCTGGCTGGCGCACGAGAACGGGCTCATCATCGATAAGCTCGAGATCGTGGCGATCTTCCGGGATTTCCGGCGCTCGGAGGCGGACCGGAATCCGGACTATCCGCAACAAGCGGTCAAGGTCATCGAGATCCCGGTCTGGCCGCTCGACCTGACGGAGAAGTACATCAAGGAGCGCATCCGCCTCCATCAGGTGGCCCACGCGCGCATGGACGGAGAGCTCCCGCTCTGCACGGATGACGAGCGGTGGTTTTCGGGCGACAAGTGGGCGTTGATGAAGCCCGGCGGTAAGCGCGCGCTCCGGGTACTGGACGAGAAGCCCGAGTTCGTGCAGGAGGGGCTGGTCCTTGAGCACCGGCCGGGGCAGTACCGGCGGTGTGAGCAGTATTGCGAAGTCGCACAGTGGTGCACCCAGTGGCAGAACACTCAACCCTCAGTGGAGACGTATGCGACCGATTCAGAATGAGCGCCGCCGACAGATCAAGCGGCTGTATGCGACCGGATTGACCCTGCGGCAGATCGGCGCCGCGCTGGGCGTCACCTATCAGGCCGTCCACTCGATGCTCGAGCGGATGGGCGTCCCGCGCCGGCCACGGGGCGGGAATCAGGGCAGCCATAGCCGGCGGCGGAGGTAGGCCATGACGCGAGGAGAGATGGAGCAAATCATCGATGCGCTGGAGTATCGCGTAGCGCAGCTGGAGGACCGGGTATTCCGGGAGGCGAACGACACCCACAAGCGAGCCCTTCGGCGCCGGCGGCAGCTCTACTACGCCGCGCTGGAGCGGGAGGTGGTCGATGCCTAACCTCTCGATTATCCCAGCCAGGGCCGTGATGGATCGGGAGCTCACCCCCACGCAGCTGCGCGTCCTCTGCGCGATCGGGATTCACACCGATCGGCTGGGCGGGAATGTGTGGGCGTCGGTCCGGACGCTGGCCGCGGAGGCCGGGGTGGTCGAGCGCACGGTGCAGCGCGCGTGCGAGGAACTAGTGACGCGCGGCTACCTTCGGGTGGTCGCGCGCCCCGGTCGGACCTCGCTGTACCATGTGATCTTGGAGCCCGGCGAGACGGGTGACATGGCGGTCACCCCTGACCGGCCAGTCACCCCACCCCCGACACAGCTCGGTCACCCCACCCCCGACACAGCTGTGTCACCCAAACGACCCCAGGAAACGACCCCCCATAACGTCGTGGTGGGATTGGTCGATGCGCTGCGGTCGGTCTATCCACGGCGCCCGGACGAGCTCCCCTTCCCGGCGATCCTGAAGGCCGCGGGTGAGGCGCTGAAGGCGGGGGCCACCCCGGCCCAGTTGCTTCGGGCGGCGCAACGCTACGCGGCGCACTGTTCGCTCAACAAGACCGAGCCGCGGTATGTCAGAAGTCTGACTCGGTTTCTGACCGACGAGGCGTGGCGCGCCTACGATGTGGTGACCGTGCATGGCCGGACGCGCGAAGAGTGGGCGCGATCGGGCCAGGATATCCTGGAGTTTGACCGTTTACGAGAGGAGGCGAGATGAGGACGACCCGGAGTATCCCCTGTCCGCGCTGCGACGGCGAGGGAGAAATCACCCAAGTGGGCGGCGTCGTGGTCTACTGCCCTACCTGCCTCGGCCTGCGCCGTGTGGAGGAGCAGCTGCCGCCCGGCGTGGCGCTGGAAGAGGACGGCTGGTACGGTGATCCGATGGCTGGCGCCCCCCAAC
>Ga0194115_10001317_pt1 | contig 31851 bp, 9 predicted proteins | sample TA2MahsurfametaG_3_FD_148656 | JGI IMG/M metagenome (GOLD analysis project Ga0194115, IMG submission 148656) | Freshwater microbial communities from Lake Tanganyika, Tanzania - TA2015002 Mahale S4 surface | ecosystem: Environmental > Aquatic > Freshwater > Lake | place: Tanzania: Lake Tanganyika... | reverse complement strand
ATTAGACTAAGCTCACGCAGTCTATATGTTTCTACAAAAGTTTCTTTGATAAATGTTGCTTCTTCATAGCTCAAGTCAATGTCAATGTTTACTCGAGCATGCATCTTGGGTTTGAAGATTTTTTCTGGATGATTTACAATGCTGCTCAAACCCAACACACGATATGTGGGCTGATCTGGCCAGGCATGGTACTCAGGCTCCGCTCCCCACTCCAGTATCATCATGCCACGAGCTTCGTCGCCATCGTCTGCATAGTTGTGCGGAAAGCAGTTGCCAATGTAAGTGATGTTGTCGGAAGTCTGGCGCTTGTGAAAGTGTCCTGTGAACACATGTTCAAAACCCACAAAGTCCTCACGCTTGGCTTCGCCCACATCCGGCATCTGTACCATGGCATTCATGAAGTAGCCAGGCAGTTCAAAGTGTCCAAAGCAATACTTGCCTTTCTTTTTCAAAAGACGCTTATGATCATCCCCAACAAGCCAAGGAGCGATAACAACATCCCCACTTTGAAACCAATCGTTGCAAATTTGTATTTTTGAGAGGTGCCTTGCCCATTCAACAGACTGAACATCACGCTTGTCGCGATAATAAAGATCGTGATTCCCAGGTATAAAGTATACAGCATCAAAGTTATCATTCATGTACTCCAGAGCTCTAAGGCTGTAGTTTAGTGTGAGGATGTTTAAGGCAGCTCGATTGTTGTGCCAATCACCTAGGAAAAAACAGGTTTCACAACCCTGCTGTTTGGCCAGGTCAACTGCCCAGTGTACAAAAGCCAAGCAGTCCTCGTTGTGAGTGATACCGTTTGACTTCAAACCAAAGTGAATGTCGGTAAACACCGCTGCTTTTTTGAACAAGTTAGACATAGGTTTTATTATAGGTTAGAAGTAGTTGTTTGTCTATAAAAATTTTGCTCGCTTAGATCTGTCACGCTGTTCCAGCGTTGTTCATGAGTAAGATGCTCATGATGCCATTCGCCTGCACCGAACGCACACTGACTGTTGCGTCCGTGCGGGTTTTGCCTGATGCTTTGAAATGGTGTAATGCAAAAATTGTTTGGTCGTAACTGTGGAATCTGCTGATGCAGGTGTTCCAGAGAAACTGCTTGAGAAATCATTCGTCGTGCGAACCAGACCCATTGCTGCTGGCCATCTGCCTGGTGTAGCTGGGATTTAGATTGTTCATTTGTAGAATGTCATCTCTGAGATTCTGGTTGCGCTTTTCAATGTTAAGCACTCGAGTAAAGGAATTGGTGATGGCAGCAGTATAATAAGCAAAAGGATTTTGTGATTTGCTTTCGTCAAATTGTAATCCTATTTGTGAAAGTTGCAATAATGCTTGACTACGCATTTCATCATTGTAAGTGTAGCCGCGCCAGTTACTACGAGTAGCATAGCGTTCACACAGCTTCATAAACATGTGTGCCAGTTTGTTGGTCATAGCACCATGCTCTCTGCTGTAGTGTCCGACCACAGGATCGCCCTTCCAGTGACTGATACCTACCACAATCATTTGCAAATTGTCATTGTTGTCGCGACTGACCCTAACATGCTGAAAAGGCGGAAAGTTTACCTTGACATATTTTGTGGGTTTTTCTGGTTCTGCTTCGTCGTACTCTGTGTCAACTTTTTCTTCGTCTTCTAGAGCTTCTGCTTTGCTGGTGCGTTTTTTGCTGGTTTTGACCACTTCTTGCAGCGGCACATGACTCCAGGTCATCATGCGAAACACCACATCTGACTCTTCAATTTTGCTGGGCTTGATGACATGATCTTCTAATTTGCACCTTACACCTGTTGCAATAGCAGCTTCATATGCCAGTTTGCTCAAGCGTTCTGCACGATTTTTCTTGGCCTGCGTGATATCTTTTTTCATAATCTTGCGATCTTCTGTTATGATCAAGTCATAATCAGCGTCGCTGGGCGTGAGAAACCAGCAATAGGTATTTTTACTCTTATGGATTTCTTTGAGAATATCCTTGTTGTTGAGATAGTTGTGTTTCATGGTAATGGGAATCCTTTTATAAAACTACCAGTTATTTTAACAAATAAATACTAGAAAAGCAAGAGGATAATTGCAATGAGAACAAGAAGATTGATACCTGGCGGTGCTGCCGCCCGCACAACAGTAGAAGACGCCCTGGTCGGTGTGGATTCTGGAACCATTGGCAGGAGATCTTTTGATCCAACATATGAAGTTAATGCTCCGAAAGACTGGCGAGTGCGCATTAGTTTGCCCCCAAACAGCAAGTTTGCATTTCGTGATGGTCCGAATCTACAAGATTCAACTGAGTCAGGATACCTTGGACTGATGGAGAGTCTTCGTGCAAATGGGTTGGGGACAGATGGTGTTGTGTTTCCATATACTCCTCAAATTACTATTTCTCATACTGCTCGCTACAGTGAGCTTGGGTTGACTCACAGCAATTATAAAAACTTTTTTTACGAAGGTAGCGAGATAGCAAATATCCAAATACAAGGTGTATTTACCTGTCAAAATGAGGCTGAAGCAAGATATTTAATGGCCTGTATACAATTTTTACGAGCTTGTACCAAAATGCGCTTTGGGGGAGACGATCCACAGGCAGGCACTCCGCCTACTTTGGTTAGACTCAGTGGCTACGGCGAACATTACATTCCCGGCAGCTTGAGCTGCGTGGTAACATCAGTGAGTCATTCCATGCCAGAAGATGTGGATTACATCAAGTATGAGTTAGGAAAAAGTTATGGTTGGATGCCTATTCAAAGTTCCTTAACTGTGGGCCTGCAGCCAGTGGTTAGCAGAAATCGTCAAGTCGCACTTGTGCTTGATGATTTTGTCAAAGGATCATTTCTTGGCCAAAGCAACCTAGGCACTAGTACCACTGACAAAAATGGAGGAATATTTTAATGGCCAATGCAATCTACAGTAGAAGCAGTGCCTATTTTGCTACACCTAAATATGGCACATTTTTAGATGTGCTTGAAAAAAGATCCATACCTTTTGCTGCCGACGATGTTGTTTATGTGATTGAAAGAGTATACCAGAACCGCCCAGACCTGTTGGCTTATGATCTCTACGGCGATGCTGGGCTTTGGTGGGTGTTTCAGACTCGTAATCCCAACATTATAACAGACCCATTAGGAGACTTTGTGGCAGGAGTATCTATTCGCATTCCTAAGCAAACTGCCATTAACACAGCTCTTGGATTGTAAACAATGACCACACCAAAAGAAATTGAAGAGTTTATTGCCAGAAACAAACCCCTTCAGGCGGATTACGATAACGCATTGGCTAGACAGCGAGCAGCAGAAGAAATATTTCAACTACCATCCATCCAAAGGAAAACCCAAGGTCCAGTAGGTTACCTACAACAAAATCTCGATCCTCTTTTTAGTCAAGCAATCACTGTAACTGAAAATCCTGATGGTACTGTGACTGTAAGAACTGGTGCTGGCAAGAACAGGTCTATACCTAAGGAATATTTGGAGGATTATAACTCACGCAAAAACAACAAGCTACTGAAGTTTGAAGACGATCGCAATCGTGCAGATGCAATCCGACGATGGGGTGTTGATAATCCACAGATAGTTGAAAACAGCCGCATCTCACTAACAACCAACAATGAGGCTTTACTGAATTCAACCCTCAATAAAGAATTTGATTTGGTGACAACGGACGACGCAAAAAAACTTTATGGGGACACCGTTACCTCTCGATCATCAGCAATAGCAACTCAAACTGAAATTGTACCAGCGGCAGCACCGGGTGGTCCTACAACTATAACTAATCCTGCTCAGGCCAATCAGGCAGCATCGAAACCCAACCCGGCCGCGCAAACTGCTACACCACCAGCAGAGACTTCCGAGGTGCAACAGCTAGACCCCAAGGATGCAAAAAAGATAGGGGAGAATACAAACGCAGCTAAAACAGATGCAGCAATATCAGCGGAATCCGCTGCACCTACTTATGAGGATACTAAGGGAAATATTGTAACTGCAATACAAGCACAAAAAGTAAGCAGTAGTAGTTCAGCTGCTCGAGTCGACGAAACAACCAATGTAAACAATCAAGACTCTAACTACTCTCCCTTTGGTAACAACAATAGGGCTTTGCCACCTGTATTAGTCACCACGGCGCAAAGTTTTAATCAATTAGACAATTCCACCAGCTATACCTATAGCCTGGCACTACACATTCTTAGCAAAAGCGAATACAATGCCATGGTTGAAAATGCTGGCAAAAATTTTACCCCACAGCACACACTGATTGCCAGTGCAGGCCGCGACGGAGGAACCACCGGCACCAAACGAGCACCAGGTTGGGCAGACAATTTTTTCTTTGACAAGCTGTCAATGACTTCTGTCATTGGAATGAATAGGGACAGCCGCGGAACAAATGTTATCAACATTGAATTTACGGTGATTGAGCCAATGGGTCTCAGTTTGATTGATCGGTTGATTCGCACCACTCGCAATTTATATCGACAAGGACAAACTGGTGATGCAAACACCACCGGAGAAATTACATATTTTCATAATTGTTATCTACTGCAAATTGATTTTTTTGACAGTGAACAAGGCTGTTTGCAAAATATGAGAAAATTTTTGCCAATTAAATTAACAGATCTAAGAATCAAAGTCACTAGCCGAGGCAGTGAGTATGCTTTTAGTGCGCAGCCTTTTGGTCACCAAGCTCTGTTACAAAGCATGGCCAGCACACCGGCAAACTTTGAATGCGTGGCAGGTACCTTGCAAGAGTTTTTCCGCAGTGAAGACGACGAGTCTGCTCGGGCAGCCACAGAAGCAAATCAGCGAGAACAAGGACCAGCATTTGTTCAGTCAACTAATCAGGCGTTTTTAACTGCAACCGGCGCTGGTGCAAGAGTTGAGGCTCGCGAAGCAGCCACAGTGCAGAATGTAAAAAGTTATGTTGCTGCATACAATGCTTGGTTCAAAGAATTAAAAAAATCAAACACAACAGACAAAACTAAAGACGCTACCAAAATACGAGTGGTGTTCGATGAAAAGTTTTTTGAGGGTAATAATGGTAAATTGCGTAGAGAAGGGATAGGGTCATCTGTGGGAGACAAGCCCATGGTAGATGGCGACACCACCCAGCCTGCCAACGGCGGCAATATTCCGTCTGACAAAACCAAAGATAGGTTTGTGATTACCGCAGGCACACAAGTCACACAAGTCATAAACATGGCCATGGCCAACACAGAATATATTCGCAGTCAGATAATTATTCCTGAAAAAGGTTCCGGTGCTGCATTTGGGGCTCAGACACAGACTCAAAGACAAGGAACATTGAAGTGGTGGAAAGTTGTACCTGCAATCAAACTTCAAGATTTTGATCCAGTTAGTAATAAATGGGCATTTGACATCACCTACTATGTGTTGCCTTTTGAGGTGTTTAATACTTCACATCCACACGCCCCAAAAGCTGCTCCAACAAAAAATCTTTGCGTCAGAGAATACGAATATCTTTACACCGGGATGAATACAGCGGTAATAGATTTTCAAGTGGATTTTGATTATTTGTATTTTGTCAAAGTGCTGGCATTTAGAGACAAGGCCACAGACAGTTCTACCAGAGCAGAAACAGTCAAAAACGAAGAAAAATCTGGCACCGACTCCAATGATCGGCAAAGCAGTAACAATATCGCCTCGACTGTGCTGCAATTTATTACAGACGAAACCTCGGCAGCTGGTCAGCGATTGCGCGGCGACGAAATTGGAATGGCTGTGGCCAGTGTTGCAGAAAGTGTTTACAGTAGTGCCCGCGGCGAAATGTTAAATGTTAACATGAAAATAATTGGTGACCCTGCATTTATCAAACAAGATGACATGTTTACTGGTGTGGCCAGAGCACTGGCCACAGCAGATAAAACTGGTAACGGCGGTTTTGGCGGCCAGGACACCATAATTGATGCAGAAAAATCTTTAGAAAACACCAACAACAGTTTGCTCATGGACGAAGGAGATTTATTGGTTTGGGTAAATCTTCGCTTGCCGGTAGACATGGACTCACAAACAGGTGGCGTAAGAAAAGAAAAAGTGGGTGACATCAGTAGTTTTACAGGAGTGTACAAAGTTCTCATGGTAGAAAACGAGTTCGGCCGCGGACAGTTTACACAAACTCTGCAAATGATACGATACATGGATCAGCCTGCTGACGAAGACTACAGAAAATTCAATTCCGAACGATTATCTGGTGAAGCAGAAACTAACAGGGGTGTTCCGGCTGTGGACAATCAAAACAATCCACCGCCTGATAACAGCAGCGCAGCACAGTTGCCAAATTTTAATTCAGCAAATGAGGATGAAAAAAGAAATGTAATATCAGCTTTCACGGAGGAAACAATTCGTGATGGCATCGTGGTTCCAGTGAATCGATTCCAGTTGCGTAACGATGATTTTATAACTGACATCAACGAACCCCGAATCGATCCTGCCCAAAGGGATTTGATCAATACATTTAATGGTGAAGCATAATGTCAAACAGCGACAGCAGAATTTATAGTAAAATTGCACCTCAGTTTAGATCAGGAGAAACTCCTGGCACCAGGATGCTCAACAGCGGAACCTACATTGGCGTGGTAAAAAATGTCAATGATCCAGAGCGCATTGGTAGACTCATGGTGTGGTTACCAGATCTTGGTGGAGTAGAAAGCGAAAGTAAAAACTGGATAGTGGTAAGATATGCCAGCCCATTTATGGGCAGCACAGATACCCCCAGCGACAATGCAGGCAAAAAAAGTCAAGAAGAAAAATTTTCTGCCATTAGTCAAACCTACGGTATGTGGATGGTGCCGCCAGATATTGGCAATCAGGTGTTGTGTACATTTGTTAATGGAGATCCAAATAGGGGTTTTTGGTTTGCTTGTGTGTTTGACAGATCAGGACACTGGGGTATTCCGGCCAATGGCGGTGGCGAAGAAGGCGTGGATTTTAATGTAGACGACATTGACAAAAGTCAGGTGCAACTGCGCAGCGTGGCAAAATCTGCCAAACGCAAGGGACCATTGTTCCTTCCGCTGACAGAATTCAATAGATTCCGTGACACCAATCAAGATGTCTCTGAAAGAAAACGAGTGGTAAATCCTATTCTAGCTGCGCAAATATTTGCTCAGGGCTTGCACGGCGACCCTGTGCGAGGCGCAAGGAAAACCAGTAGTCAGCGAGACATGCCCAGCGGAGTGTTTGGTATTTCTACTCCTGGGCTGCCACTGGGCAGAAAAGGCAATGCACCAAATGTATTAAAACCAGGGCGTAGCATATTCAACCGCGAAGGCGGACATACACTGGTCATGGATGACGGAGACTACGAAGGCAACGGCGCTCACTTGAAATTGCGTAGCAGCAGCGGACATCAAATTCTTCTAGATGATGACAGCGGCATAATTTACATTACCAACAACAATGGCAGCGCCTATGTAGAGCTAGCTGCCAGCGGACAAATCAGTATGTACAGTGACGCAGGCATGAGCATTCGCACTCGTGGAGATTTCAATGTTCACAGCGACGGCACTTTACGCTTGCACGGCAACCAAGGAGTTAGTATCCGCAGTGATGGCAATTTCAAATTAGAAGGGCGCAATGAATTTGGCATCACTGGTGGGCAAAGTCTCAAATTATTTGGTGACAAAGAACTTACTTTGCGCAGCGAAAAAGGCGATATTAAATTGTTCACCGAACGCGACCTAATACTCAAAGCAGGAGGCAAAGGTGTGATTGACACCAGGCAACGGTTGGGGTTGCAAACAGGTGATGCCGGCTCAGCACCAGATCTACCCAGGGGAATAACCGAGTATGATCAGGACGATACCAGTAATAGAAATGGATTATGGGAAGTAACTCCTAGAGCAGTTAATACCACAGTGCCAGTTTTTCCAACCCATGAGCCCTGGAACAGAACTGGCTTTGATACCGTTAGCAAGGGACAAATAAGTATCACAAATACGCCTGCGCCCACGCTAGACTTTACCGGCGGCGACGCAAAAGCCAGTCGCAGAAGAAATGTAACACTGGATGCTTCAGGACAAGTTGTAACCATTGAAGCTCCTACTGCTACCGATCTAGGAGAAGATTTTTTACGCAGATATCCTGGTGTGGCCAAAGGGCTAGACTTTAGTCTAAGTGCAAAAGATTTACCCAATGCCAAAAGTTTCGATAGTCAAAATGCACCAAGAGCCACAGCACCAGTTGGCACTTTGAGTCAAGCAGAAGTAAGTAGTCTCATGGCAGGAGTGGCTGTATTGGAATCATCAGGCGATCCAAACGGTGACGGCGGCGATTACGGCAGTGTCAATCGCTTTAGATATGCAGGCAGATATCAACTGGGCGCACAATCATTAGAAACTTTAGGATACATGAAACCTGGCAGTAGTTCGCTGTATGGACAAAATGCCATGGATCGCAGCGATGTTTGGACCGGCAAAGACGGAGTAGATAATCTCAGGTCTTTTCTAAACAAGCCCTCTGCACAAGAAAATGCCATGCAAGCATTGACAGCAAAAAATTATCGGGCACTCGCAGGCAGTGGTGTTATTCGCCAAGACAGTCCACCAGAACATGTGGCTGGCATGTTGGCAGTTGCTCATAATCTTGGTGCAAGTGCTGCTACCAGCTGGGCTCAAACAGGAGTTGGGCAAGACAGTAACGGCACGCCAGGTGGTAAGTACTATGCAGCTGGCAGATATGCCGTGGCAAACAAGGTAGGCTACAGATGATATACAAAGGTTTCAGCACTTATAATCGTAGAAAACGCTTTGCAGTAAACGATTTTGAATTGGTTAAACAGGATATTTTTAATCATTTTAATATCAAACGCGGCGAAAAGCTCATGCGCCCTGAGTTTGGCACTGAGATCTGGGGCCTACTGTTCGAGCCATTCACCACAGATACCACGGAAAGCATTCGCGACGAAATCAAAGCCATTTGTGCTTATGATCCCAGAGTCCGAGTTGAAAATTTATCAGTAAGTCAGTACGAACATGGTATCAATGTGCGCATTGATTTACTGTACAGAACCACCAATCAAGCTGCATCTGTATACCTACAATTTGAGCGTGACAACCAGCGTGTTTTAGTGTTGTGATAATAATACCAGATTTGAAATCTGGTAAATACACAAACCGAGAAAGATACACATGGCTGCTACTACACGACAAAACAATCTATTGGTACAGCAGGACTGGAAAAAACTTTATCAAAGTTTCCAAAATGCTGACTTCCAAAGCTATGATTTTGAAACATTGCGCAAAACCATGGTGGACTATTTGCGCACCTACTATCCAGAAGATTTCAATGACTTCATTGAAAGCAGTGAATATGTTGCGCTGATTGATTTGATTGCGTTTCTTGGGCAGAGCCTGGCTTTCCGGGCCGATCTAAATGCTCGTGAAAATTTCATTGACACAGCGGAGCGTCGTGACAGTGTGTTGCGTTTGGCCCGCTTGGTAAGCTATGTACCCAAACGCAATGTGCCCAGCAGCGGACTTGTGCGATTAGAAGCAGTCAGCACCACAGAAGCAATTGAAGACAGCAACGGCATAGCACTGGCCAATGTGCCAGTAAACTGGAACGATCCGGGCAACGACAATTGGTTTGAGCAACTGAGTCTGGTCATCAACGCAGCACTTATTGATAGCCAAGTGGTGGGGAAGCCGGGCAACAGTCAAAGCATCAGCGGTATTCAAACAGATGAATACAGCCTGAACATCCTTAGCAATGTACTACCAATCTACAGCTACCAGACACAGGTAGAAAACACACTCATGGGATTTGAAGCAGTAAGTGCCACAAGTATTAACCAAGAATACTTGTACGAGCGTGAACCTCGTCCGCTGAGTGTGTTTAATATACTGTACAGAAATGATAATCTTGGCAACGACAGCACCAACACTGGATGGTTCGTGCATTTCAAACAAGGCGAACTGCGTAATTTAGATTTTACACTCAGTCAAAAGTTACCAAATCGTGTGGTCAGCATACAAGTTGATAACATCAACAATGACGACTGCTGGTTATATGAAGTGAACGACGCAGGCAATTATGTTCAGTTGTGGGAAAAAGTAAACAATGTGGTTGGTGTAAATGTGGTATACAATACCAGCAACAACCGCAACACCTATCAGATAAACACCCGAGCCAATGATCAAATTGATTTGGTATTTGGTGACGGAGCATTTGCAGAAATTCCCAGCGGAAAATTTCGTTTTTTCTATCGTGTGAGCAATGGACTGAATTACAGAATTACTCCAACAGAAATGCAAAACATATTGATTCCTATCAATTATGTGAGCCGCACCGGTCGTAGCGAAACTCTAAGTATTCGTGCCAGTTTGTACTATACAGTAAACAATGCAAGTGCTCGTGAAACTTTGGATCAGATCAAGACCAAAGCCCCACAACAGTATTACACACAGAATCGCATGATCACCGGCGAAGATTATAACATTCTGCCGTTTACAAAATTTAACAGTATTCTAAAGATCAAGAGTACCAATAGAAGCAGTTCAGGCATTAGCCGTTATCTTGACACCATTGATACCACTGGAAAATACTCTAGTACAAATATTTTTGCACAAGATGGAATTTTATATCAAGACGAAATCATCAACAGTTTGGATTTTGTGCCGCGAGTCAGTGGAGACCTTACAGGACAGTTGAATGAAACTATCAACAATACTATATTAACTGACGGCATTATTCCCTTCAGCCAGTTTATCTATTCTAAACTTCCAAGATTCAACACCACAGATGTTGCAATCAATGGTACTGTGTTTGATTGTGCCTGGCAACAGATGACAGTGAGTACATCTCAGAGCACAGGATTTTTAACACTGAACAGCAGTTACATTGCCACTGTCAATGCAGTAACAGGTGTGCAAAGAGAAAATGAACTGGCACTGCCTGCGCTCAAAGTTGGCACAGCCAGTTCAAGTTCATTACGATTTGTAAAAGTTGGTAGTATTATAAAATTTCGTGCTAGTCTAAACAACACCCTTAATCCGCGTTATTTTGATGCAGCCGGCGATATACAAACTGGTGTACCCAATAGAACAGGTGATAGATTGTTTATCTATGCCACAGTTGTGAATGTTAAGGGAGACGGCACAGGAGAAGGTGTACTGACACTTGCAGACGAAGGTCCTATTACTCTAAGCGCCTTTGTGCCAACTGGTGCATACATTGAAGAAATTGTGCCTAAAATTTTCAACACAGTACCAAACACAGTGTTGCGCAGTGCAGTCACTTTGATCAACAGCAAGAAAAACTTTGGGTTAAGATTTGATCAGGTAAGACAGGCATGGAGCATTATTCAGCCGCAGGATCTCAAATTAAAACAAGCAGACAGTGTGTTGATCAACACAGACGGCTACAATGCAGAATACAGTGAAACCAATGCAGGTAATACCACCAGCGCCAGTCTAGACAGCAGCTGGCTCATGGCATTTGTAAGCGGAACTTTTGGATATAAAGTTTACTATAGACAGATCAATTATATTTTCCAAAGTGAAAGAGAAACAAAATTCTACTTTGATCCTAAGGTTCGTGTGTACGATAGCAAAACTGCCACAGTACTCAGTGACAATATTAAAATTTTGCGCAGCAACAGCATTCCGGACGGTAACACCGCCTTGTACGAAGACAAACTCTGGTTCATACATCGAATGATAGTTGATCCAGACGGACGAGAAAACACAGACAAAATTTTCTTGAAGTTTGCTGACAGCAATCGCGATGGGGTGCCAGACAATCCAGATATTTTCAATGAGTTGGTAGCACCGGCTCAAAACGAAAATTACAACAAGTATGTGTACTTTCAGAAAACTTTTAATCAAAACAACTTTCAGCAGTACACACCAATTGATGGTAACTTAGTAAACACCAGCTATGGTAGCCAAGGCGAAATCGTACAGGCCTATAGATTGTTTGAAAACGGACAAATTTTTTATGCTATTGATGAAAATACATTCTATGATCTAACCGTGGTAACCTCACGCGGCAGCGAAACTAGAAGTTTGACCGCTAGCGCCAATGGTGAAAAATATCTATGGTTATTTGGTCGTCGAAATTTATATTTCCAGTATAGACACGCCAGCCCCGCCAATCGTCGCATTGATCCCAGCCCCAACAACATTGTTGATCTGTATATTCTTACTAAACAATATGCTACAGATTATCAGTCATGGATTAGAGACACCAGCGGCAAAATTACCAAACCAGAAGAAACTGATGTTGAGCAAATGCGTTTGGCCTACGGCGAATTAGAAAATTTCAAAACCATTAGCGACACCATTATCTACAACACTGCTAGATTCAAACCAGTGTTTGGTATCAAGTCCAACGAAAATCTGCGAGCCACGTTCAAAGTAGTAAAAAATAATGAAGTGGTCATAAGTGACAACGATGTCAAAGTAGCTGTTATCAATGCTGTGAATACCTATTTTGATATCAACAATTGGGATTTTGGCGAAACTTTCTATTTTAGCGAATTAAGTGCATTTTTACACAGCCAGCTGGCCGGTAAAATTAACAGTGTGGTAATTGTGCCCAAAAGCACAAGCCAAACATTTGGCAATTTATACCAAATAAATGCAGAACCCGATGAGATTATTATCAGCTGCGCCACTGTGGACGATGTAGAAATTATCACTGCTATAACAGCAGTACAACTCTAAAGATAAAAATGGCAATTAAAAGTATAAACTTACTACCAGAGATTTTTCGCAGCGATACCAATCGTAAGTTTCTCAACGCCACGATTGATCAGCTGATCAGTGAAAACGATGAGACTGTGCGTTTGGATTCTTATGTAGGTCGCAGAGATGCAGTGACTTGGAAATCTGGTGATACCTATGTGGCTGAACCAAACACAATTCGTTCTAACTATCAGTTAGAGACCAGTGTTATTGTTGACTCCGGGCAAAAACAAACTGATTTTTACAGCGGTTACCAAGACCTATTGAATCAAATCAGTTACTATGGCGGGTTGATAAATGATCACAGTCGTTTGTTTACCAACGAGAGTTACAATTTTGATGGTGTGTTTGATTTTGACAAGTTTGTAAATTTTACTCAATATGTTTGGTTGCCCAATGGGCCGCCGGAAGTGACAGTGAGTGCTAACACAGTTGATGTAAGTTTAGAGTTCAGTGTAGAGCGCAGTAGTGCTACACAAAGTTATCAATTTACAGAATTTGCCCAGGATCGTAATCCTATCATTACTTTGATCAAAGGCACAAGATATAGATTTAGAATAAATCAGCCTGGCTTTCCTTTTTGGATTCAAACCAGGCCTGGTGCCACAGGATCTACCAGCTCAATTGCAGAAGCATTGAGTAGAACTATATTTGGGCTTAACAATAATGGTATTGATGTTGGCACTGTGGAATTTAATGTTCCGGCAAGTGATGCACAAGGCACTGTGGCCAGAGCTAGACTTGCCGCCACAGTAGATTTTGCTACCACACGCAGTTTCAAAGAAATACAAAGTCACTTGACCAGTGTGCTCAATCGCACTGGCGGTATTGACGGCGTGTTCCGAAGTTTGAATGGAAAAACTTTGATTTTTGTTAATCAAGACAACGACAACGACAGCTGGCAAGATCCAGGCAACTTTGATTTTTACAACTTTGACGCAGATTCTTCTTCCGGGTCGCCACTGGGTTTTTCCTACGGCGAAACTGTACCTGGTGTCAAAAGATTTGGTGTTTTCAGAATACGCACAGTGGATGTTGGCAATGGTCGTGAAGTGGTACAACTGGACCCAGTGCAAGATATTGCTGTTGGGGAAAAGGTATATGTACGAGCCGGCGCAAGCAACAGCAATGTTGAATTCCTAAAAAATACCAGTGGTTATTTTGAAGCAATTGCACCAGTAACATCTCCTCTAACTGAATTGTACTATCAGGACAACAGCGAGTCAGCATTTTTTGGTACAATAAAATTAGTAGAACCAGGAACAGCCACCCTTGATGTTGATAATGATATTATCAACAGAGTCAATTACACAGCACCAAACGGCGTGCAATTTACCAATGGGCTGCATATTAGATTTGACAACACTGCAATACCAACCAGCTATGCTGGCAATGCATTCATAGTAGAAGGGGTTGGCACCAACATCAGACTTGTGCCAATTGGTAATTTATCAGTACCGGAGCAGTACGCAGCCGCTGGTCGCCTTAACATACCAGATTACATCACTATCAACAGAGGCAGTAGAGATCTCAATGCCTGGAGTAGAAGCAATCGGTGGTTCCATATACAAACAGTTGAAGCCGCAGCAGCTTACAGAGAAGATCCTGATCTCTTGGATCTGTCAGGTGTGCAGCGCGGCAAACGCCCAATCATTGAATTCTCCTCTGATCTTTATTTGTACGAATATGGTCAACAGGCAAAGAGCCCAGTAGATATACTTGACTTCACAGTCACGGACGCCTTTAGTCAAGTGGAAGGCAAAAGCAGTTATGTGGTGCAAATGCCCAATGGTGTCACAAGAACTTTAACACCAGGTACTCGAATTATTTTTGCTGGCGACTCGGATCCTGCTGTTCGCAGACGAATTTATCGTGTGGATCAAATTGTTACTACAGGGGGAGTGCGACTGCACTTGGTAAGTCAAGCCACTACAAATTTACCAACATACACTGTGAACAGTGCTGTGATTACAAGTAACCTAGCATATGATTTTGTGCCCACAGTTACTTTCGCTGCACCGCTGCCTGGTGTTGGTACTACTCAAGCTCTAGGCAATGTAATTCTGCAAGACACTGGTATAAGCAATCTTTCCGTGGTTTACAGCGGAATGAATTATGTGGCTGATCCGTATATAAAGATCAATAGCGCATTTGCTACAGAAGCCAACATTGACATTGTCTATAAACCTTTCAAGCAGGTGGACTATATTAGAGTGGATTATGCAGGCACTGGATATGTCAACAACACACCTAATGTTACTATCACCAACCCAAATGAATATTGGGGCATAATTACCAATGCCGCAGTAGGAACTACTGGATTAACATTTGAGATAGAGGCAGCACCTTTGCTGGATTCGGTAGCAACCACAGTTTTAAGCACAAACGAATCTGGTAATTTGAATGTGACCTTTAGTAATGTTGGACTAGGATACTTTGCAGCCAATGCAAATGTTACTATTAGTGCACCAAATCTGCCCAATGGTATTCCTGCTGTGGTTAATACAGTGCATTTGTTTGCCAACGGTGCAGTCAAAGCAGTAAACTTGGTCAGCACTGGCAGTGGATATCTCACGGCACCAACTTTAGCCTTTACAGGGGCCAATACCTATCCAGCTACAGCCAGCAATGTGTCAACTATCACAGGCCCGGGCACAACTTTCTGGGATTTTGTGACCCCAGGCATGCAGGTTATTGCCAATGGTATCATTGGCGGTACAGTGGTCACAGCTATTGACAATGAAGCTAACCTTATTACAATTAATGCCCCTGCAGTAAGTGCTAATCTTTTACTTGATCCTCCAGTGTCTGGTCTAAGCACAGTAACTGAAGATGATATCTGGATTTTCAAAGCCAACAATACCTCAGGAACATTTGCCACTGTTAGTGCTACCTTAGTCAACAGCAAATTAGTAACTGTTGACAGCACAAGCATGGTAGACACAGGCATGGTTGTCAGCGGCGGCGGAGTTCCGGTAGCCATTGCAGACATCAGAATTGATGTTGTGCCCACACGAATCATTACTGCTGCAAGTCACGGTTTGATTGACGGCGATCTTGTGTACCTACGCAGCATTGTTGGAACCAGCGAACTGAATTTTTCTCGTTATTATGTGACTCGAATCAGCGACACTGCTATTGAACTATACACATCAGCTAGTCTGAACGAAGCTGGCGCACAAGACAGCAGAAACTTTACTGACTATGTCAGCGGCGGCACTTTGACAGCATATACCATTGATTACGCAAGAGTACGAGTTGATAAAGTACTCAGCGAAACTCAGTTTACTACTAGCAGTGACATCAGTGTTCGCGCGGGAACAAAACTAGTGTTTGGGGGTGTACAAGCCACGGCCACTGGTCGCAGCGACGGCAACGGAGTGTATAACATTTCAGTTACAAATCCTGGTAGTGGGTATGAAAATGTTCCTACAGTGTTGATTGACAGCAGCCCAGGGAATCAAGCCACAGCTACGGCTATTACAAATGATGATATAATTTCTTATATAAGAATCATTGACGGCGGTACTGGTTATCGTATTGGCAGTAATGTCAGCGTGGAAGTTGTTTCATCTGTTGATCTTGCGACCAGTAATGTAACAACATATGGAACAAATACTTTATATTTTGACAACCCTAACGACTTGATACCAGTACAAGAAGGTTGGTTAGTATTTTTACGAACTTTGGTTGAAGGTCAAACTATCTATACAGACTTTGCTCAAATTCCCTATGCCGAAACTGAAGTTACTGGACCAAATGACATTGATTACAGAAGTTTTATGGATATCAGCCGCACACGAGCCAGTATCCTCACGGTAACAGCGGTAGACTATGACAGACTAGAACTCAGCGGTCCAATTTTAAGTCTAGACAGTGATGGAGAAGTCATTGACTTGCCAGTTGGTACTAAAATTCATGTCACAGCTCAAAATAGATTCTTTACAGATGACGGTCGCGGCAGTGGTGCTCGCATTTTTGGAGATACAAAAAATAGTTTTGTGGTGCTCAACGAAGCAGTTGATACCAATGTTCTTACTCTGAATAATGTATTAGGTGTGCAAACAGGCATGCTTTTGCAAACTTTAGCAGGCACACTAATTGATGATATCACAGTAACATCTGTTGACAGTTATATCAGTAGAATTACATTGAACAAAAGTGTAACTATTGCTGGTCGTACTCCTGTGCAATTCAGTTTTAACAGTCGTATGACAGTGAATTTACAACCAGCAGAAGTAGATTACATTAACATTATTGACGAAGGCAGCGGCTATACCAGTGCTCCAGAAATAATTATTGAACCATTGGTTCCTGTAGTAGAAAAACTTGCCAGTGCAAATGGCACTGATGTGCTGTCCGTAGACAATTTTGCAGGCATAAGAATTGGTAGTAAGGTAACATCTACCTATGACAACAACGGGGTTGGTATAACTACTGGCAATGATGTGCCGGTGGTAACAGAACTGTTCTTGGTGCAAACTGGTAGTGCAACATTTGAAAGTAGAATAAGACTGAACAAGATTCAACCGGTTTTTTCGGATGTTTTGGTAACATTTATTTTTGCAGCAGAAGCAGTTGCACAAGTAGATTTAGAAAATTTAGCAGTTGATTACAACGACGAAACCCCAGAAACATACGATGTTGATGACACTGTGTTGGTAAACATTCCTGCAAATAAAACACAGATTGCTACAAACACAGTGGCCTATAATCAATTTTATTTTGACGGTACAGATTGGCAGCCAGCACAACAGAAGAGTCAAATCAATCAAGAGCCGTTGTTTGATGCTTATGATACCGCAGGATTTAGTGCAGGCGATTCCAGCGTGTATCCTGGAACCAAGTTTACGGGTACAAAGATCTTTGGATATCGTGAGGGCTCTGGTCAACAAGATACTATATTAGGTTTTCCTTTGGTATACAAAAATTTTGAAAATGTAGGTGACATTGAGTTTGAAAACTTTTTTCAAAGAGACACTTTCAATTACCTTGCAGGATTTACCGAAGCAACTGTGGCAATCAGCAACTTTGTTCTCAGACAAAAAACTGACTCCGGCTATCGCATAAAAAACATATGGACACCAACTGCCGAAGTCAGCAAGCAGTTCCAGGTGATACAAAGCATTTACGACGGTACAACAAACTATTTTGAAATTGATGCGTTGCCTGAAGAAAGCAGAACTATTCCATATCTTAAAGTTTATGTTGGAGTAAGGCGTCTAAACGAGTCGACATACGCTGTAACACAGTTTGGTGGTAGATATGCTGTGGTTATTAATGTTGACCAATTGGTAGTAAATGAAAGAGTCATTATTAAAGTGTATAGTCTTGCGCAAAGCAAAATTGGCAAGTACGAAACACCAATCAATTTAGATTACAATCCACTTAATACTAATTTTGATTATCTTACTCTAGGACAGGTACGAAATCATTTGCGCACTCAGGCTGATAATCACTATGGTGTGATTGGCGAAGTGCTGGGCAGTAATAATCTACGAGACTTGAATGTTAAAAACTGGCAAGGCAGTATTCTGCAACATTCTGGTAGCATGGCTATCACGCAGTTGTTTTTAACAGATCAAGATCTCAATGCTATCACAGCCATCGAATTTGCAGCCAAAGAATATACTAAATTCAAAAATCGTTTTTTAGACATGTCTACCAAGATACAAGTTGATCTTGCTGACATACCAGGCACCGTAGACAGAATCATGTCTTCAATCATGCTTGGTAAAAACAGTATGAGTCCTTGGTATGATAGTGATATGTTGCCCTGGGGTACCAAGTTCAAAACTGTTACGGTGCTGCCGGTATTGAATATTAGACAAAAAACCTATCTTATTCCTGCTACTTTTGACCCAAATAAATTAAGCACTCGTAGTGTATTAGTGTATCTACGAGATACTCCTAACAAAATAAACAAGCAGTTGATCAGAGATTTAGAATTTTCTTTCTTGACTGACACATCCAGTATTCTCGTCAGCGACACAGTATATCTTACATATACTTCGCAATTGGTTATTGTTGATGTGTCAAACACTACAGAATGTTATGTTCCAGAAACACCAACGAAACTTGGTTTGTATCCAAGCTTCGTACCAACTAAGTTTGTTGATGACACATATAGAAACCCAATAACAGTAATACAAGGTCACGACGGTAGTGTGACACCTGCATTCAATGATTACCGCGACGATTTGTTATTAGAACTTGAATTACGCATATACAACAATATCAAAGTAACCTATGACAATACTTTGTTTGATCTTTATAGCACAGTACCAGGTGCTTACAGAAACACAGGTTATAGTCGAGAAGAATGGAATCAATTGCTTACTCGCAACTTCTTAGGCTGGGTAGGAAATAACAAACTAGACTATAGCGACAACAAATGGTTTGAACCTAATGATTCATGGACCTGGAATTATACTACCTTTACTGACAGGCAAGGCCGGGATCTTCCGGGTTTCTGGAGAGGCATATACAAATGGTACTATGACACAGATAGACCACATGTGGCGCCATGGGAGATGTTGGGTTTCAGCAAACAGCCAGACTGGTGGAGAGATACCTACGGGCCTGCTCCATATACATCTGGTAATAAAAATCTCTGGGAAGACCTGGAATTAGGCCATATAAGACATGGTGCTAGATCAGGCATTGACGAAAAATTTGCTCGTCCGGGACTAGTAACACAAATACCAGTTGATGACACCGGACAACTGCGCGATCCTCTACAGCTATTTGTAACCAACTTCAACAGTGTTGATACCAGTGCTGCGTTTGCCATTGGCGATCACGGCCCAGTAGAAAGCGCCTGGCGTCGTAGTAGCGACTATGCATTTTCTGTGCAGATAGCCTTTGCGCTTGCTCGTCCTGCACAATATCTTGGAGCCATGTTTGATGTGAGTAGATATAAATTTGATGCAGAACTAGATCAAATTGTATTTTCCGAAACAAGACAAAGACTAATACCAGATAGAATTAAGGTACCAAGCAATGGATTGAACAACACAGATGTTGTACTCACAGCTGGCTACGCCAATTGGGTTAAAGATCACTTGACCTACAAAGGTATAAATGGCACTCGCTTGATGTCAGAATACCTGCGTAAACTAACAGTGCGTTTGAGCTACAAGGTAGCAGGGTTTACAGACAAACGCATGTTAGAAGTAATTGCAGAGCAAAGTAGTCCAGGTGGTAGCGGAAGAAATATTATTATTCCTGATGAAAACTATCAGGTCTATCTCAGCAAAGGACTGCCTACTCGTAGAATTGTTTACAGTGCAATAATTATTGAACGCACAGGCAACGGATTCAAACTCAGTGGGTACGACACCCAACGACCATTTTTTACTATTGTTCCTAGTGAAGCAAATAACAATGCGTTTACAATTACAGAAATAAATTCCACAGTTACTATTTTTAGAGATTTTAAGAGAAAGAAAGTCAGCGTACCTTATGGTGTAACTTATCAAACAGTACAAGAAGTAGCAGACTTTATTACATCTTATGGAAGATGGTTGCAAGCCAGCGGCTTTGTATTCAATGATGTAGATCAAGACTTGGCAATTGCCAAAGACTGGAACTTGAGCATTAGAGAATTCCTGACCTGGACACAGCAAGGATGGCGAGCAGGTAGCGTGATAATTTTAAGTCCTGTTGGCTCTAAGATAACTGTGTTTAGCGAGCAAGGAATCGTTGACGAAATTACCAACAAAAACATTGGTAACAGATTGTTAGATCAAAACTTTGCTTTGGTTAGAGCAGGCGATTTTACTGTGACTAGAAATGATCAAGTGTTTACAGTCACAGCTCTCTATAACAAAATGCTTGCTCTGGCTGATCTTACCTTGGTTGAGTATGAGCATGTGTTAATTTTTGATAACTCCACAGTGTTCGGCGATGTTATATATCAGCCTGAACTGGGCAACAGACAGTTTAGATTGAGATTAATTGGTTACAAATCTGGCGGGTGGATTGGGCAACTCAGTGCACCGGGCTATGTGTTCAACGATGATAAAGTGTCCGAATGGATACCAAACAAAACCTACAACATTGGTAGTCTTGTTAAGTTCAAAGACAGATTTTATGTGGCACTGGAAAAAGTTTCTGAAAGCACAGAGTTTAATTTCTTGCACTGGAGACCAATCAGTAAAGATCAAATCAAAACAGGCCTATTGCCAAACTTCAGCAACCAAGCCAATCGTTTTAGAAATTTCTACGACATTGATCAAGTTACCAGAGACGAAACAATTGATCCGTATTCCAATGGGTTAATTGGATTCCGTAACAGACAATTTTTACAGGATCTTGGAATTGATACCAAGGCACAATTAAAATTCTATCAAGGCTACATTAAACAAAAAGGTACAAAAAATGCTGTGACTAACCTTGTGCGTGGCAACTTTGATCGTGTGGCCAGCGACATTGATTATTTTGAAGAATGGGCCTTACGAGTTGGAGAATATGGGGCCACTGGCAGCGATCAATATGTTGAACTGATACTGAATGATCAAGTGTTCACAGAGGATCCAACCACAGTGCAACTGCTAAATCTTGGCGAAATAGGTGACAGCGGAGCAGTCAATTTTAATCAAAGACAAGTGTACAGATACAGCGAAGAAGTTTTTGACAAGAATGTTATACTTGCTAGAACTGATCTTACTCCTCGGATAAGCGATAATGTCACTGCTGGATATCCAAGACTAGATGACATAGACGGTACAATTTATGATATTGCAGATTATCAGAGTTATTCTAATTTAATTACACAGCTTGGTGCTGGTTTCAAACTGTGGGTGGCCGTGGACACAAACAAGAGTTGGAATGTGTATCGCGCAACAGAAACTGATGTGCTGCTGGTCAGCATTCGTAGAACCAGTACCGCAGATCTGTTGCTAACATTTGACAAACCGCACGGCACTCGTGCTACAGAACTCATTGTTATAAAGAATTTCGCACAAAAGGATTTTGACGGTTTCTATAGGGTCAAAACTGTTGAAGACAATTTGAATGTAACAGTCACTGGCTACAAAGGGCTAGAAGTCTTCCAACAGATTACCACGATTGAAGGCACCGGGGTGTATCTACGCATGCTCAGTGTGCGATACAGCCAGGTAAATGAAATTATTAATTTTACTCCGCCACATGGCTGGCGAGATCAAGACCGAGCCTGGATCGATAATGATACTGGTAACAATATCTGGGGTGTATTTCAAAAAACTGACGGATGGGATTTCAATCAACTGTTGCCCTTGCGTCAAGGCGAAGATAGATTCAGAGAAGGTTATGGTTTTGAAGTCAAATTAAGCAAAGACAACCAAATTGCACTAGCTGGAACACCACGATTCAGTACTGGATCTTTGATTGGTTTGCGTGTTCTCAACCCAGGTAGTAACTATACTAGTCCTGCTATTAGAATCAGTGCACCAACAGGTCCTGTTGGTCAGCTGGCACAGTTCACAGCGTTGAAAGACAATGGAACGCTGTTATTGCCAAATCTAATTACACAGGGCAGCGGTTATACTTTTGCACCAAATGTTACATTGTCAGACAAACATGTGACTATCACCACAGGTGAAACTGTTGACGACGATTATCTATACCTGTCAGCGGGCGACATGGGTAACATTTTCATTGGAGACAGCGTAAGTGGACAAGGTATTCCTGCAGGCTATACAGTAACAGAAGAACCTGATTTAATTCCAAATGCAGTAAAGATCGGAGGACCTGCTCCTTCTGTATTATCATCGGCTACCACTGTGACCATTGGGCTTGGATTAAAAGAATTTGTTACCGCAGTTGATGCCGATACAACTACAATTGTTGCTGGTCAAGGCGTGAGAATTTTGCGATTTGGTAGTTCCGTTGACTACATGGAAGGCTACATTGTAAGTTTTGTAGATCAGTTACTTACTGCAATGATAGAAATTGAATCTGGCAGCGGAACTTACAGTGTATGGAATATAACCACGCAGCTGAGTGTAAGAACAAGCACAGCCGTAACTTTTGAACGAGGCTCAGCAGGCGCATTGGTCACTAGATTAACACCAACCAGCATTGACTACATTGAAGTTGTTAACGGTGGCAGTGGATTTGTTTTAACCCCAACAGTAGAAATTTTTGGCGGTGGCGGCATTGGTGCAACGGCAACTGCACAGATTTCTGGCGGTGTAATAACAGGTATAACTTTGACCAGTGCTGGCAGCAATTACTACGAAGTCCCAGAAGTAATATTATCAACAAACAACACCAGTCCAGTCGAACTTCGTGCAAGATTGTTACCAAGCTCGGTGGGCAACTTGATTTTAACTGGTAAAGGTGCTGGTTACAGACAACCGGTTATATCTATCACACCAGACTCAAGAGACATTGCCTCTGGCGCTACTGCTACATTGTCTTTCTATGGCAACGGCGGTATTAGTTCTGTGACTGTGGTCAATCGCGGACGCAGTTATGGGGCAAATTCAAATATAAGCATTGCCAACAGTGCCACCGGCAGCAACTTTGTGGGCACAGTTAGCACCTTTGCCAATGGTAGGGTAAATGCAGTTACCGTTGTAACGCCGGGCACCTCATACAGCCCAACAGCAGAGGCCAATATCTTCTGCATAGGTGGTACCGGCGCAACAGGAAATATTGGTAGAACTATAAATGGTATAGCAAATTTCAATGCCACCCAGGTTATCAGTTATGGACAAGGCTATTTAGAGCCACCTACTGTGACAGTTATTGACCAAACAGGAGTTGGGTCGGGCGCCGTGGTTGAAGCTATTATGCCAACAGGCCAAGTTAAAACTTTCTTACGACTTAACCAAAACTCTACAGAGATTGAAGAAACACAGCTGGTTAAACCTGTCAACGACGAAGCAAGAGAATTTGGATTTGCAGTTGACATTGGCACAACACTTGTGGCCATTGGCGCGCCGGGTACTTACAACGAACAAGGTGGTGTTTTCATTTCTCAAACACTAGGCAGCCAGTACATCAGTTATCAAATGCTATTTGCACAGGATGTGGCCGAAGGTGACAGATTTGGTCATAGTGTGTCTATGACTGATGATCAACAATGGATCTATGTTGGGTCGCCTGGTGCAAACAAAGTATATGCATACGGAAAACGCAGTCAAACATATTCGCGAGTAACAATTATCCCAACTGATGGACAGTTGATATATTCTACTAATCTAGCCGGTATTAAAACTGCACAAGAATTAAAAATAATTGGCAACACCGGTAAAATTTACGAGCCAAACTTTGACTATGCTGTGGATACTCTAGGCACAGTGTACTTTGCTGACTTTGCAAGAATTAGTAATCAAACTGCTATCTACATCACAAGACAAAGATTACAAACACAAATCAAGCCAGAAATTATCCGTAATTTGATTCGAAGAACTTATCCTCTTGAAAGTCGCCCTGAAACAATTGACCAACTGTTGGTATATGGCGCTACTGGTAGAGTGTTTGTTCCATATAAAGAATACACCCTGGTAGGAACCAACATTGTGTTCTTGGATGATGGATTCTTAGCCGAACCATCTATTGCTGTTAATCAGCGTGAAGAATTTTATCAATTGATAGAGGTAATGACACCTCCTGACACAGTTAATGCAGACGCTAATTTTGGTTGGAGTGTGCGCACAGACGCTGGTGGATATAGAATCTTGGTCGGTGCACCTGATTTTGATGGGGTGGACGAAGATGACAATGTTGTTCCAAGTTCTGGCCGCGCTTACATTTTTAATCGCAGTTACGATGTTGTCCTGTCTGTAGGAACATCAAGCATTTACACATTCCCAGCATTGAAATCTGTGGTATCAGTGCGGTTGAACAATGTTATTCTTGTAGAAAACATAGACTACACACGTAGCGGTAACAGTATTATATTCAATTCTATACCGCCCAATGGCAGCAAGATCAATGTTGACACCAACTTCTTTAACATTATTCAAATTATTGAAGCTCCAAGCACAATTAATCTTGGGCGTTTTGGACGCAGTGTTGACATAAGTGCTGACAACCAAACACTAATTATTGGTAGTCCTGGTTATAGAGATGAAGATTACTACAACGGCCAAGTGTATAGATATGTTAACAAAGGTTTGTTCTACGGAACTGTGACCACCAACAAAGATTTCAAGTCAGTGTCTGTGTTCCTTGGCGATTCTATCAAGATCAATGATACCTTGGTAACTTTTAGTAACATTGCGCCAGGTTCTGCTACAAATGTGAGTGCAGTATACAGTGGTATTAGCAGTACCATAAGTTTAACCAGCAATGTTGGCTTGGCAATTGGTGACCAGGTAATTGGTCCTGATATTGGTATTTCAGAAAATGCAAAAATCACAGGATTTGATGTGATAGTGCCAAATGTTTCTGCCAATGTGGTATTGAGTATTCCGGTGACGGTCAGTGCAGGTGATAGCTTGCAGTTTATTAGAGCCGGCGATAACATTGACAAAATCAAGAGAAACTTCGATGCAGCAGGAGCAGTTGCAGTACAGACAAGTATAAATGCAACAGGAACTCTAACACTAAGCATCAGCGGAGAGTTTGCATTGACCACACTGGACATTGTACCAGGTACTACAGGTAATGTATTGGCTGGTATTGGTCTGACTGTGTATAGCCTCACACAAGTTTTACAACATCCACGCTATGGTGTGCCAGAAAAATTTGGAACAAAGGTTGCAGTTGATGACGCTGGAACAGTGTTAATTGCCAGCGAGGGTGGTAACACACTAAAATCTAGCACCTTTGACAAAAATACCAGTTTGTTTGACAAAGACACCACTCGGTTTATTGATAGTCTAAATGCCAGCGGTGCAGTGTATGTATACGACTACCTAAGTCCTCCAGGTGAGACTCTTGAAAATTCAGGTAAGTTGTTGTACAACCAGGTATTACAAAACGCTCAAATTTTAACCGGTGATAATTTTGGAGCAAGTGTAGATATAAATCGCGGGTGGGCACTGGTTGGAGCAGATCGCAGCGATTTATACAGTACAGAATCTGGAGCAGTACATTTGTTCATCAATGAGACAAATACTAAAGGGTGGAGTCGTTTGCGAGAAAGAGGCTACGAAGTTGACATTGACTATGTCAACAAGGGTTTGATATACGACAATGAAACTCAACTACTTGTACAAGACCTTGATTATTTTGACCCTGCCAAAGGCAAAATTTTAGGTATTGCTGATCAAGACCTTGACTACAAGAGTAGCTATGATCCTGCGGTATACAATCGAGGATCACGCAGCTTTGTGACCATAACAGAAGAAAGTTTCTGGGGAGAAGTACAAGAAGCACAAACATGGTGGAACTTGAGTCTTACACGATACATTAATTATGAACAAGGGCCATTGAATTATCGTCGCAACAGATGGGGTCAACTTTTCCCTGACAGCAATATCCAGGTATGCGAGTGGGTTGGTAGTCTGGTCTTACCCGAAGATTATGCAGCCGAAGTAGGCGATGGGGAAGCCAAGTATCCAGACAATAGTGCTTATGTAGAAACATCTTTTTTTGATCCACAAAGCGGATTGATTAAAACCAAGTATTACTACTGGGTAATAAACAAACAAGGCATTGATAAAACCAAAACCAAGAGAACCAACAGTATTGTGACACTGCAGTCATTGATTAAGAATCCAGCTAGCCAGGGTATCCCTTACTTTGCTGCCATTGCTGCCAATGCCTTTAATATCTACAATGTAAAAAATTCACTGAATGCAAATAGAACAACATTTAGAGTTGAATACAGTAAAGTGCTTGGCGAAATTATCAGCCATAATGAATACGAATTAATACAACAAGGTAACGGTAGTAGCATTGTTCCTGCTAAATTGATCAGCAAACTGATTGATAGTTTATCAGGAGAAAACAGCACTGGTAGCGTGGTTCCTGACTTGCGATTGAACCTAGCAGATGCCTACGGTATCAGCAATCTGCCACGCCAGAGCATGATTGTAAACAATCTCAATGCTGCCAAAGTATTTGTAACTTTTGTAAACAATGTGTTGAAAAGTAAAAAAGTTACCAGTACTAGAAATCTTGCAAGACTATTGTTGAAAGAAAATGTTCCTGCCAGTGGTGTAGGTTTTTATGATACCGTTGTGCAAACAGTTGACCAACTGCAATTTATTCCAGCAAGCGAAATTTTTGTTGGTTTCAAAGTCCTAGTTGAACAAGATAGCGATTTTAACGGTTTCTGGACCATTTACGAATATCGACAGTTTGTTGGGTTCCGCATGATTAGAATCCAAAGTTTTGACACGACCAGATGGTGGAGTTATCAAAATTGGTACGCACCGGGTTACGATGAGTTTTTAGACATTGATTTTGTTGTACCAAAATACAGTGATATCTTGAAGCTTGATATTGTGGCAGGCAATATTGTAAAGGTAATGAATAGTGGCAAAGGAAACTATATCATTTATCTTGTTACCGCAGCAGGCACACTAGAAGAAATTGTTGTCGAAAACGAAACCATTGCCTTGAGTACAGCTCTTTATGATCCAGCTCAAAGTTTAATTGGTTTTGATAACAGTGCGTTTGATCAAGTTGGATTCAGCACTACTCAAGCAGTTGAGTTGCGAAATATTTTTGAATCTTTGGCCTATGATATTTTCATTGATGATGATCAAGTCGAGGTTAACAACTTGTTCTTTACATTGTTAAATTACATTTTGAGTGAACAGCTGACTGTAGATTGGGCTATTAAAACTAGCTTTATCAATGTGTTGCATAAAATTCGTAAACTTGAACAGTTCAGCAACTACATCAAAGACAATCAAGATTATTACGAACAGTATATCAACGAAGTAAAACCGTATCGCACACAGATTAGAGAATATCTGTTGGACTACGAAGGCACTGACTTCCTAAATGCTGGGCTGAGTGATTTTGATTTTCCTAGCATATACGACAAATCTTTTGGCAACTACAGAATATTAAACATTAATAGTTCTGGTGACCTACGCTTGATCAATGCCAGTAGTAGAAAAGATTGGTATGAAAATTATTCCTATAAGATTCAGGGTATAACACTGACATTTGGCGGATCTGGTTATACTGCTGCTCCTAGAGTGATCATATCACCACCAGCAGACGGTAGCGGCGCTACTGCTCGTGCTGTACTCGGAGCATTTGTCAATGGCGTAGCCAGCATAGCTCAGATAATTTTAACAAGTCCCGGAAGTGGCTACACAAGCACTCCTACAGTGCTGTTTGAAGGAGGCAACGGCGAAGGTGCTACTGCTTCTATACAGTTAGTGCAGGATTTAGGCACAGAAATCACTTCAGACACACTGAACAAAAAAGTAAGAAGTTTATTTACTAAGTTGAAATTTGACCGTGTGAGCTACACAAGCAATATTCGTGCATGGAGACCTTATGAAATTTATCATCCAAACGATTTGATTGTATTGGATGATGTGCAGTTGACAAACTTTGCCAACTATACAGAAAGACCTTTGCCAAAGTTTTCATTTGTATATCGCGTATTGAAAACACTAACAGGTCGTAGCACTATTGATTTGAATGTTTTTGATGACACAACAATAGTGCAAAAACTCCGTGGCAGCAATCTAGACAATGCCAATGATCGTTTGGCAGCTTACTTGCAACCAGGCAGTCCTGACAATGCAAGAATTTATAGCAGTCCCAACACTGTGCGCTTGGATTTCAGTCCAATTAATAATCAAATTATCAGTGTTGCTAAACAGTGGAACAGTGTTAGACACAGTGTTTTTTATCTTGCACAACATGGTTATCAATACGCAGCAGTAGGAGACGCCAGTCTCATAGCATTAAGTCGCGATGGTCAAAATTGGGTCACCAATCGTATTACGGACACTGCTATTAACTGTAGAGATGTGACTGTGTATCGTAACTACACCTGGGTCGTGGTTGCCAATCAAGGCACAATCTATACCAACGATGACGGCAATAATTGGATTGAAGAAAAGATCGATCAATATCGCTATGATGCCAGCAACAATGATCCACAAGGCAAACTGCAAGAAAACACTGCAACAACACTAGACATGACCGGTGTGGCCAGTGTTGAGAGTACCTACAGTAATTATTTGTTGGTAACAGGAAACAATGGATTGATCCTAGCCAACCCAAGAAATAACAGTGCGCTTCAAGCAGACTTCAACGCATGGTATAATATCAAAGTGCAACAACAGATTAAAGCTGAGAATTACCTGACCATGCTCAGTGTTGATCTTGGTAATCTAACAGACATAGACGGCACTCCGTTTGATGTTGAAATTCAACAGGTATCGGGATATTTTGTTGAAAGTGCCTTTATCAACAAACGAAGAATGAAAGCTGGTTTTGTAATCATAGCAGGAGTAAACGGATCGATACATGCAATCACTTACAACGCTCTGGATGATTATCTTCAGGGATTTGTACAAGGTTACAATTACAACAATGGCAAGGAGGGCAGATTAAATTACCCATGGCAAAGTTTTGACACTCCTGTGAGCGTGAAAGGCAACAACGACGAGTTCAGTGGCGAACAAATTAACAAATTAGCAGCCAGTGATAACAGAACTAATTGGATAGTAGCTGTTGGCAGTTCTGGCACTCTACTTTGGAATCAATTTAATATTCCGATTCAAACACAGCTGGGTCGTGCAGAACTAGCCCCGGACACCATTGGAAAAACTGTGGTGGATCACGGGCTAGTGATGTTTAATAACTTCAGAAGATTCAACGAAGACAATTTCTTAGCTCCCCTCACAAGAAATGCTTTAGAAAATTACAACATCTATGACATCACTTGGGATGGAGAAAAGTTTGTAGCAGTCGCCGACAAGAGTGTTATTTTATGGGGATATCCAGCATCTCAGTTGTCTGCCTATATTGAAATTGGATCTATTGATCCTAGCATGAGCATTGGCACCAGAAGAGACAGTGCCAGTTGGGGTGCTGGAACCAATGTTATTTCCAGAGTAATCACAGTGCCTACTCAGGACCTTGACATAGGCGGTGTGGTCGTTGGCATGACCTGTTATGCAGACGGATTGCCAGACGACTCTGTAGTGACCTTGGTAGTTGGAGGAACAAGTGTACATGAAATCACAGTACAATTTGCCACAGCTAGCGTGAGTGCAGCTACAGAAAAAGCCTTGAGTTTTGCTTATGTGTTCACCAGCAATATTGTGGCAAACAGCACTGTGGTAGCTTCTAATGGCACTACCAGCATTAACTTAAATGTAAGCGCAAACGCTACACTTGGAACAACAAGAATTAAAGTTGACAATTATGATGATAGAGTGCAAAGCAACTGGCTTTTGTCAGGCACAGGCCTGCCGTCAAACGCACGAGTGAAGTATGTTGGCAAATTTGCAAACTTCCAGTGGCAATTTGCTTCAGGTGTAACAGAAAATGTAAATCTTGATTATAGAACTGTTAGTGTGAACACCACCGTGGTTGAAATTAGTAAACCACTACTGTCCACAGGTAATTTGTACACTGGCAACATAGTTACTTTCAGCGATCCAACCGGAACTATTATTCAGTTGGAAACCAGTCAAGATTTACCTGCTAATGTTTCAGTGCTGACTTTCGCCAATGTACGAGCACTTGATGTAGGGTACACTATTCAGGCCAACTCCGTACTTGGCATCCAAGCCGGAACACAAGTAACCAAGATAGTGCAGTACAACATTGGCGGAGTTGAAAGTGGCCTAGCTAAAGATATTCCAGACTTAATCCCAGGAACCGGATACACTGGCAGTCGTGTTCAGGGTACCTTGTTTACAGAAACTATCGAAGATAACCTGGCGCTTGACACCATCATGCAAAGTGGATTTACTGACGACTTGTTAGGACAAAGACCAGAAGATATTGTTATCGACGGCGGCAAATTTATTGACACATACAACAGTCATGCGCCAGAAGAACTTGTGCCAGGGCAGGTGATTGATAGCCTACAAATGAATGTGTTTACGGCCAATGTAGTGTCGGGCAACATTGATTACAATAACATAATTGGTTTCAAAATCTTTACTGACTACAAGTTGCCAAGCACTTACTTTAGATTAACCGAAGCAAACACCACTACACTGTCTGCGAATCTTGCTTTTGACGACGAAGAGGTCTTTGTAAGCAATATTGCCAAACTACCAGACAGTGGTAGCGTTTGGATCAATTCTGAGCGTGTGATTTATCAAGATGTTGACCGTATCAACGGTAAATTATTAGATATCAGAAGAGGTAGTTTGCGAACCGCGGTTGCCCCAGTACACGAACAAGGTAGCTTGATCACCGATGCATCTATAAGTCAACAGATTGGCACAGATTTAATTGTGCCTATATCGCAGGATGTTACTGTGGAAAATGGTATAGTTGGTGGCAGTAACACCTCAACTTATCTCAGCAGTGCCATAACCAGCATTAAACAAAGCAACATTTGGTTAGATTTGGATTGATATGAATATTATAAACGATGTTAGTGTAACTGGATCCGGACTTTGGGCTGCGCAAACTTTGCAGGCAGAGTTCTTACGAGCCAGTAAAAGCTACAGCCCAGACATTGACCCACGATTGCCCATTCATGTGCCACTGGCTGCCAATCTAACTGCTAATTCTTCAGTAATTGTTGTGGGCAATATTTTGGCTTTTCCTAATCCAGATCTGGGCAACGCATTGGTTGGTTCAGTTAGAGTGCGGCAAGAAGTTATACTCTACGCCAATATATTTTTAGGCAACAGCAGTTTAGGTAATCTTACACGCACTGTGGGTAACACTGTTACTTCCGGCAATGTAATTGCAGGAAACTTAATCAGTGTTTTGGGACTACGCTCAATAGCTTCAACAGAATCTAATATCTCAAGCAGCGGTTCTGGTACTACATCACGTGTTGGATTTATTGATGGAATAGCATATTTTGGTCTGTACCACACTCACGAGGGCCGAAAAATGACAGGCAGCGCCCATACAACCACATTTCATCGGTATATCTATGATACAGTTGAAGAAAGTTTGGCTAACATAGGATCGGGCGGGCCAACGCATTCGCCCAAGCCAACGCATTCGCCCGTGCCTTCCGCGGGATCAGGCAGCGGATCAAGACCACCATTCACACCCCCGTCAAGACCACCATTCACACCCCCGTCAAGACCACCATCCAC
>Ga0194115_10001316_pt1 | contig 31856 bp, 27 predicted proteins | sample TA2MahsurfametaG_3_FD_148656 | JGI IMG/M metagenome (GOLD analysis project Ga0194115, IMG submission 148656) | Freshwater microbial communities from Lake Tanganyika, Tanzania - TA2015002 Mahale S4 surface | ecosystem: Environmental > Aquatic > Freshwater > Lake | place: Tanzania: Lake... | reverse complement strand
CTCCAAAGCCGCCGCTTCGGCACGAAGCTTTTGTGCCATGCTTTTCAAACGTTCAATCTCGTTATCATCGGCACTTTGTTCTTCTAGTGAGGACATGGAATATAACTTCGATTGTACTGGCATCATTGGGACGTTGATCCTATTCCATTGGAAAGCCGTCGTCGTCGTCGTCGGCATCGTGGATTGTTTCCGAACCTGGAATTGAAGTGGGGAGAATGCCGAGGCCATCATATGCTGCTGCCCGACGACAGCAAGGGCAAGGACCGTGACAGTATCTCTGAAGAATTTCATATTGAAGCAGATGTAGTGAGCTAGGGTTGTTTGGAATTGAATTCCTTGTCAATTTAATGAGAAGACCGACTCGGCTCCTCGACTGTCCGACTTCAGAATCATATGTCGCTGATGAAGGGTTTGAAGACGTCTGCACTGACAAGATCGGGTAAGATACAGTCAGTCATCGCGTTTCCACTACATCGGGACGTAGTTTCCCACGTACATACAGTTGGGCTTGCTCACGTTGAGACACGTCATCCGTTCGTGTCTTTTCATTCATGATTGGTATGTATGGCACCAGCATCCGGGAATGACTCATCCATTCACATGGGAGGATAGATCGTGGTGACAAGAAGGATACCGATATGAGTTGGAATCGTACGTAGGTTTAGTATATATCCTTCAGCCGGAGCACATATGTAGGCCGACATAATGGCACAGTGAAGTACAACGGTGCTTGATGGGATCGTCTGGCCAAATCTATCTAACAATGTGGAGTTTTGGATATGATTTAGACATTGTGGTCGATGCCAGACTTTTCATACTATTGGCAGTCCTCGTGACGAGGCAATTCATCCAACCGGTCACCAATCCTGCGTTGGTCCTATGATTCGACGAAGGAATACTATTCGAAGTCTAGAAAAGTATCAACGCGTCTATTCATTTTGTGTGGGTGTGTGTCTGTGGGGGGAGGGGGGGGTTACAAATCAACAAGGAAGGAAAATGGTGTATATTTCTGTCTTCTTTTTTTCCGGCGGAATCCTACTACGACTACTAAGGTGATTCATCATCGTCATTGTATACGTTCGGGTTCTTTCGTTTCATCTGAGCTTCATTGACGGCAATAATTCGTTCATCAATTTCACATCCATCTAATCCATCAATGGCATTCAAGGCGGCATCTGCATCCATAGTGACGAATCCGAATCCACGAGATCCACCACGTTCATTGTCTTGGGGGATGTAGGCATCATGTACTTTTCCAAATTCCGAAAAGACATCCACAAGAGTATCTTCTGTAGTATAGAATGAAAGATTTCCAATGTAGAGCTTTTTCTTTGATCCGCGAGCTAGGAATGATAGGCAAACAATAGTAAAATACATGGTAAGTACACATAGAAAGGTACGACATTCGACGATAACATATCCTTTCGCTCGCAATGTGTGACGTACGTGGACCTGTTCGTCTCTTCTTTTCTTCCTTTTCACCAGGTGCTAGGGGAGGGTTCACGGTCAGTCGACGACCCAACAGTTCAATTCCATTGCAGTTATCCAAAATAGATTGCATAGATCCCTCTGCACACGTAACAAATCCAAATCCCCTTGGTTCCCCAACTGAATCAACGGGGATGAAAACATCTGTCAATTCTCCAAATTGACTAAATAATTCCTTTAAATCGTCGGCAGTCGCCTTGAAGGGTAGATTCCCAACAAACAATTTGTTCTTGTTCGGAGCTTCTGTTGACAACAAGCGTAAAAAGAAATGGGTCATTTTTGAGTGACTAAATTGTTGCGCACAAATTATCATCGTCAACGGTTCGATGACTTACGGTTTGTCTTTTTGCTGCGTATTTGTTCCTTGGGAAGGACTTTCGAAACACGAAGAGGTCGATCACCAACCTGTACCCCATTCAAGGCCTCGACGGCCTTAAGGATTTCATCGTCTGATTTCACTTCGATAAAGGCAAAACCCTTAATCTCACCCGTTGCATCATTACGGGGCATATTGATGAATCCACATTCAATGTGCTTTTCAAACATTTCACGTAACTCGATCAAATTAATACCTTAAGAATCATTCATCGAAAGAAGAATTTGATTGAGCTGTTGGTCGCCTTCGACGAAAACCCCCCGATGATACTTCAATTCCGCCCCGCTCCATCATATTGCACTTACCATAGGGAAGATTCCCAACATAAATAGTGTGTCTAACCTCGGGAACATCCGCAGCATCGTTCGACTCCGATGCCCCATCGATCGAAACAGAAGGATCGGTACTCAAGGATACCTGACGAGATACGAATGGTCGTGGTGACAGTCCACCGGATGACAACAAAAAGGCGGAAGCATTCGTCGCCAACAAGAGGGTCAAGGCAGATTTAAGAAACATCATCGTGAGATACAAAATTCTTTTCTTCTATTATGACCTTGGGATATTCCAATGCAAAATCCCTCTGACACAACGATGGTAGAACTTTAGTGATGGTGTGAGTGTGTGCGTTGTTTCTTCCGCCCCCACCCGAAGATGCTGTAACTTACGCGTTGGTGGCTGTCGTTGGTTTTCTTTGCCATCACAGCCTCACCCAATCATACGTACTTCCGGACGGACGGCAAGACACCTTTTGGAAGTGTGCCAAGCGTCCACCACGTGGAAGCGCTAACAATGTGGGATGAATCCAACAGGTTGGTCTTCTGTCCTTTTCTCAAGACGGCCACTTCAGATGATGCTTTGTTTGACTGTAAATAGAAAATTGGGTCTATTTTGCTCATATCAGAATTGAAACAATCGTTCCTACCTTTCGGGAAACGGACGATTTCAGATGTTGCGCTCAGATTTCTGAAGCAAATTTTGGTATCTTATGATGGCTGTCCACATGGTCTAGGGGCATGATTCATCCTTAGGGTGGATGAGGTCGCGGGTTCGATTCCCGCTGTGGACCTTTTTTGAATTTTTCTACCTTTTTACGTTCTGGAGTGGTTTCCCGCTTACTTTTTTTGTCATCCGACTCCATAAACGGGGTGTATCATGTCTACAAGGCATGAAGAGCACCATAGGAGATGATGAGACGATGATATCGTACTGTACTTTTGAGGTCCGAGGCAGCAAGTATCCTCTACTATGACGTGAATTCACACTTCGTTAGATCACACAGTCACGCGGAACGGCGCGAAATGTTTGAGGATGTTTTGCGCGCTCGCCAGGAATCTCGCCACCTCCACGTGTCACCCTTTCAAGGTGTTGGCATCATTTTTATTTCTCGTCATCTTCTTCTTGTGGGTGAGAACATCACGTTGGCCTTCGCATGGAGGAGTCCATTCTGTACCCGTCACACCTCAAATGAGAGAGAATATTGATAACAGATAGAGCACTATGAAAGATGGGAAAACCAGCCTTTAAGTAAGTCTTAGAATGTGATGTTTCGCCTTCATCACACAGCTGCGCATCTGTCTCATTTCGACCACATAACGTCCTTCAAATGAAATGACAAAACAGTCCCATCCGAGATTTAATAAGTGGTGCCATCATGGCAGCTACTTCGGTACCACAATTGATTGCATATGCAGAAACTGTCGGTTATGCTGGGTATCGTGGTTTGTCGACGGCAGGTCCATCCCTCCTTGCTTGGGGTCTGACGACGGGAAGTCCATTCGTGAATGCTGGAGTGACATCGATTACTGCCCTAATGACCAAATCGGATTTGGATGGAGAAAGCTTTGTACAGGACCATGGTGAGGAAGCCTACGTAGAATTAGTCGCAGCATATTCTATGTGGATTGGTATTGCCTCTATCTTTTTGGCAATTGTCGGATTCGGCAGTTTGGCGACGAGTGTTCCAAGGCCGGTTCAGGTTGGATTTAAATGGGGATGTGGTATTGGTGTACTCATAGCGGCTCTTCCCAACGGTCTTTTTGCGAAAGGGGAAAAAGAAATCAAGGCGTTAGTCGCAAGGGATGCATTTTGGGGGATATTGGTCACAGAACTTAAGTCGAAGGTCCCGTCCGCTACTGGTGCTGTCAACTTATCAAACAACCTATTCGGATTGACTCATCCCATGTATTGGGCTTTAGATGCTACTGTCGTATTCCTTTTGGGGACTTGGTTTGTCATGAAGGGGAAGAATATGCTCCCCTCATTCCTACCACCAGGGACAGAGGTAATCCTTGTGACGGTCGCAGCAACTCTCTACAGTATGTACTTTACCTATTCCGCTGGTATCGTCGGTGAGATTCCGGACATTGATCCGGGTGCTGGGATGAAGATTGGGCCCATTTCCCTACCTGTTGAACTTTTGGATATTCAAAAGATACTCTCGGCTCCGATCGTGGAACGATTTGGAGGTTATTCTGTGCTCTTCGTGTCATCATGTCTCTTTGCTGCGGTAAACTTTTTATCGATTATGGGGAATGCGTTGAGTTTCGAGGCAGAGAATGGGATTCCATGGAGTGCATCCCGTGAGATGACTGCCCAGGGTATTTCGTGCTTGGCGGCGGCATATGTCGGATCTGCCCCCGTCTCGGGAAGTTTATCTCGATCCCTCGTCTCTCGGATGACAGGAGCGACGTCACAACTGGCATGTATGATTACAGCGATGATTTGGATCTTTATGCTCCCCTATATGAGTATCATGACATCTACACCGAAGGCTGCCCTCAGTGCGATCATCGTTAGTGCAGTCGTCCAATCCGTTTGCGTCCCGAAGGACTTGCTTAAGTTGTCTGGTGTCGATGCCACGACGGCATGGCTGACTGGAGTCATCACCGCAGTGACATCACCGACCCTTGGCTTTGGAATTGGCCTTGGTATACATACTTTGTTCAGATTGTTCGACTCGAAGAAAATAAAGACGGCGTAAAGGATGTGGACGACAAGACAGTAGCTATTTTTGTCTGCTCCCCTGTTGGTGGCAACTCCCAAATTCACTACTTCACAGTCAATACGATCATCGCCCTCCGTGAGAAAAAGATTACTCCATGCCCGTTACCTATCGGGACAGTGCAGTTGATAACTGTAAATATAAGTTCAGTGTCTGATATTGCCTGCAGTGCTCTAGAGAGAGACAGATGCAAGTATAGTGGGGGACCATCACCCTCAAATGACACTTCCCCCGATATGCCCTGTCGTATCAAGTACCGTAGTGAAGGTGTTCTTTGGTGTTCGGCGGGAAAAACGATGATGTTTTCTTTGCACGGTTTACAGTTAGTTTCAGCCCCATCCAAAAACGATCCATTCTTCATCATCAGAGGACATGAACTTTTGTTTTTTGAATATTTGTTGCGGATCGCGAGAAGAACAGTACAAAACCAATGGCTTCTCTGTGGTACGTCCGTTGATCTTGAGACTGTATACATAGGAAATTTGTGTGACGAGTCAGGCCGTAGTATTCTCAAAGCAGGTGTTTTTTGTATGATATTGTGCTGGTGGAAACCCACCCTTCGGAACAGTTATGTAGGTGGGTGATGACGACGTTGGAACGGTTGCTTGCTTACAGAAATCTGGGATTCCAGCTCGAGAAAAGGCAGCCATAGCCTTGGAATTGAAGCGAAATGGACGATCTTCCATTTTTTCATCTCCTCTGGACGTCATGTGTGACTTTGAACCTCCAATATACGACAAGTCTTCAGTGGATGAAGCATTCTTAAGGTCTGTCATGAATGAGCACATATTGTTTCAGGATTTAAGTAGTGATGAACTGTCTACCTTGATTGGTGCCACGGAACGGGTGAATCTTGAAGACGGTGAGCGGGCTGTACGTCAAAAAGCGAAAGGAGAGTACTTATTTATCGTCCAAGACGGCAGCCTTGATATGTTCTGTGATGTGAATCAAAAGCATCTTGGAACAGTTGGGACGGGACATGTTTTTGGAGAGATGGCCTTATTGTGGGGGAAAGAATACGATGTATCCATAATTGCCAAAGGATCGAGTGTTCTTTGGAGACTGGAACAAATCATTTATCGGAATGTCGTCGCAAGACATGCATGTGAACAGGATGCTGATATTGTCGACAATCTTCGAAAGGTGACAATTTTCCAGCTATTGGAGGACTCGATTCTTCAGAAAATTGTTAGTAGCTTAACACGTGTATCCTTCCGACCAGGGGAGGCTATCATCAGAAAGGGAGAAATCGGGGAGACATTCTATATCATTGAGACTGGATCTGTACGAGTTCATGATATCGGTATCGGTGATAGTCGTTCATCGGACTTTGTCTTACATGATGGGGATTCCTTCGGAGAGCGTTCTCTTTTGACGGGTGAGCGTAGAGCTGCTGCTGTGTCTGCCATTACGGACGTCAAAACCTTCGCTATAGACCGTCGAACGTTTGAGGAGAACATTGCGGACCTCCAGGAGTCGCTGGACGTACATACTCGAAGGCAATATCTTAAGTCTTTACCAATCCTATCCCATGCACATTTGATGGAAAATGAGTTTGACCGACTCGCAATGACCATGCAACAATTTTCCTACAGGAAAGGTACAAAGTTGGTAGAAATCGGCCAACAATACCCCAAGAAGATTTGGTTCTTGCAATCAGGACAAGTGATTGTATTTGGTAACAAGAGTGGCAAAATCTACAATCTACTGGCTGGTGATTACTTTGGAGAGAAGTCCATCATGAGTCCAACTGATCACATAAGCTCTCACGAAGCGATCTGTGAGGAAAATGTAAATGCGTGGGTCATTTCTCGTGAAGATATTGAATCATTATTGTAAATATGGATCGATTGGGTCATGTCGGAGATTATATCAAGTCTAAACCACGGTATTCGCATATTCGTGGACTAGGGGACTTGAAACGTCATCGCGTCTTAGGCCAAGGTGGCTTTGGAACAGTCTGGTTAGTTGAAACAACAACAGGTTCCAGAACGCCTTTAGCCCTAAAGGAAATCAGCAAGCGGAAACTTTTGGATTCCAGACAAGAACGAAGTGTCCTGAGAGAAAAAGAGCTTCTTGAGCTTCTACATCACCCATTCATTCTTCATATGGTATCGTCCTTTCAAGATGCTACAAATCTCTACCTGGTATTGCCATTTATTCAGGGTGGTGAATTGTTCAACATTGTGGCTGCAAAATCAAAATCTGGTCATGGTATATCCAACAATCACGCTGCATTTTATGCTGCTGGGATTATTGCTGCCCTTGGCCACTTCCATCATCGACTGATTGCGTATCGTGATATGAAACTGGAAAATGTCATGATCGATAGTCTAGGCTATCCGAAGGTTGTCGACCTTGGATTTGCAAGGATTATTGTTGACAAGAGCTATACATTCTGTGGTACGCCCGAGTATCTTGCACCCGAAATCATCATGTCAAAGGGACACAACCATGCGGTTGACTACTGGTCATTCGGAGTCTTGGTATATGAAATGCTAGTTGGACGATCTCCCTTCAACGGCCCCCATCTGTCTCAGATGGATATGTTCAAACGAATCGTTACAGTAGACTACGAATGCCCGCCGGAAGTATCGAGATCAGGTCAGGACTTGTTAAGTCAGTTGCTAGTACGACCAGTGCAGAAACGAATAGGCGCTCGGAGTCGTGGTCATCGAGAAATTGTGGATCATGGTTGGTTTACCGATTCGGGTGTGAATTTTCGAAGTATGCTGAAAAAGGAGCTAAAGGCACCATGGATCCCTGCGCTTAAGGATCCCTATGATGCATCAAATTTTGGAGACTTTCGTTCGGCCGAGCATGTACTACGCGATCGTCAAAAGACTCTTACCGCGGCAGAGCAGAATATTTTTAAGGACTTCTAAGATGTCGTACCGGCCAACGTTTATTTCCTCTGCTGAGACAGACGATAAGATGTGTCATTCCCTCATGATTGTATCCATATGTAGACACTTGGAGAGAAGATCCCTCACCAACTCTCCAGCCTAAATCTCATCAGCGATTTCCTCCTTAAATGCGAGGATACCATAGTATAATGACATCGCCATGCCGGGTATGTACAAAACGGCCATAGGTCCAACCGAAAAGAACTTGTTTGCACTCACATATGCCCATCTTGTTACCATTTTGACGTAGTTATCATAGTCCGTCAGATGTTTGTTGAAGAAACTAATGAGCATCAGGATCAATGTTGCCAAGGAAATCGCCACGAATTGGTCCATCTTCGGTGCGACTTTACCCTCGGTGGCACTGGGGATTGTAAATTCGATTGCGACTGCAAATAACCAATTCAATAATCCCTGAAGGAAACTTAAACGGGCAGTTAGGTATTCGAATTCAAAATTCTCTCTCATGAATTCCAAGGCATTATGAGCACTTGTTTCCATAATAGAAAAGTCGGTACTTCGCATCATCGTCCCCGTGACGGTCGTGACGAAAATAGCAATAATCTCTAAAGCAAAGGCACTCAACAATAGGAGGCTTGTCATCTTCTTAGCGAATTTCACATACGTCGTGTCACCCCTACGTATTTCCAATTGCCCACCACGAGCATTCTCATATAGAATCGCAATGACTGCACCTGCAATCAAGGCGGCAGGGGAACCTAAATCATTACACCATCCATATGCCTCATCGGAAAACTCATCTGCAAGACTCCCTCCACCTCTCACGGCAAGACCACTAGCTGATGAAATTGACATCTCATTCAAAGAATTTTGAGTTTCATGTATCTTCCATGGAGTCTTGTTCGGATCTGTCCGAGCGAAGGATTCCATCGAAGTCACCATGTATTGTTTCCATGTAGGATGATGTCTCATCGTCTCCGCTCTCCCCAACAAAGGCAGGGATAATGACAACAGTGTCACTAGGGTGACAAGTACGGAGTGCATCATTTCTTCGTCGCAAGAAAACCCTCTTTCTGAATCCAGCGTCGTAAATGGTTGATTGTTGCGTCATGAGGCTTTGGACAACAGATGTCAACAAGGAGAGTAAGATATCTTCGTTCTCTCCTCTGATTTGTTGTCTCCCCACATCGCCAAGTTGATGTGCAAGATACCGTGACGTGTATGTATGCATACGAATATAAGATACATCTCCAGGAGGTTAATACACATATATATGAAAGCGTCAATGCCTATCGTGTAAATGGGTTATGAGGAGGTATGCAATGAGCCTTACTACGTAATAATGGTGGAGAAATCCACTTGACTGTGACTGTTCGAGGTCTATTCTAGGCGATCACATCATTTTTGACCAGCATGGAGCTCAGTCTAGTTCGTCTTTGCATTGACACCAGCGGCTTGCACTTTGCGAACAAGCCATTTACGAACATCAACTTCACATGCTTCGATCCTTTGTGCAAGAGAACGAAACTGACAGTTGCATTCCCGTCCTGAGAATCTATCTTTCATGATTCGTCGATCGAGAAAGGCATATTCCTCACACAGGTGTTTATAGAATTCGACATACTCCATAAAATGCTCCGCAGCAAAGTTAGCAAGACGGTCATCGCCAGAGGGATCTTCATGTTTCAAGACGAGACTTTCGATAGAATCAATGACAGCGACTCTCATGGTTTCGAATCGAATGTACCGATTATACTCAATCACTTCGGGGGATGTGACGGGGGTATCTTCAAATCCTGGTTCATTGCGATAGGGGTATTCCTGCAACAAACTTTGAATACTCAATAAGACACTACGGATGCTTTGAGCAGCCGTCCATTGTGGTCCAGACCATGTGCCTAGAATCGAAAGACAGACTTTCCCACATGCATATAGGTTTGGATTGAATCGTACAGTTCCTCCACGTGTCGTCAAGAAAGTGACTTTTGGAGGCTCATAGGGATAATTATTCGGAATTTCAAATCGGAATTGAAAGATACCCTGTTCATAGGGTGTATCAGAGGGTCCAATAATTATGGCATGGCACACGTTCAATTGATTATGGTCGGGAGCTACGAAGATACCATCCAAGGGGTCACGTTGACAATCAAGCAGTTCAGAATGAATTCGATTCAGACAGACTTTCGTTGGGTAGTCATATCCAGGAGTAAGAGGATCTGTATTGGGCACGGATATCTTTAGCTTGCCGCTATCGTCCTCGACCAACTGGTCCTTCTCATCTTTGACGTTGCAATTCTGATTTTCCGACGCAGCTGTCGCCATATGATACGATCGCTTTTTGCTACCGTTATCATTGCTGAGGACAGTGGAGGCAATCGCCTGAGCTGTAGCCCCATCAGGAGCAGATTCACAAATCTCCATAATGAAACTTCTCGTATTTCCGCGTCTTTTGTCGCTATGAACACACATTCACTATCATTTCGGTCGAAATCGAGGGACCGCGATCGTCTGATCATGGTCGCAACAAGCAGAATGACACTGACTGTCAATTGATTGGGCGAAGCAAATGGATTCCTGTACAAGGATCTGATTATTCTTTGAGTGTCGCGCGACATGATTATTATGGAAACGACAAGAAATACGATAAAACTACGACATGGCTGGGTTCTCACAGTCAGCCGAAAGTCAATCCGTCCACCGCGAGTTTATCCGTTGCAACGGGTTTGGCTGTGGAATCGCAGGACGCAACCCCGCGCAATGCTTCGTTCTGACTGTGAAGTGGCCACGTCGTTCCGCATAGCTTCATGCCTGATTCTAGAGAGAGTCAGCCCAATACTGACAGGAAAGCTGACTGGAAGACGACGAGTCGAATGCAACCCAACAGAACTTTGCCTGTAGATTCATCCATCAACGGTTGAATGCAAGTGTAGAAACAAACATAAACATAGATATATCTTTTCATCCGTGGAAGAACAATGAATGAATGCTATAGGTATTGAGGTATGAAGCCATCTTTCTCAACGAAAAATATAGATCTTTGTGCCTCTGCATCACAACAACCAAGGAGAAGCTTTGGGCATACACCGCCACCCACCCCTTCCCTTTCCTGCAAAAGGAAAAATCATTGAAATCTAAAACAATCGTTTACTTTTCTGCCCGTATGACGACACAGGCATTACCCAAAACTTCAATCTGAATCTTTCCACTCTCAAATCCACCACGTTCTAGAAGATTCCTCAAAGTCTCAATGGAAGTGAAGTATTGAAAGGCTTGTTGAGATGGCATGGACGATGAAGCCGATGATGATCCACTATCCATATTGGACAAGACCGAAAAGTAGGTTGCCAAAAAGGTCGTAGCGAAGTATCGACCACCAGGTTTCAAGACACGGTAAACTTCCTTCACGGCAGTATCTAGATCCGGCCAACAATGCATGGCGGCACCAGCATGGAGACAATCAATACTATCATCCTTCATGGGGATTTGACCAACATCCAAACGGATTAATTCTAGATTCGTCGTCTTTAAATTCTTCTTCGAAAGACTCCCACCTCTTTGTTCTTCTAAAACAATCCGACGTCGGGCTTCTGTTAACATAGATTCCGAATAATCACACCCCAAGACACGATTATATTTATCTGTCGCCGCAAATCGTCTTGTGAATAATCCTATGTCGCAACGAAACCAAAAATGCAAGACACAAAAAAGGAAAGATAGACAAGAATATACAAATCCATGGATAAGTGAGATCACGATTGTTTCACCCCCCCCGCAAACCCCCCTTACATATCACATACCTGTGGCACAACTCATATCGACGACGACAGAATAATTGGTCCGTGCAATAGTCGGTGCAAAGTAATCCATTGCCATTTTTGCTTCTAAATCTGGACCAGGAAATCCAGCTTGTGTAAAACCTTGACGCCATCCACGTTCATAGGCATATGATACTGCTGGACTTGTAAACAAATCTCTCATGGGGATATATTCATTATCATTCGTCGTCCCTGTCAAGGTTGCCAATGGTCCTCGGAGAGGTGGTGGAATAAAGGGTAATGCCTGCTTAAATAATCCATTCACAAGTTGTGAAGAAGAAGATTCTGAGTTTTCTGTTTCAATATCATCCTTCTTGCCTTTTGCAATAGGTTCGAGTAGGTTGATAAAGGTATTCGAGCTTCCCTCAAATTCATTACTGGGAGAACGAATCTTGTACTTCGATGAGGATGCTGTGCTAGAAGGACTATCTCCCAATAAGACACCAGGAGATTCAATTTGTATCGATTCCTTCGTAATTGGATCTACCAAAACTGAATCGACAAGAGTCGGTGCACCCTTCATACCCAACAATTCAAATAGCATCTTCTTTTGTTGGATCAATTCTTCTTCCTTGGATGATGAGGCAGCAGCACCCACATGGAGCTGAAATGATGATGATGGTCCCCTAAAGTCTTGTCGCCATTGTTGTTGTTGTTGATGTTCAAATGGATGATGCCATGACGTTCGGGGTAACATAAAGGCCTCACATGACAAAGACGATACTGCGACCGTGGAGACAAAGACAACCATGACGAGACTCCACGATGAAAATGGAATGGTCCATGATGGTCCCATCAACACCGCACGCTTCATTCTTTCCTGTCCTGTCCTGTCCTTTCCTTTCGTTGTTGTTCTTGCTGTTGGTGGTGGTGGTGGTGGTGGTGTTTTATCTTTATAGTGTCTCCCTCCTCTTTTTCTTCTTGGGCTCTTGTGTTTCCGACTGTGTCATTCCTTTTCCCTGTATGACTGGAATCTTCCATGTGTATGCGACGGCTGACTCAGCCGACAAGTGTTCGTAGTTTTTTGGTCAGCACATGGAACGAAAAATGATGTTATGACAGTGAGGAACGCCAAAACTACAGTATGGATATGATATAGATAGATACGTATATTGGATACGATTACATATGTATATATCATATCTAGCAATGGAGCTGTATACTAGCACCTATCCTGCATACTCATGTATCATACATGGGGATATCGGAAGTCCAGGCCGACGAGTCCAATGGATCGGTTTTTCACATACCGCAAAAAACGCACAAAAAAACCGACCTGTGGCAGCCAAAACATTTCTTCGAGATATCCTTTAGCTGGAAGACAGACGACACCAGAATTGTATACATTCACATCCCAGAATGGATAGGATGATGATGGCCACGACGACGAAGACTGGGAATGACAACAATGAGGATCGGGGGAAGGATGATGAGGTAGTAGTAGTAGTGGACGACGATGACAGGATTACGGTCCACAACAGTCCAACGTCGTTGTCCCAAAATCCACTACCAACAACAGCGACGACGACACAAGTACCATCCGTTCCATCATCATCCGTACCATCAACATCATCTTCTTCTTCTCTCTTTTTGAGTGCTGCCGAACGTGAGATTCGTCGTCGAAAGGAACGGTCTCTACTTCGTTTGTTGACACGACCAGATGTATTGCCTTCGTTTTTAGCCGCCATCCAACCTCCGACGACTAGGACTATCAACACTACTACCACCACCACATCATCATTGTCAATAGGAAAATCACAATCAAAACAATCACAACAACCACTACAGGGAATGGGAGAATCAAAGTCGTGTGAAGAAAACAACAACAATAACAACAACAATCCCAAGAAACGTCAACACTGTGATGTTGAGGATAAGATTCAGGTTTACCCCTATGTCGTGATTGATGTGGATGTCTATTTAGGATTTAAGAAACGGAAGCTAAAGGAAGAACCACCAAAACAGTCGCAACCAGCACAACCAGTTTTCCCCCCTTCGAGTGCTACTACTATTGCTGCAACTGCTCCGGAAATAGTTTCCTCCTCTTCCCTGTCGGTGACGATACCATCCACCGAACCACGATTACTACCATTACAATGGACGACTACGACATCATCGTCATCATCAGCCACCACTGCCACCGCCGTCGTACGACTTGATACTGGCGAAAATGGAGGACAAAGATTTTTACCTATATTGTCATCTGGGACTGCTACTACAAGTACCAGTACAAGGACTGTAGTACCACCCTCCTCGTTCACTCCGTCATCACCGACGTTATCATCATCCTCTACGAGGACGAATCAAACAACAACTAGTGCAGTCATCACGACAAATACCACAACTGCGCCTGTTACAAATACTGCTATTGCTAACACTAGTATGATGACACCTGCGGACGAGGGATTTTATGAGGGGACACGAATTATGGCGTTAGAGGAAGATGAACGTTATTTGGGAGACGTCCATCAGGCGATACGACGACATTTAGAATATTTTTCAGCCACAAGAGAAGATGTTACTCAATGTTCTCAGGCAGGACGTCGAACAAAGGCAATGATTGGTCAAGTAGGGATCCGTTGTATCCATTGTGCGAAACATATTATGGAAGAACAACGACAACGAAGACAACAACAAGAACAACGTCATCGTCTGGACAATACCAACAACAACTACACCAGTATAGAAAAAGTCCATTGGCCACCGGGTGCATTGTCATATCCACTCAAATTGGAAGGATTATATACGACCGTCAGTCAAAAACCACAATTACATTTTGAATCATGTCCCTACCTTCCACCGAATTCACGTTTGGCACAAATGTTACAAGAAGCACGAGCCAATCAACAACAAGAACAGTCACAACATCAACTACAACAACATCATGATGATCCACAATCTGCAACAACAGGAAATGACATCCCATCATCATCGGGAGGGTCGTCGACGGCGGGAGTAGGACTACCACTTCCTCCATTAACGGGGATTGGGAAACGAAAACGAATGGTTCAGGGTGTATCAGGATTGATGTATTATGTTATTTCCTGTCAACGGATTGGTATTGAAGAAATTCCAGGTGGGAAGGGATTACGATTTACCCGAGATTTGAAATTGGAACCCTTGGAATTTGAACCCGTCCGGACAAGACTGGAAGAGGAACGACCAGATCTCGTCCCTCGTCAGTATCAGAAACCAAAACCGACATTGTTATCTTCTTCTCTCCTCTACGGACCTACTACTACTGCTACTACTACTTCTTCGTCGCATCCTGTTCCTCAGGCCAAGGTACCACGATTGACAGGAACCAATGACGATGCATCTTCCAACGCTATCATCAATGGTTCCACCACAGTGACAATGTCTATATCATCTCCAACCACAACAGGGTCTTCCGAATTCAGTTCGGAAGTCCAGAGCATCCTCCAACGAGCCCTCGAGGAGGCTGGTCATCCAGAAGAACATCCATTAATACGAAGAGAGGACAAACATTACTTGACAGATTACATGTTTCTCGCTATATCACAGATGGCTCTTTGTTGGGCGTCACCACAAGATTTCATCGCAAGGGGGAAGAAAACGAAATTGATGCGATTAGGCTTTGCAGGATTTTGTTGTCGACATTGTCGACATCAGACTAATGCGACATATTCCTGTCGGAGTTATTCCAGTGCACCCGACAATCTGGCAAGTGCTATTTCCAATAGCTTTGTATTACATTTACAGAAATGTCCGTACACGCCCCGTGAGATTCAATCGGCGTTATCGACCTGTAAACGAATCCATTCTCGACAAATGAGTCAATTACCCTATGGAAGTCAACGAAAAATCTTTTTTGAACTTTGGAATCGTTTACGTGCCGCCGATCGACCTTCGCCACCAACAACAACCACATCATCATCAGTAGCATCACCCAAAAGCGACAATGTCAACAACAGGCATGAGGACGAGGACGACGACGACGACAACGACGACGATGACGGTGATGGTGGAATCGAGGAAGATGAGAGTACAACGACAACGACGGAAGAGGCGGGAGGTTTGACAAGGCACCAGAAGAAGCGTCGTAGAAGCGACGACGAAGAGGATTGGAACCCTTCGAACGATGGTGGTCCCTTTGAAGAACATGAAGATGATGAGGATGATGTGGATCATGGCGGTCGCAAAAGCAAACCATTGACACCACCAGTCCCATGGGTGCCCCCCACGACGATCACAATGGATCGTCCCAACAGTCGAGCCTTGGATTTTCCAGTTTGTTCCGATCCCGAAGTAAAGGCTGTCTTGCAGGAGGCTAGTGAGATTTGGGACCTTGCGAGGAATGACGATTTGATCTTACCCGAAGATCGTTACCTCGTATCGGATTATGTCTTTTTGACGATGCGTCAACTTAAAGTTGCTATGCCACGACCGACGGACTTTACAGGGAATCGTCGTAGTAACGTCCTTCAACGGATGCCCGGTCTATGCTGCATCCATTGCGCTGAAGATCCTACCTTGACGACGCCGTCTGGACGGTCATTCCCCTCGGCACCAGACAATATGGCAAGTGCATTGAATTCCTCCTTCTATAATCATATGCAGTATTGCCCACGTTTGGATCCCAAGATTAAGCGGACACTCGTCCAACTCCGAAAGATCCATAGTCAGCAATGTTCCAGCATGACCTTTGGTTCTCAACGCCGATTCTTCAATAAAGTATACGGGAAACTAAAGGCCATTCCGGTGACGAATCATGACGACAATCCGTGGACACCCGTCGCAGCGTCGGCGTCGACGTCGACTAGTAATGGTCCATTGAGGCCCACGGATATCTTCCTTGAACACGACTTTGTAGAATGTGGGACCCTTGAAATCCCCTTTTGGCAATGTTTGAAATGTCGGATGGTACCCTTTGAGTTCCGTGCTGTGGGTGGAGTTCATTACGTCAAGCCTATTCCTCCCCATTTGAAACACCATCGTTCGATCTGTAAGGAAGATGGTATCCATTTAGGTTGGACGACTATTGCTATCAAGAAAATGTGTACCAAGTACGAATGTGATCACATTGTGGACGCGATCAAGCCACTGATTGAGTTGGTTGTCGGACATGATCCTGATTTGACTAGTCTATTCCTTGGATGTGTATCATCGTCGGCTCGACGTCCAGACGGTACGAAGACGACTCTGGAAGAAAAACCAAAGAATACAAGAGGATGGTGGCGTCGATTACCCACGTCAGTCGATTCGGTCCAACTTCAAAGCCTTTTCAAATCGAGGACTGCACCATTATTGGGATTATCTTCATCGGATAGCCTAAGTGATCACCCCATCATCTTACGAGTTCTCGAGATCATCTCTCCGTGCCTTTAATACACCGAACCCATGATAGAACACCTCGAGGCAGATGAAGCACAACCACCACTACCACCACCCGTACCGGAAGAGCCTAATCCTTTGCCTCTGGACTCGACATCAGGTATCGATGTAGACAGTGCTTCAGTATGATGCCCCCCCCGGCGATTCGAATTGTTGCTTCAAGAGAACCCACGATGGTAGACTCGAAAAGCCAATCGCAATGACTCCGGGTGCGTGACAATGAAGCAACAAGCCACTGCGACTAGAGCCCATGTCGGACAGAGATCCCACGTGAAGGAACCGAACCATATAGACTCTAATCTTGCCGTCTATCAACTTATGATCTGGACAATAGCTGGTTTCGACCCTAGTTGAACATACTGATACAACCTGTACGGGGAAACCACCAGTCGTTTCTCTGTTGCATTTGTTGAGTTTCCCCTCGCCACTGAATGCTTCACAGTTAGATACTAGACTTTCTCAACAACGGCAGCAAGATCGAGCCGTCTTTTTTGGGGCTGTCCTATGGAATGTGTCATTCCCCCACATAACGACAACGAGTGATCACAATGGCTCCCCTACTGACCGGATGAAAAATGTGTCGATGACAGACATAGTCGTAATCATACTTTCTGGATAGTTATTTCTCTCGCCGCAAGGCGAAGAGCTTGACTGATCTTCAATTGAGCTTCCGAATCTTCAATCACCGTCCAATTGCCATCAGTCCGGGACAAAAAAACGAGACCTATACTCATTGTGCAATACGTGGAGAACTTCCACCGCAATCAATGTCTTGTTGATCCGGACTGAAGACGCATTCTGCGCTTCAATGTACCGATACATACGGTCTTGAATCACCTTGTGATATAGAATATTACCTGACCACGTGACTGCTACTGTCTTGTTTCGTCCCAAGATGATATCTTGTGGGTATGGGAAGAGTGCGATCGGGGAGGTCGGGTCGCGATAGGGTGCTTCATGCTGCCACCATTCATGATCCAGTTGCTGCCGCCTGTGAATATCTTGTTCGATACTTTCTTGTTCGCTGTTGGTATGTGGGTCGCCGTCGTAGAACAATTGCCGCGCAAGGTCAATACCGAAGGTTCTCAATGCATAATCCATTTCCAAAGATGACCCACCATGAAGTCGGACTCGCGTACGAATAGACCTTGGAAGCACATTTCGAACTGTTTGGATGACATCGAATTCAGAAGATTTGGCACGCAGAAAGTGCAAACAAACATCATGGACATCTCTGTGTTTGACGCCAACATCCACCCAGGTTCTACCATGGACAGCAACAGGCAACGTATCATAGAACGACATTGACATTGTTGTGGCTTCCATCGATCTAAGTCCGCCGCGCGCCGAAACGAGTCATTCGAATCTCATTCTCAGTTATCCTTTCCGATGTACTTTTTCTCTGGCCAACATCCGAAGAGCCTGGCTGATTTTTACTTGAGCTTCTGCGTCATCAACTGCAACCCAGTTGGTCTCATTTCGAGACAAGAAACGGGAGTGAGACTCTTTCTGCAGTATATGAACGTCTTGTCAATCCGACCCGAAGACAAAGTTTGTGCTTCAATATACCGATCCACGCGATCTTTAACTAGCTTGTTGTACATTATATTCCTTGGCCACGTGGACGCTATGTTTTTGTTTCGCCCCAAAATGACATCCTGAGGATTAGGGACGAGAGCGATCGGCGACCGTGGGTCGCGGTAGGGTGCTTCGGATTGTCGCCATTCGTCGTCCAGCCGTTGCCTCTGACGGATGTCATCCTCAATATCTTCGTCGTGGTCGCTGAGGTTGTCGGTAGAAGAAAAAGATTCTCTAAGCAGCTGAGTGGAAAGATCAATACCGAAACTTCTCAACGCGTAATCGATTTCGATCGGCGATCCATGATGTAATCGGTTCCGCATCCGAATTTCTTCTGGCGATGCAAGGCGAATTATTCGAACAATGTCGTATTTGAAGACATTGGTGTATAATGCGTGTAGGCTGCTCATATGGATGGGAATAGCATGAAACGGGTAAGCCGATAGATGCTGCACCAACTGAAGAGGGGATGACATCCACGACCCCCGATAGTCGCCAACCGTTACCAATCCTTTCTGCTGCATGATGGGGTCGTCTTCGGTTGCTGACAATACATACCAGACTTTGCGAGCAAACGCAAGGCAGTCGGAAAGGTCATACCTTGACAGCCGCGCCACGCTTACGCCTCTCCCCGCTCGGTCATACTTCCGAAGTAACTGATACGCACCTGACCGGAAAAGTGCTTGTTCCTTCTGAGGAAGCTACGAACACACGGGATCGCATGAGTTAGGATTAAAAAAATGATAAAGAGGCCTCTCCGCCATATCCTTCGCAAAACAGCAACAAGACTACATACGTCGTCCCAGGTGATTCGATGAATCAATAGATCATCACCGAATAGCTCTCGTTTCGCCTGAAAGTGTGCTACCATCATTTCAGCTGCGTCCTCGGGTCGAAAACGACGTGCTCGCAAGAAGGTCAGATGGACTGTATCGTTCCTAGCCAACGCCGGTCGTAGAAAAACGGCTCGATCCCATGCCTGTCGTTGTCGAGAGTTGATCCTTTCTAAGGCTTGCCGCATTTTCTCGATCTTGTCGGCAACGAATACGGGTGTTTCTTCAATGACATCATCGACTCCATGAATATCTGCTTCCATAGCTTGACGTTCGGCAAAAGTCAGGGCGTTCAAAGCTGCCGCCAGATCTGCGTCCGTGTGGGCATCCAAATGGCCATCTTTAGTATTGGGGATGATATTCCTACCCCACAGAGCGGAAAACTTGCGCATGTTTGTGCCACAAAAACAAGCGTCGCTGGAGGTAGGTTCTGTCAAGTTCATCTTGATGAAAGGAAACCCTTCCCGAATAAATAGTGGTGAATCTTGCGGTAGCATAGCATACGTTTCTGTGCCTTCCTCCGACAGACTACAGACTCCAGTTCGGATTTACTGTTACGGGAGGCGGGACCAAGATTCGGCCGAGAATATGCCCCGATGTGACGGCATCGAAACTATATATCCCAAGAAATAAGGGCCAAGTACATGCTGGACCAATATGCGACCAGAAAACCCGCTTGCCTTGTCTCCGGTCTACGATTCTCGGACGGATGATAGCTGTAACTGTAAGCTATTGCGGGATGCCATACATACAGATACAGTTCTTCTACCAAAGAGAAGTAGTCGTTTGGCGACAAAAGATCTAGGTCATCGTTTCTGGAGTACTATTTCTCTCGCCAACATCCGAAGAGCCTGACTGATTTTCACTTGAGCTTCAGAATCATCAATTACTGTCCAATTGTCGTCATTCCGAGACAAAAAACGGGATTTATGTTCGTCGTGCAATTCCTGCAGAACCTCAACCGCGATCATCGTCTTGTTGTTCCTACCGGAGGCGACATTTTGTGCTTCTATACACCGATATACGTGATCTTGAATCACATTGTGATACAGAATATTGCCCGGTCATGTAGTTGCTACCGTCTTGCTCCGCCCCATGATGATATCCTGCGAAATGGGGAACATGGCGATCGGTGAGTTTGGTTTACAGTAGGGTGCTTCCGACTGCCGCCATCCCTCATCGAGCTGTTGTCGCTGACGAATATCTTCCTCGATACTTTCGTCATGTTCGTCATTCTCGCTAGAACCCCGGTCGCATTCTTGGAACAGATGATCTGAGAGATCAATACCAAAGCTCCTCAACGCGTAGTCCAATTCCAAAGGGGATCCGCGGTGGAATCGATTTCGTAGACGAGTGTCGTTCGGTAGAGCATGTCGAATTGTTTGCAGTATTTCATATTTCAAGGAGGTGGGGTACAGCGTGTGCAAACTGACCATGGGGACCGGAGTGGCATCAAAGGGAAAGGCCGTCAAGAGTCGAACGAATTGAAGGGGGGATGATTTCCATTCCCCCCGATAGTCTACAACAGACACCATCCTGTTTCGATGCATCTTGTAGTCGGCATCAACTGCAGTTAGTGTATACCACACACATCGCGCCACCGCATGTATGTCGTTCGAAAGGTCGAATTTTGCCATACGAATAAGATTGACACCTCGTCCAGCCCGGTCGTAAGTCCCGAGCAACCGATACGCTCCTGACCGGATGATCGCTTGTTCCTTCTCTGTAAGCTAAGAATATAGCGGTGGAGTGGTAAGAATATCTTGTAAGCAATCAAGGTGTCTCGACCCTACAACAAACCACAACGAAGTAGTACGTACGTCGTTCCAGGTAATTCGGTGAATCAACAGATCATCGCCGAACAGATCTCGTTTCGCTTGAAAATAGGCTACCATCAATACAGCTGCGTCATTGGGTTGGAAACGACGTGCTCGCAACATCATCAGATGGAGTCCCCGATCTCCGGCCAACGACGGTCTCAAAAATATTGCACGATCCCATGCCTGACGGTGTCGAATATAGATTTTTTCAAGAGCCTCTTTCATTTTCGCTAATTGTGCGTCGACAAACTCGGGTGTTTCCTCAATGACATCATTCACACGATGGATATCTGCTTCCATAGCTTGTCGTTCGGCAAAAGTCAATGCATTCAAATCGGCTGCAAGATCGGCATCAGTGTAGGCTTCCAAACTGCTATCTTGGGAGTCGGAGGTATTCCTGTTCCAAGGATCGCAAAATTTGTGTATAGCCGGGATGGAAAAACACGAGTTGTTGGCGGTGTCATTTGTTGAGTGCATCATTTTGGAATAACAGATCCTTTCGATACAGGTGCAACTATTTCCTTGGAACGAGAAGTCGCGAAATGATCGTTTTAGGGTGCTCCTATGACGTGCGTTCCATGCTTTGGCCGGTGCTTTCGCGTCCAATTTCTTGGGATCAACTGTTCGACGCCTTTCCGAACATCATCTTTTTGTCCATTGACAGTGAATGTACAACATTCGTGCAGGAGAAACTGTGCTCGTCATTCTTATCGGTACCGGTCGATGGTGCGGATTCTTGGAACAGCTGACGTGAAAGATCAATGCCAAAGCCTCTCAAACCGTATTCCATTTCCAAAGGCGATCCACGATGTAGTCGAACCCGCATGCGAACGTCATTTGGTAACGCACGACGGATCGTTTGAATTATGTCGTACTTGAAAGCGTTTGGGTAAATTCCATGTAGGCTGCTGTTATGCACAGGAGTAGCATGAAACGGGAAGGCCGACAAAAGACGCACGAACTGAAGAGGGGATGATTTCCATTCACCCCGATAGTCGACAACACACATTATTCCTTGTTGCTGTATCCCTGAATTTCCATCGATGGCCGATTGCGTGTACCACATACACCGAGCAACCGAATGGAAGTTATCGGTTAGGTCAAATCTTTCCATGCGAACAACAGTGATACCTCGTCCTACTCGATCATAAGTTGAAAGTAACTGATACGCACCCGACCGGAAAATCGCTTGTTCCTTTTCCGTGAGCTACGAACAGATCGGCCGAAAGCAGTTAGAATTTCCTGTCACCGTAGACTATCTTCATGATGTGCATTACAAAGAAGAGATATAGTCACCTACGTCGTCCCATGTGATTCGATGAATCAATAGATCATCCCCGAATAGATCACGTTTCGCTTGAAAGTATGCTACCATCATCTCAGCTGCATCATCGGGTCGAAAGCGACGTGCTCGTAAGAACATCAAATGCATGCTTCGATCTTCAGCCAGCCCTGGTCGAAGAAAGGCGGCTCGATCCCATGCCTGTCGTCGTCGAGGGTTGACAAAGTCAAGAGCTTGTCGCATTTTCTTTATTTTGTCGGTCATAAACTCAGGCGTTTCTTCGATAACATCATTGACACCATGAATATCTGCTTCCATGGCTTGTCGTTCTGCGAAACTCATAGCATTCAAATCCGCAGCGAGATCGGAATCAGTATAGGCGCCTAATCTGTCAATTTTCGAGTTGGTGTTGTCGCTACTCCAAGGGTCGCAAAACTTTGTGCTCCATCGGCCATGAACAGATGTACTGGTAGAGGTATTGGTAGCGTTTGACGAGTCCATATTGATTACTTGTACTGAGCAGAGGGAGGCAGCATCACGTGTTGCTGTGAATTTTCCTTCTGACCGTGACAGCGACCGTGACTGTGAAACGACACCTCTTGTAAAACATCTGCCTGACAACGAGATAAAGCATCCAGTACCACAGGAGACTTCCTAGACACTATCAATAGAGTCCATAAATCTAGACAGCTGAAGAGTACTGATACCGGCGTTAGCGCGGAATGCAGCGGGACCAAACGAAGATTGGGTGAACGTATGTAACGGGACCAAAACGAAGATAACGTGTCATAGTCAAAGACAAGACATGACGGACAATTGCAGTTGTGACAGTGACTGTGACAGTGATATATAGCGTCCGCTACAAGATGTATGTAGCGTAGGTATGAAGCAAGGATTTTAGTGGTGCTTGGTGCTGCCGGTCGAAGTCAGCTAAGTGCATAACATAGCCACTAAGGCGATCGCATGGACTATCGTTTGGGCTATGTGTAGCTGAGAGGAAACGGCATTCCCCAGTGCCTGATTAGGTGATTCTTGCCTTTGGGACTCATAATAGCAACTACCAGCGAATCCGCCCTTGGTTTCAGACAATTGGAATGGCGAGTAGCATAGTCATAGAACACAGATAGAGAATGAATCTCAACAAACGTCAGGTTCCTCGTTCAACGTAAAAGGTCTGTGTCTCTTGCATGGTGACAGTTATACTGATCAAAATTGTATCCGATCATTGAATATGCCGATATCGCTTCATCAGTAAGAATCGTTCATGTCCGTTTCGACAATGTCGAAGGCCGATGAAGTCGGTCAGTATGGCTTCATTCGTGTGCACAGCAGCGAAACAACCTGATGGATTCAACGTTGACGACACTGTTCGGCAATGAGACCTCTAGGTGGCGCTACGATTTTTTCAACAAGGCAGTGTGCTACCATGGAGCTTCCAGCTATCTCACTGATATCCCATGTCAGCGCTGATGAGAATCATCATCAACATGTCCCGGAAGGTCATGATTGAATCGATCACCGATAGAACACTATATCACTATCTTGGCAAACTTCCCGTGCTCTCTCAACTACCGGTAAGTAAAGTTCCCCTTGGGAGGTCACTTCGTGACAGTGGATTACCGTGCGTCGACCAGCCTCGAAAGCTCAAGTGTTTTGGATAAATCAATGGATTACAGAGTCAAGGATATAGCAGCCAGTAATCACACCTGTCGAGACACCGTTTCCCTCGCCAACATCCGAAGAGCCTGACTGACTTTGACTTGAGCTTCAGTATCGTCTATCGCCACCCAGTTGGTCTCATTCCGAGACAAGAAACGAGAATTGTACTCTCGCTTTAGTACATGCAAAATTTCAACTGAAATCAACGTCTTGTTGATCCGACCGGAGGCGACAGTCTGAGCTTCTATATACCGATACACGTGCACTTGAATCACCTTGTGATACAGGATATTGCCCGGCCACGTTACAGCTATGGCCTTATTCCGTCCCATGATGACATCGTGCGGATTAGGGAACAGAGCGATCGGCGAGTTTGGACCGACCTTGGAAATGGAATACGCGTTGAAAACTTTTGGGATCGATCTGTCGCGTCAGTTGTTTCGAGAATCCGAACCGGGTACCAACACGAACGACGAATACGATGAGACTATCGAGGAAGAAGTCCACAAGCGGCAACAACTCGACGACTAATGGCGGAGGTCCGAAGCACCCTACTGCGACTCAAGCTCCACTATCGCTCTCTTCCCCAATCCGCAGGATATCATCATGGGACGAAACAAGGCAGTATCTGCAACGTGGCCGGGTAATATCATGTATCGAAAGGTTGTCCAGGATAACCTGCATCGGTACATTGAAGCGAGAAGATTGTCTTTGGGCTGGATCGAAAAGACATTGATTTCGCTTGAGATTCTCCAGATATTGAAGAACGAATATGGTTCCCGTTTTTTATCTCGGAATCAGAGCAACTGGGTGGCGATAGATGACGCAGAAGCCTAAGCAAAAATCAACAAGACCTTCGTTCAATGGTGACAGGCAGCGCATTACAAAGTGCGTGAATGTGGTTGGCTTTTTCGTTTGTCTCTGTTATTCTTGAGGCGAGTTTGTTTGTTTCACATTCGGAAAAATCAGTCGGACCACATTTGGTTTTGGCAACTAAAATGAATTTCGGCCTCCAGCCTGAAACGAAAAGCCATTGTGGCCTTTTCGGATCGACTCATGAGGGTCCATTTGGGTCAACCGAAACCATTATCATCGCAAACCTTCCCTAAAGGTCTCTCGTTACGATGATTTCATATCGGTAGATCGGACGTGCTCACGAGAAAACCAGAGACGAATCGCACAACCACAGTGAAAAAACTGTTTCCTGCACATAGTCTATTCGATTTGTAGCTAGCTACCTTTTTCAGTAATGTTGTTGATTTTTGTGCTAAGTCTCCTCGTTCCATAGAAAAGATCACCCGATCGAAGGAATCCTCGATCACAAGGGTAACTTGGAAGCAAGTTGACGATTTTCATAAAGTCGAGCGAAATCCCAGCTGCGGTAGGTGTCGATTCGTGATGGACGATCGAAACGCGGCGCGGAAGGCCCATCGTTCCTAGTGGAGAGCAAAAGTATCAAAACAGACCACCAAGAAGACTTGGTACAAAAACAACAAAGGCAACGAAAAAGCCTCCCACGATCAAGCCGGATGAGACGCCATTTCACTCACCAAGGAACAAAGAGTCTTATTGATTTTTGCTTGAGCCCCTAAGTCATCTATCGCCACCCAGTTTCTCTCATTCCGCGACAAGAAACGGGAACCACATTCTTTCTTCATTATCTGGAGAATCTCAAGCGAGATCAATGACTTGTCGATCCAGCCCAAAGCCAATCTTCTCGCTTCAATGTACCGATGCAGGTTATCCTGGACGACCTTTCGATACATGATATTACCTGGCCAAGTCGACGCTACTGCCTTGTTTCGCCCCATGATGATATCTTGCGAATTGGGGAATAGAGCGATAGTGGAGCTTGAGTCACAATAGGGTGCCTCGGACCGTCGCCATTCATCCTCGGTCTGTTGCCGATGACGGACATCTTCCTCGATGCTTTCGTCGTCTTTGCCGTCCTTGTTCATAGTAGTAGAGGTCTTGAGTTGAGTTGATAGATCAATACCAAAGGTCCTTAACGCGTAGTCAACTTCCAAGGCTGATCCACGATGAAATCGGTTTCGCATCCGAATAGTATTAGGTAACGCATGGCAAATTGTTTGAAAAATATCGTATTTGGAAGCGCTAGGGCATACAATGTGTATGCAACCCATATGGATTGGTACAGCATGAAAGGGTACACTGATAAGAAACGTACGAACTGTAGGGGGGACGATATCCATTCTCCCCGATAGTCGACGACATACACCATCCCATTTTGCCCCATCGACAAGTCTCCATCGATTGCCCACTGTGTATACCACATACATCGCGCCACGGAAAGCAAGTTGTCGCGGATGTCAAATTTCGACATACGGATAAGATTGATTCCTCGTCCGACTCGATCACGCGTCTTTAGTAGCTGATACGCACCGGACCAAAAAAATGCGTGTTCCTCCTCCGTAAGCTATGTACAAACAGAGTGGTCGGATGTCTGAGAGTTTCATGTAACGATCGACAAAAACTTTCACGAATTCACAGGCAGATGCACAAGAACAAGCACCGCCAAGTACGTACGTCGTTCCATGTGATCCGTTGAATTAAGAGATCATCACCGAATAGATCTCGTTTCGCTTGAAAGTATGCTGCCATCAGTACAGCTGCATCATTCGATCGAAAACGACGTGCTCGTAAGAAAACTAGATGCATTTCTTGATCTTCGCCCAACGCGGGACGAAGAAAAACTGCTCGATCCCATGCTTGTCGTAGTCGAGAATTTACATGCTGAAGAGCCTCTCTCATCTTCTCGATCTTTTCAGATACAAATTCGGGCGTTTCTTCGATGACATCACTGGCACCATGAATATCTTCCTCCATGGCTTGTCGTTCTGCAAAGGTCATCGCATTCAAATCAGCTGCGAGGTCAGCGTCAGTATAGGCATCCAAACTGCCGCCTTTGGAGTTCGAGGTATTCCTTTTCCAAGGGTCCCAAAATTCGTCAGTACCTGGGGCACAACAGGCAGTACTACTGGAGGTGGCCTTCATCGAGGACATCCTTTGTGGCTTGTAGTCGTCGTACTAAAGGTGAGTGGTCCTGTTCCTGGTCGAAATGAATCGGAGTTGTTTCACGACGCTTCGTCCCGTGTCGGCGATGTCACACGGAAATGCCCCTCAGCTGGCTGTGAAGAGAAACCCCGTCACTTTCAACCGCGTACGTTTTTCTCGTTCACGTAAACGTATCCGATTCCAGAACCTAAACAACACGATTCGGATTGCTATACGGTACATATGGAGCTTCAGGTGACAGAAATGTTTGTAGTATATGTGTGAAGTGTTGGGGGATCTTATATGCCCATGTCTTAAAGTCTACGTTTAACGTGGCAGAAAGAGAATCTCCGGACTGACTGTGAAAACGGCCCAGCATAGTCCATGGTCCATTGAGTCGTCCCGTGGCATACGTCACACTTCAGACATCCTCACAACGGTTGCGCTCACACAAAACGCGAACAATTCAAGCCAAACAGTCCTGTACCGAACTATTTGTCCATTCATTCCGTATTCCCCCTGACGATGGGTGTCGTGCTAACACAGATACCGACATGGGTACGAAGTTCATTCCCCACCATAACCTCAACGATCGTCCGTGGGGTGGCATGTCAAGGACCTTTTCGTTCTGGAGGACCACAACGACGACAACAACAACGACGACGACGAATCGCAACATGTAACCATAACTACAACGACATAACCTGTCAACGATTCGATGGGGGCATTTCGTCATTTTTCTCCGCGACGAATAGCACGACACGACAGATCAGGGGAGTTCAGGACTATCACTCCTCTAGCCATCATGCCATGGTCGATAGGGAAGATCCAGACGACAATGACGTACCTCGGAATATTCTCGTCGACCTTCGTAGAACCGAGCTGAGCTATCCATCAGTGCCTGCTTTGACAAACAACAAGGATGTCAACAAAGATGGTGACGATAGGAATCACGAGGTACCAGAAGGAACAAAATCACTACACGTAGAGGCCTCTGCTCCTTCAATCCTTGTCGATTTGAGGATTTTGGATCCGACCATGAGTACCGATATCAGCCATAGAAGAAATAGCAGAAGAACAACGAGACGTCAGAAAGGAAGTGTACCAGATGATGGTGTAGATGGCCCAGGTGGTTATGCCTTGTTGGGACGGAATGGGATGGGAAAATCAATGATTGGGCAGGCGATTGTTGCTTGTGGGGCTTACAATGCTTCCAACAACAACAAAAGGATTCACAAATCAGGAAGAAGGAATCATGGACCTATCATGGTTTCAGATGGTGGAAATTGGGAATGGCCAACCCGATTGTGGAACACCGATGGTGATCATCGACCGTCATTCTCAACTGCCTCCTCCATGGCCGTTGCTCACGTGAGTTTTGATTCTCATCACACCCTGTTATCGGCACGTCAAGATTTCGAGGAAGACGAAGAAGGAAGTGGAGTTCGAGCGGCCAGTGGCACTGGGGAGGCAGAGCCCATGAGGCCGATGACGACCTTTCAGGCCATTTCTGGTGGTTCAAGTCGTCTGAATAAGGCGGCACAATTCTTGATTGTCCGATTTGGATTGTATGGATTGTTGTCACGTACAGTCGATACTCTATCAACTGGAGAGATCCGAAAAACATTGCTGGTCCGAGCCTTGTCACAACGACCAAAATTATTGATTTTAGACAATGCCTTTGATGGATTAGATGTGGCCTCTCGAGAGGTATTGAAACAAATGGTACAAAAGACGATTGTCGGATTCCATCAAGATGTTTTAGTCCAAGGTGTAAGCAGCAAAGCCACGGCGAAGACTCAGGTGCTGATGATGACACACCGGCCAGAAGAACTGGTAGATGGGATTCAACACGTAACCTATTGGGAACCACCAGAGAAGGATACCATAGGTAAAGACTACAATGACGATGAGGAGAATGAGACCGACGACGACAAGAAGGCAAGATTCATTCGAATGAAGACCGAGCATCGAAATGGTCGGTCGGGGATGCAACTGTTTGAAACGGCACTCCATTTAGAACCAGGATCGATAGTATCTTATGACTGGGAGGATATCACGGTACCTTCAAACGACGCGATTGCAACATGGTGGGACAGGCGGGGAATGGATGTTCAAATGAGAAATGATTCATCATCATCATCATCATCATCATCTGGGGAGGCCAACAGTCGTACGTTAGTTGAGGCGCACCACTTGTCCATACATCGAGGTGAGGCGACGTTACTTCATGACTTGAATTGGTCTGTCCAAGGGGGTGAGAGGTGGCTCATTGGTGGGGATAATGGGGCTGGAAAAAGTACACTTAGTCGCATGTTGGCGAGGCCAGACTATCCCAATATTCTATCACAGGATGGAAGTATGATGAATCGACTGAAGATTCAAGGGTCGATTGGATGGGTATCTACTGAAAGGCATATGGAAATGACGAAATCTCAATCAACTGCCTTACAGGTATTGACAGAAGCAACAACGACTCATGATGAGAAAAGTTCTGCGGAAAGTGCTCGAGAGGTGGCATCGTGGTTGGGTGTGTCGGACTTGATGGATCGACCCTTTTGTTACTTGTCTCAAGGACAACAAAAGATGGTATTGATTGGTGCCGCCCTGACCTCTCGACCGGATCTCCTGGTGTTGGACGAACCCTGCCAAGGCCTTGATGTTTTCAGCCGGCATCGAGTTTTGGTACTAGTAGAACGGATCTGCCGTGCGACGGATATGAGTTTGGTCTACATTACGCATCATCTTGAAGAATTGTTACCCTCCGTCTCACATGCCTTACATCTGAAGGATAAACGTGCAGCCTTCCAAGGTCCTATCCAAGATTATGATCCCAAAAACTTGTAAGGAAACACACGGTTGGATAATACTGGTTGTGATTTGATAGTCTGAAATCGTGTAAGGTAGATGGTTGTGGGAAAGGCACAACGAGAGTATGGTACAAACGATAGTTGAGGCTAGAGTTCTGATTGTCGACAGTACGACAATAGATCCGCCATACTTCTGGTTGATTTCGACCTCGTTTTCAGAATTCTCTTGACAAATAATCGGGCTGACGGCGGAAGTGAATAGTATTCGACTCCGCTCTATAGTTATGTCTTGTCTATTTTCTTTTCCAAAAGCAATTGTCCACTCGTCCCTGCTTCGTTCTCTAATTGAGAAATATTCAATGATTGTAAAAGTTCTGCTGATGGTACATCGTGATATCCAAGTTGTTGCTGATAGAGTCGACGTGCGGGTTCATTGTCATGTTTCACATTAAGTACTAGATGTGTCATTCCATGGGCTCGTGCAAGATCCTCTAATGTAGTCATCATACGACGAGCAATCCCTTGCTTCCGATAGCAACGATCTGTCACGACATCGGTCACATACCCAGCTAAGAATACTGGAATGGATGATGACGATGACGACGACGAGGTTCGTAGTCCAGCTTCCACCTCATAGGGGCTCATTTCCGCCCCCCCAAGGACCTTTTGTCCTAATGAATATTGTCCTTCACCTTGTTTCGCTAGAATCAAAATTGATCGTGGTCGTTCTTCCATATAAATTTCTCGTGTCGCTAACCGAAATGCCTGTCGACTAGGAGTCGTAGAAGGAGTCGATAAAGGATCCAATGGTTGTAGTTTATCCGAATTTAGTATCCATTCATCATATCGCAGATCGGCAAAGGCTATCCAATCCTGTTCCGTTTCTACACGAGTGATCACCACATCTAAAGGTTTTGGAGTACCAGCAGTAGTAATGGCCGTAGCAGCCAAGATCGAAGCAGAATGATAGTCGTTGAGATGCGAAGGATTAGTCCGTAGCTTTGTGGTCGGAGAAAATGAATCACAGAAAAAGATTGTCGTCGTCGTCGTCGTCGTCGAACTACACAGGATGAACGCCATGAGATACCTAGTCATCATCGGTTTGTCCATTCGTCACGATGGAGGAAATACGTCTTGACAAGCTTTGATGGGAGCGCCGTCGTCCTTGCTTTTTTTTCTGTCATACGTATTGGGTATCATACACTGCCGATAGACTCTTTGGCACCGCCCATCGCTCTGAGTTGGCGGTGGAAAAGTACTATCAAAGTGCCTATTGCCGCGTTAGTATATGTATGATGTGTATGTATGCTATGACTTTGAACTCGGCTCCGTTTCCGTCTATCATACGTTTGGTTGGTACATATGATACCGTAATTCACGGGAGATATGACATAAGCCCCACCACAGTAAATATTGAATGACGCGCGTTTTGGATTTCTCTATCACTCGCCCTCTAGAATATGCTCTCTACTAGACGAAACGCGCGAAACAAAGTGGAAATTATCTGCCACGTATTACGGTATCATATGATTGGATGTTCGCTGACTAAGTGAGGAACCCCTCAGTTTCTCCGGCGAGTTTCTCCTTAGCCCATATCGCATCACCCCCCTCTTATCACGTGGGATAAGTTCTCCGCCGTTGGAAAAATAACTTTTTTTCGCGCCCCCGTACAACCATTGGTACTGTCCTACGCATTATCGCCGAAATCTGAAAGACCAACGTTCACATTTTCATTGCAGAGGTACAGATTCTGATATACTCAATGCAATCTAACCTAATAGGTACTAAAAGATCACACTTTTTCTAAGCTTTAGGCTGCTGTGCTTTTTTTTTCCGTCTGATTGCTTTCGGTGTGTGTGCTTTTTGCTTTTCGTGCCTCTCAACGCACAGACGTCGGATATCGTCGTTTGCATGGGCGATGGCAAAACAATCATTTGACGTCTTTCCTGACCCA
>Ga0194115_10001314_pt1 | contig 31878 bp, 32 predicted proteins | sample TA2MahsurfametaG_3_FD_148656 | JGI IMG/M metagenome (GOLD analysis project Ga0194115, IMG submission 148656) | Freshwater microbial communities from Lake Tanganyika, Tanzania - TA2015002 Mahale S4 surface | ecosystem: Environmental > Aquatic > Freshwater > Lake | place: Tanzania: Lake... | reverse complement strand
CCAAGGATGAAATTTGACTTGATCCTCAAGGCCTTTGAAAAATCTCTTAATGTATCTATCTGTGTCAACTTTAAAATATCGATTACTGATACGATAATGTTGTGGATTTGTTATTATGTTCAGTGTCGAGTTTGTCCTTAGCATGAATGTTTTTAAATCAGTTAAGCACTCCTGGAAGTGCTTTAGTGTAACTGAAAGTCCCTCCCAAAAAATATTGAAATTAGATTTTTTTGCGTGCAAAATAGGATTTTCTGGTGCGCCAAATTCATCATGACAGTCCCAAATTGGAAAAACATTAGGGTTAAATTGCCGAGCAATAACTGCCTGCTCTTCCGAGCCAACAGTAATCAAATCGCAAGCTTTGCAGAATTCAACTAAACTGTCTGAATACCTCTTCGGATTTTTAATAAACGCAAAGATGCCCACTCTGTTGAGGTTACGCATGTAATCCTTAAAAAATCCAGCTTCTTCTACCAAATATCCATCCACAATATCGAGAATTAGCCTAGTTTCTCCTCCATTCACCTCTAACTCTTCAAAGTTTGATAGTGGAGTCGCTACATGAATGCGATTGAAATCAAATTCTTTTGACTGGGCCCACGTGTCAAATCTCTTTATCCACAACCCAACTCGTCTACGGTCAACGATATAACTTAGATTATTGGTGTAAGAATCGTAAGTTATCATAAAACTCTCATTTTACATGGAATAAATTCTTTATGTATTGCTTGGACGCCATGAGATAAAACTTAAGCCATGTAAGAGACTTTGTATAGAAACCCACTTGACTCTCTAAATGCATTTTTTGATAGCAAACTGATTTCCCTTCAGATACTGCCTTAATGATTGTTTGCTAATGTTCTTATCATGGACTCTCTTAAATAGTAGAATATCTTCTACAAAAGTAACATCTGCAATCTCTGCCACTCTTCGAAAGAAGTCCCAGTCTTCTGAAGGGGCCGGTACCTTAGGATCAAAAATCCCAGATTTAGCCAGAATCTCCATTCGGATGATAACTCCTCCAGGTCCACCAAGGAAAGAATACCTGCTAATTAGCGTTTTCGGCATGTTTAAATCATAACTAATGACCTGAGAATTTCTGACAATGCTGATGAAAAAATTTGTTGTGGGCCCTGTCGGGATCGAACCGACGACCCACGGATTAAAAGTCCGTTGCTCTACCGACTGAGCTAAAGGCCCCTGGATACAACTTTGGAGATGAGGCAGTCTATCGTGCCGAACGCCGTGTTATTGACCCTGGTAAGGAAATCGCGGATCAATACGTTTCAGCTCAGTTAATGCCTCGTTTTCTCTCACTTCGGAGGTGTTGGGGTTTTCATAAATCAACTTCCATAATGTAAAACTTTTAGGATTATGGAGTACTCCATTATTCAGAATCTCTAGGGAGAGATTTGAGTAGTTTGAGCTTTGAAACCCAGTAGCAACCATTGCTATCAGTTTGGAGTCTTGCGAAAATTCTTGAACTAGATTTTTCATGGCTAATCCGTCTGCTCGATTTGCAGCCGCTAGAAAGTCAATATTTGTCTTGACTGGCAAAAAGCTCATAACTGCCATAGAAGTCGATACAAAAAATACTGGTATGCGCGAAGCAAGAGCGGTTTTCACTATCTTAGGATTGCCCTTAGGGTTTGGATTTGTATCTGTTTCAGCTTTTGAGGACATAAGTGCAAGAATTATCCAAATCCCTACACTTACTCCGATTTGATTGACGCTAACAAGGGTTTGCAGTTGAAAACCAAACCATAAAGCTAAGAACACAATTTGGTTTCTCTTGTCTTCCTGACTTTTAAGAGTCTTGAGCCTTAATAGAAATATCAAAACTGGGACCAAGTTCAAAGCTAAATAGGTAAGACCTAGTGGTAGACCTCCATAGCTGAACATGTCTAGAAATACGTTATGTGCGCTATCGGTTACTTGGCTTTCTCCAAAACGTGAAATTGCCTGCTGATCTCTGAAATAACGATAATTGTCGCCATAGGCACCAAGCCCCACGCCTGCTAGAGGATTACTAATCAACATTAAAACTGATGCGCGCCAGTAGTCAAGGCGCGAAAAGACTGTAGTTGAAGAAAGCAGGTTTGAAAGCGGGCCTATCCCAAAAGAGCCCAACGCAACCAAAAGCGCGGGAACAGCGAAGATTGAAGCTAATTTAAGGATATTTACTTGCGAGAAAGTCAGATAAGACTGGCAGAAGAGATAGACGAAAAGTGCCAACGCAAGTGAAGCGATTCCCTGAATTGAATCCGTTTCGATAATAACCCATAGATTAAAGAGAAAAGGAGTGATCAGTAAAAATGATAATCGTGTCCTCTTTGCTAATCGCCGGCCCAAGTCAAGAAAAGCCAAAGATGAAAATCCAAGAAAACCTGAGACAAAGTTTCGATTTCCTAGGGTAGAAGAAGGAGCACCGTAATACTCCTTATAGTTGCCAAAGTCATAACCGAAAATTTGAATTGTAAAATAGAGTGAGACTAAAAGGCTTGGTATCGATAGGTAAACTAAGAACGTTTGAAGCGAAATTATGGCGGAGCGGGCAATTAAAAACAAAAGTGCAAAAGAGGCAAGAGTCAAAATCCGGTTGAGCTGCCTGAAACTCCAAAGAGTCTCTCTGGAAAGGCACTGTTATTTATCAGTAAGTTAACTACAAGAAGAATCATAAATGCTATAGCTACTTTGCTTAGCAAATCTAGATTATTTCTACTTAGGAAAGATGAGTTAGAAAAAAGTAGTCCAGTAGCTACAACCAGAACCAAGGTAAACATTTTAGGCGCGCTCACTGGATCATAAGAGTTTGGAATGATTACGGTGGTCACTAGCACGCAACCTAGAAGGATTGGGTGTTGAAGTCGTAGAGCCCTTAGCAGCACGGATTAATCTTAACCCTTTAAGAAGCTACTTTGCTTTACCAGTATATTCGCCTTATGGGAAGCGCCTTGAATCATAAAACTGGAGAAGCGTCTCACGAGCCATTTCGTATTCTGCGCGTGATTGCGCGTATAAATGTCGGAGGTCCAGCCATTCAGATAACAGGGCTTATGCAAAACCTTCCAGCCAAGAGCTTTGAACAAAAGCTGTTAACCGGTTTCTGTGAGAAAGATGAAGTTGACTACCTCCAAGTGAATGATCTCAGTTTGACTCGTACTCAGATTGTGGGATTTGGGAGACGGGTGAACTTCTTTTCAGATTTAAAGGTACTTTTTATGATCATACGAGAAATTAGAGGTTTTAATCCTCAAATCATTCATACACATACTGCAAAAGCAGGGGTTTTAGGTCGTATGGCAGCCATTTTAAGTTGTAGACGGCAACTCAGGGTGCATACTTACCATGGGCATTTACTTCATGGTTATTTTGGGGGTTTTAAAACAAGATTAGTAATTCTGATTGAGAGATTTCTAGCTCGATTCACAGATAGCTTAGTTACTGTGGGTAGCCAAGTTAGAGAGGATCTGTTAGCAGCCAAAATAGGCTATTTTGAGCAGTACAGAGTTATTGGTCCTGGATTAGAAATTGGTGAGTTACCAAAGCGAGTCTCATCACTGAATTCATTTAATCTTCTGGAGGACAAATTCACAGTGACCTGGATTGGAAGAGCAGTCCCAGTTAAAGCACCTCATCGAATTCTTGAAATTGCAAAAGAATGTGGACTGCGAGGATTAAGAGTTCAATTTGTCATAGTTGGAGAAGGCCCTCTTTTAAGTGATTTAAAGAGTTTGGCCAACGAGAAGAACCTTCCAGTCACTTTTCTCGGTTGGCAATCTGACATTGAAAAAATATTGAGTTTTAGCGATCTGGTATTGCTCACTAGCGAGAATGAGGGAACTCCAGTTGCTCTGATTCAAGCCCAAATGGCAGGAATTCCAGTCCTTGCTACTGACGTCGGATCAGCATCAGAGGTAATGATTAATGGGCAGAGTGGGTTCTGTTTGAAGTACTCGGCTAAAGATTTTGCCGACAAAATTGAACTCCTGTCTAAAAGCGCTGACATGAGGCTCTCTTTTGGTGCTGCCGGTGAAAGTAATGCCAGAAATAATTTCTCCTTGAGAAGACTAATATCTGATCATACAGATCTATACCAAGATTTAATTAGTCGTTCTAAGTCTTAGTACAAAGTTTCAAGTTAAATATATTCCAGAGAAAAGAACCAAATGTCAATCTTACTGAACGTTTTTTATCTTCCTCTTTACTTTCGGGCCCTGTGTTGAAACCTATCTAAACCAGATTATCTTGATTCGAACTCCCAAATATTTTTAAGGATTTCTTTGACCGGATCCAAACCATCGTAGACATTCTTATACCAATCAATGGTCCAACGGACACTTTCTTCAAAGTTCAATTTATCTGACCAACCGAGTTCTTTCCTAGCTTTATTTGAATTCAGTAATAACTGACTTGCCTCTTGTGGATGGGGGCTGAGGTCCTGCTGCCACTTTGTAGCAACTCCCCAAACATCCCCAGCGATCTCTGCAACATCTGAGACAGATTTTGATTGCAAATCAGCAGGCCCAAAGTTCCAGGCTCCGTTCACTTTGGTTTCTAAAATCTTATCCACTAAAAGAAGATAGCCGTTTAGACAATCAAGGACGTGTTGCCATGGTCGAATAGAATCTGGAGCACGCAATTGTGGAATCTGGCCGGAGCAGTAGGAGCGCACTAAATCAGGAATGAGCCTATCGGCACAAACATCCCCACCTCCAATTACATTTCCGGCCCGAGCAATTGCCGTTGGCGGATTTTCAAAACTTGCTAGCCAAGATTGCGCTGCAATATCTGCCATAGCTTTTGAAGCGCTATATGGATCTTTGCCTCCCAGGGGGTCTGTCTCAAGATATCCCGTCGGCTTTCCAACATTTTCATAAACCTTATCTGTAGTAACAATCAGTTGTGCCTTAACTCCACCGACTGCTTGGGAGGCCCTTAGCACGTTCAACGTCCCCATAACATTTGTTCGCATCGTAAGAATCGGCTCCCTATAGGACTCTTTTACCAAAGATTGCGCGGCGAGGTGAATAACGACATCTGGCTTAACTTCCTTGAAGCTTTTCTCAAGTTTGCCTAACTCACTTATGTCGCAACGAAGATCAAAATTTAAAGATTTACGTGCCTCGACTTTATCAAATAGCGAATCGGTGGCTGGCTCTAATGAGACTCCACTTACTGTGTGCCCACGTTGCTTTAGGAGCATGATTAACCAAGCTCCTTTAAAGCCAGTATGCCCAGTAATGAGAAAATGCATTGTATTCTTCACCCCTATCAGTACAATCCTACCGATTTAGAACCTTTGATGGGAGACTTTAGTGCAAGTAGTAATTCTTGCAGGAGGACTAGGAACGCGGTTATCAGAAGAAACTGATGTAATCCCAAAGCCGATGGTAAGAATTGGAAATCTCCCAATTCTTCATCACATTATGAACTACTACGCGAGGTTTGGTCATACAGACTTCGTGATTGCATTAGGTTACAAAGCTGAAATTATAAAAGATTACTTCGCTAACCTAAATGAAATCAAGTGGAATATCAACCTCATAGACACAGGTCTAGAGACCGCTACCGGTGGGCGTATCAAAAGACTTGAATCACTATTGAATGAAGAGTTCATGCTTACCTATGGTGATGGATTATCGAATATAAACCTAGATAATCTTCTTGAGCATCATCAGAAGTATGGTAAAACTGCAACGGTGTCTGCCGTTCGACCACCTGCTCGTTTTGGAAAACTCCACATCAACGATGGAATTGTGACAAAATTTGCAGAAAAAGATCCACAGGATCAAGGATGGATCAATGGTGGTTTCTTCTGCCTGAACAAAAGAGTTCTGTCTTTCATACCAGATTCTCAGACTTCTTTTGAAAGTGGGCCTTTGAATAACCTTGTGGCTATCCGTGAGTTAACGGCATTTGAACACTCCGGCTGGTGGCAACCAATGGATACTCTTCGAGATAAGAGGGCCCTTGAATCGATGTGGCAGACGGGAGAGGCTCCATGGTTGAGAATCTAGCAAAGGGATCATCTACTGAAGTAGTGTCACAACACTTCTGTTCCACGCATTTACGGGGGTCTCGCGCGACGGTAACGTCTTAGGATTCCCTGCTTGAATATTCCCAAAACTGTGCACTGCATGGTGAGCCTCGGCCGAATCTTTTCTATCGATAATTGAGGCTAATGTTGCACTCCACCCATGTTCAAGACGAGGAGCGACCATGCGGCTCATTCGTCCTCCAAATTGTCTCAATTCTCTCAGTCTTCATGTTGTAGCCGCCATGCCATGTTCTCTAAATTTATAGACCCATTAGTTTTGCTTGACGATCGAAGTCGGGCAAAAAATTACGGACTTCACTAAATGTTCCTTTGGCTACCACCTTGCCCTCGGCCATGTAGACGACAATATCAACGTTGCGCACTGTAGAAAGTCTATGGGCAATCATTACGACTGTCGTCGTTCCCCTCAATGCGTGGATGGAAGCAGCGATAGCTGCTTCAGTCTCTCCATCTAGGGAACTTGTCGCCTCATCTAGAATCAAAAGATGCTGCTTCGTAAACATTGCTCTAGCAATTCCCAAACGTTGACGTTCTCCTCCGCTAATTTTCGCCCCGCGTTCTCCCACTATCGTGTCAATGCCGTTCGGCAATCCCTGAACAAATTGATTTAATTTCGCGACTGTTAATGCCTCCATGATTAGCTCATCTGTCGCCAAATCAATTGGGTAACCCAAGGCGACATTTTCTCGAATTGACCCATTGGATATAATTACGTCTTGAGGCACGTATGAAACTGCCCCTGGCCATTTATTCACAGCAAATAAAGGTGAGAGCCCAGATATTGTTACTTGGCCGAAGTCGGGGGAAAGTACTCCCAAAAAAACATCCACAATTGTGGTTTTCCCAGCCCCCGAGGGTCCGACAAATGCGACAGAAGAGCCCTTTGGAATCATGACACTGACATCATAAATTGCAGGTGCATTCTTCCCCGGATAAGTGAAAGAAACCTGTTCAACGCGAATTGTTGCGTCAAAACCCTTATGAGTTAAATCAAGGGTATCGTCAACATTCTCAACTAGGGGGGTATTGCCCAGCGAGTCAATCAGATCCAATGTCGGACTCGCCATTCCTAAGGCTCCACGAATTTGCACGGAACTTTGTTGTATCCGCAATACCGCTGGGGCAATTCGTGTTCCCGCAGCCAGAAAAATCGCAAGAGTAGCAACAGCTTGTGTAGCATCTTGTAACACAAACTGCACCACCCCAATCAATAGTGCGCCAAGCACTACGGTTGTTTCAATAACATATTTACTTACATAAGGCATAAAGTTTATTTCCGCCATAGTGTCAGCAAGTTCAAAACGCAATTTCCCAATTTCTCGGGCGTAAAAATTTCGACGGTTACTCACAACGGACTCGCGATAAGAACTGAAGACTTCCACGATTTTTTCATTACTCTTTATATTGAGTTGAGAACTCGCGACCCCCAGATTTACAGCGCGTACATGCATTAGGCGGTAAAGCGAATAGCCAATCGCTGAAAAAATTAAAAATGTTCCTGCGGCTGTGGTTGAATCTACAATCAATAGTCCAGTTCCCATTATTAGTAGCAGCGAAACATCCGAGACTATAATGACAGCTATTCCCAAAACTTGTAGGGTAATGAATTCAACGCCTCGCGTTACACAAAATAAAGTCTCCTGTGTTGTTCTGTCTTGAATCTTTGTTAGCGGTTGAGTCAAAAGACGAGAGACTAAGTTAGCTGAAATCAATGCTCCTCTTCTACTCAGAAAAAAGAGGATGCGGCGAGTAAAAAAAATTGAAAGGATGGTTCGTCCTACTAAAAAGATTGCAGCAATTGCTCCGAGTACAGCCGCCTGTACCTGGAAGGATGCTCCAGCCAAGTGCAAAAAATTCAAAACTGAATTCACGCGATCGCCTGGTTGTTGGGACTGAAGTCCCGTGACTGAAAGAGCCCCAAGGAGACCAATTGTCAGCACGCCTAGAAGGTCCAGGACACCCAAGCAAACCTGGATCACAGCAACAGCAAAGATCTTGCGCTGGTCACTTTGGGGTAATACGCGCGCCGATCGGCCAATCGTGCTGCGACGCCATCGATCTCGTATAGACATCACTTACCTTCCATTATCCGAACAACTCCAAATACACTGAATCAACCCTAGTCAATTCAGAGCGTAAATAGACTCCTACTCCGCTAACACTCACTCTCTTGAATTGCTTTTGGAAGATTTCCATCAACGATCCGCCTCACAAAGTTGGAGCCAATAAACCCAGCTCCCCCAGTGACGAGAATCCTCATGCCCACAACCCTTCATCTTACGTGATTGACCAAACCTACATGTGAAGTACCATTTATCAAATGAAAGGCGTTATTCTAGCCGGTGGAACAGGCTCACGATTATGGCCCAGCACGATCGGCCTCAGCAAGCAACTCATCCCTATTTTCGATAAACCCTTAATTTATTATCCGCTATCTACATTAATGCTTTCAGGTATCCGTGAAATTCTAGTTATCACCACAATTGAAGATCAAAATCCTTTAAGACTCTTCTAGGTGATGGACGCTCTCTCGGTATCAACTTGCATTATGAAAGCCAGGAGAAGCCGGAAGGATTGGCTCAGGCCTTTGTTATAGGTGAAAAATTTATAGGAGAAGATGCTGTCGCCCTGATTCTTGGCGACAACATTTTCCACGGAAGAGGATTGGGTAGCAATCTCTCCAAAAGCACAAACCCAGTAGGTGCTTTGATTTTCGGTTATGAAGTCGCTGACCCTCGGAGATATGGTGTTGCTGAAATAGATTCGCACGGAAAAGTGGTCTCTATTGAAGAGAAGCCAGAAACCCCCAAATCGACCCTGGCTATTCCAGGTTTGTACTTTTTTGACAACACCGTAAGTGCGAAAGCAGGAAAAGTACAAAAGAGTAATAGGGGGAATTGGAAATTACCTCCATTCTAGATATGTATCGCACGGAAGAAAATTTGAATCTCGAAGTGTTACCTCGAGGGACCGTTTGGTTGGACTGCGGAACGGTAGCTAGTTTGAATGATGCATCAAATTACATTCGAGTGATTGAAGAGCGGCAAGGGTTCAAGGTGGGCTGTATCGAAGAAATAGCCTGGCGCAAGGGATGGATCTCCACCGATCAATTGATCGCACTCGGAAAGAACTTTGGTCCTAACGAATATGGGCGATATCTGCTCCGGATAGCGCGTTAGCGAGGGGGCGATGCAAAACAGGATAAAAGTTGGCTATGTCCCTTATTCACAAGATTTGCAACACCCTGGAGATCGCCGAAGACTAGCCGCATGGGCCATTGAAAATAGAGTCAATCTAAATGTGAGTAATCCGCTGGATAGTGATCTTTTGGTCCTTTCAAATGCTGCCAATTTCGGCTATTGGATTAAGCGCGCTAAGCAACCAGTGATTCTTGATTTAGTAGACAGTTACCTCGGTGAAAATCCACCATTGCTTAGGGATATTGTCAGAAATGTCGTCCGATCAATCCGAGGAACAAGCAGTTTTAGGTGGGTCACTTATACCAATCATGTTCGCAACGCTTGCAGAAAGAGTGATGGAGTAATAGTCGCCTCCAAAGAACAAAGGGACGTAGTTATTAAGTTTAATAGGAATGTCTTTGTAATTTTGGACGACCATTCAGAATTGGACTCGATAACATCCACCAGAAAAAACAACCTAAACAATCTTCCACTTCTACCCTCATCCAATAATCTTTTCTGGGAAGGTTTCGCATTTACGCTAAAGCACTTTAAGCCGATTGCCGCAGAATTAGACAAGTTCTTATTCGAAAGTGGTTGGGGTATGTATCTTCTTACTAATGAACAATTCCCGAGGTGGGGTGGCTACATTGGAAGAGTAAACACTCGACACCTAGTTGAAAAATGGTTTCCACTATCGAAGAAGGCAATTCAGGTAATTCCTTGGTCAATCAAGAATCTGATCTATATCGCCGATAACAGCAAGCTGGGACTTATTCCGATTGATACGCATGACAAATTTGCAGCATTAAAGCCAGAGAATAAATTGCTCTCAATGTGGCATCTCAAACTTCCAGTCATCTTTTCCAATACACCTTCATATTCGAGACTCGCTTCGGAATCTAACCACCAAGATGCATGCATCAAAGATGGTAATTGGGTTGATGCGCTCACGATTTTCACCCAATCAAGTGAGTAGCGAAAAAAACTGAAGAGATTGGGTATGACCTATATTTCCGAGCATCACACGCACCGAATCCTCATGAATAAGTGGAGTAGTGCCATTGAAAACCTTATGGCTTCTAGAGTCAACGAGCCATAGAACTATCGTTTCACCTATTACAATCTGGTCAAAGCAAAATCTCCGTCCACAAGGGAGTTTACTGATATGCGAGTCCTTCGCCCACAAAAACGGAATTCTTCATCTTCTATATTTCGAATCCACATGTTGTACGGTTTGGATTTCGGTGGGTGCGAAACTCAAATGGTGAATTTAGCAACTGAATATGCCTTGCGCGGTCTTCAAGGCAAAATTCTGTTCTGCAGTCTCACAAAAGGTGGGATTGCCGAGAAACGCATAATGGATCTTGGATTCCAAGTCGTCTGTTTAGGTTTGACAATTTGGGAACAACCTTTGATTTCGTTATTTAAGATCACACTCTTCCTACGTCGCTATTCGCTCTCAATGCTGATCACAACCGGCTCAGAGGCTAATCTATTTGGTGGGATAGCAAGTAAATTTGCTGATATCCAAGTTGTAGTGACTGAGGAAATTGGAGTAAGGATGAACAGCAGAAAGCAACGATTCTTCGTCTACCTCGCATACAAAATCGCCGATTATAACTTCGCCGTATCAAAGCTTGCTCGGGACAATTTGCTACGACAAGGACTTGTTTCTCCACAAAAATGCTTTGTTTCATATGCCCCTCTAAATCTTGCGAAAGGTGAGTACAAGATCCTGCCATCGTGTCAGGAAATTGAGTTGCTCTATCTCGGGCGCATAGATCCAGAAAAAGACTTCATCCTTTTGTTTTCATCACTTTCCAAAGTTTTGTTAGACGGCCAAGAAAATTTTCGACTCACAATCGTAGGAGCGAGAACACCTGAAGAATACGACTATCTGAAAACTTCCATAAAATACTATGGACTTGAGGGTAAAACAGTAATACATCATGTAACTAGCAATCCAATTGTATTCATAGACAATTGTCACTTCTTAATTCAAAGTTCACGTTCTGAAGGTATGGGTTTCAGCGTTCTTGAAGCTATCTGCAGAAATAAACCCATTATTTCAACAAATGTCGGAATCGTGCCCGAGCTAATAATTAATGGAGTTCATGGCTTTGTTTCCAAAACTCATGAATTGAACTCTTTTACTGAAGCGCTGTCGCATGCTCTTTGCATCACAGAAATTGAATACAAATTGATGACAGAAAACGTAAGCAGAATTGATTTATCTTTTGCTAAAACGTCTAAATATTTAGAGTTGCTTGATTCTCTTGGAAGCACAGTCGTTAAATGAAACCCATCAAGTTTGTTTACATAATGTATGAAGCGTCAAAATCGACATACGCTGAGTCTTACTTCATCCCTTTAATGCAAGGCCTCACAAAGCATAAAGATTCGGTGCTATTTATTAGAGTAACCGAGAAAAATGCCAATGACGCAATTTCTATTACAAAGGTATCCCAACATTTTACCCTCGTAAATGCACCAATCGGCATGTTTAATTACACGAAGATCTTTTCGGTAAAGCGCTTGGTTAGATTTTCATTCGCTGATGCGGTGGGTCATCAGCGCCTTATCATTGGCAGGGGAATCAACATTTTCTGGACTTGCCTATTTTTGGGCCTGTTAACCAAACGATTATCTGGCTTCGTCTACGACTCTGATGGTCTTTCCGCCGATGAGGCAATTGAATTTCGAAGTAGTTTAAAAAACTCAATCCTCTATGTGCCTGCGCGAATAATGGAAGCAATCCTTTTATGGCGAGCTGATCTTGTCCTGACCAGGAGCGGGGCGACGAAGGCAATTCTCCGAAAAAGAATGCCGTTAGCACGGAATCGGCCATACGTTGAGTTGAACAATGGATGCAATCCTTTAAACTACAGGGACGTAAACTTCAGTGAGAAGGCAAGAACCCGAGAAGAAATCGGGCTTTCGGCCATGGATGTAGTATTTGTATACTTGGGCTCATTTGGTCCTCAATATGAATTTGAAAAAATGCTTCTTGTATTCAATAAAATCCAGACGATAGGTCACGAGAAGAAGTTGTTGATATTAGTGCCACAAAACGACATCGAACCTGTGAAAAGGTTAGTAGAAAAGTACGATATTGATTCTCAATCTTGCATTGTTCGAAATGCAGAGCACGATCAAACACCGAGACTCCTGGCTGCCACCGATATTGGGTTTTCTCTCAGGCAAGAAAGTTTTAGCATGAAACATGTAAAACCCTTGAAGACTAGGGAGTACCTTTTTAGCGGAGTGTCGGTTATTTACTCAAAATTTACTGGAGATGCCTCCTGTCTTCCACAAGAAATTGGTTTCGTCTTGGAGGGTACCGACGATGCAGTTTTAGTTGATTTACAGAGTTGGGTTCAAGAACGAATCCTTAAACCGCAATTCTTCCACGACCTGGGACGGAACTTCGCCCTCTTGAATCTTTCAATCGACAATGATGTTTCTCTATTATCTGGGGCAATTAAAAGAATGTTAGGGAGAGTCGAAGCATGACTTCAGGCAGACGTAACTGCCCAATCTGTAATGAAAAACTTAGAGTAATTCAAAATTTTCGAATGTACTTGGAGTGTATTAAGTGCAAATCTCTCAGCACTAAATTCGTGTATTCCGAGAGTGAAATAGAAGACTATTATTCCTCTTACGTGACCGACGAAGTTGAAGAATTCAGATCTGTAATTAGATCACGAGTGTCACGGAAGATTCTCGAATTGAGTTCGATAAACAATGCAAAAAGTATGTACGACTTTGGCTTTGGGAGTGGAATTTTTTTACAGGAAGCATCACGCCTTGGATTAAAATGTTATGGGCATGAGTATTCAGATGGCTTGGTCGAGAGAGGCAAAAGCCTCGGTGCAACTGTTGAAAATTCAGCACAGCTCTACTCCGAAAAATCACCAAAGGTAGACATTTTTTGCTTATTGAAACTCTCGAGCATCTTGTTCAACCTCGAACGGTTATGACAATAGCTTATAACAGACTCAATGTAGGTGGCATCCTGTATATGACTACTCCCAATGCCACAAGTTTGAACAGGAGGCTCTTACGGGGAAGTTGGTCTGTATTAAATCCACCTGAGCACATCACCCTTTTTAGCGCAGAAGGGGTACGGGTCCTACTGCAAGAAATTGGATTTACTCAAATATCAATATCTTCTTCTGGTTTCAATCCGCATGATCTAATTGAAACTCTGAGAAAGAGATTAAAATCTACTGATTCTCACTTTAGCTATGATGGCACTAAAAGAACTGAAACCTCACGATCACTCATATCCCTCGCGGACCGAAATCTTCTGTTGAGTTTATCTTTCAGGCTAGTCGACAGTTTATTAAGGTTTTTCAAGATTGGAGACAGTTTAAAAATTATTGCTCAAAATCATAATTATCTATTTGTTTGAAAATTCCCTTTTTATAAACAAATAGATCAGGTAGATGGGTGAAGCAAACGCTAAAAACGTTTGCTTCAGTCCCAGAGATGATAGTGCCGCACTGCGTTTAGACAGTCCTTTAAGGGACATTGCTAGACCTAACACTAGAAGCGAGATATATGTTGGCCAAAAGCGAACTTTTCCACCGGTATTCAGGACCAACAGGCATCGGTGCGCAATCAAATCTCGAATCCTATGATTCTTGTTAGGTATGCTGCTAAGAGGACTAGACTGTTGATATTTCGCGCTTGGTGAGCACACCAGTTTCCCGAACTTGGACGCACGGAAAGTGAAATCGACATCTTCCCCATCAAAGTGACGATTTTCATCAAACCTTATGTGATCCAAGAGTGACGCTCTAAATGACATCACGCACCCAGAGATCCATTCGACTTCCATATCCTCATCGCTATTTACATATTCGACATTCTGGCCACTTGATAAAATCACACCTTGTTGAGTCGAAGTGAGTTTAAAAAAAATCTGCCATCGCTTTGGAGTTTTCAAATTCTTATTAACATCTCTTCCACCAACTCCTACAACGTTGGAATTCTCGAAACACTCAAGAGCGTTTTCAAGAAAATTCAATGAAATCTCGACATCATCATCTAGAAAGAAAACAATGTCTGCGCCTCCATTTAAATGTGAAATCGCGGTATTTCGCTTCTCCGGAAGGGTAGCGGAGAAACTAGCCTTAATGAATTTGATGGGAATTTTCTTGCCAATAGATGTAACAACCTGTTCACTCTCCGATGATTTAGAAGAGTCGATAACGATAAATTCAACGAGATGAGGGAGGGCATTTGAATTCAGTATAATTGTCTCGATTAATCTCTCCAAAAGGATTGGGCGATTTCGAGTAGAGACGATGATGGAGAAGGGTAACACGCGATATAGTATACTCCCTCATCAACAGATAATTTGATTCACTGTTGTCCTGATAGCCTTCTCGCGATTTGAATAGCCTTAGAGAACTTGGAGAATTCGTTCATGAATCTTGAAAAAAACCACAATTCCACAGAAGTCCATATCCTTTCTGCCGAAAAAAATTTCACGTTTTTCAAGGAGTCTCTGAATGAAGAAGATATCATCAACGTGATGAGTGACTTAAAACATCGAATTTTTCCAAGACCATTTGAGAGACTTTCGAAACTTAGAACATACAAGGACTTAGTGGGTGCAGAAATAGGTGTGGCTGGTGGGGAACATACCCTTTCTCTTCTGAATACTCTCTCAATCAAGAAGCTTTACTTGATTGATCCTTATGATATGTATGAGACGTACACTGAAGGAAAACAACACTACGGTGCCGATGGCTCAAGATTGAATATGTTCAGAGAAATCGCGGAAGAAAAGCTTTCGGAATATTCGGACCGAATTGAATGGGTCAGGGAAATGTCTTCCGATGCTGCAAGTCGAATAACCGAAGAGTTGGATTTTGTCTACATAGATGGCAATCACGCCGAGGATTTCGTCCGCCAAGATATCAATAAGTTTTTACCGAAGTTGTCTTCACGAGGCGTTATCGGAGGCCATGATTTTTACAATGGATTTCAGCGAGAACATGATGGAGTAGTCAATGCCGTTCTCAGTTCCGTGGGATTAAAGGACTACCAAATGCGAGTTGAAACTCCTGATTGGTGGGTGGAAATTGATGATAAAAAAAATTAATGCTCATTGATGTAGATTTTTATAAGGTTGTAAACCTTGAAAAAAACTGATTCTGCAAGCCATGTATCATAAAAATGTGAACTGCCCAAGAAGTCTTCAATGATGCCTAGTCGCCTTCCTATCTCCTCATCTGTAAACGAGGCAAGATATTTTCCAATTGGAGCGTGAATTTTTTTGATCTCGATTGCCAAATCCGCAGGTAAGCTAAATTGAGACAAATCTGGCCCGTAATAAACAGGTATCGATCCAGAAAGTATTGCGTCAAACAGTTTCTCCGTAATCATAAAATCGGAATTCTCAACAACCAGAGAGAACTTACTGCTCAATAGAATTGAATTCTTATCTGCAACTTCACCTATTGCGTTTTTATACTTTCGAAAAATATCCGAGTATATAGACCAAAGAGGCGGTCTTTGATGAGTTTTTAGTCCCCACAACATCATCGAGATTCTATTAATCAAACGCCGTTTAAAACCGTCGTTCCAAAGTGGACCGTATACTTCAAGACCTATAGAGGCATATTCATTAACCAATTTCCTTCGAATTACATAATTGTTTTTTGAGCTCAAGCCAACTTTGTTAGCGCCTACGAAAGAAAAGTTAATTGAACGCTTTTTCCAATTAGAAACATCATAAATCCTGTCATTCTTCCTTACATTGAAAATATTTACGAATTTCAAATCATCTGTCCTCGGATAAGTTGGTTTTGGACTAAAAATATATGCGTGACCCAGGAAAAATTCATGGTTCCTAAGGGATTTCACCCCGCCTAAAGTCAGCACTAGTCCATATTTTTTCTCAATTCTTCTGCGATACTGACCAGGATAAACTGAATCTGTTTCCTGTCTTACCAGGATTGCTAACTCGGGCTTTCCGCCATGCTCAATGTATCGACGATACATAGTTTCACTATGGTCCAGCCCCAGGTAATACCTACCGTTGGGGCCGTTGGAGATTTCGAATCCGCTTGATTCCAGGAGTGTGATAAGAATTGACCAATTTGGCTGGTATGGGCCGCTCGGAAGAGAAGTCCCTCCTAAGCTTATTCCTTTCATCTTTTCTTTACTTCGTAGATCTTGTGCGAAGCCTTAATAGATTCATAAGGCGTCACATAAAGTCTGTGGTCTTGGGGCAAATAGATGGCATCATAAAAATTGACGTTCGTTTGTCTCCAATGCCAGCCAGGAGGTACACCGTCTCCAGCAGTTGAGGGATAATAAAAACGGGTAGCGGTTCCAGATAAGCAGACCGCAGAAAGTTGAGGAACAGTACTCCATGGGCAAAGCACCACTTTCGAGCGCGACATAAGCGCCAAATCTTCCCAAAGATCGCCTTGAATATCGTTTAATTTAGCGTTAATTCCAACTTCAGACAGCAATCTCTTTGCCCCCTCAGGATCGTCAGAGACCACATAGATATCTTCGCTTGCTAGGAAACCCTCTCGTTCAAGAATATCAAGATAAGAAATGGGGTCAACAATACCGTTTACAGCACCGCCTAAATCAGGCCTTGCAAACGCTCTTCGCTTATCCCCTAACCGAACATGGATCACAACATCGGGTCTCTTCCGTGAGTCGCTCGTGCGATCGTCTCCAAAGATTGAAGGGAGTTTCGCTTTCTGAAAACGTACTCTTAAATCCTCAATGACATCCTTATCAACAAAAGGAAAGTACCCTTTAGATTTCGGCGAAACCACTTTCACGCGGTAGGGCGTTCGTCTCATCCGATTAAAAGAGCCATCGATATGCCAAATCATCCGAAATTGGTTCACATATTTATCTATCCCAAGTCGGGTCAGCGCAACGACAATTCTGTCGTACGCCGAATAATTATTCTTGACTTCGAAGGGCTCCAATAACTCCCCCACGGCCAAGCCTGAATAATCTTCTATCTTAGAGTTTTCTGAACTCTCTTGATATAACTCATTATCGTTAAGCAGGGGACCAATTCCAAGAGGATAATATCCTCCCGTGCTTAATGGGTAGTGTTGGACTTGAAATGGCCGCCCTAGTTTCTTGGAAATGTAAATGGCGGCCAAAAGTCCCATACTCTGGGTCGCGGCCCCTCCAGTAGTCCTCACCACGAATGGGACATCCTTGAGCTTCGCACGTCGAGCATTTTTCATATCCGTAACGCTAACATAGATAGTGGACATGGTTATAACCAGAACGCCCTATCGGATTTCTATGTTTGGCGACGAGACGGGTCTACCATCTTGGTACTTAGCGAATCCAGGCGCCGTGGTGTCCTTAGCAATAAATAAATATTCCTATGTTACGCTCCGCGACCTTCCGCCTTTCTTTCACAACAGATTTAGATTGTCATATTCAAAAATTGAGTTGTAAAATAGCACAGCGGATATTGAACATCCTGCTATCCGAGAAGGATTTAGAGAATATGCAAATGGCCTTGCCTTAGACCTTCTCCATCTCGGTGAATTACCGGCAAGAAGCGGTATCGGTTCGAGTTCAGCATTCACAGTTGGAATGATTCACGCGCTAAAGGCATTACAAGGGGTGTTCACAAATCCGAAAGAAATGGCAGAAGAGGCAATTGCTTTCGAACGTGACAAACTGGCAGAAACAGTTTGCTCGCAGGATCAAATTACATCATCGTATGGCGGCATCAACTTACTCAAGTTCGGTGTTGGAAATCAATGGTCGGTTGAACCAATAATATTTTCTCCAAAATATAATCAAGATTTTGAAAGTTGTCTTGTGTTGCTCTTTTCTGGAATCAAAAGAATCAGTCCAGTATTTTCAAATTTTTTTTCTGTTAAAAGTGAAAACATGTCTTCACTAATGTTCCGAACTGAGCAACTGGCTTTAGAGTTTTTTGCACTTTTATCAAAGGAGGGCAGTCTTGATATTGTCGGAGAAATGTTGAACGAGAGTTGGAAAATTAAGAAGATTCTCCATCCATCGACCATAACGGAATCGGTCGAGGAATTTATACAGACAGGAATCGAAAACGGCGCTATAGGAGGAAAAGCGCTTGGTAACGGAGGCGGTGGTTTCTTCCCTTTCTGGGTCCAACCGAATTTAAAGGAAGATTTCATTAAGAAAATGTTCCCTTCTATCAATGTTCCAGTGCAGATCAGTTTGGAAGGCACGACGCGCACTTTGTAGTGTTATCGACGATTATTTGTGTTATACTAACTGATACCACATCATCTTATTGTTTTTTTCATCAAGGGAACTATGGGGTTCATTTCTTGAAAATTCTAGTTACTGGGGTAAATGGCCCTCTTGGATACGCAGTCAAAAGTCTATCGGTTTCTGAACAGAAAGAACATGAATTCCTCTTCACTAGTTCTAAGGATTTAGACTTAACGGATCAAAGGGCGGTTAATCAGTACTTTCAATTACATGAACCCGATTTCGTACTGCATTTAGCCGCCAAATCTGGCGGTGCCAACCTAAATAAATTGATTCCTGTCGACATGTTTGAAAAAAACATGAGGATGTCCATGAATATATTGCATGCGGCAGCGACCAACAATATTGAAAAGACGATTCTTGTCTCCTCAACTTCAGCATATCCTGCGCAGAGGCTCTCTCCAGCACGTGAGATAGATCTACATTCGGGTCCGCCAATGTCTACGGATTATCCCTACGCATTTGCTAAGCGAATGATGGATCCATTGGCACGTTCCTACCGGGACCAATATGGCATGCAAGTATCAGTCGCAATCGTTAACGGAATTGTCGGTCCCAAAATGAATTTTAGGAAAGGCGAGTCTGTCATGTTAGCTGGGCTAATAAGACGCTTTTATGAGCAGAGCAAGTTTGGTGATCCTCAGAAACCCTATTTGGTGCATGGCGACGGGACTCCAGTTCGCGAATACACATTTTCGCATGATTTAGCGAGGGCTCTCTTTTGGTTAGTGAATGAAAGTGAAATGCCTGAGTTAATCAATATCGGAAATAGCCAAGGAATGAGTGTTCGGGAATATGCAGAAATAGTGTGCGATTGCCTGCAAATCGACCCTAAAAGATTGACTTTCTCCGAACCTTTGAGCTCTAACGTTACTTTTTACAATCAGTTAACAGACAATTCACGTTTCAGACAACTGGCGAATTTCTCATTCACGAATACTGCATCTGCTATTAGTTTAACGACAGAATGGTTCAAGGAAAACTACGAGATGGTCGTAAAGTGCGACTAACTTTTGAGTCTGATCTTTATCAAGAAAGTTTGTCCAAACTAGGTTTTGGAACTTGGGGACTTGGCGGGAATGCTTACGGATCGATAAGTGAAAATCATGCTCGAGAACTCATAACTTACTCATACGCACGGGGAATTCGCACTTTCGACACATCTCCACTTTATGGAGATGGTCGCAGTGAATGTATTCTAGGAGATGCGCTGGCAGGCGTTCCACGGGATACATACAGATTGATAACAAAGGGTGGTCTTTACGAATCAGGATCTGAAGAGCTAAGAGACTTTTCTGGCCTTGCCCTCAATCGTTCTTTAATCGCATCACTCTCACGCCTTCGGACAGACTACCTCGACTATTTTCTTTTACACTCTCCAACATCAGAAGAGATTGCTGATGGAAAAGCTAATCAATATGGACTTCGTTCGGAGATTGAAGATGGAGTTATTCGCAGTTTCGGAGTCTCCCTCAAATCCCCAGGAAATTACTCGCTTATAAATGATCTGAATTTCATTCGTGCAATAGAGTTTAACTTCAGTCTCATGGATCAACGCGCTGGATTCCTCAGCTATCAGGAGTCAACAACTGCAGATTTTTTTAAGATTGCTAGAACACCTTATAATTTTGGATTTCTGACAAGCAAGCCTCCAGAAAAGTCACCGCCAACATCACCGAGGGTTCACCTAAAGAATTGGTCGCAACAACAATTTGACATTTGGCATGCATCTCGAGAAATCTGGGCAAATATTGCACAGTCCAATATGCTTTCGCTAGAAGATTTGGCATTGACTTTTGTTTTAAGTTCTGATTTCGTGGATATAGTTGTTCCTGGTTTTATGAAAGCGGAGCACATCGATTCAGCCATTGAAACAGCAAAACGCGGACTTCTGACCAAAGATAGTCAAGACTACTTGGTAGATATTTACAGAGAGAATGAATCAATGTTTGTAGTCAAAAGAAATGATTGACTAAATGACCCTCCCTTATGTTCTATTTGACCGTGACGGCACGCTAATTGAGTTTGAGCACTATTTAATTGACCCAAGCAAAGTTAAAATTGCCGAAGGGGTAGTGAAGGGCCTGCTATTACTGAAAGAACATGGCTTTTCATTCGGAATTATTACAAATCAATCAGTAGTCGGAAGAGGTCTAGCCTCAAGTGAAGAGGTGAAAGCAGTCAACCTTAAAGTTCTGTCACTCATTGGTGTTTATGAGATTGAATTTCAATTCGTCCTTTTCTGTCCCCACATCCCGGAAGACCTTTGTGATTGTCGAAAACCAGCCCCTGGGCTCGGCAAACTTGCGATCGCGGAACATAATTTAGCTCCAGATTTGAGCTACATGATTGGTGATCAACCCTCGGATGTAGAATTTGGTCATGCCATCGGGTGTACATCTATTTTGCTCGGTGATGAAATAGATTCTAGGTGCAGCGCGGATTACTTTGCAAAGAGTGTCATAGAAGCCGCTGAATGGATATTATCTGAAACGAGGAGGAGATAGCTTGAACTCAATGGAAATAACTCGAAAAAGAATCTCAGAGCTCTCTGAATTACTGCCCAAATTTGAATCGGAATGTATCTCTGCCATAGTAGAAGCATCTGAAATGCTCACTTTGGCATTCCGAAGTGGTGCCAAGATTTTAATTTGTGGAAATGGAGGTAGCGCTGCAGATTCTCAGCATTTCGCTGCTGAACTAGTGAGTGCATTTTCTCGTGACTTTAAACGACCGGCCTTATCGGCAATCGCACTGACCGTTGATACTTCAATCATAACTGCATTTTCAAACGATTTTGGCTTCGAGAATGTCTTTGCCCGCCAAGTTGAAGCGCACGGAAAGAAAGATGACGTTTTGATAGCAATCACCACTAGTGGATCCTCCAAAAATTGTATTGCAGCGGTTCTATCAGCTAAAAGACTAGGTATGAAGACAATCGCATTGACCCGAAAAGGTGCAATAATCACCGCAGAAACTGATTTGTCCGTCGAGATTCCATCTACTAACACTCAACATATCCAGGAATGCCACATCCTTGGGTACCACATAATGTCTGAACTAATCGAGGAAGAATTGTATGGAGGAACAAAATGACTAAAAAAATTTTAGTAACCGGTGGGGCTGGATATATCGGTTCGGTTTTCGTCCCAGAATTACTAAATCGAGGACATTTCGTCACTGTAATCGATAACTTCATGTACAAACAGCCAAGCCTAGCGGGAGTAATTTCCCACCCCAATCTTGAATTAGTATATGGAGACATTCGAGATTATACATTGATGAGGAAGTATCTTTCGAATGCTGATGTGGTGATACCTCTTGCAGCTATAGTGGGAGCACCTGCATGTGCTAAAGATCCCTTAACCGCAAGTTCAACCAACAAGGATGCAACGATTTGGCTTTTCGATCAACTGAGCAAAGACCAACAAATCATAATGCCCACAACTAATAGCGCCTATGGCAGTGGAGACAAAAACAATTACTGTGATGAATCATCGCCTTTAAATCCCTTATCACTATATGCTAAAGATAAGGTTGCTGTTGAACAGCATTTGATGGAGAGGGGGTTAGCAACTAGCTTCCGGCTAGCCACCGTTTTCGGAATATCACCTCGAATGCGATTAGACCTATTAGTAAATAACTTTGTCTACCGTGCGATGACAGATAAATTTGTAATTCTGTTCGAAGGGCACTTCAAAAGAAACTATGTGCATGTTCGTGACGTTAGCCGTGCGTTTACCTTCGCGGTGGAGAATCCAGACAAAGTAGTTGGAGAAATTTTCAACTTCGGCCTTAGTGACGCCAACATCTCAAAACGAGAGTTATGTGAGGCAATCCAGGAGGTCATTCAGGAATTTACTTTTATTGATGCCCCGCTTGCAAAAGATCCCGATCAGCGAAACTACATCGTGTCAAACGTTAAAATTGAGGGTCGAGGTATTAAAGCCGAAGTGAGTTTGTTGGAAGGAATACGAGAATTAGTTAAAGGGTTCAAAATGTTTGAGCAATTTCCATTCTCGAACCTTTGATAGATGATTATCACGCGCACACCTTACCGAGTCTCTTTGTTTGGAGGAGGGACGGACTATCCAACTTGGTACCAAGAAAATGGTGGAGCAGTTCTTTCTTTTGCTATTGACAAGTTCTGTTACATCAATGTTCGAGAGCTGCCCCCTTTTTTTAGCCATCGATATCGTGTGGCGTATTCCAAAGTTGAGATGACCAAACTATTAGACGATATTGAGCATCCAGTGGTACGAGAAGGCTTTCGAAAATATGCTCCAAATATCAGTCTCGAATTACATCATCATGGAGATCTACCTTCCCGAAGCGGAGTTGGTTCGAGTTCTGCATTCGCTGTCGGACTAATTCATTCGCTTCTCGCTCTTCGAGGAGAAACCGTCACTTCAAGGAAACTTGCAGATCACGCAATAGAATTAGAACAACAAGATTTACTTGAAATAGTTGGTTCACAAGATCAAATTGCCTGTGCAGTCGGTGGAATGAACTTCATTGAATTTAATGCTAGTAATGGCTGGACAGCATCACCTCTCAATCTTTCCTCTGATTACCTCACCGAAATTGAAGATCGCACAGTCCTACTCTTCACTGGACTTTCGAGATTGAGTTCAGAAATTTCAAAGAGTTTACTTGAGAATCTACATTCAAAAGCAGATTCAATGAATAGAACTCGTGAGCTAGCCTTGGAGTGCAACGATATTTTGCGAAATAAAGGAGATCTCTCGCTAATTGGCCCTATGCTCTTAGAAAGTTGGGAACTTAAGAAACGTATGAATCCTTTATCCGTTACTTCACGGCTCGAAGATTTTTTAGAACGCGCTTTAAAGGCGGGCGCAGAAGGTGGAAAAATCTTGGGAGCCGGTGGCGGTGGATTTTGTCTTTTTTGGGTAAATCCAAACTACCGTGATTACTTTATCCGTCAAATGTCGCCATCGGTTCATGTACCCATCCGCATATTCCCTGAAGGCTCAACCAGAATTCTTTAATTTAGTACTTTGTCTATTCCTAACTCTGGAGGATATACTCCGGTTATGCGCACAAAATGGTCAGTTCAAAACTTAAAAGAATTTGAAACCCAAGTAGCTGACTTGTTTAACCAAGGTGGTATCAAGGCACCAGTTCATCTTTCGGATGGGAACGAAGCGCCATTACTAGAAATATTTAAGAATATAAAAGCTGAAGATTGGGTTTTTTGCTCTTGGAGAAGCCACTACCAATGTCTACTAAAAGGCGTTCCGCAAGAAGAACTACTAAGTGAAATCAAAGCCGGACGTTCAATCTCGCTTGGGTTTCCAGAGCACAAGATATTTTCATCAGCTATTGTTGGTGGACAAGTACCAATAGCAGTAGGCACAGCCTTCGCTGAAAAATTGGAAAAAACAGGCAATCATGTATGGTGTTTTATTGGCGACATGACGGCTGAAACTGGAATTGCGCAAACCTCAATTCGGTACGCAGAACGGCACGACTTACCTATCACGTTTGTAATTGAAGATAATGGCATCTCAGTCTTGACTGATACAAGGAAAGTTTGGGCTTCGGAAACATTACGTTTTGACGAAACAGAATCTGAGAAAGTTCTTGTTTATCAATACAAAAGCAAATACCCCCATGCGGGTGCTGGAGTAAGGGTGCAGTTTTGATGGGGACTTATCATGAATCTATGTGTGAAGCTATGCAAGTATTAGCAGATCACGAGAAAACAATTTTTCTTGGGCAAGCAGTTGCTGTACCCGGTACAGTGATGCGAACAACTTTGGAAAACATAAAGACCGAAAAATTAAAGGAGCTTCCTGTCGACGAAGATTTTCAAATGGGAATGGCCAACGGATTGGCGCTTGCAGGCTACATCCCGATCTCAATTTATCCACGGTGGAATTTCCTGCTCCTCGCCGTGAATCAAATTGTAAACCACCTCGATAAACTTAGTGAACTTTCAAGGCGAAAGCCCGCGCCAAAGGTAATCATTAGGACTGGAGTTGGGTCTGAATATCCCTTGAATCCAGGCGTACAACACACGGGTGATTTCACGGAAGCCTTTAGGTTAATGTGTAAAAAGATTAATGTCGTTCGTTTAGATAGTGCCGAAATGATTGTTCCTGAGTATCGAAAAGCTCTTACTAGAAGTGATGGCATTTCTACTCTTCTTATCGAATGGGGGGACATGTATGCCGAATAAAATTGTTTGGCCCTTAATGAAGAACAATGTCTTGCGAACCGATTTGGATACTATAATTGAGTATTTAAGGCAAGACGATCCAAAACTAACACACGGGCCAAAAGTCAGAGAATTTGAATCGGCTTGGTCGAATTGGCTAGGAGTTAAGTATTCAGTAATGCTCAACTCGGGCGCGTCTGCAAATGATTTGACAATGGCAGCCCTCGCTCAAATTCATGGGAATGGCGAAGTAATCGTTCCAGGATTAACTTGGGTTTCTGATATCGCCTCTGTTCTGCATGCCGGACACACACCCATTTTTGCCGACATAGATCCTCGTACACTGGGAATGAGTACATCTGAAATCCTGAGTGCAATTACTCCTAACACAAAGGCGGTATTTCTAACGCATGTTCTTGGATTTGATGGACTTACAGATGAATTGATTCATGAGTTGAGTGTAAGAAATATTCCGCTAATCGAGGATGTGTGTGAATCATATGGAGCAACTCACAACGGTAGAAGATTAGGTTCTTTTGGTTGGGCTTCAAATTTTTCATATTATTACGCTCATCACTTGACCACAATCGAGGGTGGAATGGTCAGCACAAATGACTTTGAGCTTTATGAAATGATAAGGATGATGCGCTCTCACGGAATGGTTCGAGAAGCATCCTCGGAGTCCACCCACAAAGATTTTGCCGAAAGATTCCCTGATCTAAATCCAGATTTTATTTTTTCATATCCTGCGCACAACATGAGACCAAATGAGTTGAATGGAATACTTGGCTTAGCACAATTGAAAAGACTTGATTCAAATATTAAAAAGAGGCAAGAAAACTTTGGTAAGTTTATTTCCATACTTAATCAAGAAGTTTTTCAAACTGACTTTCAAGTTAATGGCAATTCCAACTATGCTTTCACTTTGGTCCTAAAAGAACCTAATTTTGAACTGCGAGATCAAATCGAAATATCTATGCGTGCTGCTGGGATTGAGTTTAGAAGGGGATTAGCAGGAGGAGGAAACCAACTCCGGCAACCTTATTTGAAGAGGCTACACAAGATTCCTATGCCCGATTCATTACCATTCGTTGATCATGTTCATCACTTCGGTTGGTATATTGGAAACTATCCTGACATTGACGAAGGTATCTACGATGCAATTATTAATGCTCTCAAAGGACTTTGGTAAGAACAGGCTTCAAGAACGTTTTAAAAAATGTTTGAGATAGTCCCGCAAGCCTAACTCTAACGTTACGCTAGGACGCCATCCCTTGCCCCTCAAATATGAATCATCAAGCTGTTTTCTTCTCGCACCATTCGGCTTAGTAGAATCAAAGATAATATCGCCATCAAATTCAGTGACTTCACGAATTAAAAGTGAAAGGTCTTTGATAGTTATTTCCTGATCTCCTGATACATTAATTAGGGGTTCGCACCCCGGAGGCTGTCTGAGTATAAAATCAGTTGCTTTTGCTAAGTCATCAATGTGTAAAAAACTTCTCCTTGATTTCCCATCACCCCAAACAGTCACTTTATCACTCCCATTATTTTTGGCGAAAACGAATTTCTGCATAAGCATGGCTATGACATGACCGCCAGAACTTTGATTCCAATCGCCTGGACCATAGAGATTTGTCGGAATGACGGAAAACCAATCACGCTTATGCTGTTTTCTATACGCCCGTACTGCCTCAATGGCAAGAATCTTGGCTGTCGCATAACTCATGCTAGTGGGTTCGATTGGACCGGTGCCTAAGTCTTCAGGTCGCGAGAGATTTGATTCGTTCAAAGGATATACACAAGCTGATACATACTGAATATACCTCGGAACGTTTACTTCATGACAGGATCGAAGTACAGAAGTAGAAATTTCTGTATTGGACATTAGTAAGTTCACTGGATTGTCGATATTTCCTTGTATTCCAGCAACAACACCCGCAGCATTTATCACGGTATAAGGAGCAATGTCTCGTATCTGACTGGTCAGGTTTTCTGTATCACGAAAGTCAAGATCGTCCCGACACAGGGTGACGAGAGAATGTGATGAATCCAAAACTCTCTTCACTCCAGATCCAACAAAGCCATTGGGTGACAACAGAAGCACGGGTCGGGAAATATTAAATCTCCTTTAAGATCCTCGGGAACGCGTACCTTATCATCTACTGACTCTTGCTTATAATTCATTGGATTCTGTCATCCACGGTGTCTTTTCGGAAAGGAGGGAACAGTATATGTTATTGCTGAAACCTCACCCGTAAGAGACAAAGAGTTGTTTCCGAACGTCCACAACGACCCTCTCGAAAGTCATGAACTTTGTTCGCGTAAGCAAACATTATGGTGAATGATTCTTTAATCTACAAACAACTGCTTACCGCACAAATACTTATTTTCTTCTGATACCTCCTAAACTGCTTTAGTTTTCCAGAAAGTTTTTTCCGCATTTCTACACCTACAGATACATTGAGATTCAAATATAACGCTTCGACGGCAAACTCTTCATTCCATGCTCGGTTCACATCCTACTCTGCCCTTTTGTTTCTGGCTCAATATATTGTTTTTATTTGCTTATGCAGTCTAATACCTACTAGCTGCTAAACATGCAGTAAATCTATTCTCATGTTTTAATATGTTGGGATCTCCTGAACCGAAAGTACTTTAAGTATCAAATGATATTCAAATCGAAATTAATATCTCATTACTTCTTTAACATTAAGTGAATCACTACGATTAACTTTGGACTAGGCTGATCAGTAAACGTTCATGAAGTTATTTAAAATAATTACATGCTAATCGAGCAAGACTAAAAAAATGTCGCTAGAATTGACAGTAGGAAGTAGTTGACTACCTAATCTGTCTACAAATTGCGTACTAGAGTACAACGTAAGTTACTTAACACTGGAGAATAGAAGAGAAGATGACAGCAAATCAACAAGATGATTCATCAGAATACTCTTCTGCAAAAACGTTGTACAACATAACTACGCAATTTGACTACTCAACTGAGATACAAAGTCATCGAAAGACATCTTTGCTTTCCAATTCGTTACCTCTGATGGAAATTCAACTTTCGGTAAAGCGTTGTCCACAGACTTATTATTAAAATCTATTTCCAGCAATCCTTTAGCAATTGCGTTTTTCATTATAGTGGCCAGACTTCTTACACGACCGTACCAGATTGGTGTCGCAGAGCAAATTAGTTGATCCGTATGGATTGCAGCGACAATTGCCGAACAGCAATCCTCGACTCCAAGGATGGGAAGATACTGATCTCCTTGCGAAATTTCTGCAATCTGCCCATCTCGTAAGTTCTTAATTATAAAGGGAATAATGCGATTTGTGTTTTCGCCTTCACCGAAAATGTGTGGTAGATAAATCGTCGTAAGCTTAATAAATCCATCTTCCTCCAATCTATGCAATATAGAGCGACAAATTTGCTTATCGAGTGAATAGTTGTCATTTCTTCCCATGGGAATTTGCAATTCAAAGTATGATGCAACTTGAATCCATTTAAAAGGTTTATCATTCTTTTTTAATAACAATTTGACGCAATTCATCTGGAAATCAATATTAGCATCAAATGATTCTATTGCATTGGCATTTGCTTGAGATGCACTGCAATTAATTACAAAATCAGGAAATTTTTTTGAAAGTACATCTTCGATTGAGTCTACTTGCCGATTAAACTCAATTACTTCGTAGGTCGCACTCAATGTGGAAATTAAGTGTTTTCCAATAAATCCATTTCCACCCAAAACTAAAACTTTCTTCTTCATTTCTATCCGTCTTTCCAAAACTCATAATCCTAATTAGCAAATTCACAAAATTGAAAATGCTGATCACTCGCTAAGCGTATCGTCATTAAGGCCTTACTCCAAGAATGTCATGGAGTGATTCAATTACATAATCCAACATTTCAATTGTTAAACCAGGCCAAACTCCCAACCAAAAAGTATCATGCAAAATTATGTCTGTGTTTGTCAGTTCCCCGTGTAGACGTCTTGGTGTTCCTATGAAAGCCGGTTGACGTAAGAGGTTGCCACCAAAAAGCAGTCTTGTAGCAATTTTGGAATCATCCAACAACCTAACAATCTGGTTCCGTGATTTTGGGCTATTTTTGCGAACTGTAATCGCAAACCCGAACCAGGATGGGTCACTGTCTAAGGATGCTCTTGGAAGAATTAAGTATTCTGAGAGGCCGAGTAAGCCTTCTTTCAAGTATTTCCAGTTCCTCTTTCTTTTTTCTACAAAATCTGGAAGTCGATCTAATTGAGCTAGACCAATTGATGCTTGAATATCGCCCGACTTTAAGTTATATCCTAGATGGGAGTAAGTGTACTTGTGGTCAAATCCTTCTGGGAGTTCACCCATCTGACGATCAAATCGCTTCAAACAAGTGTTATCGCATCCGGGAGCACACCAGCAGTCCCGACCCCAGTCCCTGAAGGATTCTACAATCGATTTCACAAGTGTACTTTTGGAGAGAACCGCGCCACCCTCACCTGTTGTAATGTGATGAGCAGGATAGAAGCTGAATGTTGAAATGTCACCAAAACTACCTAATTGTTTTCCTCTATACAAGCCACCCAGCGCATCGCAACTATCTTCAATAACCCAAAGATTATGTTTTTTTGCTAAAACTTCTACCAAATCGAGGTTGAATGGATTGCCAAGGGTATGGGCCATCATAATGGCTCGCGTTTTCGGACCAATCGCCTCTTCTAGTGCAATTTCATTTGCTACGTAGGTCTCCAAATCCACATCCACATAAACCGGAATTAGACCATTCTGCAGAATGGGTGTTACGGTCGTCGGAAAACCAGCTGCAACAGTCAAAACTTCATCACCTCTTTTTAATGCCCTCTCTTTCAGTTTAGAGCTAGTTAAAGAAGTCAATGCAATTAAATTTGCCGACGAACCAGAGTTGACCATTAATGCGTGTCGCATACCGACGGTCTTTGCAAACCTGCTTTCAAAATTTTCACTATACGGGCCTGCAGTAAGCCAAAAGTCTAAACTCGCCTGAACGGCTGCCTCCAGTTCTTCCTCTCCAAAAACTTTTCCACTAACTGGCACCATAGATTCTCCTGGCACAAAGTTTCTTGAAGGATGGCGATTCACTAAGGCGGCTTCCACCAATTTTCGGATTATCTTTGAATTATCTTTCATCGCTCTCTCGTAGTTTGATTGAACCTATCAATTAATATGCAACCCCTTGTATAATCTTAACTCATATTGCCTAAGATTTTTGATGAATTTAGATTCACTAATCAAGCCAAGTTCTAGCCCAAAGCTCTAACATCAACATGGGCCAGATAAGTCTATCCTTGTCCACGCCAGCCATGTGCCAATCAATTACATTGTTAACTTCACTCACATTAAACCAACCGCGTTGACTGGCAGTTTTATCAGTAAGAGTGTCCTTAACAATTTCCATCATATCAGTCCTTAACCATTCTGCACGCGGAATACCAAAACCCATCTTTGGTCGGTCAATTAGATTAGCTGGTACGAGTGAGCGGGCAACATCTTTGAGTATGTGCTTGGTCTCAAAACCCTTAATCTTATATTTTCGAGGAAGAGAAATACCCCATTCGACGACATTCACATCTAGCATTGGAGAACGAAGCTCGAGGCCATTGGCCATGGTTGCCATATCTGATTTCACCAGCAGATCTCCGGGCAAATATGCATAAAAATCAGATCGAATCATGCGGTCGAAAGATGATATTTGCCCTTGATCAAATTGATTGATAAATGCAGTTTCAGCGGATTTAGTTTGGAAATTTGGGTTTAGTAGAGTTAATAATTCATGAGGCTGAGCTAAAGATGCGAGTGAACTATATCTAGCTGCAAACGACGGTTTTGCGTATAGTTGAGAGCGAATTCGATCAATTTTGCGAGTGTTCGCTAAAGAATGTTTCCTCAAAAAATTAAATCCGAAGCGGGCAGGATCTAAAAATAGATTTAGTTTTTGCATAACAGGGGCCGCAAGGTAGCGATCATAGCCACCAAATACTTCATCCCCACCGTCACCACCTAGCGCAACTATCAGATTCTCACGGGCAAATTGAGACAATATGAAAGTTGGAACAAACGAGGAATCAGCAAAGGGCTGGTCTAGTACGTGAGAGATTTTCTCAACAACAAGGGCTGGGTCCGGGCTTACAATTTCTTCGTGGTGGTTAGTGCCAAGGTATTGGGCAACTTGTTTGGCGTGATGAGCTTCATTATAACGAGTGCTATGAAAACCAATTGAATATGTTTCAACTTTCTCGCTCATCAATTTGGCCATATACGCTGTTACAATCGTTGAGTCGTAGCCTCCGCTCAAAAATGCGCCTAGTGGTCTCTCGGATACTAAACGCCGAGAGACTGATTCCTCAATTAGCTTCTTAGTTATCTGTAGAGCGTCTGTATAGGGGATTTGAACTTTGGTTTCAAAATCTGGTTCCCAATATTTAGAAGAGGAAGTTTTACCCTCGCGCCAAGTCAGAATAGATGCTGGCGGAAGTTGGGTGATCTCATTAAATGCCGAGTATGGTGCGTTGATGAAGCCATATTGCATAACTTCAGCAACCACATCTGTTCGTAACGTGCGATCTGGACGAGCCAACATCAAGGCTCGAACTTCAGATGCAAAGAGTAAACTACCATCCTTTAATTTCGAGATCCAGAGAGGTTTCTCACCCATGCGATCTCTTATCAAGTGGAGTGAATTATCACGTGCATCATGAATGGCAATCGCGAACATTCCATTGAGCTTGCCCACGAAAGTTAAACCAAACTTTAAATAGAGATTTATAATGACTTCAGACTCGCTCAGTGATCGGCAGCGAATTCCACTTTGCTCTAATTCACTTCGTAGTTCACGATAGTTATAGATTTCGCCGTTAAAGACCACGTTTATCTTTTTGGTGGAATCAGATGCCGGTTGCCTGCCTGCAGAAATTTCTACGATTGCTAAACGCCCCATTCCAAGACCTATACCAGCATTTACATAAGTACCGGTATCGTCTGGACCACGGTGTTCTAGTAACTTAAGTTGTGCATCTAGAAGTTGCTTGCTTGGCGCACTTTGTCCAATACCGCCAGTTATCCCACACATTTTAATACCTATTAATCTACGGTCATCGTCCCGTTAGCGACTTCTGCTCCACGCTCTTTGAGCCAGACAATAG
>Ga0194115_10001311_pt1 | contig 31987 bp, 28 predicted proteins | sample TA2MahsurfametaG_3_FD_148656 | JGI IMG/M metagenome (GOLD analysis project Ga0194115, IMG submission 148656) | Freshwater microbial communities from Lake Tanganyika, Tanzania - TA2015002 Mahale S4 surface | ecosystem: Environmental > Aquatic > Freshwater > Lake | place: Tanzania: Lake... | reverse complement strand
CCGTATGGGACTTGGCCACCAAGGGCCTGATCGAAGCCCTGGATCGCAAGGGCTGGGCTTACAAAATCGATGAGGGCGGCGGCGCGTTCTACGGCCCCAAGATCGATCTGAAGATCGAGGACGCCATCGGGCGGATGTGGCAGTGCTCCACCATCCAGCTCGATTTCAACCTGCCCGAGCGCTTCGATCTGGAGTACGTGGCCGCCGATGGCTCCAGGCAGCGGCCAATCATGATCCACCGCGCCATCTTCGGCTCGCTGGAACGGTTCTTCGGGATCATGACCGAGAACTACGCCGGCGATTTCCCCTTTTGGCTGGCTCCCGAGCAGGTGCGTCTGCTGCCGGTCACCGATGAAGTGCGTCCCTACGCCGAGCAGGTGTTGAGCCAGCTCAAGGCTGCTGGTGTTCGCGCCAGCATCGATCACTCCGGCGATCGCCTCGGCAAGCTGATCCGCAATGGCGAGCAGATGAAGATTCCCGTGCTCGGGGTGATCGGCGCCAAAGAAGCTGAAAGCCAGCAGATCAGCCTGCGCAGCCGCCGAGAGGGTGACCTGGGCAGCGTTGAATTGAGCGAACTCGTGGCGGCAGCCGCCCAGGCGAATCAGGATCGGAGTGCAGGTCTGCCCCTGGGCTGATGACCACCCTCCTGGCCGGCGACATCGGCGGCACCAAGACGCTCCTGGCGCTCTACCGCCACGATGGCGGTGGGCTGGTGCAAGAACGGTCCGAGCGCTTCGTTTCCGCTGACTGGGACGACTTCGCCGCCCTGGTAAACCACTTCCTTAGCTCGGGCGAGCCAGGGGAGATCCGGCCAGCTCACGCCTGCTTTGCCGTGGCCGGTCCAGTGCGCAACGGCCGGGTGAAGCTCACCAACCTGCCCTGGCTGCTCGAGGAAGCAGACCTGGCCAAACGCTGCAGGCTCGAGCAGCTGGCACTGGTGAACGACTTCGCGGTGCTGATCTACGGCCTTCCCCATCTCCAGGAGCATCAGCAGGTGCTGCTGCGCGCTGCACCGGATGGAGCTGACCCAAGCGCGCCGGTGGCGATCCTTGGGGCGGGTACCGGCCTGGGCGTGGCGCTGGGTGTTCCAACCGCCATGGGCCTACAGGCCTTAGCCAGTGAGGCCTCCCACGCTGAATTCGCGCCCCGCAGCGAAGCGGAATGGCAGCTCAAGCAGTGGCTGCAGGCGGATCTGGGGCTGGAGCGGCTCTCGATCGAACGGGTGGTGAGCGGTACGGGTTTGGGCGATGTGATGCGCTGGCTGCTGGCCACGTCTCCCGATGCGGCGGGTCATGCGCTCAGCGAGGTGGACAGCGGTGAACTGCCGGCCGCCACCGCCAGCGCCGCGATGGCCGGCGATCCCCTGGCACGACGCGCTCTCGATCTTTGGGTTGGGGCCTACGGCAGCGTGGCGGGAGACCTGGCCCTGCAAAGCCTTTGCCTGGGGGGACTCTGGGTGGGTGGTGGCACCGCGGGCAAGCTGCTGGAGGAGATGCGTTCAGCGCTGTTTCTTGGACCTCTGCTGGCCAAGGGGCGTCTTAGCCCGGTGGTGGATCAGGTGCCGGTGTACGCCCTCACCGATCCCGAGGCTGGCCTGTTCAGCGCCGCCTGCCGCGCCCGGATGTTGATGGGCTGAGTGGGACACTGGCCCCAGCAGTACCGACCGCATGGTCCGCCCCCGCATCGGCCAGGGGGTTGTGGTGGATGTTCCCGCCACGACAGCCAACCTCGGCCCAGGCTTTGATTGCCTGGGAGCCGCCCTGGATCTCAATAACCGCTTCGAGATGCGCTGCATCGAAGGCGATGGCGAGCGCTTCGAGCTGGTGATCGAAGGCAGTGAGGGTTCCCACCTGCGGGGCGGGCCCGACAACCTGGTGTACCGCGCAGCGCAGCGGGTTTGGAAGGAAGCCGGCGAGCAGCCCATCGCCATCGAAGCGCGGGTTCGCTTGGCGGTCCCGCCGGCGCGGGGCCTGGGCAGTAGTGCCACCGCCATCGTGGCCGGTCTGATGGGAGCCAATGCCTTGATTGGCGAGCCGCTCAGCCGCGAGAAGCTGCTGGAGCTCGCCATTGACATCGAAGGCCATCCCGACAACGTGGTGCCTTCGCTGTTGGGGGGCCTGTGCATGACGGCCAAGGCGGCTTCGCACCGCTGGCGCGTGGTGCGCTGCGAGTGGTCGCCGGAGGTGCTGGCGGTGGTGGCGATCCCCTCCATTCGCCTCTCCACCAGTGAGGCTCGCCGGGCGATGCCCAAGGCCATCTCGATTGCCGATGCGGTGACCAACCTCGGCTCCCTCACCCTGCTGCTGCAGGGCCTGCGCACCGGCAATGGCGATCTGATCGCCGATGGCATGCACGACCGCATCCATGAGCCTTACCGCTGGGGGCTGATCCAGGGGGGGCGACAGGTGCGTGAAGCGGCGATTCAGGCCGGAGCCTGGGGCTGCGTGATCAGCGGCGCAGGCCCCAGCATCCTGGCGCTGTCCAATCGGGATCACGCCGGGGCAGTGCGCAGGGCCATGGTGCGTGCCTGGGAGAGCGAGGGTGTGGCCTCACGCTCGGAGGTGCTCCAGCTCCAGCAGATCGGCAGCCGCTGGAAAGCGATCGCCGATCGCCCCTCAGAAGCCGCTTGAGTAGAAATACTCAGCTGCTAGATTGCCAAAATCTGGCTTGATCCTGGGACGGGTACAGCCATCCAGTTGATGAGGTCTTCATGGACGCACTCCTGCCCATCCTGGCTGCGTCCACTGGGCTCTCGAGTTCGGCATTCGGTGATGCCGACCTGGCCGCAGGGCTGCTCACCTCATCCGGGGCCTTTCCCTGGCTGAGCCTGATCACGCTGCTGCCCGTTGCCGTGGCGCCGCTGCTGATGCTGCTCCCCGGCGACGGCACCGACCCGAAGCTGCCCCGCACGATCGCCCTGGTCACCCTGCTGGTGGACCTGGGCCTGATGCTCTACGTCTACAGCCAGCACTACGACGGATCCATCGCCGGCCTGCAGCTGGTGGAGCGCTTTGCCTGGGTGCCCTCGATTGGCCTGGAATGGTCTCTCGCCACCGATGGCCTCTCAGCGCCGCTGGTGGTGCTCTCCGGTTTGGTCACCTTGCTGTCGGTGGCCGCCAGCTGGAACATCCAGAAGAAAACCCGGCTTTACTTCGCCCTGCTGCTGGTCCAGGCCTCAGCACAGGCGATGGTGTTTCTTTCACAAGACTTCCTGCTCTTTTTCCTGGCCTGGGAACTGGAACTGGTGCCGGTCTACCTGCTGATCGCCATCTGGGGCGGCCATCAGCGCCAGTACGCCGCCACCAAGTTCATCCTCTATACCGCCACGGCCTCGTTGCTGATCCTGGTGAGTGGTCTGGCCCTGGCCCTGAACGGCCCTTTCACCCTCAACCTGAGTGAGTTGATCGCCCGCTCCCCCGGCGGCACCTTCGGCCTGCTCTGTTACCTGGGCTTCCTGGTGGGTTTCGGCGTGAAATTGCCGATGTTCCCGCTCCACACCTGGCTTCCCGATGCCCACGGCGAGGCCAATGCCCCCGTGTCGATGCTGTTGGCGGGTGTGCTGCTGAAGATGGGTGGCTACGCGCTGCTGCGTTTCAACGTGCAGATGCTCCCTGAGGCGCACCTGCAGCTCGCTCCAGCGCTGGTGGTGCTTGGCATCGTCAACATCGTGTACGGCGCGCTCAACGCCTTCGCCCAGGACAACGTGAAGCGCAGGATCGCCTGCAGCTCTGTGAGCCACATGGGCTTTGTGCTGCTGGGGATCGGCGCCATCGACAGCCTCGGCATGAGCGGCGCGATGCTGCAGATGATCAGCCACGGCTTGATTGCCGCGGCGATGTTCTTCGTGACCGGTGTGTTCTACGAACGCACCAAAACACTCTCAATTCCCAACATGGGCGGCCTGGCAAAAGTGCTGCCCATCACCTTCGCTTTCTTCCTCGCCAGCTCCCTGGCATCGCTGGCCTTGCCTGGCATGAGCGGGTTCGTGAGCGAAATCACGGTGTTCCTCGGCCTCACGAGCAACGCCGATTTCACCGTGGGCTTCCGGGTGATCACCGTGGTGCTGGCCGCCATTGGGGTGGTGCTCACACCTGTGTACTTGCTGAGCCTCTGCCGCCGCGTCTTCTTTGGTCCACGCATCCCGGCACTGGCGGTGTTGGGCGACATGAAGCCGCGCGAGCTCGTGATCGGCCTCACCCTGCTGGTTCCCACCCTGGTGATCGGCTTCTGGCCCCGGGTGGCGATCGATGTCTACGAGGCCTCCACCACGGCTCTCTCCAACGATCTGGCTCAGCACGCTGTGGTGGCCCTTCGGCTTCCCGCCCTCGGCTGAACCACGGGATCGATGGGCTTGAGCTGGAATGGATTCTTGCGGGATCTGTCCCAGTGGCAGCCGCAGGTCTCCCGCCTTCAGCCTGATGGTCACCAGCTCCTCCAGCAGCACCAGCGCAATTCCTGAAATCCTACGGGGTGAAGGGCTGCCCGTGTTCGAGGCGATCACTCCAGAAGCGGTGAGCAGCCACATTCCTGAGCTGATGGCCCAGCTCAACGATGAGCTGGGCGCACTGGAGCAGCAGCTCGATCACAGCTTCAGCAGCGGCACCGCCCTGAGCTGGAGCGCCGTGATGGAGCCTCTCCAGCGCCTCGGCGAACGGCTGCGCTGGAGCTGGGGCGTGGTGAGCCATCTCAATGGCGTCTGCAACAGCCCGGAGCTGCGTGAAGCCCATGCAGCCCAGCAGGCGGCGGTGGTGCAATTCGGCAACAGGGCCGGCCAGAGCCAACTGATCTACCGGGCACTGGAGCAGCTGCAAGCGCACCAAGATCAGCTGGATCCAGCGCAGCAGCGCATCCTGGCGGCGGAGTTACGCGATATGCAGCTGCGGGGGGTGGGCCTCAGCGGCGCAGACCAGGAAGCCTTCAATGCAGCGAGCCAGGAGCTGGCGGAACTCTCCACACGTTTCGGCAATCAGGTGCTGGATGCCACAAACGGCTGGACGCTGAGGCTCAGCGAAAGAGCCGACGTGGACGGACTGCCCGCCAGCCTGTTGGACCAACTGGCCCAGGCGTCGCGTCAGGCCGGTGATGCCGAAGCCACAGCCGAGAACGGGCCCTGGCTGCTTGGGCTCGACATGCCACGCTTCGCCCCGTTCCTCAAATACAGCCGCAGGCGTGATCTGCGCGAGCAGGTGTACCGGGCCCATGTGAGCCGTGCCTCCGGCAAGGACGGCAGTGAGCTCAACAACTGGCCGCTGATCGAGCGCATCCTCAGCCTGCGGGGCGAGCAGGCTCGCCGCCTCGGCTACGCCAACTGGGCTGAAGTGAGCCTGGCCGCCAAGATGGCCGACTCCGAAGCCGCCGTGGAAGCGCTGCTAGAAGAGCTGCGCGCGGCGGCCTATCCGGTGGCCCAAGCGGAGCTGCAAGCCCTAGCCGACTGCGCGCGCCGCCATGGTGCCCCGGAAGCCGACGATCTCCAACCATGGGATGTGAGCTTCTGGGCCGAGAAGCTGCGGCAGGAAAGCTTTGAGCTCGACAGCGAAGCACTGCGCCCATACTTCCCGCTGCCCCGCGTGCTCGACGGCCTGTTCGGGCTGTGCGAACGGCTGTTCGGCATCACAATCGCAGCCTCCGATGGCGAGGCACCGGTGTGGCACCCGGATGTGCGCTTCTTCCGCATCCTCGACAACGGTCAACCCCTGGCGGGGTTCTACCTCGATCCCTATAGCCGCCCAGGCAGCAAGCGCGGCGGAGCCTGGATGGATGAGTGCCTGGTGCGCTCGCGCAGCGCCGATGGCACCCCCGTGTTGCCGGTTGCCTACCTGATCTGCAATCAGAGCCCACCGGTAGGAGACACCCCCAGCCTGATGACCTTCGAGGAGGTGGAGACCCTCTTCCACGAGTTCGGGCACGGCCTCCAGCACATGCTCACCACGGTGGATCGGCCGCAGGCGGCGGGGATCAACGGTGTGGAGTGGGATGCGGTGGAACTGCCGAGCCAGTTCATGGAGAACTGGTGCTACGACCGCGCCACGTTGATGGGCATGGCCCGCCACTGGCAGAGCGGTGAGCCGCTCCCCGAGCAGGAATACCGCAAGCTGCTGGCAGCACGAACCTTCATGGGCGGCGCCGCCACCCTGCGCCAGGTGCATTTCGCCCTGGTGGATCTGCGCCTGCACAGCCAGTGGCAACCAGGCTGCGGACAGACCCCCGAGCAGCTGCGCCGGGAGATCGCGGCAGACACCACGGTGCTCGCCCCGATCGACGACGACGCCTTCCTCTGCTCCTTTGGTCACATCTTTGCCGGCGGTTACGCCGCGGGCTACTACTCCTACAAGTGGGCCGAGGTGCTGAGCGCCGATGCCTTCAGTGCCTTTGAAGAGGTGGGCCTGGAGAATGAGGAGAAGATCCGCAACACCGGCCGGCGTTTCCGCGACACCGTGCTCAGCCTGGGCGGCAGCCTGGATCCCAAAGAGGTGTTCGAGGCCTTCCGCGGCCGCCAGCCCAGTAGCGATGCCTTGATCCGTCACTCGGGCCTGGTAGCCGTCTGAGCTGAATCGGCTAAGCATGGGGAGAGCTTCAGGGCGGTATGGCTCTTCGTGTGGTGAACAGCGATCCCCTCGCCCTGGCCGATCAGTGGAGCTGTCCGGTGCCGCTGATCGGCTTCGAAGCAGCCCTCGAGCGCAGTGTGTTTCGTTCAGGACTGAGCCGCTCCGACTGGCTCAAGCGCCTGGCTAATGATCTGCACAAGCCGCAGCTCCTTCCCCTGCTCTGGCTGCTGCCGCGACGCTGGACACTCTCACCGGCGCAACTGCCGCCCAAGCTTCAGTCGTTGGCAGGCGTGCTGGAACGGGGTCTACTGACCCCGGCACTACTGGCAGCCCTGGCCGACGACCTACCCCATCTGCTGCCCGCACCCAGCCCCGATCAAGCCAATGCCCTGAGCCTGTGGAGAAGTGACCACCGGCCGCCGCTTCCGCGGGATTTTGCAACGTTGCAGCAGGCAGCCTCCGCGGAAGCCGAATCTGAACCGCCTGGCAGGACAGCCCCGGCTGGAGCAGCCCTCAGTGGCGGACTGGTGTGGCGCAATGTTGGGCTGAGCTACGAGCAATCGGCGCAGCAGCGGCAACTGAACACCCTGATGGCCAGGGTGTTGAATCGGTTGGCGGCCAATCGCCTCGGCGAGGATCCCTGGAGCTTTGAGGGCTGCACAAGCAGCAGCAGTTGGTTGGCACAGCTTCAAGCCAGCGGATGGCAGGGCCGAGCGCAACTGCGCTGCAGCGTGGCCAGCTTTGGGCTCGGGGCCAGCCTGCCCCTTGAAGCTGGTGGCTGGAGCCAGGTGCCCCTTGCTCTCCCGATTCGCACGGGCCTGCTTGGCGCGGACGGCGAGGAAGTGCAATCACTGCTGCCCCACAGCTGCCTGGAGCTGGAGCTGCGTGGCCCCGAGCAACTGCTGCGCTTGCAGTACTACCAGGGCACCGAAGGGCTCTGCGGCTGGGAAGCCCTGAACGATCTGCAGCGCCCGTGGCAAAACGATCGCCACAACGGCACCGTTCAGTACCTCGGAGAGCCCTACGAAGGCGAACGGCTCCAAGAGCTTTTTGATCTCTTGGAGGTGATCGCGTTGGTGCACAACCTTGAGGCCAGTGAGCGCCAGCTACTCCATGGCGGCTACGGCTCCTTGGGCTTCTGCATCGACAGCTCAGCGCTGATCCAGCAGGTGATGGAGGGACGCTGCCAGTTGTTCCCGGTGCTGATGGGGGGGATCTGGCGGGAACGCCTCCTGCGCCGCGTCAGCCAGCTGGGAGCAGAGGCAGACCCCTGGCTGGAGCCCTACCGGACAGCGCTGCAAGACCTCCCCCACGACGGCAGCCTGCACGGAAGTGCGGCGGCCAGCGCCCAACAACGGCTGTTGGCCTGCCAGCCGCTCAGTAGCCCGTTTGTTCTGGTGCAGCAGTTGGCGCATCCAGCGCAGCCAGAATCGACTTGATCACCAGCAGGCGAAAGGTTTCGGAAAACGGGCCCTGACTGCCGTTGTGGTTCATCCCCTCGATGAGAGAACGTTGGACCCGGCCCGCAGCCAGAGCCTTGTTCCAGTTGGAGAGGGGCAGCAGTGGTGATCGGCCTGGATAGGCGATGCGGCCAAAGGCGGCAACGGGATCTTTCGTACCCACGATTGTGGTGATGCCAGCAAGCTGATGCAGCTCTTGGTTGCCACTGAACACCCCGCAGAAACTGATGATGCTCACCGGCGCCCGGGTGATTCGGCGCAAGTAATCACCCACACCCATAGCCATCTCTGCTCCGCCGCTATAGCCGGTGAGCACAATGCGGCTGCCGGCATCCGGGCGGAATCCAACCTCAGCCAGTCTGAGGCTGATCTTCAAGGCAAGCTCGTAATTAAGGATTGGGCCGTAGCGACGATCAGAGGAAATGCCCACCTTGATCACATTGTTGGCCTGAACAAGCACCGCAGCCAACAATTTCACCAGGCCGTTGGGATGCTGCTCCTGCAGCGCAAAAAGCCGACGCCAGAACCACTCACTTCCGGCATCCTCTGCCAGAGCCACTGGCATCACCGTGTAGGTTTCCAGGCCCCGCACCAGCAGGGTTTCAGCGGCTAGCCGCTGCTCCAACAATTCCAGAAACGCGGAAACCCGCGGCGGATGATCCCGCTCCAACTGGTGGATGCCATCGAGATACACCAGATAGCAGCGATGCGGGCCTGCCTCCGAACGACTGCTCTCAAACAACGTGGATGGAGCCGGTAAGCCTTGCAGCCATCCTTCCCAAAAGGCGAATTCACTCACCAGCGAGTAGATGCCAGCCGCTGCAATCAACACCACCACCAGCAAGCCAATCAACTGCAGCAACAGCAGCAGATCAACAGGCGCGAGGGCGGAGCGCACAAACAGAGCCAGATGACCCAGGCCCACAAGGTTGATACCAAGCCCGATCGCTAGAACGAGCAGCAGCATCTTGAGATTGAAGCGCTGGCTCCAGGGATGCAGGTGAGCAGCGGCCTTCATGGCTCAGCCAGCTCCGAGGCAAGCATCGCGTAGCCCCGTTGCCAGCTCTGACGAAACAACAAGGCAACGAGCACAAGAGCCAAGAGATAACCGGGCGTGGTGAGCACAAGCGCTTGATCCCAAGGAAGATCGAAGCGCACGTGCACGAAGGTGACCACATTGAGGTGAATCAACACCCAGAGCACGAGGCCGATGGTTTCGCCGATGTAGGGAGCAGCCACGCATACATAGAAACAGGCTGGAAGCAAACAGCTGGCGATCCCATCGACAAAGGCACTGGGGTGAACCGGGTTGGATCCATAGAGATTGAGCAGCACCATGTCGATGGAACTGCTCAAGAGAAGGGCCGAGGCCAGCACCAGCGCATCAATCAACAACCGCCAGAGGATTTCGCGAGCTCCCAAGCGGTTAGCCAAAAGGCCAAACACATGGGAGAGCGACATCGAGACCCCCACCACCAGCAACAGGCCAAGGCCCAGGTCGGAACGGATTAACCAGCCGCCCAAGCCATTCAGGAGACGCTCCAGATCAACCAGCATCGCCGGAGACCTTCAGGCGCTCGATCAACCTTGAGATGCGTTGCGCAACTGTGGGCGGTTGATGATCCAGATCACAAAGATCGAGAGCACAGCGCAGTAGAAGCACCAAACCGAATTGAACGTGGCGCTGTAGGTGAGCCAGGTGAGGAAGATCGACACAAAGATCAGCACACCGAACAACTTGACGGCCTTATCAGCAACAGCAATCAACGGCAGAACAATGAAGCCCCAGTACACGAGCTCACCCACAGGCTCAGTGTTCACAAAGTTGTGAATGATGCTGTGCAGATTGGAGACGTCGTAGAGCAAGCGCCCCGAGCTATGCACAGCCGGCTGAGCGGCTGGTGGGTTAAACAGCACCGGTAGGTAGAAGGCAATACCAAGCACCGTGGCGACGATCGCCACCCAGCGCAGCCGGTTCTGCAAGCCACGGGAATCCGTGCTGCGACTGATCGACCAGGCACTCCAGGGGATCCAGATCATCCAGAAGCAGTAGGCGAAGAACAGAAATCCCAAACCCGCCAGGGTCGTGAGGGGCTCCGTGCGGCCGTTATCGAGCGCCGTCCACTCAAGGCCTTCAACGAACTGCTGAACACCGAAGAAAAAAGGCACGAGCGCCAACGGAACGTAGTTGGGCTGCTTATTCGTGCGGGCCAGATGGGTGCTGTAGAGGCCTAGGGGCATCAACACAGCGGAGGCTGTAAAACTGGCAGAAGCAGAAAAGCACATGGTTGGCGTGCGTTTATACAGCTACTGATAGTTCCGAAGCGCCCTTCAGGCAGCGTATCAAGCTGGAGCGGTAAGGATCCGTTGCCGATTAGGGGGCCAGGAGAACATCAGCCACAGCGCGCACGGCTCTAGGGTGAATGATCAGCTGCCGGTGGGTGAAGACCGGCAACGGCCGGCGAGTGCCCAGTGGCAACACCGCCCGCCAACCCGGGAACACGGTGATATCGGTGGGGGTGAACAGGCTGTGACACTCCAGCGACGCCAGCAAAGCCTGATCTCTCTGCAGATCGCGCAGCAGCGCACTGCCGATCTTCATATCGGCAATGCCCGCCAAGAGGCGGCGCGGCACCAACTGAGCCGCGAGCGTGCCGTTCTGCGGACTCCCCAGGCAGACAAAGCGGCGGGTGCGCTGGCTGCCCCGGTGCTCCTGCAGCCAGGTGCGACCGATCACTCCGCCCATTGAAAAGCCAAACAAATCCAAGCTGGTGTCGGGGCCGAAACGGGCCTCGATCAGAGCAGCCAACTGGGCCGAGAGCTCACGGATCGGCACCGCCCCCAATCGATGGGGCAGATGGGGAGCAAACAACTCAAGCGATGGGCTGCGCCGCAGCAACTCCTCTTCCAGGCGCCGGAATAAGCGTGGCGTGTCCCACAGCCCATGCAGGAGCACAAGCGGTCGGGTCATGGGGGCCAGCGCCGCGAGCGTTGCACCGCCACGATGCCGCAGAAGCCAGGTACCGGCGCCTGGCATTTGCGCAATTCCAACCAGATCGGCACCCCGCCGTAGATCTCCTCCAGCAGGCTGAAGATCTGATCACTCCAGTGCTCCAGGGTGAGGGAGCGGATCGTGCGGGCCTGCTGCTGGAGTGCCTGGATCGCCAGGCTGTAATCGAGGCTGGCCTCGAGCGCATCTGAAGCGGCGGCGGCAGTGAGGTTGCAGCCCAAACTGAAGTCCAGCTCAAACCACTGGCCCGTGAGCCGTTCGTGCTCCAACACACCCACGTGGGCCCAGAGCCGCAGGCCACGCACCACCACCCGATCCACCGGGAGCGCCGCACTCACAGCGGCAGGTCGCGGTGGGTGAAGCTGCGCTCACCGCTGGCGTAGTCGGCGGCGATGTGACCATCACCGCGCATCAGGTAGCGATAGGTGACCAAGCCCTCGAGTCCCACCGGCCCGCGCGGGGGGAGCGTTTGGGTGGAGATGCCCACCTCAGCGCCGAAGCCGTAGCGGAAGCCATCGGCAAAGCGGGTGGAGCAGTTCACGTACACGCCAGCACTATCAACACTGCGCAGAAATGTCTCTGCTGTGGAGGGGTTGGTGGTGCAGATGGCGTCGGTATGGCGGGATCCGTAGCGGCCGATGTGCTCGAGGGCCTGATCGAGCGACTCCACCACCCGTACCGACAGCACCAGATCGGAATACTCAGTGCGCCAATCGTCGTCGGTGGCGCTCTCGCTCACCCCTAGAGCCTGGCTGGCAGCATCACCGCGCAGCTGCACACCCGCAGCGGCGAAGACCGGCAGAGCGGCGGCGAGGAAGGCGGGCGCCGATTGCTGGTGCAGCAACAGCGTTTCGATGGCGTTGCAGGCGGCGGGGTATTGGGTTTTGGCATCGACAGCGATCCGCAGCGCCTGGGCAACATCCACCTCCCGATCGACGTAGAGGTGGCAGATGCCATCGGCATGACCCAGCACCGGAATGCGGGTGTTGTCCTGGATGAAGCGCACCAGCTCGTTGGAACCGCGCGGAATGATCAAGTCCACCAGCCCATCGAGCTTCAGCAGCCCCAAGCTCTCCTCGCGGGAGGTGAGCAGCTCCAAGGCCTGGGGGTCGACATCGCTGTTGGCCAGACCCTCCCGCAGCGCCTCAAGGATCGCCGCGCAGCTGCGGCTCGCCTCGCGGCCACCTTTGAGCATGGCGCCGTTACCCGAGCGAATCGCCAGGGAGGCGATCTGCATCACCGCATCCGGGCGTGCTTCAAAAATCACCCCCAGCACCCCCAGGGGCACGCTGACCCGCTCGAGCACAAGGCCGGCATCAAGCTCTCGATGCAGTTGCCGCACCCCTAGGGGATCGTGAAGGTGCGCCACCTGGCGCACACCGTCGATGGCTCCTGCCAACTTGGCGGCATCCAACTTCAATCGCGCCACCAAGGCTGGAGCGAGGCCATCGGCCGCTGCTGCGTCCAGATCAGCCTGATTGGCAGCCACGATCCGGCCAGCGGCAGCCTCAAGCGCCGCGGCCATGGCTTGCACCGCCTGGCTGCGTTGCTGATCGCTCAAGCGTCCAAGCGCCATGGCAGCCCGGCGCACGGCGGCAGCCCGTTGCAGCAGATCTGGAGAGGGATCAGGAACGCTCACAGGGGAGGCAGCAGTGGCGGCGAGAGTGGCGGCATCATCCCAGCTAGGCGTTGACCAGGCGCTCCAGGGCCAGGCGCGCCGCACCGAGGCGGCCGGCTCCATTGCCGAGGGCGCAGCGGCGAATCTGCAGACCCTGGCGACTCTCTTGTTGCACCCGCTGCTCCACCTCCACCAGAGCGGCTGGAAGAAAGTGCTCGCTGGCGGCGCTGAGACCGCCGCCGAGCAGCACCAGCTCAGGGGTGAGCACGTAGATCAGCGAGCTCAGGCCCACGCCCAAGCGCTGCCCATAGCGCTGCCAGATCGCCAACGCCTCAGGATCTGCGGCCGCGGCCCGTTCGCAAAGCTGCTGGGGGGTGAGCGGTGAGAGCCTGCCCAGGGCCGCAATGCTGCAGAACTGCTCCAGCGAGCCGCGGTTGCCGCTGTTGCAGGGGGGGCCCTCAGGATCAATGCAGATCAGCCCTGGCTCCGCAGCCGCGCCGCCGTGACCGGTGAATAATCCACCGCCCAGCATCACCCCCCCACCCACGCCGGTGCCGAGGGTGAGCAACAACACATCCGAAAAGCCTCGGGCCGCGCCATGCCAAGCCTCCCCCACCAGCGCGCAGTTGCCGTCGTTAGCGAGGGTGACGCGCCGCTGCAGCTGCGGCTCTAACCACTCCGCCAAGGGGATCTGCTCCCAGCCCGGCAGATTGATGCACACCCGGGCTACGCGACCGGCCGCATCCATGGGGCCCGGTAGCCCCACCCCAACATAGCTGGCCAAGCGCTCGGGATCGAGCTGCTGCACCGCCTCCACGATTGCCATCACCACGGCGCCAGGCATGGGGGGTTGAGGCGTGCTCACCTCCAGCTCCGCCAGCAGCTCCCCCTCAAGGCTGAAGCGGCCGAGCTTGATGGCCGTACCTCCCAGATCCACACCGATCAGCTGGGTCATGGCAGGCACCTAGAAGCGGAACAGCAGCTGCAACTGGCTCTGCCAGCGGCCTTCGGTATCGATCGAAGTCTGCACGCCGAGACGATCACTCGCTTGATAGCGGAGGGTCACCTGCGGGGGGATGTCGCTGCGGTTGGGGGCAGCCAGCACTGAGAAGTTGAAGCGCTCGGTGACATCCAGACCAATCTCCGAACCGAGTACCAACTGGGAGGGCAGCCGGCGAGAGCGATTTTCAGAGGGGAGCACCTCGGAAGGGGCGAAATAGGTGGGGTAAAGGGCAAAGGTGAGCCGCTGACCGAAGGCATCGCTCAACCCACCTACCAGGGGCGAGAGCAGCGACTGCCCCAGCACCGTGGCCAGGGCAGCGCCGGCATTGCCACCGGCTAGTCCCACCAGGGAGTTGCCACCGATCAGCGCCACCAAACGCTCCTGCGGCAGCGGCGGAGAGCTGGTGAGGTGGATGTTCTCCGCCAGGCGATCGGCTGGTCCGGAGGCTTCCACCCGCACCTTCACCAGCCGCAGCTGATCGATCGAATTGGTGGGTGCATTCACATTCCAGTCGTAGAGGCTGGAGCGACTGGCGTCGTTGATGCCAAGGGTGTCCGACACCCTGGTGCGCAGGGCGATGTCGACGTAGGGGATCAGCCCAAGGCTCGGGGTGAACACGGCCACGTTGGGCGCATCGGGATCGAGGCTGAAGTTGGTGGTGAACAGGCTCAAGCGGCCATTGAGCAGACGCACAACGCCGCTCACCTGCAGGGACGGATCCAAGGGCCCGCGCAGGGTGAGCACTCCTCCGGTGTCGAAGTTGAGCACGTTGGGAACGCCCACCTTCAGATCGGGGCCAAAGCGCAGCCGCAGGCCGTCGAAGCTGAGGAAGGGGAGATTCGGCACAGCGGCCCGCAGATCGCGGCTGGCGGAGCTCTCCATCTGCTGACCCATCACCAGCAGGGGTTCACTGAAGTCCCAGCGCTCCTCCACCAGTTCCCGCACACTCACCGGCCGGGTGGGCGCCTCCTCAGTGGCCAGCTGGCCCGGCTGCACGTTGATCCGGCCGCGGCTGAGCTGCAGTTCGCCACTGAGGGCGGGCCGGCGTAGGGAACCGCTGATCAGCACCTCTCCAGCGGCTTCCGCCTGCATGCGCGGCAGCTGGAACGGCGCCTGCTGCACCTGCAGCTTCAGCAACCGCTGGGTCTGGGCGATCGGTTCGATCAAACCGAGCTGGCCGCTGCCACTGATCAGGCCGCGCTCGCCCACGCGGGCGGTGAGCTGCTGCAGCTCCAGCTCGCGGAAATCAAACAACACCGTGGCTTCCAGATCACGCATGGTCTGCCCGGCCACCTGGAGCAGGCCGTTGCGGAAGCGCAGGAAGCCGTTGGCCACCGGAGCCTCTAGGGAACCGCGCACCAGCAGTTGCAAGTCGGCGCTGCCCTGCTGCCACTGCACCCCGGGGCCAGCGAGCACCGTGAGGAATTGCAAGCCATCGCCGCGGCTAGCCACCCGCAGCTCCAAATCGTCGCGATCGGGCTGCAGCGGAATAGTGCCCTTGAGATCGATGCTGTTGGCTGCCCCATCGCTGCGGAGCGACCAATCAAGAGTGAGGGTGTCGTTAGCAAGGGATAGATCCCCGCGCTCCAGCGTGAGGGGCTTTGTGCCCAGAGCTGCTTCCTGCGACGCCAGGGCCATCTCCAGGGCCGGACGGCGGCGACCATCGCCCACCTGGAAACGCCCCTTTGCCGCCAGACCACCGCGCAAGCCATCCGGCACATTGGTGACCAGGGCCAGTAACGCCAGGGGCAGTTGCTCCACGCTGAAGCTGGTGCCGCCCCCGAGGGGACCGCGCAGCACCACCTGAACCGGCTCAGCGGTGAGCGCCTGATCGCGATCCTCACCCCGCAGCCAAAGATGACCGCTGGCCTCAAGATCCAGGGAGAGGCGGCTGATGGATGGTCCGCGGAAGGTGAGATCGGCATTCAGCAATCCCTCCAGGTTGCGGGGATCAAGGCGTTCGGCCGTGGTGCGCGAACGGGTGAGCGCTGCTTTGAGTTGCAGCTGGGCCCGGCGCAGGGCCGCGAGTTGCTCATCCAGGCTGAGCCCCAGGGTGTCGATCACCAGGCCTTGCAGGTCTGTGGCGGACCCTGCCGAGCGCAGGGGACCGCTGCGCCAGCGCTGGGATGCCTCCCACAGCTGCTGCAGGGCCTGGGAGCCGAACTGACGCGCCTCAAACCGGGCCCAGAGGGCACCGCCCTGTTCGCCGCGCAGGCGCAGGGCAACGTTGTCTTGCCCCTTACCCAACCAGCGCCCCTCCGCGCTGTAGCGGCGCTGGCGGTAAGCACCCGTGGCGTTGAGGCTGTGGCCGTAGATCCCAAGCAACTGGGGGCGTTCCACCTGAATCGAGCCAGCAATCCAGAGGGGCTTGAGATCCAAATGGCCGCGGCCACTCAGGTCACCCTGCAGGGGCTGGAACTGCCCCCTGGGCCCAAGGGCGAACTGCAACCCAGCCAGGGGAAAATCCTGTGAGGTCCAGCGGTAACGGCGCGGATCCCCCGCCAGAGACAGCACACCGCCATCACGCTCCAAGCGGACGCGGCTGGGCAGCCAGCGAGGATCCAGCCGTGCCTGCAGCAGACCGGGCTCTGCAGGCGCCAGGGCTTCAAGCCCCAGGCTGCCGCCGCCGCCTGCGGTGCCTTGCAAGGCTCCACGCCAGGTTTCCTGGAGCAACAGCGGTCCCACACCGGGATCGCGCACCAAAAGCTGCAGCTCGGGGCGGAGCTGATCCAACGCACCGTGCACCGATCCCCAGGCATCGAGCTGCCCGCGCAGCCGCGTGCCCAGCAACGGACTGAGGCGCTCCAGTGGGAAGCCCATGAGGTCTAGATCCAGCTGCAGGACTCCCGGGCGCAGGCCGCCGTTGGCCCTGGACTGCAGCGGTAGTCGGGCCGAAGCCTTCAGCACGGCCGAACCCAGGCGCTGCAGCTCCAGCAGACGAGGCTGCAGCCGCAGACGCGCCTGCCAAGCACCAATCAACGGGTTGGCCTGTTGCTGCAGGTCGAGTTGAAACTGCGGACGACTCCAGCCCCCGATCTGCTGCAGCGATGCCTCCAGCCGAGGGTTGGCGCCCAACAGCGCACCAAGACTGGCCTTGAGCTCCTCACCGACTCGCAACTCGCCAGTGTTCAGCCGCACAGCGGGCCAAAGCTGGCCGCTGGCGGTGAGGCGTGCATCACCGCGGCTCAGTTGCAGCTGCCGCACCAGCACCTTGAAGGAGGGTTGGTTCCGGATGGCGATCTGCGACTGCAACCGCAGCGGCCGTGGGGGCAGCTGAGCCAGCCGCAACCCCTGCCAATCGGCCGAGAGCTGCAGATCCGGACGCTGCCATGGCCCCTTGAGATGGGCCTGCAGCTGGTGGCCTTGGCGGGGCTCATGCGCCTTCAACCAGAGCTGGAGTTGCCCCGGCAACGGATTCGCGCGTCCGGCGGCCAGCTGCAGCCGACCTTCGAGCCGCCCGCGCCATGCCCCCCAGGCCAGAGCGGCAGGGCTCAGCTGGATACCCTGGGGCGTGCAGCCCGCCGCCAGCCGCGACGACGTGAGCGGCTCCCGCAGCCCCTGAAGCCGCCAGCGCACAGCTTCAGCAACCAGGGCACCGCTGCAACGGCCCGCTCCCGGGCGGCGTTGCAACAGCAACTCACCATTCAGGACGCCATCGAGCCGTCCGACCAACTGGCCATGCAGCCCTTGAGGCAGCAAGGGCATCAGCGGCGGCAACGGCAGCTGGCGCGGCTGCAGCTGCACACTCCAACTGCGCTGCTGCCAGTTGGCCTGGATTTGAAACGGGAGTTGACCGCCCTGCTGCGGTGCGATCGAGCCGCGCACCTGCACCTCACGGCGCCAAAGCGGCAGATCAGCGGCCCCTCGAAATGAGAATCGGGTGCGCCCTACTGCGGTGTGCAGCATACCCTGACCCGGTTCAGGCACCTGTATGCGCAGGGCCACCCGCGGCGGTTCACGGCCGGGCGCCTGGCTGGGGAGCTGCCAGAAGGCACCACGGCGATTACGCCGCAACTCCACCGTGGGCCGCAGCACACGGATCTGCAACACCACCGCTCGCTGCAGCAGGCTGGCGAGGGGATCAAATGCCAGCTCCACCGCCGGCGCATCCACCGTGGAGAGGTTGTTGGGGCCGGGGAGGAAGCGGCTGCGGCCCGCCGCCAGGCCGAGGGGGCGAAGACCGGCGTAGGGACCCAACTGAAGCGGTTGCCCAAGCGCACGGCTCACCAGGCGCTCCAGCCAGGGACGACGCTCGGCGTAGAGCGACGAGGCGAGGCGATCAGCTCCTGCCCAGCTGGCTGCCAGCAGAGCCACCACTCCGCAACCAGCCAGCACCAACACCGGCCGCGAAGCGGCCAGCTGGTTGACGCCAACAGGGCGGCCTGATCGGCGGAGGGATCGGTGGATCCGGCGGCCCGTGGGTCTCAGAAGCTGAGCAGGCCGCAATATAAAGGTGATCTTTCGCCCCGCCGAGCCCCCATGCGCGCTGATCCCCTGCTGCTCACCGCCGGCGAGTGGCTGGGTGTGGCATCAGCCGTGCTGCTGGTGCTCACGGTGGTGGCGTTCCTGGTGCGCTGGGGCATCCGCTTCCGCCTGGTGGGGATCACCAGCTTCACGGTGCTGCTGTCGCTGTCGTGCCTGGCCTTCGCCGTGAGCTACGCGCCCAGGCAGCAGGTGGAGGGCGCCATCAGCGTGCCAGTGGTGTTCGACAACGGCTCCGATCTGGTGATTGCTGCAGCTCCTGCTCAGATGGATCCCGAGGCGTACGGCCCCTCCGTGGAGCAGGTGGCCCTGAACCTGCGCGGCAGTGGTCGGGGCACCCAGCAGGTGGAAGTACGGCTGCGGCGCGTGGAGCCCAAGGGTGAGGGCAGCGACGTGCCTGTGGTGCTGGCCACCGCGATCCGCAACCTCGATGACGGCACTGTGATTCTGAAGGGCTGATCCGCTTGAGCTCTGCTGCAGGCCCTCAAGAGCACTCTCTCTACCCGCTGCCGCGGCAGTTCAAGCGCGAGGAGGCGGTGCTGCTGCAGCACGGCGTGGGCAGCTGGGCCGATCTCGCCGCTCTCCCCGATCTCGAGCTGCTGGCGCTCTCACGCAGTGGTGGGGCATTGGAGCGTCAGCTGCGCAAGCTGAGGGGTCAGGCGCAACTGGTGGTGGAACTGAACCTGCAGCCCCATGAAGCAGCCCTGCTTCTTTACGCGGGCATTGCCAGCAGCCGAGGCCTTGCCCAGGCCTCACCGCAGCAGCTGCTCACCCAGCTTGGCCGGCTGGAGCGCTCCCTCACCGGCATGGCACCCGCCCGGGTGGATGCCACAACCGTGCGTGCCTGGATCCAGCGGGCCCAGCAAGCCACCAGTCGCTCAGCGAACTGACCCCAGCGCCCATGGGCCCGGCCTCGCACTCCCTGAAATGGAACTAGACCTCAACGAACAACCGGCCGCTCTGCCATGACCCCACACCGCTGCAGCGGCCCCGGGCTGGCCATCGTTGTTGCAGCCCTGATCGCTGCCCTGCCCGCCCAGGCCAATTCACCGTTGCTCGAGTCGGTGAAAAAGAATCCCCAACGGGCTCAGGCTCTCTGCGCCGAGCTCAAGTCCCTCAACGCCCAGGGCATCTCGTACACCTCGCCCCAGGCGGTCGCCCAAATCGCTGCACGCCAGGGCCTGAGCAACACAGACGCTGAAATCGTGTCCACCTACGTGGTGGGGCTCTACTGCCCAGACGTGCGCTGAGGTGAGCGCTGCGGTGCACGACTGCCAGATCGAGGCTCCTGACGGCCTCAAGCTGTGTTGCCGCATCTGGTTACCGACGGGCGAAGGGCCTTGGCCCGTGCTTCTGATGCGCCAGCCCTATGGCCGGGCCATCGCCTCCACAGTCACCTACGCCCATCCCAGTTGGTATGCCGGCCATGGCTTCGCCGTGGTGGTGCAGGACGTGCGCGGCCGTGGCAGCTCTGAAGGCGCCTTTGCCGGCTTCAGCCAAGAAAGTGCCGATGGCACCGCCACCCTCGCCTGGCTGCGCAGCCAGAGCTGGTGCAACGGCCGCGTGGGCAGTTACGGCTTTTCCTATCAGGGATTCACTCAGCTGGCGCTCTGCAACGAGAGCCCGCTGCCCGATGCCCTCGCTCCGGCAATGGCGGGCCTGGATGAGCGGCTGCACTGGGCCAGCGAGGGGGGATGCCATTGGTGGGCCCTTGGCGTTGGCTGGGGGTTGCAGTTGGCAGCTCAGGCTTGCCAGCGCCGCGGCGATCACGAGGGCTGGCGGGAGATCCGCCGCAGTCTCGAGAGCGGAGCTTTCCTACAGGAGGGTCTCCACCTGTTGCAGGCCCATGATCCAGACGGCATGGCCGCCGGCTGGTTGCAGCGCGATCCCGCCCATCCCGATGGATGGCGGGTGCATACGCCCCCCGCAGCCCTCTGGCAGAAGCCGATGCTGCTGATCGGAGGCTGGCAGGATCCGCACTTGGGCGGAGTGCTGGATCTTTGGCAGCAGGCGAGGGCCGCCGGCGCTCAGCCGCTGCTGCGGGTGGGCGCCTGGAGCCATCTCCAGTGGCGTGGAGGGGTGGATGAGCTGCAGCTGGCCTTCTTCAACCAGCACCTGCGGGATCAGGGCGACGCCTCAGCCCGGCTGAACGACTCGATCCGGCTGCAGGATCTCGCGACGGGCCAATGGCAGCCGCGCGATCTGCTGCAGTGCAGCAACCAACGCTGGAGGCTCAGAAGCAATGGCCTGGCGGCGATTCAAGTCGAGGAAGGCCAGCTCCTGCCAAGCGATCAGGTCGCTGGCGGCACGGTCACGGTGGTGCACGACCCGTGGCGGCCCCTGCCGGGGCGCGGCGGCCATCTCGGCCTGGATGCCGGCTTGGTGGAGCGGGGCGATCTGGATCAGCGCAGCGACGTGGCCTGCTTCACCAGCAGCGCCATAGATCACTCCATAGAACTGCTCGGTCGGCCCTGCCTGGAGCTGCAGGCAGGGGCTGATCAGCCCGGGTTCGACCTCTGCGCCGCGCTCTCGGTGATGAAGCCCGATGGATCGGTTCTGCAGGTGAGCACCGGCGTGGCCCGCTGGCGCGGCGAGGCGTGCCTGGCGATGGCGACGCGATCTGTTCTGCTGCAGCCGCTGCTGCTCACCCTCCAGCCCGGCGAGCGGCTACGACTCTCCATCGGCCTGGCGGCCTGGCCGCAAATCGCCGTAAACCCTGGCGACGGCTCACTGCCTTCGGGGCCAGCCGGTCCGCAGCACCGGGTGATCAGCGTGGGCCTGGAGCTGAGCAACTCCTCGCTCAGCATCCAGCCGATGGTTGGGGCAAACTGAGGCCCACTTCTTTCGGCTGTGATGTTGCGCCTGCTGCGCCCTGCCCTCTCCGCCCTGGTCGCCGCATCGTTGCTGGGCACCATCTCCAGCGCCCCCTCAGCGCTCGCCCAGAGCGGCGGCTCCTCCACAGCAAGCAGTGCAACGGCCCTCAGCGTGGATCAGGCGCGCGCCGCTGCGGTGCGGATCCTCAACGCTGTGAAAAACAAGGACGCCAAGGCGCGTTTCGAACAGTTCAGCCCCGAGATGCAGGCGGTCACCAGTCCGTCGATGATTGCCGCCACCATGCGCAGCCAGCCGAAGGTTCTGAGCTACGACTTGCTCAGCGTGCGCAGTGGCAAGGCTGGCAGCACCGTGGAAGCGGAGATCACCACCGCCACCGGCAAGCGTGTGGTGTTCATGGTGCTGAACGGAACCGGACAGATCGCGCGCTACTACTTCGACCGCGCCGATGACAACACCAGCAAGGTGGCGCAGCAGTTCGTTCAGGCGGTGAGCACCGGCAACTTCATCACAGCCCAGAGCTTTCTGAGCCCTGAGGTGCAGAAGGAGCTCACCCCGGCGGTGCTGCAGGCCAAATGGTTTGAGCTGCAGCGGGAAACAGGCAACTTCGTGCAGGTGGGACGGGTTGTTGAAGCGGAAAGCACCCCCGACACCCGCCTGGTGCTGGTGAACGTGCAGTTCAACCGCTTGAGCGACAACCTCTTTGTGATCCTCAACGGCGAGAACCAGATCACCGGGGTGGATTTCCCTGAGTATCCAGCCGTTCCACGCTGATCCCTCACCCGCAGCGTCAGCGGATCAGAGCGGAGCTGGAGAGAGGGAGCAGCGGCCGAGAAAAACGGCCTTAAGCTCCCAGCCACGCTTTTGAACTCAAGCCTGTGCTGGCTCAGCTCGACTGGATGGTGGACGATGCCGAGCGCTTGGCCGAGTGCCGGCACGATCACCCCTTTGCGGTGCTGGGGCCCCAGCCCCTCGAGAACGGCAGCTGGGTGGTTCGGGTATGGCTGCCAGAAGCCGAGCGTGTTGAGCTGATGACCGGGGGCACGGCCACGCCCATGGCCACCCCCCATCACCCCTGGATCTTCGAGGCCGAGCTGCCCCACGACCCGGGCACCGGCTATCAAGTGCATGTGCTGCGCGGCGGCATCGAGCACGTGGCCCACGACCCCTGGGCCTTCCGCGATGAATGGATGGGCGAGATGGATCGCCACCTCTTCGCCGAGGGGAACCACCACCACATCTGGCAGCGCATGGGCGCCCATGTGACCACCCGCAATGGGGTCACCGGCGTGATGTTCTGCCTGTGGGCCCCCAATGCCCGCAGCGTGTCCGTGCTGGGGAACTTCAACAGCTGGGATGGCCGCCACCATCCCATGCAGGCCCGGCTGGGCGGTTGCTGGGAGCTGTTCATCCCTGGCCTCAAGGCCGGCGAGATCTACAAATACGAAATCCGCACCCAGGCCGGGCACTGCTACCAGAAGGCCGATCCCTACGGCTTCCGCCACGAGGTGCGGCCCAACAACGGTTCGATCGTTGAAGCCCTGGGCAACTTCCAGTGGGGCGACAGCGCCTGGATGCAGGAGCGCGACAACAGCAATCCCCTCGATCAACCGATCGCGGTGTACGAGATGCACCTGGGCAGCTGGATGCACGCCAGCGCTGATCAGCCCTACCTCGAGCCCGATGGCACAGCCCGTCCGCCGGTGCCGGCGGCCGACCTCAAGCCCGGCGCCCGCCTACTCACCTACCCCGAGCTCGCCGATCGGGTGATCCCCTACGTGAAGGCCCGCGGCTTCACGCACATCGAGCTGATGCCCATCTCGGAGCATCCCTTCGATGGCTCCTGGGGCTATCAGGTGACCGGCTGGTACGCGCCCACCAGCCGCTTCGGCACACCAGATGAATTCCGCGCCTTCGTGGATCGCTGCCATGCCGAAGGCATTGGCGTGATCCTCGATTGGGTGCCGGGCCACTTCCCGAAGGATGCCCATGGCCTGGCCTTCTTCGATGGCGCCCACCTCTATGAGCACGCCGATCCGCGCATCGGCGAGCACAAGGAATGGGGCACGCTGATCTTTAACTACAGCCGCAACGAGGTTCGCAACTTCCTGGTGGCGAACCTGGTGTATTGGTTCGAGCAGTTCCACATCGATGGCATCCGCGTCGATGCGGTGGCCTCGATGCTCTATCGCGACTACCTCCGCCCGGATGGCGAGTGGATCCCGAACGAGCACGGCGGCCGCGAGAACACCGAGGCCGTGCACTTCCTCCAGCAGGCCAACCATGTGCTGTTCCAGCACTTCCCCGGCGCGCTCTCGATCGCGGAGGAATCCACCACCTGGCCGATGGTGACCAAGCCCACCGACATGGGCGGCCTGGGATTCAACCTCAAGTGGAATATGGGCTGGATGCACGACATGCTCGATTACTTCGAGCTGGATCCATGGTTCCGCCAGTTCCACCAGAACAACGTCACCTTCTCGATCTGGTACGCCTACACCGAGAACTTCATGCTCGCCCTGAGCCACGATGAGGTGGTGCACGGCAAGAGCAACCTGCTGCACAAGATGCCGGGCGACGACTGGCAGAAGTTCGCCAACGTGCGGGCCCTACTGGCCTACATGTGGACCCACCCCGGCAAGAAAACCATCTTCATGGGGATGGAATTCGGCCAACGCGGCGAATGGAACGTGTGGGGCGATCTGGAGTGGGAGCTGCTCCAATACGAACCGCACCAGGGGCTGCAGCGCTTGGTGGACGACCTCAACGTGTTCTACAAATCCGAGCGGGCGCTCTGGGGCGACGATTTCAGCGACTACGGCTTCCAGTGGATCGACTGCGATGACAATCGCCACTCGGTGATCAGCTTCATGCGCCGCGAGAGCACCACCGGCCGCTGGGTGGTGGTGGTGGCCAACTTCACCCCCCAGAGCCACTCTCACTACCGAATCGGTGTGCCGATGAGCGGCTTCTACAGCGAAGTGTTCAACACCGACGCCGAGCGCTATGGCGGCAGCAACCTGGGCAACCTGGGCGGCAAATTCACCGACCAGTGGGGCATTCACGGCTACGAGAACTCCCTCGATCTGTGCCTGCCGCCCCTCTCAGTGCTGGTGTTCAGCCGCGATGAGAAGCGCAGCCAGGAGCTCGAGGCTGCCGAAGCGCTCTAGCTCTGTGACGAAGCGCCAGAACGCCAGGCCCGAAAGGCGTTCAAAGGGGGTGCCTTCGGGTAGGTTCGCGCTTCGCGTATTGATCGCCCATGACCGAAACCGCCCCCCTGCTGCTGCGCGCCGCCCGAGGTGAGCAGGTGGAGCGGCCTCCGGTCTGGATGATGCGCCAGGCCGGGCGGTATATGAAGGTGTATCGCGACCTGCGCGACCGCCACCCCGGCTTCCGAGAGCGTTCTGAGATTCCCGATCTGTCGTTTGAAATCTCGATGCAGCCGTTTGAGGCCTTCAAGCCCGACGGTGTGATCCTGTTCTCCGACATCCTCACGCCCCTGCCGGGCATGGGCATCAATTTCGACATCATCGAGAGCAAGGGACCGCTGATCCACGACCCGATCCGCTCCCTTTCTCAGGTGGAGGCCCTGCGTCCGCTGAATCCCGCCGAGAGCATGCCGTTTGTGGGTGAGGTGCTCACCCGCCTGCGCAGCGCCGTGGGTAACCAGGCCGCCGTGCTCGGTTTCGTGGGTGCTCCCTGGACCCTCGCCGCCTACGTGGTGGAGGGCAAGAGCAGCAAGAACTACGCGGTGATTAAGGCGATGGCCTTCCGCGAACCCGAGCTGCTGCACAAGCTGCTCGATCACTTCGCCGAATCGATTGCGGCTTACCTGCGTTATCAGATCGATTCCGGTGCCCAGGTGGTGCAGATGTTCGATTCCTGGGCCGGTCAGCTCAGCCCCGCCGACTACGACACCTTCGCCGCGCCCTACCAAAAGAAGGTGGTGGACCTGGTGAAGCAGACCCACCCCGACACTCCCTTCATCCTCTACATCTCCGGGAGTGCCGGCGTGATCGAGCGGATGGCCCGCACCGGCGTCGACATCGTGTCACTCGATTGGACCGTGGACATGGCTGAAGGCCTGGCCCGCCTGCCTGAGCATGTGGGCGTGCAGGGCAACGTGGATCCCGGCCTTCTGTTCGGCACCCAGAAAGCGATCCAGGAGCGCATCGACGACACCGTGCGCAAGGCCCGCGGCCGCAAGCACATCCTCAACCTGGGCCATGGCATCCTGCCCGGCACCCCCGAGGAGAATGGCCAGTTCTTCTTTGAAGCTGGCAAGAGCGTGATGGAGCGCATCGGAGCCGCCGCTTGAGTAAGGCGAACGCCCGGATCCTGATCACCGGCGCCTCCGGTTGCGTCGGCCAACACATTGCTGAGCAGCTGCTGCGCGAAACCGACGCGCAGCTCTTGCTCTGGTTGCGGGATCCGGCCAAGCTCACCGCCGTACCCGCAGATCACCCGCGCATCGCGCTGCTGGTGGGTGATCTGCGGGATCCCGAGCCACACCGCGCTGCAATCGCCTCAGCCACGCGCATCATTCACACCGCCACCGCCTGGGGAGATCCCGAGCGCGCCCAGCAGGTGAATGTGGTGGCGGTGAAGCAGATGCTCGCCGCTGCCAATCCAGCTGTGCTGGAGCAGGTGGTGTACTTCTCCACCGCCAGCATCCTCAATCGCGACCTCGAGCTGCTGCCCGAAGCGATGAGCTGCGGCACCGAGTACATCCAAACCAAAGCCCTCTGCCTGCAGCAGCTGGAGCAACATCCGCTGGCTCAGCGGATCGTGGCGGTGTTCCCCACCCTGGTGTTCGGCGGACAGGTGGATGGTGGTGGGCCCTTCCCCACCAGCTATCTCACGGCAGGCCTGCGCGAAGGCGCCCGCTGGCTCTGGCTGGCGAAATGGCTGCGGGCCGATGCCTCCTTCCATTTCATTCACGCCGCAGACATCGCACGGGTGTGTGTCCACCTGGCCACCCATCCCCATCAGCCCAATCCAGAGCCTGGCCAAGGTGCGGTGCGGCGGTTGGTGCTGGGGCAACCGAGCGTCACCGTGAACGAAACAGTTGCTCGGCTGTGCCGCTGGCGCCGCAGCTGGATCCCGCCGTTCGGGATCGACCTGCAGGGCTGGTTGATCGAGGGCCTCATCAAACTGCTGCGCATTGAGGTGAACGCCTGGGATCGTTTTTCGATCCGACAGCGGCATTTCGTACATCAGCCGATCAGTCCACCGGAGCGCTTCGGCATGGTGAGCCATGCCCCCAGCCTTGAGGCAGTGTTCGAAGACGCTGGCCTGCCCCATCGCGGCTAGACCCGCCCTTGTGAGCACGGCACAGGGTTTAGACGGCCTCCGCAGGTTTCAATTGTTGCCAACCTCTGCGTCAATTCACACGCAGGGAACAGCAGCCACCTAATTTATTCAGGTTGCACGAGCCCCGATGCGCCGTCTTCTCTCTGTCATTGCCCTCTGCCTGGCGCTGGTGCTGGGTGCTGCCCCCAGCTTCGCTGCTGACGCCGACCACGGTGCTCAGGTGTTCTCCGCCAACTGCGCCGCTTGCCACATGGGTGGCGGCAACGTGGTGAACGCTGAGCGCACTCTCAAAAAGGAAGCCCTCGAGTCCTACCTGGCCAACTACAGCGCTGGCCATGAAGAGGCCATCCAGTACCAGGTGACCAACGGCAAGAACGCCATGCCCGCCTTCGGCGGCAAGCTGAGCGCCGATGACATCGCCGACGTGGCTGCCTATGTGGAGTCCATGAGCCAGAAAGGCTGGGCCTGATCCAGCTATCCCGCTTCGTTTGATTCAGCCGCCCTCGAGCAAGGGCGGCTTTTTTGTGTCTTGGGCTCGTTGCGCTCTGGCTGAGCCAGAGCGATGGTGATCTTGAGAAACACCTCAGCAAGCGATGGGGAGCAGCCAAAGCGATCGCAATGCCGCGGTGGTGCGCTTCCTGCAGGAAGCGCGGCTGCCTGCCATCGCACCGCTACCCGGAGGCAAACTGAAGCCCGCTCAATCAGAAGCCGTTGTCAGCTTGCGCTGCTCGAGCACAGCGAGGTAAAGATCCTCGTCAATCTCACGGATGTCGTACTCACTCGGCAAAACTCCGTGGACATGGCGATGCACCACCAGCCAGCAATTGCGCTCGGGATCTGTGGCGGTGCCGTCAAACCCAAATGACTCCTGCGCCAGTCGTTTCACCAGCTCTGACCTTGACTCCTCAACCATTCGCCACACTGGTGAACCACTGCAGCGCCATCATGCCCATCGCCGCAGCGCCACTGACACGACTGATTGTTCCCCTGCTCCTGCTCAGCAGCAGTGCCCTCGCCCAGAGCACGAGTAACGATCCCGCCCTGAAGCTCATTCGCGGCGGCGGAACACCTGCTGTGTTCAAAAGCGGCCAGCCGTACTTGCCGCCGAACAGCTGCCCGGCAATCGTTGATGTGAATGCCGGCGGGATCCAGCCGATGCGGCTACCCACAACGGAAGTAGCCGCCAAAAACAAGTTGGGGTGTCTCTCACCGAACGACGCCATCTATGGAGCTGATGGCTGCCCGCTGCGTCTCTGCGGGCAGAACCAAGGCGCGGTCCCGCTCCCTGCAGGAGCGGGACTATCGGGCAGCAGACTTCAGCTGCCTGAGCCGTAGGCCACCTGACACACCGCGTTCAGCAGCTGAGCCTGATCCTGCGTGCCAGGGATCTGGCCATTGAGGAGCCCCTGCTGGCAATTAGCAGCACCCATCAGGGCACTGCCATCGACGTTGTAGTTGAAACTCACGCCATAGCTACCAACACTCTCAACCGATCCGTAGTTGAGCTCGTAACTGGTGTTTGGCACCACGATCACTGGAGAGCTGTTGTTGGCTGCCTGATCCACAAGGCTTGTGATCGCTACGCCGGTGGCTAGGCCGGCGATCCCCCAGGCAGCGGCATTGGAACCCCACCAACCCCAGCCACCCCAACCGCCATACCAACCATGGTTCCAGGGGCGGTTGTTCCAGTAACCGCCATTGCGCCAGTTGTTGTTCCAGCCGTTGTAATCGCGGCGATAGAAGTTGTTGTTCACGTTCACGGTGCGATTGAACGTGTCGTTGTTGAAGCTGTCTCTGGCACCAGCGCCATACATCGGGTGATTGCCTTGGTAGCCGCGCTGCCAATCGTTGTTCTGGAAGTGATAGTTGCCTCCGCCCCAGTTGCGCCCAGCTCCACCGGCACCACCCCAGCCTCGACCGCCACCACCGCCGTGTCCGCCCCCACCGCCTCGGGCATCAGCGGCAAGAGGCAGCAGGGCAGAGGAGAGGAGCAACGCCGAACAGGCAGCGAGAGAGATCCGTTTCAGTGAAGGCATCGCACGCAACTGGGAATCCAGGCGAGTGGTCATCCCCAGGCTGAATAGCAATACGGGCCTCGCGCAGCGTGATTGAAGCGGTCTGTCATACAGAACGGCTGGATTGGCCACGTTTGGCCAGCGCATAACCTCCGAATCCGATCCCAGCCCCGAGCAACAGAATCAGCCACTCGCGCACCGCCGGCGATGGCGACCACAACCGCGGCAGGGGGTGGCCTTTGGGATCAGGGCCATAAGCCACCTGACAGGCGGCATTGAGGAGCTGAGCCTGGGCCGCGGTGGAGGGCACCTGGCCGTCCAGCAGCCCATCTTGGCAATCCACACCCCCCTGCACTGGCGGGCTGTTGGCGACGGAATAGCTGAAGTTGGCGCCGCTGTTGCCAACGGCATCCACCGTGCCGTAGTTGAGCTGGTAATTGCTATCCGGCACCTCAATCACCGAGGACTGTTGATCACTGGCCTGATTCACCAGATCGGTGATCACAGCTCCGGTGGCAAGACCCGCCAGGCCCCAACCACCGGAGTTCTCACCCCACCAACCCCAGGTGTTGGGCGACCAGTTGTACCAGCCATAGCTCCAGGAGCGATCGCCCCAGTAGCCACCATTGGCCCAGTTGTTGTTCCAACCGCCGTTCCAGCGGTTGCCCCAGTTGTTGTAGCCCCAGTTGTTCCCGCGCCAATTGTTGCCGCGCCAATCGCCATCGTTCCAGTTGCGATTGCCCCAGCCCAGGCGGTTGGCATCAAAGCGATCGTGACCGCCATTGGTGGCGCGGTTGTAGTCGTCGCGGGTGATGTTGCGCCCCAGTGCCGGCGTGCGGACACCACCGCCATACACATGGTGATAGCCGCCACCACCGAAATGCGCTCCCCCTCCACCACCATGGCCACCACCTCCATCACGGGCCAGCAGGGCTGAAGGCTGCAGGCTGGCCACGAGCAGAGCTGGAGCCAGCCAGTGCAGCAGATGCCGTCGAACGGAGGAGGACGCGATCACGGGCAGATGGAGAGCGATGGGGCAGTGGTAGCAGGAGTGAAGTGCTGCGTCAGCACTGCAGCGCAACCTGCTGTAGATCGCCACACTGAACAGGCGACATCCCTCTCCCGATGGCGAAGAACCCTTTGCGTCTCTCCTTGATCGCCGCTGCCACCGCCGTGATCTCGGCAGGTACGGCCCTGGCCCAAGTCAGTGATTCCAACGTGCGAGCCGTGAATCTGGCCCGCAACTGGGCTGTGAACAGCAACGGCGGGCTGTCGGTCTATGTGCCGGCAGCCTGCATGTTCAACACAGGTGACGGCGGCGGTTCGTGCCTGATCCAAAACACCAGCCAGGGATTCACATTCCGCTTCCTGGGTGGAACTCCGGGCTGGCAGGTGGAAGGGCGTCCCGCCAGCACCGAAACCGAGCTGCAGGTTTCGCCCGATGGCCGCACAGTGACCAACGTGCTTTACAACGGCACTCCTCGCTGACGGTTAACCGAAGCGAAGAGCCGGACTGCACCACCACTGGGGGGAGGACCGAAACGGAGATTTCGGTTCTCCTCTCCTTCAAGCCCTGGGAACGGCCATACGGTTCTTACATCCCACCCCAAGAGGGAGGTTGTTATGCATCCCACCGCCGAACTGTTCACTGAAAAAGCCTGGGGAGCCGTGGTGGCCGCCCAGCAACTGGCCCAGCAGCGCCGCCAGCAGCAGATGGAAAGCGAGCACCTGTTCGCCGCCCTTCTCGCCCAGCAGGGTCTGGCCAGCCGCGTGCTCGAGAAGGCCGGTGTGGATGTGGGCAACCTCAACCAGCGGGTGGAGTCCTTCATTGCCGGCCAACCCAGCCTGAGTGCAGCGCCCGACAACGTGTATCTGGGCAAAGGGCTGAACGCCGTGCTCGATCAGGCCAACGAGCTCAAAGGCTCCTTTGGCGACAGCTACATCGCGATCGAGCACCTGCTGTTGGCCTTGGCCATCGATGATCGCTGCGGCAAGCAGCTGCTCTCGCAGGCCGGCACCGATGCCGCCAAGCTCAAAGACGCCGTGCAGGCGATTCGCGGATCCCAGAAAGTGACCGACCAGAACCCCGAAGGCACCTACGAATCGCTCGAGAAGTACGGGCGCGACCTCACCCAGGCCGCCCGTGACGGCAAGCTCGATCCAGTGATCGGGCGCGACGAGGAAATCCGCCGCACGATCCAGATCCTCAGCCGCCGCACCAAAAACAACCCGGTGCTGATCGGTGAACCCGGCGTCGGCAAAACGGCGATCGTTGAGGGCCTCGCTCAGCGCATCGTGAATGGCGATGTGCCGCAGGCATTGCAGAACCGTCAGCTCATCGCCCTAGACATGGGCGCGCTGATCGCCGGTGCCAAATACCGCGGTGAATTTGAAGAACGGCTCAAGGCCGTGCTCAAGGAGGTGACCGCCTCCGAAGGGCAGATCGTGCTGTTCATCGATGAGATCCACACGGTGGTGGGTGCCGGTGCCACCGGCGGTGCCATGGATGCCAGCAACCTGCTCAAACCGATGCTCGCCCGCGGTGAACTGCGCTGCATCGGCGCCACCACCCTCGATGAGCACCGCCAGCACATCGAGAAGGATCCAGCCCTGGAGCGCCGCTTCCAGCAGGTGTTCGTGGATCAGCCCACGGTGGAAGACACCATCTCGATCCTGCGCGGCCTCAAGGAGCGCTACGAGGTGCACCATGGCGTGCGCATCGCCGACAACGCCCTGGTGGCCGCCGCGGTGCTCAGCAGCCGCTACATCGCCGATCGCTTCCTACCCGACAAGGCGATCGACCTGGTGGATGAATCGGCAGCCCGCCTGAAGATGGAGATCACCTCCAAGCCAGAGCAGATCGATGAACTCGATCGCCGCATCCTGCAGCTGGAGATGGAGAAGCTCTCGCTTGGGCGTGAATCCGATGCCGCCAGCCGCGACCGGCTCGAGCGCCTCGAGAAAGAACTCGCCGATCTGAGCGAGCAGCAGAGCACCCTCAATGCCCAGTGGCAGAAGGAAAAGGGCTCGATCGATGAGCTCGGCTCGATCAAAGAAGAAATCGAGCAGGTGCAGCTGCAGATCGAGCAGGCCAAACGCAGCTACGACCTCAACAAGGCCGCCGAGCTCGAATACGGAACCCTGGCCGCATTGCACAAAAAGCTGGCCACCAAGGAAGAAGAGCTCAGCGCCGGCGGTAGCGACAAATCCTTGCTGCGCGAGGAAGTCACCGAAGACGACATCGCTGAGGTAATCGCCAAGTGGACCGGCATCCCAGTGGCCAAGCTGGTGCAGAGCGAGATGCAGAAACTGCTGCACCTCGAAGATGAACTGCACACCCGCGTGATCGGCCAGGCCCAGGCGGTGACGGCCGTGGCCGATGCGATCCAACGCTCCCGCGCCGGGCTGAGCGATCCCAACCGCCCAATCGCCAGCTTCCTGTTCCTCGGCCCCACCGGTGTGGGCAAAACCGAGCTCTCCAAGGCCCTGGCCTCCCAGCTCTTCGACAGCGATGAGGCGATGGTGCGCATCGACATGTCGGAGTACATGGAGAAGCACGCCGTGAGCCGTTTGATCGGAGCTCCTCCGGGCTATGTGGGCTACGAGGAAGGCGGCCAGCTCACCGAAGCTGTGCGGCGCCGGCCCTACGCCGTGATCCTGTTCGACGAGGTGGAGAAGGCCCACCCCGATGTGTTCAACGTGATGCTGC
>Ga0194115_10001306_pt1 | contig 32052 bp, 28 predicted proteins | sample TA2MahsurfametaG_3_FD_148656 | JGI IMG/M metagenome (GOLD analysis project Ga0194115, IMG submission 148656) | Freshwater microbial communities from Lake Tanganyika, Tanzania - TA2015002 Mahale S4 surface | ecosystem: Environmental > Aquatic > Freshwater > Lake | place: Tanzania: Lake... | reverse complement strand
AGAATGCGAATCAAATCACCGCGGACGGTACAACAAATGCAGCCATTATTCATCTCGAAGATTTCCTCTTCGGCATCAATCACTAGAGCGTCATCAATCCCGACTTCACCAAATTCGTTCTCGATGACGGCAATGCGCTTCCCGTGGTTCTCGCTCAGGATGTAGTTGACGAGTGTGGTCTTTCCGCTACCCAAGAAACCAGTCACCACGGTGACCGGAACCTTGCTATCTGTGGTTGTCATCACAAGTCCCTTTCGAAGTACTGGTGGGTCAAATAATGAGAATGATTCCTATTATCAAAGACTCTAGTCACTAGACATGCGCTTCATCCATCCCGGACATCGCTACCCGACGACAAGTTGTGACGGAGAGCTGTCGAAGTCGCCCACATTTACGTTGGTCAGTCGATAAAGCGACGGCTTCCTAAACCGCAGGTTGTAGGTTTGATTCATGCCGAGGCGCCAAACCTGCCGGTTCCCGGCGGCTTCGATCTTCCAGGTGCTGCGGCAGATGCGCCGATGTGAATGCCTGGGTCAAAGACCGAATGGTCATTGAGCGAATTACTGTTGCTCGATGACCCTCGAGGCGATCTCTGGTGCAATCGCCACGATGTGCGGAATGGCATTCATTTGGCCACAGGTATTCCGCATCTATCGGCGCCGCTCGGTGGAAGGTCTGTCAGCGATCACCGTATTGGTGGGACTGATCAACCCGGTGTTCTGGACGGTATTCAGTTACTCGACGGGCCGGTCACTCGCGGTATTCGCGAACACCAACGTGGGGCTCGCGTTCATCTTGATCGCACTCCAGATGGCCCACAAGCGGGCGATCAACCCGCTGGTTGCCGTCGTAATGTTCGTTTCCACCGTGAGCTATTGCTTGGTCATGAACAAGATCTCACCATACATTGTGGGAGTCACCGGTCTCGTCGTGTCGACTCCGATGTTTCTCCCGCAACTCTGGAAAGTGGTCCGCACACGTGAACTGTATGGCGTGTCGGTGTGGTCAAATCTCCTGTTCTCCATTCAATGCGGATTTTGGGTGGTGTACGGAGTCGAGGTGGAGGAGTGGTTGTACATCTACCCCAACGCAGTGCTGATGCCCTGCGGAGGCATCATTGTGTGGAGGGTTATCCGTTCGCGTCGATTGTCCGCAGCCGAAGTCTTAAGTCATCGATCGTAAACGTCCGCTCCGACACTGATGTGGTGAAACTAAACCGGCGCAAGTCCTTCAACCCGCTACCAGTGAGCACGGCAATCGGACGAGCGGACGAAGGTAAACGTCCTGACCTCACGTCGTGCGCAAGTGCAGCGGCCGCGAGCGCAGAGGCGGGCTCGACGAAGATTCCCTCTCTGCTGGCAAGGAAGTCCTGCATCGACCAGGCGTCTGCATCGCTCACCGAGCATCCCCAACCGTCGGACTCGCGTACCGCCGATGCGGCGAGTTCACCGTCGGGCGGGGCGGGAAGCTGCAAACCGGAAATCGTCGAGTTGCATGAAGCTATTCGTGGTTCGGAAATTTCGCGATTGAGAAAGCGAACGATTGGATCACAACCAGCCGGCTGCGCACAGACGATCCGAGGGTGGGCTTTCGCGCCGATTCCTCGTGCGATGGCCACGAGCAATCCACCACCGCCCGTGGGTACGTACACGTGGGTGAAGTCACCCTGTTTGAGTAGTTCGGCCCCGATCGCTTCGGCCCCCGACATTCCCTCGGGGTTGTATCGATACGCCGTCACCGAGAGCTTCAATCGATGTTGCGACGACAGTTCGCGAATGGCGTCCATCTCGGCGATGCCGAGTTGCGTCATGGGGAGCAGCGTCGTCCCGTACGGGACGATCGATCGAACCTTCTCCGCCGGTGCGTCGGCGGCGATACAGAGGAACCCAGGGAGTCCGGCCCTGGCTCCATACGCCGACATCGACGCCCCGCCATTGCCCGATGACGTGCCTATCCAGCCGCGCAGGCCTCGTCGCAGGGCATCATCGATTGTGGCGGCAGCGATGCGATCTTTGTACGAGCCAGTGGGGTTCATCCACTCGGCTTTTGCCGAGATCATTTCGATGTCCAGATATTTCGCGAGAGCTGAAAGTTCGAGAACCGGTGTGTTTCCCTCGCCGAGTGACAGATTCGGCATTGTTACCGCTCATCCTTGACGGCATAGATCAATGCCGTATCACCGACATCGACTCGAGCATCGCGTCGTCGCATCATGAGGTAACCCGTCTGCGGTATGCACATTTGATTGAGTGCCTTGCCATCCTCGTCAACAATGTCTGCAAGCACGTGACCCGCAACGCACGGCTCTCCACTCTTCACCCGTGAGACCAGGTATCCCGATGCGGGGGCCGTGATGCCGGTGTCGGTATTGCCGTCGCCGAGCACTCGCACGCTCGCCCGCGTGCGGGTTGGCGCATTGGCCACCATCGAAAGTTCGTGCAGTACCCGGAGCACGCCGTCGATGTAGCCAGAAAGTTCTCCGTGCAGAATCGACCTCCCACCTCCGCCTTCGGTGTAGATGGCCGGAATACCCAAGTCGAATGCGGCGGAAAGCGACCGACCAGGTGCTGGTTTACCGGAATGTCGCCATGTGAAGTCAGCCGCGAACGTGTCGGCATAGCGACGGGAGTTGCCTGCAACGGCACTTCCGTCATCCTGGAATCCGCAGAGAAAAGGCATCTCAAAGTTTGTTCCGGCTGAGTGAAGATCGATAAGCAAATCCGAACCCTTGAGCACTCGTTCGGTGAGTTCGTGGGCTACTACCTCGGTCGCCGACCCGTCTGGACTACCCGGAAACACTCGGGCCAGGTTCTTACCGTCGACGGGACTCTCACGCAATGTCGTCTGCCAGGCGGCAGGGTGCGCCGGGGCTGCAGCCCGAATCGTCCCTTTGACCAAGACCGAACGCAGGTGAGCAATGAGCCAACGTGTCGCAATGACGCCCTCGTACTCGTCGCCGTGAACCCCCCCGAGCAGTGCCACCGTCGGACCAGGCAATTGCCCCGCGATCGTCACCACTTGCGGCGATGTGTGAAGCATCGGCAGTTGCTAGGGCGTGGCAACGGCGCGCGAACGCTGTTCACCCAAACCGTCGATACCGAGATGCATCTCATCGCCGACTGCGAGGTATCGCGGTGGGCGCAGACCGAGCCCGACTCCTGCTGGTGTACCGGTGTTGATGATGTCTCCAGGTTCAAGAACCATGAACTGGCTGACATACCAGATGAGATGACTCACCGGAAAGATCATGTCGGCGGTGGTCTCGTTCTGGAGACGCTGACCATTTACCTCGAGGAACATGTGGAGGCGCTGCGGATTGGACACTTCGTCGGCCGTCACTAGCCACGGACCAAGGGGGTTGAACGTGGCACACGACTTACCTTTGTCCCACTGACCACCGCGTTCCAGTTGAAATTCGCGCTCCGACACGTCATTAGATACCGCGTATCCGGCAATATGGTCAAGCGCTTCTGCAGGACTTGCAAGGTATGATGTCGTCGATCCGACGACCACCGCCAGTTCGACCTCCCAGTCGGTCTTCTGCGACTTGTGAGGAATTCGCACATCATCGTGCGGGCCAACCAAGGTGTTCGGAGCCTTCATGAAAATGATCGGCTCCGTGGGCACTTCCATGCCCGACTCGAGGGCGTGATTGCGATAGTTGAGTCCTATGCAGACGATTTTGTCTGGCTTGCGGATGGGTGCACCAATGCGCAAGCCCTTCTCGCGCAAAGGTGTGAGCTTGCCGCTGGCAAGTGCATTTCGAAGCCGCTCAATGCCACCATCGGCGAAGAAGTCGGGATCGAAGTCTGATGTGACGGCGCGTGCATCGAGAACATCCGGCGAGTCGGCCAATTGAACGGCGGGAATTTCACGACCATGCTCACCCATTCGAACGAGCCTCATTCTTGAGCAATTACCTTCCCTGGATTCATGAGACCAAGCGGGTCAACGGCCTTTTTGATCGAGCGCATGAGATCCACTGCCTCGTCACCGAGCTCGCGAATCAGATAGGGGATCTTTCCGACACCGATGCCGTGCTCGCCCGTGCAGGTTCCGCCCATGTCGAGCGCACGTGAGATGAGACGTTCATTGAACGACTCGACACGATGCATTTCTGTGGCATCGTCGGGTGTGACGACGACGATGACGTGGAAATTTCCGTCACCGACGTGCCCAATGATTGGCCCGAGGATTCCGGATGCGGCAATGTCGGCATGCGTCTGGGTGATGCAATCTGCGAGCCGCGAAATAGGAACACACACATCAGTAACGAAGATTTGGGCCCCGGAGCGTTGAGCACGAATCGCCCAAGCGGCATCGTGGCGGGCCTGCCACAGCACTGTTCGCTGCGCTTGATCGGTGCTGAAGGTGAAGCCGGTTCCGCCGTGGTCGGCGAGGATCTCGCCGGCCAATTTGGCTTCGTGTCGAACCACCTCATCAGAGCCATGGAACTCGAGGAGCAACATGTTGGAGTCGGCTAGCGATGTCCTCGAGTAGGAATTCACGGCGGCGACGGCGGCCTTGTCGAGAAGTTCGATACGGGCCACTCCGATACCCAGCTGGATTATGGCGATGACCGACGAAACTGCCGACTGCAGGTCGTCGAATTGCACCGTGGCCGCTGCCGTTGCCTCGGGAATTCCAAAGAGACGCAACGAGATTTCGGTAATCACCCCGAGCGTGCCTTCTGAACCCAAGAAGAGATGGGTGAGGTCATACCCGGCCGAAGTCTTTCGTGCACGGCGCCCGGTTTCGATGACGCTCCCGTTCGGCAACACCACCTTGAGCGACAGCACAAGCTCGCGCATCGCACCGTACTTCACGGTGGTGGTACCAGAGGCGCCGGTGGCGGCCATACCACCGATGGTCGCGTCGGCACCCGGGTCGACCGGGAAGAACAGCCCGTAGGACACGAGTTCTTTTGCGAGTTGCTTGCGCAGTACTCCCGCCTCGACCGTGCAGTCGAGATCGTCGCTGCTCACCCGTAAAACACGGTTCATTCTCGAAAGATCGAGCGATATCCCGCCGTGCAAAGCATTGACATGGCCCTCGAGTGAAGTCCCGACTCCGAAGGGAATGACGGGGATCAGATGGTGGGAGCAAATCGACAGGCAATCGGCGACATCCTGTGTCGACTCCGCGAAGACGACAAGATCCGGCTGACCAGGCAGATGGAAGCTCTCGTCGTGCGAATGCTGGGAGAGAACATCCTGTCCGCGAGTGGCCTGCTTGCCGAAACGTTGTTCGAGCTGGATCAAACCCACTTCGCGTTGTCCGTGGTCTTCGCGCGCACCACGACCCGAGTTAATCGTTGTTGACATGTCAGTTCTTGCCGGTCGAGGATTCAACTCTCTGCCAGTCGGCCTTTAAGAGGCTGACCGTGGTGATGAGGTGAGTTCGCAGGGCTTCGGCGGCCAGGTCGTGGTTGCGTGACGACAGCTCGTCGACGATCGCCTTGTGTTCGTCGTCGGCGGCATCGTGTCGGACCTGCAACGACAACTGTTGGTAGCGCTCGGCATGCATCCAGAGTTGACGGATGATTCGCATCCGGCGTTCCGAGTCGCAATTACGATAGATGCGGAAGTGGAATTCGCGATTGAGTTTCACCACGCGACTTGAATCGTGGTCGGCATACGCACTCGACATCTTTTCGATAAGACTTCGCAAGTCCTGCAGGGCCTCGTCACTGAACGGCTTGCTCTTCGCGACCGCATCGGCCTCCATGGCGATCCGCACGTCGTAGAGGTCTTCGAGGTCATCCAGTGAGACGGGTGTGACCCATGCGCCGCGATTATGGCGAAAGAGGATGAAACCCTCTGCCTCCAGGATGCGCAGCGCTTCGCGAACAGGGATGAAACTCGTGCCGCAACGCTCGGCGATTTGCTTTGGAAGGATTTTGGAGTCGCGACGGTAGTGACCCGTGATGATGCCGTGACGCAGGTGCTCGACGACATGGGTGACGGAACTGTCGTTGGAAACCTGCGTTCGGACGGAACTACTTCGAATTGCTGAACGTTTCCTCACCGGCACAAATCAGATGCTATACGATTCCATCGTCCGTTTACCAAAGCCAAAGTAAAGGTTCGGCCGTGATAACCCTGCACAACGACCGCCTGAAGGTGCACCTCGACGAGCGGCGGGGAGCCGAGATCACTCAGATCGCCGTTGGCCCAGTCGAACTCCTTGCGTATTACGACTGGGACAGTCCCGTCGCAGTCGGGAAGAGCACCTCGTATGGCAAGCATCGCCATGACTGGTTGTCGGAATATCGGGGAGGTTGGCAATTCTTGGTGCCCAACGCTGGTCCGGAGTGCGAAGTCGACGGTGTGAATCTTCCCTTCCACGGGGAATGGTCGCGTACCCATGTCGACGTGATCGCACAGTCTGAATCCATGGTGCGAGTACGGGCCGGAACACGACTTCCCATCACCGTCACACGCGAGATCACGTTGCGTGGGAATCCTGATCGAGTCGAGATCTCCACCGAAGTACACAACCCGTCGAAAGAATCGACTTCGTTCATCTGGGGTGAGCATCCAGCGTTTCGGGCGCTGGCAGGAGACACCATCGATCTCCCGATGGCGCACGTGGCCGATGCTTCGGGCGCATCGTTGGGGCGTTGGCCACTCGAAGGTTCCAGTCGCATCGATGTGATCGACGACAGCACGCCGCACGAGAGTCTGTACTTCATCACCGACCTGACCGTCGGCTGGGCTGCCCTTCGTCGCGCTGACATCGGAGTTGCGATGGCGTGGGATGCCCGTGACTTTCCGCACGTGTGGCTCTGGCGTGAACACGGCAGCAAGGGCTTCCCGTTCTACGGTCGCGCGTCGATGATGGCAATCGAACCAGCATGCTCATGGCCCGGACTCGGACTCGCCGAGGCACGTCTCCGAGGTCAGGCAATCGAGCTTGCACCAGGAGCGACGCGAAGTACGAGGATGTCGCTCACACCGTTTGAGTCGAACGAAGCGAGAGTGACGCAGGTGACCGTGGACGGTCGCATCACCTTCGGACGTTGAGTGTGTTTCGAAGGCGAGCACCGCAGAAAGGTTTTCCGGCTCGTCGAACCCGCGAGGTCGGCTGGTCGGTGTTCGACGCCGACGTATTAATGCCCACCGCGGTACTCCTTGGTTCAGCGATTCGAAACAACAGTGAGAGCTTCGCCGACTACTGCTCGCGCCACAACGTGTCGTTCTCGCCGCACGGCAAGACGACAATGTCGCCGCAGCTGTTTCGAAAACAGCTCGACGACGGTGCATGGGCAATCACCGCAGCCAACACGTTCCAAGCAAGAACGATGGTCGAGCACGGTGTGCCTCGAGTATTCATTGCCAACGAGGTGACCGCACCGGGTGACATAGCTTGGCTTGCCGGTGCCACCCGACGCGGACACGAGGTGTACTGTTGCGTCGATTCGATGGACGCGGTGAGCCTGCTCGACGCTGGTCTGGCGCAGCTGCCCAGCGACTCGCGGGTTCCGGTGCTCGTCGAACTCGGTGTGCCGCATGGGCGCACGGGATGTCGTAGTGCGACCGAAGCGTTGAATGTGGCTCGACACGTGAGGGACAGTGCAAGGCTTCGTCTGGTGGGGGTCTCTGGATTCGAGGGCATCATCTCGGCGAACGAGTCGCAAACCGCAGAAGAGCGTGTGGATGGTTTTCTGTCGGAGTTGCGTCGGGTGGCCGACGAGATCATCGCACAACGACTGGTCGACGTGACGGGTGAACTGGTGATCAGTGCCGGTGGCAGCGTGTTCTTCGAGCGGGTGGTGGCGCAGTTGTACCGCGCGAACCCCGCGATGAAGGAGCGAGTGGTGATCCGTAGTGGTTGTTACATCAGCCACGACGATGGCGTGATTCACGAGATGTCGCCGCTTGGTGCCGCGCCACGCGACCGCGGAGAGGTCTTCAAACCGGCTCTCGAGGTGTGGGGAGCGGTGTTGTCGCGCCCCGAGCCGACGCGGGTGATCGTGGGTGTTGGGAAGCGCGATGTTTCAACCGATGGTCTCTTGCCCGTGGCCAAGAAGCGACGCCGACGAAGCGATGGTCGCGTGGAGTCGTGGACCTCGCTCGGACGGGCAGTTCGGGTCGACGATCAACACACGTACCTCGATGTGGTGGCATCGGACGACACCGCGGTGGGCGACCTCGTGGGGCTTGGCATCTCGCACCCGTGCACCACGTTTGACAAGTGGCGTGCGATTTCCATCGTCGACGATGACTATCGCGTGATTGAAGTGGCTCGAACCTACTTCTAGTCGGCGAATGCGGCGTTGGGCTCGAACGGAAACATCGGTGTTCGACGACGAACGTAATGCAATGTCGACAAATCGGCACTCGTGCATCCCGGTGTATTGAGCTGGATGAGCTCGGCGGCGATTGGTTCGAACGCGCCACGCGGCGAGTGAACGCCCTTGGCCACGATGATCTTCAGCTTCAGCGGATCGAGCCCGGCACTCGTCAGTTCAGCACGGCTGGTATTGCCCATCGGACGTGAGTTGAGCAGCACGAAATGGTCGTCGTCGGTGTGTACCAAGGCGCGCTCGCCGGCGTTGAAGAAACGGAAGCCACCATGGGTCACTCCGGTGTCCTCGAATCGGCCATCGTCGACGTGCTTGACCACGCCGGTGATGTGCACGGGCGAACCATGGAGCGCGTCGGTTTTGCCGCCGACCTGAAGATGCACCCGCGCCCCGACTCCGGCGACGTGACACGCTTGCGCGCTCGCCGGATCGCAGAGCGAATGGAAGAGACTGCCGACGTGGAGTCGTTTGGCTGCTGCCAACACGTGGGTCGAGTCGGCCGGACTTCCGCCGCCGACGTTGTCACCAACGTCGAGCAAGACGACGGGGCCGTGCGGTGCAGATGCCGCGCGATGCAACGCCGTGTCGAAGTCGGTTCCGTCACCGATGAATTGATCGCGCATCTGCCAAGCCTCATTGGCTAGCGACCGGGCCAACTGGTGGGCGAGCGACGGATTGTCATTGGTAGTGACGATGAACGACATGCCGAGCTCGGAAACATCGGCATAGGGGAAGCCTTCGATCACGCTCACCGACAGGACCCCATCGCGTTTCTGCATCTCGTTGGCGAGACCAATGAGATGCGACATCGGGAAGTCGGAGGTGCCCTGCCGAAGGATGTTGATGGCCGCGGGAATCGGGACGAAGGCCGTGGTTGGCCGGATCTCGCCACGAGCCGCTCGCACGGAGAGGTCGGCGACCTGTCGGGCGCGCTCCCGCGGGTCGACGTGTGGGTTGGTGAGGTAGGCGTTCATCACCGTGCTGTTGCGCACCATTCGCTCGGAGATGTTCGCGTGCATGTCGAGTGCGACACCGACCATAACTTCTGGACCAACGAGTCGACGCACCCGCTCGATGATCTCACCGTCGGCATCGGGTTGGTGTTCGGCGACCGCGGCTCCGTGCAGTGCGAGCAGCACCACGTCCCAAGGCCCGTCGGTGGTGAGCCGTTCAAGCATGCGTCCGACCAGGGTTTCGAACGCCTCCTTGGTGATCGTGCCCATCGGGTTCAGGTCGGCATGAAACAGTGGCGTCACCGTGAGATTGGAAACCGAACGCAACTCGAGAAATCCGCCGAGCGTGGCCTTCGATTCGCCATAGACGCGCACCAGATCGTCGCCCTCCACCGGGCCAGCAGCCATGAAGCGTTCGAGTGATGCCGGCACCGGAGCGAAGGTGTTCGACTCGTGATGGAAACCAGCGAGTGCGACGCGAAGATGCCGGGCTGCAGCGTTGATGCGAGCAACTCTACGGTGACCGTGCGAATTTCGAATGTTATAGAGTTGGCGAGTCATTCAACGGGGGCCACATGAAGTATCGACCGCTTGGCAGTACGGGAATCGAGGTGTCGTTGCTCGGCTTTGGCATGTGGCCGATCGGTGGCACCCAACACGCTGGCGACTACGGCACCGTCGACGATGACGCGGCGATCGCCGCGATTCATCGGGCGCTCGATCTTGGGGTGACGCTCCTTGACACCGCCCCTGCATACGGCAACGGCCGTGCTGAATCGATCCTGGGAATGGCTCTCGGCTCGCGGCGTGGCGATGCCGTGATCGTTACCAAGTGCGCGGTGCACTGGGACTACGCCAAGGACCAGTGGGTCACGACATCAAACCGTGAGGCGATCCTCGCATCGGCCGAGCAGAGCCTGCAACGCCTGCGAACCGACCACATCGACGTGCTGCTCATCCATGTGCCCGACCCCGATGGTTCGCCGGCTGGATCGATGGCGGCATTCCGTGAACTCGTCGATTCGGGCAAGGTTCGGGCGGTCGGTGTCTCCAACTTCACCACCGAACAGCTGGACGAGTATCGCAAGCACGGCGTGGTGCAGGTGCAACAGTCGGGCTTCAACATGCTCGACCGTCGCACCGAGTCGAAGATGGTTCCCTATGTGCGGGCAAATGACATCGGCTTCATGACCTACGGCTCGCTCTGTCACGGGCTCTTCTCTGGAACCTGGAACTCACAGACGTCGTTCGCCAGCGGTGACTGGCGCGCGAAGGGCGACGTCTTCGGTTTGCCGCTCTTTGCGGGCGAGAATCTGCGCAAGAACATCGCCATGGCCGATCGGCTGAAGGCATTCGCGCAGGCTCGCTCACGTACGCTGCCGCAGCTGGCGATCGCCTGGGTGGCGATGCACGAGTTCGTCAGCACCTGTTTGGCGGGGATGATCACTCCCGCCGAGGTCGATGACAACGTCGCCGGCGTCGATTGGTCGCTCTCGGCGACGGAACTCGCGGAGGTCGATCGCATCCTTGCCGGAGCCGCGGGCACCGAGGGTGCCGATCACTATGTCGTCAAGTAGGTCGATGTCGAGGTACCCAACGACGGGTCTGCGGAACGCTCCGTGAACATCATCGGCATCGAAACGATCCTGCCCGGTGACCAGTCGCCGCTACCCGAGATCGTCTTCGTGCGGGTGTACACCGACGCTGGAGTGATCGGGCACGGCGAGACGTACTACACGCCTCGAGCGGTGGCCGAATACCTCCATGAGTTTCTCGCCCCGCGACTGCTCGCACACGGGGGTTGTTCGCCAGAAGCGCTCTGGGAACACGGCTATCGTTCGGCAGCCCGGTTCGGTGGACGCGGGCTTGAGATGCGGGCGCTCTCAGCGGTCGATGTTGCCGTTTGGGATGCCTGCGCACTCGCCGCCGACAAGCCGCTGCACGTGATGTGGGGAGGACCGACCAAGGAACGCCTCTCTACCTACAACACCTGCGCCGGACCGAGCTACGGAAAGAGCTGGCGCAGCGGAGGGGCTTCCGTTGGACGCGGAAAGTACGAGGACTTTCACTCGTTCTTCAATCGTCCCGGTGAACTGGCCGTCGAACTCGTCGCAGAGGGATTCTCGGGAATGAAGATCTGGCCATTCGATCGGATGGCGAGTTTCCCGGGTGCACCGACCATCGACCCCGCGGACTTGCGGGCCGGAGTGGAGATCTTCGAGAAGATCCGAGCCGCCGTCGGATCGGACATCGAGATCATGGCCGAAGGTCACGGCATGTGGTCGGTGGCCGCCGCCAAGACCATCGCCAAGGCATTGGAGCCTGTTCGTCCGGCGTGGATCGAGGACTTCATCTTGGCCGACCAGCCTGCAGCGCTGCGTGAGTTGAAACAGAGCACCACCATTCCGTTGTTGGCCAGCGAGTACCTGATCTCGCGATTCGAGTACGCACCGATCATCGATATGCAGGCAGCCGACATCATCATGATCGATCCCACGTGGTGTGGTGGCATCACGGAAGCACGTCGCATCGTCGGCCTTGCCGAGGCGGCACGACTGCCCGTCACGTTCCACGACTGCACGGGGCCATTCACGTTGCTCGCCGGCATCCAGCTCTCGTTCGGTTCGTCGAACGTGCTGTACCAGGAGGTCGTGCGGGCCTACCTGCATTTGGTGTATCCCGAGTTCGTGGATGAAACACCGACTCTGCAGGGCGGTAAATACCTGCCACCCACGCGATCAGGAATCGGCGCGGTGCTTCAACCTGACATCGTGAAACGACCCGACGTCGAGGTGCGGCTGACCGGCAGGCGTTAGCGCGACGAGTGTTGCAGCACTCGACCCGGGCGCTCGGTGGTGATAGTGCCCTCGTCGAGCACCACACGACCATTCACGAACACGTGGGAGATTCCAACCGGACCCTCTGGGGCCTTACCGAAGTCGGCGCGATCGATGACGTGTTGCGGATCGAGCAGCACGAGATCTGCGGCCAATCCAGTGGCGATGCGCCCCCGATCGTGGATGCCGAGGCGACGCGCCGGCTCGTAAGTCATCTTTCGTACTGCATCGGAGAGTTCAAGCACTCCTCGGTCGCGCACGTAGCGACCCAGCACCCGCGGAAACGTGCCGAAGTTGCGAGGATGCGGGCGAGCACACGGTTGGTGCAACGAGATTGCGTTGCCGTCCGAGCCGACGACGGCCAACGGGTGCCGCAGGAAAGCCGAGACATCCTCTTCGGTTCGGTAGAAGAGCACCACCTGAATCTCGTTTCCGTACTCCTCGCAGAGTCGCAAGGTGAGTTCGTCGGGTGCAATGTGCAACGAGCGAGCCGCCGATTCGAGCGTCTCGCCGACGTAGCGGCCATCCGGGGTGCTTGAGATGTGGAAGCGATCCCACAGCCAGGGGATTCCGTTGAACCATCCCTCGGTCATGTCGGAGAGGGCCTTGGCTCGTTGCGCGTCGTCGGCAAGACGAGCCCGCGTGGCCTCGGTGCCACCGGCCTGCAGCCACGGTGGGAGATACTGCGTCAGCGAGGACGACGACGCATCGTACGGATAGACATCGAAGAAGATATCGATACCTTCCGCCCGCGCATCGTCGAACATCTGGAGCAATTCGGCACCCGTTCCCCAACGCTCCGGGCGGTTGATGGCCAGGTGACTGAATTCAACGGTTACTCCGGTGCGGCGACCAAGCTCGATCGATTCGGCCACCGCGGCCCGCTCGTCTGGTTCGGCCGCGCGGCTGTGCGTTGCATAGAGGGCACCGTGTTCGGCCAGCACTTCGGCGAGGGCCACCACCTCGTCGAAGTCACCGTAGGCGCTCGGCACGTGTGTGAGACCGGTACTCATACCGAACGCACCTTGATCCAGTGCGGTATGCAGATCCGACACCATTCGGGATAGTTCCTTCTTCGTTGCTTGGCGCTGATCAACACCCATCGCCGCAACGCGAAGCGTGCCGTGACCCGCCAGCGGGGCGACATTGACGGCGATTCCTTCGTCGTGCAGTGCGGCGGCGTATCCGGCGAGGTCGGTCCACCACGGGCGAATCGGTGCGGTGGCACGTGCGAGGTGATCGGCATGCAGATCGAGGTGACGGGGTTCGATGGGGAAGGCCGAGAAAGAGCAGTTGCCAACCACCTCGGTGGTGACACCTTGGCGAAGCTTGCTCTCGCCGCGGCCATCTTCGATGAGTGTGAGATCGGAGTGCGTGTGGATGTCGATGAAACCCGGGCACAGAACCTTGCCAGCGCCGTCGATGATGTTGCGGGCCTGCGCCTCGGGTGATTCCGGCGCGGGCTGCGCACCCACCGCCGTGATGAGTCCGTCCTTCATCGCGAGGTGACCTTGCGATGGTGCACCGCCGGTGCCATCGATGATGGTCACGTTGGTGATCAGTACGTCATGCATGACTCAACGCTCCAATAAGCCCATCAGCGCTGGGGGTGTGCCGGAGAATGTTTATAATCTTTGATGTTACTCAACTACTGCAACCTAACGAACGAAACGGATTCTCACGATGTCGGAAAGCCGATCAAACAACAAGGTCGTCCGCGGGTGGTCGCCACTTGCCACACCTATTTCCAGTCACCTCCCGTTCTCGGCTGCCGTCGAGGCGAACGGCTTCGTGTTCGTGTCGGGCCAGGCATCGGTGGACGAGAACGGCGCAATCGTCAGCGGTGACTTCGAACAGGAGATGAGACGGTCACTATCGAACGTGCAGCGAATCCTCGCCGCCGTCGGCCTCGACCTGGGTGATGTCGTGCGTGTCACGAGCTACGTGCATGACGCTGCGCATCTTCCGCAGTACAACGCGCTCTACCGCGAATATTTTTCGGCGCCGCTTCCGGCGCGAACGACCATCACCAGTTGTTTGTCGGTTGCCCTGAAGTTCGAGATCGATGTGATCGCGGTACGACGACCGCGGTGACCAACTAACAGCAGTGGTTCTCGGTGGCGTGCATCATGCCCCGGATGTAACCGAAGGCAAAGAGTCGACCGAGCATCGTGTACCCGGGTTCGCCGTCGTCCTCGCCGATCATCTGCGGAACGTGGTCGGGTCGCATCGGTCCGGAGAATCCGACCTCGCGGTAGGCCCGCATCGCCTCTGCCATGTCGGTTTGGCCGTTGTCCTGCCAGCTCTCGCGGAAGTCGTCGGCGGTTCCGACCACGTCGCGGTAGTGCACGTAGGCGATGTTCGAACCGAGCCGTCGGATGGTGGCCGGGATGTCGATACCCATCTCCGAGAACGATCCCTGGCAGAACGCGATCTTGTTCGATGGTGACTTGACGATTTCCACGAGGCGTTCAAAGCCCGCAACGTCGTGCATGATCCGATCGTTGCCGAGCAGGTGGGGTAGCGGGGGATCGTCGGGATGCATCGCCATGACGACGCCCGCATCCTCGGCAACCGGGATGATCTCCTCGAGGAAGTTCTGCAGGTTCTTCCACAACTCTGGTCGCTTGGCACCCGGCTCGAGCTCGGCGCGGAACGCAGGTCGACCGGGAATTCGGGCCTTGTCGAGATCGGCCAGCCGGAATGCGGTGACCTTCGAACCGCCGCGCTCCAGCGTGTCGACCGAGGTTCGGATCCAGTCGGTTCCGGCCATGAAGTTGTAGCAGACCAGGCGGATGTCGAGATCCGAGAGGTGGCGGATGAGTGCCTTCATCGCGGCCAAGTCGGTGCCGTCGTCGGTGCCGAGCTTGATGCGGTCGATCGGTAGGTAGCCCTCCACGACTCCGATTTCCATGCCGAATGACCGGATGCGCTGTTGCATCCGATTGAACTCGGTGAGGTCGGGACCCGGATAGCGAACGACGATCTGGTCGACACCGCATTGTGCCGCCAGCGTGAGGTTCTCGTCCGACAGCGGGGTGAGCACTGAGGCCAGCTTCATGCCGATGCTTCCTTCATGGTTGGTGGTCGAGCGGTTGCTAGAAGACGATGAGGCCGCGGGCCTGCTCACCGGCAGCCAACGAGCGGAATGCTTCGTCGGCCTCGTCGAGGTCGTAGCGCTTCGTCACGAGCTCTTCGACCTTGATTCGTCCGGACATGGCAAGCTCCACCAACTTGGGGAATTCGACCAGTGGGTTGCTCGTGCCGTAGCGCGATCCGACGATCTTGCGTTCGCCACCCATCAGCAACCATGGGTCGACGGGGAATTTTTCTCCCTGACCAGGCAGGCCAAGGACAACCTCGATGCCCTGCTTGGCGAGAATCACGAGACCCTGCTCCATGGCCTTGCTGCTGCCCACGGCGATGATCGAGGCGTCGACGCCGTTGCCGGTGAGCTTCTTCACTTCAGCCTCGAGGTCTTGTTTTGCCAAGTTGATGGTGTGGGTTGCGCCGAAGTGGCGTGCCATCTCGAGCTTGGCATCGAGCACGTCGACACCGATGATCGGATACGCGCCAGTGGCGACCGCACCTTGAATGGCGTTCAGTCCGACACCACCGCAACCGAAGATGGCGACGCTCTGGCCGGCGCGCAATCCGGCACTGTTGACCGCGGATCCAAAGCCCGTGGCCACCGAGCAGCCAATGAGTGCTGCGGCCTCGAGTGGGAAATCCTTGCGAATCTTCACTGCTGCGGACTCTGGCACCACGATGTACGAGCCGTAAGTGGCAGGACCGTAGTGGTACACATCGTTGCCCTTGTGGTGGAACATCGTGACGTCACCGGTGGTTTTACCGATTGCTGGCGTATTGAGGCAAAGTGCTGGGAACCCAAGGTTGCAGTACTTGCAACTGTTGCACGACGGCGCCCAGGAAATGACGACATGGTCACCCTTTTGGAGGTGCGAAACGCCGGCGCCGACCGAATCGACGATGCCAGAGCCCTCGTCGCCGAGCACGATCGGCATCGGGATGCCCGTATGCGAACCATCGTAGGCGTGCAGACAGCTGTGGCAAACGCCGCTGGCCACCATCTTCACACGCACCTCGCCGAAACGTGGTTCGTCGAGGTCGAGCTCGAGCATCCGCATCTTTTCCTTGGGCTTCATGAGTACTGGTGCGGTGATCAACATGTGGATTCTCCCTTGTTATGACGAGTTTATAATCTTTCTACCACAGATGAACGTCGAGCAACCAGGGTCAACCTGCCGCGGTAAGCATGGGCGTTGACATGTCGGTCGAACTCGTGGTGGAGTGCCGGAGTCTCTTGGGCGAAGGGGTGACCTGGGACTCTGCTACGTCGAGCCTGCTGTGGCTCGATATCGATGGTCGGCTGTTGCATCGACTGCATGGCGATGGACGCCACGAACAACGACAACTTGCCGAACCGACCAGCGTGGTGGTGCCGACCCGCAGTGGCGGACTGTTGGCCGTAGCGGGTCTTCGGGTGGGCTCGCTGCTCGAGTCCGGGGCCATTGGTTCGGTTCTTGCCGAGTTGCCATCCGCCGGCGACGGGCGGGCCAACGACGGACGATGCGACCCGCAAGGGCGTCTGTGGATCGGCACCGTCGATCGCAGCGGTGCGCACGCAGCAGGGGTCTACTGTGTCGTCGATTCGGGCGACGTACGCCGTGTTCGTTCTGGAAGGGCGCTCTCCAACGGCATCGACTGGAGCCCGGATGGTTCGAAGTGCTATCACGTGGATTCGTTGCATCGCACGGTGGATGAGTTGCTCCTCGACGGCGAAGGATTCCCCGTCGCCGAACGCACCATCGCCACGTTCGACGTGTTGCCCGACGGTGTTTCGGTCGATGCAGAAGGCGGGATCTGGGTGGCCCTTTGGGACGGGGGCGGGGTCGTGCGCCTGACTCCGAACGGCGAGATTGATCGTCGAATCGACGTGCCTGGTGGTTGGGTCACTAGCTGTGCGTTCGGTGGCGACGAGCTGCGCACGCTCTACGTCACTTCGGCGACGGTCGACCTCGATGACGAGCGTCGTCGGGCGAACCCGTTTGCCGGATCGCTGTTTGCCTGCCAGCCCGGTGTGGCCGGCAGGGGCTACACGCCGTTCGGTAGTAAGACGGCGTGACCGTTAGGCGCAGACGGGCGCGTCGGCGCTCCATCGGTTGAAAGGTTTCAGCTCCGGTATCTCGGCCAACTCATGGCGGGCCACCTCCCAAAGGCGTGCCCACTCGTCGGCATCGTGCAGCTCGGTATTCGGCGCCTGCTTGCTGCGTGCCACGAAGCCGGGGAACGCGCCACGACCAGTCGGCTGCCCGATCGGGTTGTAGCGCAGGTCGAAGCTGATGCGGATTTCCTTGCTCGTATTCGGCAGCGAATTGTGGAGCGTCATCTTGTCGATGAACAGCAGGTCGCCGCGGTGCATCGGGAGTGCGACCGCACCGTCACGCGACGCGACCTTCTCGGGCACCTGCAAGCCACCGGGACCAGCGGGACAGTGGGCCATGAGGCCGCGCTCATGGGTTCGCGGAACGACCTGCAGGCAACCGTGCTCGATGCCGGCATAGCGAAGTGGGAACCATACGGTGAGCATTCGGGTTTCATCGGCATCGGGCGTGACGACGCCGTTGTCTTGATGCCAGTTGGTGGCACCCATCTTGAGTCCGCCCGTGGCCGGATCACGCGGCTCGCGGGACTCGGGCATCTTGATGCGAACGTGTTGCACCGGGTTGGAGTAGATCTCCGGTCCGATGAATCCCTCGACGAGGTTCAACAGTTCCGGACAGCGAAGCATGTCGAACACCGCAGGGCCGTGCCACATCGGGGTGTCGTGCTTGATGTTGCCCTGCGGGAGGGAGAAGTCGAAGTACTGGTGGTTGGTGTCGTTGGATTCCGCACAGACCTCGACGAAACGCTCGCCGAAGGGCAGATGTTCATAGAGGCTGGTGATGCGTCCCTCGGCAAAGAGCTTGCGGGCCAGACGATCGAGCACCTGCTCGTACTCGCGAAGCAGGGGCGTCAACCAACGATCGGGGTCGAACGCCTGACGAATCACCACGTAGCCCTCGCGCTGGAAGTGATCCAGTTGCTCCGGTGTGAGCGCCGAGAGACTGCTCACAAAAAAAGTGTATATAGTTCGCCCGAGGTGCGCAAGCTACGGGCCAAAACCCCTACGAACGTTCGAGACTTGCCGCTCGCGCCGCCTTCAACAGGGTGGCGGTGTATTCCGATGAGGGTCGCGACAGTACGTCGGAGGTGCGGCCCGCCTCGACGATGCGGCCGTGGCGCATCACGATGATGTGCTCGCACATGCGGCTCACGACGCCGAGGTCGTGCGACACCATGACGAGCGTGAGACCCATCTGGTCGCGCAGGTCCATGAGCAGGTTGAGCACCTGGGCCTGCACCGACACGTCGAGTGCGCTGACCGGTTCGTCGGCGTAGAGAATCGTCGGATTCACCGACAGCGACCGGGCGATACCCACGCGTTGGAGCTGACCGCCCGACAACTGGTGCGGGAACCGTGACAACACCTCGGGCCCGAGGCCGACGCGCTTGATGGAAGTGATGAGCTCGTCGTCATCAGGCGTTCGATCTTGGAGCGCACGAATTGGTTCGGTCAATGAGCGGCGGATAGTCATCCGCGGATCAAGTGATCGACGGGGATTCTGGAACACGATCTGGTTCTGCCGTCGCAGTTCGTTGGCACCATCGCCCTGGTATTCGCTGATGTCCTTGCCGTTGAAGCGCACGGTTCCCTGTTGGTGTCGCAGGAGGCCGCACATCACGCGGATGAGGGTGGACTTTCCTGATCCGGATTCTCCGACGATGCCCACCGTCGACTTCAGATCGATGCTGAGCGAGATGTCATGCAGCGTCCAGCCACTGCCACCCGGGGAGATCTTGGCGCGGGGGTAGTGGAAGTACATCTGCTCGACGGAAACGAGCGGTGTGCTGGACAAAGTCACGACTGACCTCCCTGCGCAGGATGCCAGCAGAGGTAACGGTGCTCGGGCGAGCTGGCGGTGACGGACGGGGTCGTGGCGCACTTGTCGGACGCGTGTTGGCAACGGTTACGGAACCGGCAACCGCTCGGGAACCTGCCGACCGCCGGCACCGAACCCGTGATGGTCTGCAGACGTCGACCGATGAAGGCCGAGAAGTTGTCGTCCTTGGGCATTCCCGGGTTGGCCGCCAAGAGTGCGGCGGTGTAGCGGTGCTGAGGTCGGTTGATGATGCTGTCGATATCACCGGCCTCGACGATGTTGCCGCCGTAGATGACCGCCACTTGGTTGCACACGAAGCGCACGACACCGAGGTCGTGGCTGACGAAGAGCAGGCTCATCTTTCGTTGCTCACTCAACGAGATGAGCAGACGGAGAATTTCCTCCTGCACCGTCACGTCGAGAGCGGTGGTTGGTTCGTCGGCGATCAGCAGATCCGGATCGGCGGCAATGGCCGCGGCGATCATCACTCGTTGCTGTTGACCGCCGGAGAGTTGGTGCGGGTATCGACGTAGCAGGGTCTCGGGTTCGGGCAGTTGTACCTGGCGTAGAAGGTCGGTCACCTTGGCGGTCACCGCCTTGCCCTTCAGGTCGGTGTGGATTCGAATTGCCTCCGACACCTGCTTGCTAATGCGCATCATCGGATTGAGCGAACGAGCAGGATCCTGGAACACGAAGCCGATTCGCTTGCCGCGCACCTTGGCGAGTTCGCGGTCGCCCAGCGTGAGGAGGTTCTGGCCGTCGAAGTTGACCTCACCGGAAACCTTGGCCTCGTTCGGCAGTAGCCCGGCGATGGCCTTGGCGGTCATCGTCTTGCCCGAACCAGACTCGCCAACCAGCCCGAGTCGCGACCCCGCTTGCAGGGTGAGTTCGTCGATGTTGATGATTTCGTAGTCGTCAATGGTGACGCGCAGGTTGCGGAGGTTCAGCATCACGCGACCCCCGTTCGGGCTTGTTGCGGATCAAGCACCGTGCGCAGACCGTCACCCAGCAGGTTGAAGCCGAGTGCAGTCAGCACGATCGCCACGCCGGGGAAGAACATGAGGTAGGGCGCCGCCTCGAGCAAGGATTGCGTCTCGTTGAGGAAGCGACCCCACGACGATGTCGGAGGTTGCACACCGACGCTGAGAAACGCCAACGCCGCCTCGATGAGGATCGCGGCGGCGAACATCACCGAACCGAGCACGATCAAGAGCGGGCTGATGTTGGGCAACACGTGGCGGCGCAGCACGTAGGCCTTCGTGCGACCGTACCCGTAGGCGGCCTCCACGTAGTCGAGCGCGAGAATCTGGCGAGCGGGGCCGATAGTGACTCGCGCTGCCACGGGGACCTGCCAGGTGATGATGGCGAGGGTTGCGGTGGTGTTGCCTGGTCCGAGTTTGGCCGCCAGCACGAGTGCGGTGAGGATTCCGGGCAGGGCCAACCCTGCATCGACCAGCCGGGTGAATGGTCCTTGGAGCACGCGCCTAGATCCGGCGATTGACAATCCGATTATCGAGCCAAGGAACATTGCGACCACCGTCGATACGACACTCACGTACAACGAGTTGCGCGCTCCGAGCATGAGCTCGGTGACCACGTCCCTACCGGCTCGGTCGGTGCCGAGAAAGAAACCTGCGGTTCCGGGAGATGCCAAACGGTTGGTGAGGTTGAGCTTGTTGGGGGGATAGGGCGTCCAGACGAACGAGATCATCGCGACTGCGACGAACGTGGTAACGAGTGCGCCACCCAGGTAGAGCGTGATTGGCAGGCGACGTAGGCGCTTGCCAAGTGATGGCTTGGTGGCAATCGATGTGTCTTGCGTCAATTCTTTGGACTGGTCAGGCATTGGCGGCCTCCTTGTCGCGAATACGTGGGTCGAGGAACCCATAGGCGATGTCGACGAGGAAGTTAAGGATCAAGATGATCAACATGATGACGAATGCCAACGATTGCACCACCACCACCTCTCGCCCGAGTGTTGCTGTGACGATCAGTCGTCCGATACCCGGCAATACAAAGACGTTTTCCACCACCACCGCACCGGCAATTAACTGACCGAACTGTAGGGCAGCAACTGTGACGAGAGGAATGGACGCATTTCGCACACCATGGAGCAACGCTGCGCCGCGACGACTGCGTCCGCGCGCCATTGCCGAGCGCATGAAGTCTTCGTTCATAACATCGATCATTGCGGTACGCACATAGCGAGTGAACACCGAGGTGACGCCGAGGCTCAGCGCGCACACCGGAAGAATCATCAAGCGAATTGACTTCACCGGATCTTCTCTGAAGGGTATGTAACCTCCGGTAGGTAGCCAACCGAGTCGAACGGCAAAAAACAGAACGAACAATAGACCTGCCCAGAACGCAGGCACAGCGATACCGACCTGGGTGATGATGTCAACGATGCTGCCGCGCACCTTCTTCGCATTGATCGCCGAATAGGTGCCGAGCACGAGCGCTAGCGGAATCGAGACAATTAACCCACCGATTGTGAGCATGAGTGTGGGGCCGAGGCGGCGGACGAGCTCGTCGAAGATGTCGTAACCCATGCCGTAGGACTCGCCGAGGTCGCCGGTGACGATGCCGCCGAGCCAATTGAGGTATTGCATCACGAGAGGCTCGTTCAAGCCGAGCTTCTCTCTCATGTAGGAGACGTCAATTGGTGCGGCATCGCGACCGAGGAACACCGTGACGATGTCGCCGCCGAGCTGACGCAGCAGGACGAACACCGCGATTGAACCGACCAGAGCGGTGAAGATCAGCGTGAAGAGCGAGCGCAGTGTGTGCTTCAACATGAAGTAACCCCTCCGTGTACTTCTAGAAAGTAAACGACCGCCCGACGGTACATAACCGTCGGGCGGTCGTTACGGTGTTTGGCGGCTCGGCAGCATTGCCGAACCGCCAAACATTTCAGTTAGTTACCCCAGCGCGCCTTGCGCATGTCGACACCGTCGTTGACGCGGACCGCGGGAACACCCGTGAGGTCGGCCCTCGTAATCATCGGTACCTGTACGGCCGCGATCGCATTCACCCATGCCAGGTCGGCGAAGGTCTTCGCGAGGTCGCTCATGGCCGCGAGGTGCTCGTCGTAGCTGAGGAAGGCATCGGCCTTGGCCAACTTGTCCTCGAACTCCTTGATGCACAGGCTTGAGCTCTTGCCCAACGGCTCGCGTCCACCCTTGCAGCCGAACTGCAGGATGCTGGCGGAGTCGCGGATTTCGCTCATTCCATATTTGCCTTTGGTCCAGGTCTTGTCCAGCCAGGTGGTGAGGTCTTCGCCACGGCTCTTCACCGTGATGCCGGCAGCGGCGAGCTGCTGGGTGAGGACTTCCATGGTGAACGGGTGCGAGGCAACCGTCACGAATGGATAATCGACCTCAATACCGTTCGGATAGCCAGCCTCGGCGAGCAGTGCCTTGGACTTTGCAGGATCAAACGGATACGGGCAGTAGTCGCTGTTGTACGGCTCAGAGTCCGGCATCACCATCAAGCAGGTGGGGCGAGCGTCGCCATTGTAAACGGCAATTGCTTCCTCACGATTGATCGCGTGTGCAAATGCTTGACGCACGCGGATGTCCTGGAATCGCTTGTCGTTGACGTTCAGCCACATGTACGAGTTCTCGGTCGAACCCTGGAGGATCACCTTGAAGTTCGAGTCCGTCTCGAATGCATCGACGCGCTCGAGGCCTTCGGCCAATACCGCGACGTTCAGGTCGTACTCACCGGCGAGCATGCCGTTGAGTGAGGCCGTCTCGTCGTCGATGAAGCGCCAGTCAAGCACTTCGAAGAAGGGAAGTTCACCCCAGTAGTCCTCGAAGCGTGTCATTTTGAGGCTCGTGTCGGGCAGGTACTCGCCGAACACGTACGGACCGGTGCCGATCATCGTCGTGTTGGGGTCGTTATCCGTCAGGAAGTTCTCGGGAACGACGTAGCCAGCGGACAGACCGAGATCCTTGATGAACGTCACGCTCACCTGCTTCAGCGTGATGACAACGGTGTTGGCATCTGGTGCTTCGACGCTCGCCACGTTGAGGTGGGCGGCGCTCAGCTTGCTGTTCGGCGACTTGGCGTTGATTTCCATCGAGTACTTGACGTCGGCTGAGTCGAGGTCGGAACCATCATGGAACTTCACACCTTGGCGAATCTTGAAGGTGTAGACGAGACCGTCTGCACTGATTTCCCACGATTCGGCGAGATATGGCGTGATGGTGCCGTCCGGATTCAACTCCACGACGGTTTCTTGCACGTTCTTGAAGGTCGGCACACGCAGGGCGTTGGCTGCAACTTCGTAGTAGTTCCAGCTAGCCGGCTCCTGCGGCGTGATGATCGTCAGGGTCGTCTTAGTTTCTCCTGAAGCTGTTTCAGGCGCCGCTGCTTCCTCGGTGGTGGAATCGTTGGCTGATTCACTTGCGTCTTCACTTGCGTCGTCGCTACCACCGCACGCTGCTACAGCGAGTGCTGCAACAAGTGCGAAAGCAATTCCGCGACGTCGCCCCGATGTACGGGCTTGTCGGTTTGGTTTCATGTTCCCCCCTTTGAAAGGACTTAGCCGTAACTGTATAGTATTTATATCCATCAATACAAATGTCACCAAAACGATTTGTGAGGTGATGCACTAGCACCAAGGGTCGCGACTGGGTGCCGCAACGTTTATTAAAAGGACTTCCCATGACCACGAAAAAGAATCTGTTCGATCTCACCGGGCATACCGCGTTGGTCACCGGTGGTGGCTACGGCCTGGGTCGCGGACTCGTGCATGGGCTGGCCGCCCACGGTGCGACGGTTATCGGTGTGGCGCGCAGCGAAGCAAAGCTGCGCGAGACGTTCGCCAGCCTCGGATCCCCGCACCGCTACATCGTCGGAGACCTCACCTCAGACGCCCTCTACGAAAAGCTCGACAAGATGCCTGAGCACGTCGACATCTTGGTGAACAATGCCGGCGGTGATCCGCACTCGAAGCCATGGGGGCAGCAAACCACCCAGGAGTGGCGCGCCACCTACGAGATCAACGTGATCGCCTCGGAGCGGCTGTGCCGTCTCTTCATCCCGAAGATGGCCGCCAAGAAGTGGGGACGCATCATCAACATCTCATCGATCTACGGATCAATCGGCCAGAATCCGAACAATACGGGCAAGAAGGCTGGTGCCGGCGCCTACACCGCAGCCAAGCACGGTCTGATCGGCTTGACCAACTATCTCGCATGCCAAATCGGACGCACCGGTGTCACGATCAATACCCTCAGTCCGGGAATGATCACCTGGATGGAAACACCCGACGGTGAGCCCGAGTTGTGGAAGCACCTTGCCTCCCAGACGCCGGTCGGTCGCAACAGTCAGCCGGAGGACTACGTGGCCGCTACGGTATTTCTCGCCTCTGAAGGATCTTCGTTCGTGCACGGAACAAACCTCGTCGTTGACGGTGGTTGGAGCGTCTGGTGACGCCAACAACGGGGTCGACCGGCGAGAAACTTGCCGGTCGCGTGGCGCTGGTGACCGGTGCTTCGTGGGGTATTGGTGCAGCCGTCGCCAAACTGTTCGCAAAAGAGGGTGCCGCGGTCGTGGTGAACACGTATCCCGACGAGAAAATGAGCAAACTGGCCGACGGCGTGGTTGAAGCCATTTGCGCCGAGGGCGGGTCGGCGGTGAAGGTGCCGGCCGACATCTCCTCCGAAGAGGAGGTGGCGGAGATGATCGAAGCTGCGCGTCGCGAGTTCGGCGACGTCGACCTTCTCGTTACCAACGCCGCCTACGGCGTTCGAGTTCCGTGGCACGAAATCTCGACCAAGCAGTGGGACTACACGCAGGCGGTCAACGTGCGTGGCGCATTCTTTTGTGCGAGGGCCTGTTATCCCGGAATGTTGCGACGCAAGGGCGGCAACATCATCACGGTGACCAGCGTGACGGTGGAGTTGGGCATGGCGGGTCTACTCGATTACGTGAGTTCGAAGGCCGCGCTTATCGGATTTACCCGTGCATTGGCACGCGAGGTCGGCAAGGACGGAATCAGGGTCAACTCCGTGATGCCCGGCGCGATTCGTACCGAACAGGAGATCGCCCTCGGGTTCGACGAAGAGGAGCTGAAGGCGTTGTCGGCTGAGCGACAGTGCCTGCCTCGCCGCGGATTCGCCGACGACCTTGCAGGCACGTTCCTCTACCTCGCCTCCGACGACAGCAGTTTCGTGTCGGGGCAGGTAATCAACGTCGACGGTGGCTGGATCCACTACTGAACCACCAGTCCACGGCAAAGTGAATCGCACGATGCGTGTCGCGATCGTTCATATGATGCAGGAGACGGACACTTTTAATCCGGTTCCGACGACCCTCGACAGCTTTCGAAGCGTCGCATTACTCGAGGGATTGAGCGTTCTTGAACGCGTGGATCCCGCCGGACCGATAGCCGGTTTTCTCGATGCCGTGCGCGCGAGTGGCAAGAAGGTGGAGATCGTCCCGATCATCCGTGCCGATGCGCAATCCGGCGGGCGACTGACCGCCGAAACGCTCGCCACTCTGATGGAAAAGATAGTTCAGGGTCTCCGCCAATCCGGCCAACTCGACGGCGTCATCATGTTCCTGCACGGTGCTGCTTCGGCGGCTGGCTTCGACGACGTTGAAGGGGAGCTACTCGCCGCAGTTCGGACGGTGATCGGCACACGAACACCCCTGGCTTTGATGCTCGATCATCACGCCAACGTGACCGCCAAGATGATGTCGAATACCGAGTTGTTGATGGCGTTTCGCACCCAGCCACACGACCCGTTCGAGACCGGCCGCGACCTCACGGCAATCGCCCTGCGCGTCTTTGCCGGTGAAGCCAAGCCCGCGATGGTGTGGCGGAAACTTCCGATGATCACCCATCAGGAGCAGTTCCTCACGGCCAGTGGCCCGATGAAGGAATGGTTCGATCATGCCCGACGACTCGAAGCGGAGGGGTCGGCGCTCACCATCTCGCTGTTTCCGATGCAGCCGTGGCTCGACGTCGAGGAGGCTGGCTGGTCCATCGTCGTGGTAACCGACGATGATGTGGCTGTCGCAGAACGCATCGCCGACGAGTTGGCCGATCATGCGTGGTCGATGCGCGAGCGATTCATGAAGCTCGACAATCTTGCGGTGAATCGTGCGATTGCATTCGCCGACGATGCATCACGTGGCGCGGTGCTCTTGAGCGATACGGGAGACTCGGTGTTGGGCGGCTCCACAGGTGACAGCACCGTGATTCTCCGCGAGTTGCTCGCAACGAACCTGCGGCACCGCGCGCTCGTGCCGGTTACCGACCCGAAGGTTGCCCGTGAGTTGGCGACAACCGAAATCGGCTCCACGGTCACCGTGCAGTTGGGGGGATGGACGAATTCGTTCTACGCCCCGGTCAACGTGACGGCGACGGTGATAGCAAGACGGTCGGGTTCCGTCTCGCTGGTTGGACTACCTCAGGGATCGGTGGATATGGGTCAGGCGGTGATCTTGGAAGCAGGAAAAGTGACGATGCTCGTCACCGAAACGTCTGGTGTCGGGGGCATTCATCCGGGGGTGTACAGCCACCTCGGGATCGAACCCGCCGATTACAAGATGATCGTGATGAAGACGGCGTCGAACTTCCAGTACATGCGTGACATCACCACTGCATTCGTCCGCGTGGCAACACCCGGACCAACGCAGTCGGACGTGCACTCTCTGCCCTGGACGCGGATTCCACGGCCGATGTTCCCGTTGGATGCGGTGGAAGACTGGCGGGCATGACCAAACCACCAGGTACGCCGGTCTCGTTGCGCACGCGCCACTGGTACGGCGGCTTCAGTCGCGACAACTACATCCACCGAAGCTGGATGAAGCGCGGGCTACCCGACGATGCCTTCACGGGCAAGCCGATGATCGGAATCTGCAATTCAGCGTCAGACTTGGCGCCCTGCAACCAACATCTTGACGAGCTCGCGGAGTTCGTCAAGCGCGGCGTGTGGGAAGCCGGTGGCGTGCCCCTCGAGTTTCCCGTGTCATCGCTTGGCGAAACTCAAATTCAGCCCACTGCCGCACTGCTTCGCAATCTCATGTCGATGGATGTCGAAGAGTCGATTCGCTGCAACCCAATCGATGGTGTCGTGCTGCTCTCGGGTTGTGACAAGACGACACCCGCGATGTTGATGGGTGCCGCATCGGTTGACCTGCCAGCGATCATGCTCACCGGTGGTCCGATGTTGACGGGGCGACATCGCGGCGAGCCACTCGGCTCGGCAACGGACATGTGGCGCATGAGTGAAGAGGTGCGGGCAGGGAAGATGAGTGCGGAAGAGTTCGTCGCGACCGAATCATCGATGACCCGGAGTGCAGGACACTGCAACCCCATGGGCACCGCTTCGACGATGGCATCAATGGCCGAGGTGCTGGGGATGACACTGCCACAGAGTGCGGCGATCCCGGCACCTGACACACGGCGAAAGCAACTTGCGCATTTGACGGGCCGACGAATCGTGCAGATGGTGCACGAAGACCTCCGCCCGAGCTTGGTGATGACGCGCCAGGCGTTCGAGAACGCAATCAAGGTTCTTTCTTTGGTCGGCGGCTCCACCAATGCAGTCATCCACCTGTTGGCGATCGCCGGTCGGGTCGGTGTGCCGCTCAACTTGGACGATTTCGATCGGATCGGCTCACGGCTTCCGTTGCTGGTCGACATCATGCCGGCAGGCAACCGATTGATGGACGACTTCTTCGAAGCGGGCGGAATCCCGGCACTCATGGCCGAGGTGGAATCACTACTGGATGGTGAAGCACTCGCGGTGACGGGTCGACCGATTCGTGAATCATGGCAGGGTCGCAATACCAGCGATTCGACGATGATTCGTCCGCTCGGCGAACCGATCATCGCCGAGGCGGGCATTGCGGTGTTGCGCGGCAACCTGTGCCCGCAAGGTGCGGTAGTCAAGCCGTCGGCCGCGTCACCCGAGTTGCTGGTGCACACCGGGCCTGCGTTGGTTTTCGATTCGATCGAGGACTTTAAGGCAAGGGTTGATGATCCGGCACTCGACGTGACTCCGGAAACGGTGTTGGTGCTGCGCGGGTGTGGCCCGCGTGGATATCCGGGGATGCCCGAGGTGGGCAACATGCCATTGCCCGAGAGGATGCTGAAAGCCGGCGTGCGCGACATGGTGCGAATCAGCGACGCACGCATGAGCGGCACCGCATTCGGCACCACCGTGTTGCACGTGGCGCCCGAGTCGACCGCCGGGGGACCACTCGCCTTGGTGCAGACCGGTGACAGCATCACGCTCGACGTGCCCTCGCGTCGCCTCACCCTGCACGTGTCGGACGACGAACTTGCGCGACGCCGCAGTCAGTGGCGCGAACCCGAGCCGATCGCCACACGCGGATGGTCACGCCTGTACATCGACCACGTGATGCAAGCCGACACGGGTTGCGACCTCGATTTTCTAGTTGGTTCGAGCGGCTCGAAAGTGACCCGCGAGAGCCACTAGATCGCTGCGAGAGCCGCTTCGGCGATTTCCAGCGTCCGATCGATGAATCGATCATCGTGGGCGATGGAAACGAAGAACAGTCCGCGACTCGTCGGTCGGACACCGCGGTCCTGCAGCGCGTCGAAGAACTTCATCAGTCTCGGCTGGTCGGAGTTATTGGCGAAGTGCTCACGGTTCTGCATCGGTTCCTGCACACCGAAACGCACCTGGAAGAGCGAGCCGGCCACGTAGTCCACCGCCAGACCCTTGCCGTTGCCGACCTTGCGCAATCCTTCGACCAGTCGCACGGTGTGCTTCTGCAGCGACGGATACGGGTTCTCCTCGGCCAGGATTCGCATGGTTTCGACCGCCGCGGCAACCGACAGATACCCGGAGTTGTAGGTGCCCGAATGGTTCACCTCACCGCGACCCACGGCCGCCATCAGCTCCCGCGAGGTGCCGATGGCCGCCATCGGATATCCCGACGCAATCGCCTTGGCATACAGCGTGACGTCGCCGGTGATGCCGAGGTGTCCCTGGGCGCCTTGAAGTCCGAGGCGGAAACCGGTGATGACTTCGTCGATCACGAGGACCGCGCCGTGCTTTTTGCACAATGCCTTTACCGCCTCGATGTATCCGGGTTGTGGTGCAATCACACCCGTGTTGCACATGATCGGTTCCATAATCACGCAGGCAATTTGATGTGCGGCGAACACCTGCTCAACGAGCGACACATCATTCCATTCACACATCACGATTTCGCTCGCGGCAGCCACCGATTGCCCTGGACCAACAGGGGGAGTGCCGAACGGGGTCGGCGCGGCACCTGGACCAACGAGTAGTGGATCAATCCAGCCGTGATAGTGGCCGGTGAAGCGGAGGACCTTGGAGCGACCGGTGAACGCCTTTGCGATTCGAACAGCGAGCAAGTCCATGTCGGACCCCGCCAAGCCGATACGGATGTTCTCGATCCACGGAATCGCACCGATGAGTCGCTCGGCAAACTCCGCCTCGAGTTCGTGTTGACCCGCGAAGCACTGACCCGACAGCAGGGCTCGCTGAACCGCGGCAAGCACGCGCGGATGGTTATGTCCGAGAATCGTTGGCCCCATGCCCGCGGCGTAGTCGATGTATTCATTGCCATCGATGTCCCACATCAGTGCACCGTTTGCCCGGGTGAACGTGAGCGGCACGGGACGACTCATCAGTCGTACGTTCGAGTTCACGCCTCCGGCGATGACGCACGAACGCCGTTCATGCGCAGCGATGCTCTTGGCGTAACGCTGGGACAAGTTCTCGGCTGATGACGACAAAGCAATTCTCCTTTTGGCAACGCTTCCGTCGCCAATGTACAGAACTCTATAATGTTGGGTCTCAGTTGGTCAATCCGAGATATCACAATCGTCTTGTCACTCACGAATCGCCCACCTGCCCCCGCTCCCGAGCACCGCTATGGTGACGGACCGAATGAAGGATTCACGATGAACCGTGGTGAGGTTCTGTACACGCCCCAACACGGTGATTCGGCGGTTCGTGGCTTTCTCGCCGATATTCAGGGCACCGTGACGCCTTCCGTGGTGGATTACCCGAGTCTTCACGCGTGGAGCATCGCAGACCCTGGCATGTTCTGGGGGCAGATCTCCGAGTGGTTCAAAGTCAAGTGGCACAAGACGCCTAGCAGCGTTTTGGAAAGGGATCCCGCCATGCTCGGCACCAGGTGGTGGCGAGACGGCACCCTGAACTTCACCGAACAGGTTCTGCGAATGGCGCGAGGCCATGAATCCCACGTGGTGATCGTCGGATACTCCGACTCGCGCGAACGCATCGAGTTAACGTGGGCGCAGTTGCTGAATCTGATTGCGCATTATCAATCGATTCTCGAGTCCGAGGGGCTCGTTGTAGGTGACAGGGTCGCAGCATTTCTGCCGAATATCCCGGAAACCGTAGCGATCTTTCTCGCTTGTGCTGCCTGCGGAGTTGCTTTCTCATCGTGCCCACCGGAGTTTGGTGAAGATGCGGTGATCAGCCGACTCGGTCAGATCGAACCCGCATTGCTGTTCTATGTCGATCGCTACCGATACGCAAACAAGCAACACGATAAGACGGCCGTCGTATCGAGAATCCTGAAGGCTCTTCCATCGGTGCGGGCTACGCGGCGTGTAGAACTTCTCTCAGTCGATGAGTCGCGCCGGAATATGGACGAAACAGGCACGGTCAACATCACACCGGTGCCGTCCGACCAACCTCTTTATGTTCTCTACACATCGGGAACGACCGGTCTCCCCAAACCAATCATCCATGGTCATGCGGGCATACTTCACGAGCATCTCAAGGTGATGTCGCTACATCATGATTTGAGTCATGGCGACAAATTTATGTGGTATTCCACCACCGGGTGGGTGATGTGGAACTACCTCGTTTCGGCGCTGCTCGTCGGCTCCACAATCGTGTGCTACGACGGAGATCCGGCGTACCCCGACCTGTCGCGGTTGTGGTCGGTGGCGAGCGATGAGCATCTCACCATGATCGGTCTCGGCGCCAACTTCATAAATCATTGTTTGAAGTCAGGCCTCAGCCCGAAAGACAGATTCGAGCTTTCGTCCCTGCGCGTTGTCGGTTCGACCGGATCGCCCTTGGCCGCCGACGGGTACCGATGGGTCAGGGAGCACGTTAGCGAACGGGCGGCGGTGCACAGCATCTGCGGCGGCACCGATGTGGGAAGTGCCTTCCTCGGAATGTCACCACTGCTGCCGATTCGAGCGGGGGAGATGTCATGTGCGCTGCTCGGTGCAGATGTGAAGGCATTGCGAAGTGACGGCACCGAATGCGAACCAGGCGAGACGGGCGAACTCGTCATCTCCACCCCGATGCCCTCGATGCCGGTGGGCTTCTGGAATGATCCAGACGGGCGACGGCTGCGATCGTCTTACTTCGAGGACTTCCCAGGCAAGTGGCGTCACGGAGACTGGATTACATTTTTCGACGACGGCATGGCGATCGTGAGTGGACGCTCGGATGCGACCCTCAATCGTGGTGGAGTGCGAATCGGCACTGCTGAGTTTTACAGTGTCATCGAGTCGCTGCCATTTGTGCTGGACAGTTTGGTGGTTCACTTCGCCGCACCAGGTGAGGAGCTCGGGAAACTGCTGCTCTTCGTGCAATCACAAGACAGCGAACTCAGCGACGATCAACGCACCAACCTTGTGAACGAATTGCGCACTCGGTTGTCGCCACGTCACATACCCGACGACATCTTTGCCGTGCCGTTGATTCCACGCACACTGTCGGGAAAGAAGCTCGAGATTCCCGTGAAAAAGATCCTTCTTGGCGCACAGCCAGAGGCAGTGTGCTCGCTTGACTCACTGCTAAACCCCGATGCCCTTGATGCATTCGTGCGGCTGCGTGATTCCACATCATGATGATTGGCTGATGCGCATGGTCAAGATATTCCGTTGCGCCCGCTCTAGACGCGCAGCGAGGGAACAGCACTGTTCGCAGCTGTTCGAA
>Ga0194115_10001304_pt1 | contig 32067 bp, 46 predicted proteins | sample TA2MahsurfametaG_3_FD_148656 | JGI IMG/M metagenome (GOLD analysis project Ga0194115, IMG submission 148656) | Freshwater microbial communities from Lake Tanganyika, Tanzania - TA2015002 Mahale S4 surface | ecosystem: Environmental > Aquatic > Freshwater > Lake | place: Tanzania: Lake... | reverse complement strand
CACATCCATGCGGCACCTGTGCTCATCGCACCTTGTAAGGGATTGAGCTCTCGCCTCGCCACGAAGAACCCTTCCTTGCTAGTGGCATAACCACTGGCAAAGATCCATGTCAGTCCAAACACTACAGCAGCATAGACCCCGAGGACCATTATGCCAGTGTCTGGAGCGAACAGTGGGAACATTGATTTAAGATCCATTGTTTTTCTCCATTAGGTATGTGTATATCGCCTTCTGCACTGAAGTTCCTGAAGGACTTATTTCATCTACCATTTGATAGAATTTCTCTTGTTTTTTCCTCATCTTTTCTAAGATTTCTACGAACAGCTGATAATCGATCATTGGCCATCCAAGCAATTTGCTGAGCTTGTCCCAAAGTGATTGGGGCTCGTTGACTAGGATATCATCTATGTTGACATCGATCATACGAGGATCATTGTTTTCATTTATACGATCATCTTCTATGTCGAAGCGCAGCCTATGTGATAGCTGGCTGTCACCGTTGATGCCCAGCATGCCATACCAACGATCCCTGTCCATGGTGGCTTCGTTCCGGAGATAGCATAGTATATGATCGCTATCTCTGTAACAGTCGACGTAGATCATCCTGTCGAAAGGCATCATCCAATCTAAGATATGATTGATGTTGTCTTCGAGATTCTCCATGGGATTGTGCGGCCACCCCGCGTAGATGTTGGTGTGCCAAGGTTTGATGTCCCAGCGTGCTTCGTTCAGTCCTGCCATGAAATCGTCGATGCCATTGATCTTGCATAAGCTGGCATAGCCATGGCTGCTGCCGTCGGGCAGCAGGGGATCATCGGTGACACTAGGTTCATGGTTATAACGATGCTTGCTAAAACGTTCAATCATCCAACCCAAGAAACTCCCATAAGCGCCTGGTGGATATGCTATGATGGTTACTTGATTCAAAGTCTGACCCGTTTGAGTGGTTGATCTATGTTCCATTCAGCCGCGGCCACGATGTCCTTGGTGGCCTGTGTCTGCCTGCCTGTTATCTGTAGCAGGGGGCGTGGATGCCAGCCTGCATTGACGGTTGCATGGGGCATGTCTCGCCATTCCCACGTTATGCATGTACCTCGCTTCCATTGATGATAGATAGCGTTGCCGAACATCCAAGCCTGTCCCATCTGCCAATCGTCTAGCATGATAGCAAATCGGCGCATAATGCTGGGATCTTTGTCCATCTCTGTTATCTTGAAGCTGTTCTCACGCTCTGGTCTCGCTGCGAAGTTGTCTATGTGCATATGTAACATTTGTCCAGTGGTTTGATTATGGAACTTGATCATCGTATCTGTCAAACAGAGATATTCTGCGATATTTTTGAATATGGCAACATCTTCTGCCGCGGTTCTATTGAAGATTTCTTGCTTGGGATCAGCGCCTGCTCTAATCAGATCTGCTTCTTCGGCGCTGGCGCTGTAAAGCCCTTGTGCCTCGATGTCTTTGTTGAAATCGTTCCTGCTGCTCCAACTGCTGGCTTTGGTGCGCGGTATGCATTGTGCTATGGCATCACTGAAGTCATGATCGAACACGCAGACAGGTGTGAAGCTGTCGCGTCCCAGCCTAGGCTGTCGTTTTGGATCGAAATGCCAACCGCTCTGTGATTTGGTGTATTCCCACCTGCTACCGCCCCATTCCTCATGTTCGTTCACTTTATTTTGCCTCCAACTACAAATACTATATAGTATATAGCAAAATAGTTCAACACTAAAGGAAAGTTTGATGAACAAAAAGATTTTGAATCATCTCGTAAAAAACCTGCAGGACAGCTTCAATCTTCCTCGTTGGAATGAAGTCAGGGCCAAGATAGATGATAGAACCGTTATAGATCAGTTGCCATGGACTCCTGTCAGGTTGCAAAAATTTAAGGAAAATCTGCTTGAAACTTTCCAGATCGATGACATAGAGCTCGTCGGCGAGGTCAGCAAGCTGTCAGATGTGATCGATCATAAGTTCAGCGCACGTTTCTGGGGGCAAGGTATATGGCAACCACGCACTGACGTGTATCAATACACTGGTTGGAACATCGTGGATGAGATCAACAAGTTGGAACCGCGCAAGGTCTTAGACGTAGGTTGCGGCTATAATCAGTTCAAACCACGCATTCAGAACTTGATAGGCATCGACAAGTATAACAATTCAGCAGATTACATGGTAGATATACTAGACTTCAATGTGGAACCTGGTAGCTTCGATGCCATCATAGTGTTTGGCAGCATCAACTTCGGTAATTGGGATAATGTGAGAACGAGGTTCCGCAAGGTGTTCGAGCTCCTAGCCCCCCGTGGTCGCGTGTATGTAAGGGCTAACCCAGGCAACTCACACAAAAATGGACAGTGGATCGACGTGTTCCCTTGGAGCTTTGAACATGCAAATAATATAGCCGTTGATAATGCCGTGGAGCTCGTGACTTTCAAACAAGACAACGGCGATAGGTTCTACTTTATGTATCAGAAGCCCAGTTCTCTATCCTGAGCTTCCATGTCCTAGCCTTGCGATTGTTGAAGCCCAATGCGTCGACTAGATCGCTGACTTCCTTGCGCCGCCTGACCCTTTCTTCTATGGTCAGTCCAGGGTTGCCTGGCCAATACCACTGTCCTTGATTCTCATTTACCTGCATCCCCGGCAGGGATTCTAACCTGCTGCCAATGGTGATGTTGCAAGTAGCACCGAGGTCAAAGGCATGGACCTTATGGCTGTATTGTCCCATCCATCTGAGGCGTTCTTTCAATATCTCTAGGTCTGCCGGCGTTTCGGTTGGATAGCCTATCACCAACAAGAAGAGATTGAAGAACATGCCGTGATCCACGCCGTTAGATACGAAATGTTGTATATCATCAAACGTGTAGCGCTTTTCCATGTGCCTCAGTACATCGTCGCTGAAATGATCGAAACCGATGGTCAACCTGCTGCCGGTCTTGGCCATGAGATCGAACTGTTCAGATCCGAAAGTCCTTTTATGCTTTATGCCAAACTGGCTGGTCCAAGTGAAGTCCTCTATCTCGTTATCTATGAGATATTTGGCCAGCAGCTCGAGCCAACCAAAGAACTGTTTGTTGTTGCCGTTGATCATGTCATCCATGAACAGCACACCACGCACGTCCTTTTCTTCGATCAATCTACGGATCTGATCGAACACCACCTTGGGATCTTTGTAGCTGAATCCTTTCCTGTATAATGGCACGTCGCAGAAAGTGCAGCGCTTCACGCAGCCTTTGGTTGAGATCATCCTGGCGAAGCTGTTGATTACCCGATCAGGATATGCGTCAGTGCTGTCCATGACTCCGGCGCTGCCATAATGATCTTCTATGCCATACCAGCTGCTGATCATATCATAGTGATACTGTGGTATCGTGTTTGGATCGAGGTAATCTAGATCCTGATATTCTATAGCCAGCATGCTGTCCGATGACATCGGCTTGCCAGAAACCAAATCAGCTAGCTCTTGCTCAGCTTCACCCAGTATGAAATGATCGATCAATCTCAGCTTCTTCATCCTCAGTGCAAAGCTAGCATTTGGAGTCCCTGGATTGCTGATACCCCTGCCACCTATCACGATCTTTATCTCGGGTGCTATGGCCTTGACGTGAGCGCAGATTATCTCTGCCCAGTTTCTCGCTTCATGCGTGAACACGCTCATGCCCAAAAATTGTGGATGCATGTCTGCTATTCGCCTCGCCCAGTCCTTGGCGAACTCGCTGATCAATGGTTTGATGCGTCCTGCATCCTTGAAGCTGATTTGCTTGATGCCAAACACTTCGAAATCCTCCCAGAGATCAGTTTTGGCATATCGTTTATACAAGTCGATATTAATGTCGATCATTTCATGTGATATGCTGCGCTGGGTCAAACCGTGGCAGAGTATGCCGAGGCTGTAGTTGCTGGTGGGCGTGAAGCGAGGGATGTTGGCTAGCACTATCATTAAACACTCTTATTATATTAACTAGTTATGCCTTGGCTTTTTAGGGTGGCTCTTAAATACTTGGGAGGGCAGGCGTCCTCGATTGGATGCGTGAACTCCATGCAACTAGGGAGCATGTATTCTTGTCCAGGAAAGCAAGACGCTCGTGGATCGAGCATTTCACAAACGATAACAAGACACAGAGACAGAGACGGAACAACGATAACACGATAAACTTACAGGACCACAAAAGATATAACAAGCGGATAGAACTACTGCCCCGCAACCTCAGGCAAGAGGATTACATTGCCAATCTACAAGATCCAGAAAAGAGCATAGTGTTCGCGATAGGTCCAGCAGGAACAGGCAAGACCATGTTGGCCGTGTTGGCTGGCATCAAATTGCTCAAGGAAGGAGAGATAACCAAAATAATAATTACCCGACCAGCAGTCGGGGTCGAGGGCGAGAAGCATGGCTTCCTACCTGGTGATCTAAACAGCAAGATGGAACCATGGACCCGCCCGATATTTGACGTGCTACATGAGCACTACTCCGTCAAGGAGACAGCTAGGATGCTAGAAGAACAGATACTTGAGATCTCACCACTGGCATTCATGCGGGGACGCACATTCAAAGAAGCGTGGATCATTGCCGACGAGATGCAGAACGCCACACCAAGTCAGATGAAGATGCTGCTCACCCGCTTAGGCGAAGGCTCCAGGATGGTGGTCACAGGTGACGTCATGCAAGCCGACCGCAAGGAAGGTGAGAATGGACTGCTAGATTTCGATAAGCTGTTGACCAAGAACGGCAGCGATCTCATCGCTTGGACCGCATTTGATCACAAGGATATCGAAAGACATCCAGCCGTCAGGGAGGTGCTGAGGATCTACGGGGATCTAATCTGATAACAAGGAATCGAACAGCGGCACTTGCACTGGTTGCACTGTCTCGATGCCTAGTCTCAGCTGGACATTAGCTCTATCGTTGAGATTGATCAATCTATTAGGTTCGGTCTTAAGCCAAAGATTGACCAGTTCCTCTGGATAGTCCATGTTGCCTAGATACCAAGCTATCATAGCGTTAATATAATAGTCCAATTTTTTTGTCTTGGGATCATGTGCAGCATGCACACCTATGTGGGCGTCATTCGCCGCCATCTTGCGCTTACCACTGAGCAACATGATGCTACAGATACTGTCACAGCGACCATTGCTATGGACGTAAGTGTTAAGCTTTAAGGTGTTTATCACGCGTGCTATGGCTAAACCTTCGGATGCACTGCCACCGGGACTTTCCAACCATACTGTGACAGGACTCTGCTTGCCATTCATCGCGCCAAGGAACTTTATCGCGTCGCCTTCTCCAATGGTTCCTCTGATAAAGATCCAGCATTCACTTGTGTCGCCAAAATTTATCTCTCGCTGATTGATATTCGCAGCGGCACATTCTCCTACGAGCAATATGATGCATAGAACTAGCAGTGATCTAAACAATTTAATGTCCTCAGTTTTTTTTTTACAAGATTTATTGGAATCTGGAGATGCCAAAATGACTAACCATCTATCAATATATTATCATATATTGATAATCCATGTCAATAGCTTTTATAAGTATTATATGAATTACATTTCGAGATTTCTTTCATTATTAGTGCTGATGATCATAGGTGGTTCTCTGTTGGGTTGCAGGCCTGACATGCCTAAGTTGGCAGCTGACCGGATGCGGGGGACGGTGATAATCCTGGCTCAATCTGAACAAAGCCAGGAAGACGAAAGTGGGCTCGGCACAGGTTTTTTCATAGATGACAATCTGATCGTTACTAATGCCCATGTGGTGGCCAAAAAAAATAATCTTAAGATAATTGGCTACAGGGATGGAAAGGCATATGATGCCAAGGTGATAGCTGCCGACCAGTCCGCAGACATAGCTATCTTAAAGTTGGATGATTGGGACGACTTCAAAAAAAACGCGAAGCCAGTGATACTGCGCTGGGGAGATAGTAGATCTGTCTTGGTAGGTCACAAAGTCTGGAGCATAGGAAATCCATATGGATTGACTTGGACTATGGCAGAAGGTGTGGTAAGCAGCAAGCTTAGGCAAGCCAAACAAGATCGCAGCTTTTACATCCAATCAACCACACAGATATATCCAGGTAACAGCGGAGGGCCTTTGTTTGATCTAAATGGTGATGTGATAGCGATCAACAGTGCCATAGTTGGTAAGGAAGGTTATTTTGGCATGAGCATACCCAGCGATTATGCCCGTAAGGTAGTTTCAGATCTAAATAAAGTTGGTAGGATAAACAAAGCACGCATCGGGATAAGTTTATCTGAAAGCGATGATAAACATGGCATAAAGGTCAGGAGCATCGAAGCTAGTTCCACGAGTATTGCAGCAGGTTTGCTTCCCAACGATATCATAAAAGCAATAAGGACTAAAAGCACTCAAGGTAAATTTGTAGATATATTTGAAGCAGATGAGTTGATCAGTGAGACTATGTTACTAGATCCGGGCGATATGATCGATCTCAAGATCGAAAGAGACCGATATTTAAGGACATTCTCATTTGAAGTTAAATCGGTTATCGACTCTTTGGAACCAGAAAATCCTCGTTGAATTCATAGAATTCTAAATCGCCTTCTTTTTCTTGTTTATCATTATCTTCCCTATTTCCTTGTCTTGTTTTGTCAGAAGATATTGTGCCGCCCGGACGCTTTCTAACTATCTGTCCCTGGCCTTTAACAAATCTGTTCATGCTGTCGCTTAATTCGCTTTCAGTCGTGCCTTTGTAAGGAACAGCAACTAGCTCAGGACCAGTATCGGTCTTTAATAAAAGTGCTATCCACTTTTGATTACTATGTTCAAATATGACGTATCCTCCCAACTGACCTACCCGTTCGTCATCAGTCCATTTAGGTTTGCCTAATAGATCACCGCTGTTGATCAATGTCATGTAAGTGAAAGCAAATAGCGCAGTCATAAACAAAGCACCAAACCAGACTCGGCGAGGAATGAACACAGTCAATAGACCAGCATAAAGCATCACGGCACAAAAGCCGGCTACTAATAATTGAACATCTAGATCTTTAATATAATACAACATACTATACTTCTAAGGCTCTCTACGACCTTGTGGGAAGATGTTCAGAAAGTTATCTTGTGTTGGTAGATTTCCAAGCACGAATAAGCTTTGTTCATCAGATATGTTTTTCACAGAACAATCCTCTCCGAGGTCAAATTGGAACACAGTCTTTTCTTGCCCGACTTTATCTAATGTGACTTTCATTGTCTTCATGACTAAAAATGGTTCTAATCTTATCAGCTCTACGACAGCATCGACTGGTTGTTTATTAACACTTTTATAATAATGTAGATTGACTGTGATGTGGGTATCGCTGCAATTCTTGATATTGACGTGTTCGTTATTACCAAATGTTGACGAATTAGATCCATCTTGTTTTATCAGCCTGTGGCTGTTATTTCCAAGATTGTCTATGTCTAAGAACATATTAAGAGAATCTTTGTTAGTAAAACCTACTATCGTATCTGGGTTGGTACTTCTGGTCCAAACATCAATATCATCTGAACTGCTCTCTGGCCAGCTTAGATGTATTACTATCTTACTTGTTGTTGTAATCTTAGTTTTATTATCAACAGTTGTTTTATCAACAACAATCAGCAAATAGCTAAACACGAAAAGAACAACGAACGACATCAGCATGTTCAAGCTGATGTCAACAAATCCTAAGAGATTACCATATCTTTGTCTATTTTTCATTATCAATAATTACCAGCTGCAATTTTAACACCAAGCTGGCGACTAAACCTACAAGAGTGGTAATAAGGATAGTCCCCATACCTCGGGCCACGGTCTTGATTGTTTCTTGTATGGCTGAGGAATCTTTGCTATCTAGGCTGGCAAATCCATCACCCATCATTATCAAGAAACCCGCTACAGTGCCTATCATACCCAAAGTGACCATAGCATCGCTGATGAACCAAAGCCTGTTCATCACATCCGTGCTGGCTGTTTCTCCATATGCATAATATCCTATGCACAGGGTAGATGCAATCGCGATAACGGTTATGATCCAGCTGATCATAGTAGAGTCTTTGGCATACATCATTTGCCAAAGCCCATAATGATAAACTAGTGCGCTGGCGAAACCCAGGGAGCAAAATATTAGAAACCAAAACAAAAATTTGCGTTTTTCAAGCATATGCTACTTACCTGTTTATAATTACATGATTAAGATCCTGGAAAATCCCCATATATCCAGGAGAGCCAGCATGCTGAACGTGGCCAACATGCCAAAGCTGCCCCTGCTCCAGCTAGCCCAGGTGTAGGCCAGCAATCCAGAGATATACATGGGATAGAGCAACAGCCAAGGCGGATTGGGCACGGTGCTGTTGATGATGATGCTACAAGCTAGGCTGTTGAACCAACAGGCGATCTCGATGCTGAACCTGATAGGATGCTCAGACCAATCACGCTTGATCCATGTCTCTGCATTGGCTATGGAATTCTTCAGGATATCTTGACCTCAGCTTCGGTCTCCACCCATACCTTGGCACCACAGCTCAGAGGCTTGTCTGGGCTGTAGACAACGCGGCTCGGACCCATGATCTCCACCGTGTGTCCATATGTGTTGGTGCGGCCAGCCTTGACCGTGATCACAGGTGCTCGTTCACCGGTCTTGGAGTTCTTCTTGATTATGTGTTGATTGATATGTATTTTTTTTATCATCAACATTTCTCGTGTGTGATTCCAGATATACTTATAATTTACTGTAGATGCAATTTTGCTTTGCATCATTTTTCGTGCTTGAGGACCCACATCGTTAGTGCTTCACCTTGTATTTTCATAACATCATTATCATACATTAATCGCTTTATGTAACCATGATTTATGCCCTTTATCTGCACCATCTTTTTGGTGAATCTTTGTATCCTGCCTATGCTAAGATTACCAACGTAGCTAGTGACCACAAAATCACCTATCTGTATTTTTTGATCCAACATGTCACACCTGATCCCATGAGTATGATCGCTGTCGCCAACACTGTCTTCTCGGAGATCATCCGCCATCAAGGCCCATAACCTCCAAGTAAGCTTCATGTGGTAGGTAGTATTCCAGCAGGACACTTAACGCGTTCCTATACTTGATCCAACTCAGGAGATCTTCTTCCTGTTCCTTGCTTAGATCCTTCTTATCCCCATCCCGTTCGACACAAGCCCTCAAATTGCGATAGTCCTCGATCAGGATGTCTTTGATCAATGCTTCTGCCGTCTCCGACGAAATCTCTATTTTATACATTACCTTCCTCCATCACTTCCACATCCAAAGGTCCGTGGAACCAAAGCTCAGTTTCCCACTCTTCCCAACCTAATCCCGTGATCCCATCATGCCAATCCTCTTCCCAAGCATCGTGGATCTTCTGCTGGTCCTCTTCATCCATGCCCGAGGGAAATTGCCATTCTTCATATTGGCTATCGCCGAGATCGCCCTGCTCACCATCCAGCGTGTTGACATCTATGCCTGAGTCGGGATCATAGTCGCTGAGATCAGGTTTCTCCTCGGCGAAATATTCGCCCCATCGCCATCCCTGTATGTGCTTGAGATATTCGTCGCCCTTCTTATAGATCTCTATCTCAGTGACGTTCTTGTTGAACACCGGGTAAATCTTATACGGCATCGTTAATGTCCTTCATGCTCGTCACGTTGTCCACCCTAAAGCTGCGCCACTCACGCTTGTCCATACAGTATGCCACTATCACAGCCTCGTTCAATGCCCTGATCTTCTTCTGGCTGGCTGGATCTTCCTTGCGCGCCGGAGGCAGCAGTTCTTCCTTGAGCGTACAGGGCATGGTCCTGATCTCACCGTTGACCTTGGTGAATGTCACGGACCAAATGCCTTGCTTTAACTTGTTTAAGATCTCTTGCCTGTTCATGACCAAGACTTGTGCTTCTCTGCTATCCATTCCATGCCATCATATTCTTGTATGATCCATTCAACATCATCGGGGATGCTGACGATCTTGAGCCAGGCATTGGCACCAGCAGCATCCTGTCCCATTTCTTCAACGATCTGGATCAACTGGGCATCATCGCGGTCTTCCAACCTATCCACGATGGAGTAAGCATCCAGTCCTTTCCTCTCTGCATAGGCTGCAATGGCCTTAGGGCTCAATCCAAACCCACCATAGCAACGATTGATGACTATCTTCTTCATCATGCTCCCCATATGTCATCATGCATTGCATAGGTACCGTCCTGGCTCCGATAAAGGTCACGATGTGTCAAGGACTGGGCCTTTTTGAACGTCCAGTTGGTCATGATAGCGCCGAAAGTCAGCAACAAGATATGTCCTAAGATCCAAAATGGAAACCACATCATCCAACCAACCATAGCACAGAATATAAAACTCCACATCATGGCCAACACGATCATGATTTGATATTTGTGTTGCGTTGGTAGAGAGCGCAATGGATTATGCTCGGCATCCATGATTGTGTGCCATAGGTTCAAAAGCTTCATTTTCTTTCCTCTTGGTTGATGCTACATAATAGCATAATGCAGGGATTAATCAACCATTATGTTTAGGGTAGATCATCATTGGGACAAGCTCAAGACCTGCGTGGCATACACTGCATAACCGCTGGCCTCGACCGAGAGATCAAGCAGCCTCAGCCTTGAACTGGTCCACATGCTTGCAGGATCTTCGGAACATGTAACCTGGACAATCACAGCTCCAAGATGATCTATCTTGAACCACCGTGTAGCTGTTGCCTTTGCTGCCTTGGATGCTATAGGTCTTTACCTTGCTATTGGGTGCAGGCAAGCTGTCCTCCATTCCCACGATGCGATCTAAGTCGATGACACGCATGGGAAAAAGGTGATCATCGGTGGTGAGTCCTATCTGATCCGGTCCGATACCCTTGCGCCCACGTATTACGACACCTGTGAACTCATTGTGCTCTTGGACATTCATGTATGAAGCAAATCTGTGCTTAGACCCAAATTGGGGATTTCGGACCTTTACTGTGACAGTAGAACCAGTGATGAGTTGCATGCGGACCTCCTCGTCAATAACTAATAATAGCACTAAAACGCGAGCCGTCAACCAAAAATGTATAATGTGAACCAAATATGGGATCCACTTAAGGTATGCATAGTAGGGAGAGCATATCCTCCAGAATTTTTCTCTTTTATATCTAATGCTAAGATAAGATCGATAATGGAACGGATCGCTATCGAAACCGAAGAAGATTTCCAAAAACTTATCAAGACACTAGAGTCATTTGATGTAGAAGTCCTGCGCCCTAATATCGGATCATACTTTGAACATTTGTGTGGGTCAAAAATCCAACCACCTCCTGTGATGCCAAGAGATTATACCGCTATGATAGGGACGAGATTCTTTATTGATAAGATACAAGGAATATATGATCATTACGGTCATATATGTCAAAAGATTTCATCTGAGGGAAACAGCATAGAATATGATGAGAAAATCAATACAGCTACCATCATACCTTTAGGCATCAATCTATATAGCTCAGGCCCCCAGGCAGACCCATGGGATAGAGATATTTGGAATGTAATAAGAAAATCATCTTGGCCCAGTGAGATCCCGAAAGAACATATATTCAAATTACCACCTAGTATGAAATTCCATCCTAAAGCGATAATGCATAGGGATCAGATGATGTCAAACTATCATCGAAAGGTTAAGGAGTTGTTTCCAAATCATGGCGTGAGTTGTTTTGATATAGCTGACCATTTAGATGGATGTTTCTGTCCTATCAAACCAGGGTTAGTGATAGGATTGGATGGATTAAGTGAACTAGCTTTAGCTTTTCCTGGATGGGAGATATTATATCAAAATAAAGATCTGCTGCAATCTAGAATTGAATACACACATCTAAGGGCTAGGAATAATGGTAGATGGTGGTTGCCTGAACATGATATAGGTGAGGACTTTATTGAATTTGTAGATGGTTATCTCGACTGTTGGGTTGGTTTCGTTGAAGAAACCGTTTTCGATGTGAACATCCTTATGATAGATCAAAATCATGCTGTATGCACAAACTTCAATGATGACACATTGAAGGCTTTATCGCGGCATGGAGTAGATGCCATACCCGTCGAATTTAGGCACCGTTATTTCTGGGATGGTGGTATCCATTGCATAACCAGCGACATCCATAGGCAAGGTCCACAGATAGATCTAGGATTACCTATCATCTCCCCATAGATAATTTACGATTAGCAATGATATTACATCCACGCTGAACATGATGAAAATCATATCAAAAAAAGTCAGTTCGAGCATGATCCAGGCGGTCACTAAAAATAATGACTTTCCCAACACGCTCAATATCATGGTATTGCTCATGTGTTGAACATCCGCATGCGCTTGCTGCGTTCCTGCATTGCTTTTTGGCGTATGAGGAAGTCTACCCAACCATACGGTGTGTCACCGCCTTCCCAGGCATGCAATGAACGCAGATGGCTTACATCGATAGTATCAATACCACGCTTGGCGAACTCCTCGTTGCAGAGCACCTTCCATGCTTCGAAACCAGTGTTCTTGTTGGTAGACACGATCTTGCGTTGTTTATTCATATCTCCATCTCCTTGTTGATGTAAGGAAGGCGATGCTCCACGTTCGCTAACGTCCCATCGATATCGAAAACTATTACCTTGTTCATATCAGCCCTTGATCTTGACATAGTTGAGTTGCGTGACCTTAGCGTTGGTATCACGATCCATGATGTGGGCCTTGATCTTACCTTTGATCTTGACCTTGGATCCGATGGTCTGATCATGCCCCCACCAAGCAAAGAGATTATCTCCCTGCCGTGCTTCGATGCGATGCTTACCTATGCTTTGGACATAACGGCTGCTGAGAAGTTCAACATCCGCGATCTGTATCTCATCACCGATGCGACCAACATGCTGGCTGCCCATGGTGTTCTTGACTTGGTTGAGATCATCGCGCTTGGCACCGCGTTCAGCGCTAGCGATGAGGCTGCTGAGCACTGCGAGGTCATAAGCGCTCTCGATGGTGTCCTTGCCAGCGATGCTGATCGCGCTGGACTCGAAACTATTAGCGGTGCCTGCCATGATCTTGATCAGTCCGCCCTTCCAATACTCGCGGGCTTCGGCGCCACGCACCACGTCTTCATCAGACCAGCCACGGCCCGCCTCCAGCATCTCACGCACCAAGACCTTGTTGGGACGTATGCGGGCCTCATGGTCCGCATCATAGTATTCTTCCTTGACATAGCCTCCGTTGAGGCGAGTCACTGCGGCCGCGGCGCTCCATGCGTCCTTGGCATCATAGGTGAACGTGGTCACGGGCGTCCTCAGCTTGTTTGAACGGACCGGGAAGTAACGCTGACTCGGAAATATGGGCATACAGATAGCCATTGGTCTTCTCCTAGCTGTTGTTCAAAGTATAACACCGTATCAGCCCGTGTCAACCGGGTCATGCCGCTTCGGACATGACCTTGTTGACTGCCTTGAGCGCGGCGTCGCTGAGCTGAGCTCTGGCCTTCACCGGCTGCTTCACAGCTTTTGCAGTGGGCTTGGCTTTGGGCGCTGTGACCTTGACCTCGACCTTGCGCTTGGCACCGATGCCCTCATACTGGGCACGGAGCTCTTTGAACGCCGAGATAGCTTCTTCTTTGCCCATAGCACGATCCAATTGGATGAGGAAGATATCATCATGTCCGTTGCGCTCGAGGATGCGAGCGCGTCGGGCGGGCTTACCGTTAGCGAAGCGGTACTTGAGGAAAGCGCCCTTGCGGACTGCGGAAACGCCCACTACATCATACAGCTTTGACATGCTGAACTCCTATTTGGGAGGGACCATCCCTCGCTCTATATCTTAATAATATAGCCAAACGCCCTAGCGTCAACCAAAAAGATGCCAAAAAAAAAACGGGCCGAATTCATCAATGATTTCAATGACTTAAAAAATGTCAATGATTTCAATAGCTTAGCGATCGCCGGATCTTTATTGGAAATCATCGTTTTTCCATGCTATAAATAGGTTGATGCAAGACATTGTATTAGTCACCATCCCATATACCGACAGTGATTTCCCGTTGGCTGCCCTCGGTTTATTGAAGGCGGTAGCTCAATCTGTTGGTTGGTCTTGCAAGGCATATGATTTCAATATTGAAGTCTATAATGAGATAGAATCATCACCTAAGCGTGATCAAGATAGGCTCGTTGACTGGTTTTTCTCTGAACGATATCATCCTGATCTAGCAGATCAAATCGCAAACATGTTTGAAAGAGCTTCTAACGAGATTGCAAAACATGATCCTAAAATAGTTGGCTTCAGCTTATTCACCTCAGACTGCCAAATCGCTGCCAAATATCTAGCGATCAAGATCAGAGAAAAGTGTCCTAGGGCTAAGATCATATTCGGTGGCTCAGGTATATTTGATGATATAGAAGGTGATCAAAGCTATATCAATAACATGAAAATCATGGGATTAATAGATCATTACATCAGGGGTGATGCTGAGGTGGCCTTCGCTGAATTCCTCAGAGGCAAAATCGATGCCAAAGGAGTAGACAGCAGCGAATGGAAACAGCTGACTGATGATGAAGTAAAGGCAGTTCCTTATGCTGATTACTCTGATCTTGATTGGACACAATACCAAAGACCAGCTATACCGATGGTGGGATCCAAAGGATGTGTTAGGAAATGCACTTTTTGTAACTACATCGCTTTTTGGAGCAAATTCACTTCCAGACCAGGGCATGATATTTTCCAAGAGATGCTATACCAAAAGGAAAAACATGGTCATGGGCTTTTTATATTCACAGATACCTTGATCAATGGCAATCTCAAGGAATTCAAGGTATTGATGCGATTGATGGCAGAATATAACGATCAACATCCTGATGATAAGATGACATGGAATAGCCATTTCATCTTCAGACCTAAACATCAATTCAACGTAGAAGATTGGTCGATCTTAGCAAAAAGCAATCCTGAAGAATTATTTGTAGGGATTGAAAGTTTGTCTGAACGCATTCGTTATGACATGGGAAAAAAATTCGATCAGGCAGATATGGAGTTTAATCTTGATCAAGCCATGCATCATGGAATAAAGATAAACGGAATGTTGATAGTTGGATATCCAACGGAAGATAGATCTGATATAGATTATGCCAAAGACTGGTTAAGCCACAATCATGTTTATAAAAAAGTGATGAGATTGCAATGGGGTGGCACGATGAGCATCTTACCAGGAAGCATATTAGATAATCAGCGAGAAAAATATGGCGTAGAGATATATGGACCTCCTTGGCAACATTGGATCAGCAATAAGACAGGAAGCACACCACGGTTGAGGATTGATTGGCTAAAAGAACTTTCCCAGCACTCAGAAAATCTCGGATTCAAAGTTACAAAAAACATTGTCAACGAATCTATAAAAAACACTCTGCTATCATATGAGCATCTACAGCCATTAACACCTTGGCAAAATGATAGGGCAAGCGACTTAGAGAGATTCAATGATCTATGATTTGCGGCTTGAGTTTTCATTCCTGCATACCAATGATAAGATGAAACTATATGTAGATAATGAAGAGATACCATCAAATAACGGTAAAGGGGTCTATTGTCAAAAGATATCTCTGCCGCATGCATTATGGCTAAGGATAGCAGGCAAGAACGAGGACAAGGACACGATCCTCGACAAAGATATCATCGTCAAAGATAGGCATATAAGGCTTATAAACATCAGCTTGAACGGCGTCAGGCCACCCACTAATTTTATCCGTAAATGGCCATTGTTGCATGTTGGTGGTAGAAATCGCAATCAAAAGATCTACAGCCATTATTGGGGATTCAATGGAGAGGTGGAATTAGATTTCCAAGGAAATGATCTAGTATCTTGGCTGATGAAAACCAACGAGTTCCGTGATGATCATTGGCACAAAAACAGTTATTGATCAATAACCGCCGGTCTTCTTCAAGAAACCCAGTACCTGTTGCTTATAGTTTTTGAGGTAATAGTCCATGAGCTGGGCCCAGTTAGTGTTTTCGCTGGTGCGGTTCTTGACCACTCGCTGTCCATCTATGTCCAATATCACCCATGCTTCGCGTTCGTCCCTGTGCTTTAGGCCGACGCTGAAGCCTACTATCTCGTCCCAGCGTAGGTTGGCAGGATTGCTCAAGTAACCTTTGGTATGGGTCCTTTTTGGATCTCGTGGTTTTTGCACATAGCGTGCGAACAGGTATCTGTGTTTCTTTTCAGTCAATGGTGGTCAGCTCCACGAGCGTAGCCGACAAATTGATCTCGGGATCAGAAACCAAGCTGTGGTTTACCAACCCATTGCGTATGATCACTATGGCCCTGTCTTGTCCTTCTGGTGTCTTGCTCCACAGCGTTAGATTATCATACATCCATCGGAACATGTCTTCCATATCATCGGGCCTGACGTTGCTGCATGCCACGGTGCGGGCTTCCTTGATCTTACCATCGTTGAACAGATCCACCATCTTGATTCTGTAATCAGAGATATGGTTGCTGGATTCGCGGGGCGCCATCAAGCGACCTTCTATGGAGGCCATCTGCAGGTTGTTGATACATTTGCGGAGATCCGGATAAGTCGCCAACACATAGCTGTCCAGCGTGTCCAGCTCGAATTCCACTGACTCCTCCACGAGGATGGTCGCGCAACGAGCGGTGAATTCGGTGACATCTATCCTGTCAATGTGGAAGCCTTGGCATCTACTATGCAGTGCGGGGATAATCTTGTTGGGATAGTTGCAGGTCAGCATGAAGCGGCAGTTGTCAGCATAGGTTTCCATTACGCCGCGCATCACCGCCTGCGCTTCTGGCGTCAGATAATCAGCCTCATCCATCAGCACCACTTTGAACCTACCAAAAGGGATGGTGCTTGCGAAGTTGGTGATCTTGTTCTTGATTATATCGATCCCGCGTTCTCGGCTGGCATTGATCTCCATCACGTCAGCTGGTTCCAATTTCAGCACATTGATCAGCATCTTGGCCAATGACGTCTTGCCTACGCCTGGGCTACCACTCAACAACACATGCGGAACGCTACCTTGTTGGATCCAAGTCTCTACTTGGACCTTTTGACCTTCGTCCCTCCAAACATAATCGCTGACCTTCTTAGGACGATAGGATTCAGTCCATAACTTCTTCATGATTCAACCTTTTTGTGTTTGATGCTGATCTTATTCCATAGATTCTTCATCTATCGTTCCATATAAAGATTCCATCCTAGCCAGCTTGCGCTCGCAGTCATGTAGTTCGTCTTGCATCCTCCTAATCTTACTGTAAGAATTCTCCAGCTGCAATTCAAGATCTGCGACGTTGCGTTCCAGTATCTCTATCTGTGCGGCCAGCTTGAGGCGTTCTATCTCCGCGTTAGGCATCAGCTCAGATGTCCTAGCCCATCGTCATCGGGTGCTGCTTCCCCTTCATGGATGCCCAATATGTCTTTGTTATCTACCCTGCGTATGGTGGCTTGAAAGCCATCTTGCGTGATTATATCTACGCCCCTCGTCCAGCGTCCATGATCCACCAAGATCCAATCCCCGATCTTGACCAGTTCTTGCTGTGGGCCTATGGCATATACCTTGCCCCAACGTGGACGTATGCCGTGATCTGCACCATCATCTGTCTGCAGGATGATGCCAGATTTGGTCTTGCGTTCCTTGAAGTTCATGTCTTGTATGATCACATTATCCTTGATCGCTCGCACATGCTGCCTGACTATGGTGTTGCTTACTGCCATCAGATCCTCCTCAGCCCTTTTTTCTCTGAGCCATCTTTCGCTCTCTTGACCGCGCGGGCCAACCCTCCCTTGAGCCCAGTCTCGGCCTCAGCGGCTTCCTTTTCCGTAGGTATTGGGGTAGGTTGTGCGTCTACCGTCAGGTCGCCCGGCGTGAAAGTGTCCGTTCGCTTGCTGCTAGTAGGGATCGGATCATCTGCACGTCTGTTCCTCGTTGGTATCGGTCCGTCGGTGGGCCTGTTTTGCACGGTCGATGGTCTGGTCTTGTAGTGCTCATCCATGATCTGTTCCCGCGTGCGCAATATCCTGCCGCCTGGTCCTAGCTGATCACCGCGGGCGTTGACCCGCATGTTACCCAGAGCTGGAACTTCTTCATGTTGTAACTTGATCTTCTCGATATCCAATTCCCGACCTTGCGCGGTCCTATATATTCTTCCCATCGCTATTACCTTTCATTGCTAAAACTTAACGCATGAACTCTTGGAAGTCAAGATCATAATGCAGTGAATTGATCCTATGCACACCTAGCTTGTAAAGCACGAAGCTGGCTACTGAGCTTCCCCTACCAACCCCCCATACCACATCTTTTGATCTCAGCGTGTCTACTAGGTATTTAAGATAGCGTAACAATGGCAACAATCCTCGGTCCTGGTATTCAATGAGCTCCATGCCACAACGTTGAAGCTCTGCTTCACCTTCGCAGGCTTCCAGCACATGCTTGGCTATGTCCATCTCACTGTAATGATCAGGCATCCACCAATGCTCTTGGTTTATCTGATGCCATCGCTGTGGTTCGATCTCGATGGCTTCAAGCTGCTTGATGCTATCAAGTTCTGAGTAGTTGCTCTTGATCGCGGCATTGTGTTTATGGGGATCAGCCATCTCTAACTTATCGAGATCAAACATTGGATCCGCATACAACAGATCACATATCTCCGATTCGGATATCAATCTCCTGCCCCAGGCATCCCTGTTCATTTTCCGCCTTGTATGACTCTCAGTTTCCTTCCCGGAAACTTTATCACCTTCCCTGGTTCATTGTCAACTTTTATCTTTGGCTTTGGTTTCCAACCTAGATCCAATTCCTCCCAGTCAATCTTGTCCTTTATGACCATGACTTTTTTCTTTGTCATATGGATGATATCTGTGCATCCAGCATCAGATCGATGCCACCAAGGTTTATCGCCACTTAGATTCCTTATCTTAGAATCGTGGATGAATCTCATATCTTTGGTTTCATCAGCGACAGCTAGATTGCGGATTCCATCTCCTAACCTGCTGCTGATCAAGACGTCATTCACGTAGGCAACATCATCTAGAATACAGTTGAATTTTTCCACTAACACATATGCTATCAATTGATCGAGCGGTTCTTCCGGGTAAGTCACCACTCTAGAGTTGTACTCCTTGTAAAATTTATATGCGCGTGGATCATCTATGCATATCATTATATTGTTGTTCATGACGTCTTCGATGATGTATTTTATCCGCTGGAAGGCTATATCTGTCTTAGCTATGTCATCTGTCTTAGGATCAAAATTGATCACCATCTCGTATTCGTTTGGCAGCACTGCTTGATCTAGTATGATCACGCTGCTCCACCGACCTGTCCAACTGAGATAACTCATTCTATGTCCATCTTATCTGAGAATTTCTTGTTCTGTTGCGCGAACTTTTCCGCGGCTTTTGCCATGCGGGCATTGTATTCAAACTGATGATCCCCAAGCAGCATGCGAAGCTGCATGCTGATGCTGGGATCAGGAAACCTGTAAGCTGTTCGCAACCTCTTGTGCAGGTCGTTGATCTTCTTCAATAGATCATCGTCACTCAACGCGCTGAGATCGTTGCCCAATGGGTGCATCAGAGATCGCCCTCTTTCCTGTTCTCGCTGTAAAATGCGTCGAACTGCCCACCTGGATATCGAGCTTCTAGCTTTTTGACGTTCTCTGCTATGACTTCATTGGGATCCAACCAAAGGGCTGTGCATGCGTTCATCCAATACCACATGATATCACCTAGTTCACGCTTCATGTGTAATAGAGTCTCATCGTTAAATGGTTTGCCTTGGAACAGCATCTTCTTTAGTATCTCTTGGAATTCGCCTGATTCCGCGCTAAGACCCATGGCAGCCGTGATCAGCAGTGGTAAGTTGCTGTCAGGACCATGCTGCATCTCTCCGTTAGGACCATAAGCCTCATAGTTTCCATCCAACCTATCTAACCTATCTAAGAACGTGGTCAGGTCCTTGCTTGCCATGCTAGTCACAGCCTTAACAAACTCTTGATATCGCTTAAGATCGATGGTAGACATGATAGCAACTCCTCTTATTAATATTTTAACAAAAAATCTACAATCATGCAAATAAACTATTGAGCTATGAGTGCTACCCTGTGTTTGCAATTGAATCTTCGAGCATATGCTTCTGCATTCTTGGCATATGTGTCCGTGAACTTTGTAATCAAATGTGCTAACTCCTTGGATATCAAATAACCCGAATTGGCGTCGAAAGTCCTATCCATGAAGTGGAGATGATCCTTGCTGGGTTTGAATTGATCGTATTCATATTGCCATTTGAACTTGTCTTCGGTGTCATGATAACAAATTATATCAAACTTATGATGCAGGCTATTCAATGCTGGCATCCTAAACCCAGCATAACAATCTACAAACAGGAAATTCATGCGTTGGTCCATATGAGCTTCATAGAATCTTATGGCCGAATCAAGCACTAGATTTGGGATCTCTGACGGTAGGGTAGAAACCTTGATATTAGACGGTATGTCGTGGTGGATGATCTTGTGAAGATCATCCTCTTTTATCCCTGGATCAGAACGTAATCCTTGTATCCATTTCAAATCATTTTCAATGCTTGTTACCATTGGACAAATATCAAAAAACATCTTAGTGCTGTACAAACCCGCACCTAGTTCCAAAACTCCAGTGATCGGGAACGCCTCGATCAAACTTTGATTCAACGGTATGTGTGATCCCCATCTCATGGTCCGGAAATCTCTTGGATCCATATCTTCCTGTTCAATTAAATCCATAGCTGGCTCCAATATTGTTTATCAAAAAAAAAATTCCCGCTGGCCTGGACCAGCGGGATGCATTCTTTTTATGCTTGTTGTTGCTATGATAGTTTCGTCCGTCCTGTATGTTAGGATGGTAAGATATCAAGTATATGCGCCTGCATTAGCTGCCGGATATCTGCGATAACGGAACCAGCTGCCCCTCTTTGGTGTGACGGTGCCTGCACCTTCGGTGAGCTGTAATTGTATGGTGCCGCCTGTGGTCGCGTTAGATTCTACTGTTGCCCTAATGATATAAGAATGATTGGTAGCATCAGATAAGGTGCCTGTCACTGGTAATGCTGTTGCCGTGCTAGTGCTGGCCACGATGCCGGCCACTTGTGGTGTGCCAACAGCACTAACGCCAGCCACCGGTGATCCAATGTAGTTTGCTGCGACGCTAACCGGTGCTTGTGAAAAAGTGAGGGTGAAAGTGACGGTGCCTGCGGTGCTTTTGAGGAAATAGATATGATATTCGAATTCATATGCCGATGCAGCATCCATGGTCACTATACCATTGCTGAAGAAATCAGTAATGGCTGGACCAATCACCGAACCATCAGCAGCTAGCCTGAAGCTGTTGAAAACATCCAGCACTGATCTGCCAGCGGTGGTGTTCCTCGTAAGGAAGAACGTGGTTCCATCGAATTCCAACTTGCCGGCTGCTGCGGTTGTCAGCAACGTTCCTGATGTGAAATTCAGAGGAGCGACAGATGTGGTACCTGCTGCTGTGGTCAAGCTGGTCAGCGTGCCCACACTAGTGATGTTTGGTTGCGCTGCTGTGGTCACCGTACCAGCAGTGGTAGCGGCGGTGGCTGCTGTGGCAGTAGCCACATGCAGATTAGCGACTGGGGTAGTCGATGACACGACGAATGGAGCTGTGCCGGTGACCAATGTTGACGTGATCGGACCACTGGTAGTCAGTGAAGTCAGCGTGCCCACACTAGTGATGTTAGGCTGTGCTGCTACGACCACCGTGTTAGCGGTTGAGGCTATGCTGGTGTTCTTCCACACCACCGTGCTACCATCATAGTCTGCCATTGCAAGATATATGTTAGCATTGTTCAAAGCTATCATACCGGCCTTGTCCCCTTCTTGGCCGGTAGCCGCTGGGGTTCGTTGTTCTAGCTGTATCTCTGATCCATAGAAATAATAACGTGGCCGCGTCAGGTCATTGATGTGTATGGTAGTCCCACCATCTTCCGTGGTGAATTCGAATATGAACGTGCCTGTCTCGTTAAAAGTTATGACATTGTCGGCATCCAATCCTGCTATACCCTGGATGCCTAAGCTCACCGAAGCTGGCAATGTCAGCGTGTGTGCCACATTGTTTATGGTCACCTCTAATCTTATCCTGCCCAGCTTCCCAGCTGAAGGAAATCCTGTGAAAGATAGCGATAAGTTGCCGCTGGCTACCACGGTGAAATAATGGCCATTGGCATGGTTGATAGTCAAGGTTCCTGAAGTGGTTCCTAGATCGCTGCGAGTCTCACGAAGATCCCTTATTTCAGCGCCCCTAATTAAAGCACCAGCTAGATTGTTGTCCAGCGTGCCTCCGCTAAGTGCGCTCTTCAGCACAGCTTTGCTTTGTAGATCTTCCAGCTCGCTCTTGGCGTAGGTGAAATTATTCTTGATGTTTGTGAAATTGGTGCGGAATCCCTGGCTGTCATTGTCTTGGCCAGCTATGGGATAAGTCCCGTCTATATTGTTTGCGTTGATATTTGATGCCATCTCTATTCCTCTGCTGGCTTATTTATTCACGTGTTCCAGTGCCATCATTATCAGCAGCAAAGTCATGCGTCACCACAGCAGCGTCATCTGCTACTAATTTAAATCTCTTGCCTTTGGGCACTAGATTGACAGCATTTTCGACGGTCGCTCCGCCCTTGACCGCTAGCATAGCAACATGCACATGCTCGTCTTGCTCATAGATAATCTTCATTTTTTCTTGCTCCCTGTCAGGCTAATACGATCTTCTTCATCAGTTTAATCCATCAAATATTGCTACGCTGACCCTGCTAAAGTCAGTCGCTGCGCCGCTTAAATTTAGAGTCGTTAACTGCACAGTGGTAGCTCCAGCACTAGGTGTGCTATAAGTAAGGACTCCAGCACCGTTGACTGAACCTATGATTGTAGCAGCACTACCACCGCCACTCAACGGGATGTTAACTAAATCATCATCCTTTAGGTCAATCGTGTATACACCTGCTGAAGTTCTAGTGACACCTGATACATGATGTGATCCTAACACAGCGAGACTGGCCAGGGTGCCATTGAAAGTAACCACATGCTTTGGCACATTGCGTGCATATATGGCATTATCCCGGTCAAAGCCATCGACTACGTTACTACCGAGGCTGACATCTCCTTCGTTACCATATCCAGTCGGCGGACTGCTCCTGTTCACGAGAATCCTGCCACTGCTATCTATCTTGAAATCATTGCTATCAGTAATAGATACCGAAAACGTACCTGTCACAGTTAGATTACCGGTCTGTGTTATATCACCGGTCTGTGTTATATCACCGGTTAAATCCATGTTCCCAATGATGTCTATGCCACTATTCGCCGTTATGAGGTCATCAAAAGTTGCTTCTCCGGTGAATGTGACGTCGTTTGGGAAATCCATGTTGCTAGCACTGACAGTTACGACATCAGCGGCGTTTGTACCTAGGTTGGTAGAGCTGGTTACTGTCAGAGAGCTGGCCGAAAGCGCTGGCACCGCCACTGATCCTGCTATCGTCAACGTGCCCTCTATCCTGGATGCTGCGGTGGTGAAACTCGCTGCTGTGGTGCCATTGCTTGTGATTGCCACATTTCCTGAACCAGGCCTGTATATACCAGTGTCGAGGTCATCGATGAATGTTAGCTTAGGCACGGCAGCAGTGCCATCTTTTATCGCGAACTGTTCTGAGTCGTTGATCACCGCTGCCAGATCAGTGTCCATTATGAACTGCAGGCTTCCCGCACCCTCATGTGTGATCCTGCCTGTGGTGCTGCTGACATCCAGCTTGATCTTGGTGCTGCTAGCGCCAACCCTTAGCCCACTATCGTTGCTGATCAACAATGTGCCAGTTGTGCTATCATTCTCATCACTGCGCAGGAAACTGGCGCTGTCTATTCCATCTAACAGCTGGCTGTCTGACGCGGTGCCTTGGAGGATGAATCCCGCAGTGCTGGTTAGATTGAGGCCAGGCTTGATAGTTGTAAACCCTGTGATAGCTGTCAGCGGAGTATAAACCGGATCCTTACTGAAAATTGCTATAGGAATGTCCTGTTGTCTCATGACCACAGCTATGTGATTAGCTGATGTGGTGTCCTGAATGTTTTCTGCGAAAGCGCCCGTTTTGTTCTGGCTAGAGGTGTAACCTGGAGCGATCACCACCCACGCGGAATCCCAGATCTTAAGCTGGTTGTCACTGGTGTCATACCAGAGATCACCAGTGTTTGCATTACCAGGCTCCGCTGCGCTGCTGTTAATCCTTGCTAAGGGAACGAAACCCGTGTCCCTATAAACTTTGACTGTTTCAGCGCTCTTGTCATACCATAGCTGTCCTATGATCGGCGTGCTAGGGCTAGACGTGTTGGCGAAATTCTCCAGCAGCTTGACCATGTTTTCGTTGATCAGCTCACCATAGTTCCTGTACAACCTTCCGATCAGCGCAATGTTGCTGCTGCTGGTATCGACGGAACCGTCTGCTATAGTGGTTAACACGGTTCCATCGGTCTTGTTTATAGTAACGCTCATGCCCTAATCTCCTAGGCCCAAATATTTACACGCGGGAATGCAAGGTATTTATCCCCTTCGTCGGGCTCTTGATAAACAGATATGCTTTCAACAAAGCGCGTAGCCCCGCCATCGAAAACAGTTTCTATACTTTCTAAAATTGGGCTATATTTCCTGTAGCGCGGCACTGTCTCATTTTCGGAGAATATTATGTTTGGACCGTATCGCAGCAGATGTCCACCATATTCGCCACCGTTCCTAATGGCAACGGTGACACCCAAGTCCACGATGGTCTTGAGTTCCAACCTTAGCTCGCCGCTGTCCCCTTGGATTATCGTCCATATGGCTGAGCGTTGGTTTATGGTGCTGCCATCCTGTGCTTGCTCATAACCTGGAATAATCTCATATTCGTCCCATCCAACGTCATCATCGTCCCAACCAGAGACATCATCCCATAGCTTGCCATATCTCACCCATCCATCATATTCACCTGTGAAACCTATGTAATCTTCTTGGGTGGCAAAGATCACTGTTTTGCCCTCATAGGTTTCAATTATGCCATCTAATCCTCCCAAAGTTTCTTCAATGAACTCCTGCGTCCTACCATCTACATTTGAGAAAGGTACTTCTAACGCATAGTCTGCGGATAGATTGCTTGGACCCCTGTATAATATCTCCACCGTGACACCCACGTCAGGTGCTGAAGTCAACGTAACTATGCTGCCTGAGATAGTGTAATCTAATGGTGGCTCCTGGAGGCTGCGATCATCCACTACAGTGCTGCCATCTATGGTCACAGATTGTATTAGATATACGCTTATAGCTCCTATGCTGATATCTATACCTAGATCATAAGAACTGGTGCTTCCGTCCCCTAGGAAAGAAAAATCCACGTCACCTGAGACTTGCCTGATCTCACTATCGAAAGTTGTCACAGCGCTGCTATCATAAGTGCCCGTGATTGCATCATAATTCTTGCTTAGATTGCTGTCCCAGATATATCTATCAACGTCAAAGCTGACATCTTTTATCTCGGTTTGTTCAGCAATCAATCTGTTCAATCTGAACACAATTTTATCGCCTTCGTCCGGTAATACATATGCTATGATCACCGCAGGGATCCAACCAAGTATCCTACCATCTTTTTGCTTGGACTGCATCCAGCGTGGCAATGGCTCTAGCACGTTTTGGGTAATCTCTGTCCTCATCACCCTACGCATATTAAGCAGGGCATTTGGATAGATTATATTATCACTTGCACCATCCATGCTGCTAAGCATGTTGCTGACATCCAAAATCATCGAGTCTACGCTGGTGCTTCTGTTTATCTTCTTGCTGAGATCTATGGATCTGCTGACACTGGTACCATTTTTGGTTTGATCATCGATCATGTCCACATATACAACTTCATATGCAGTTGATCCATCGCTGTTCAACGCGCGAGCACTCTTATAATCACCAAATTTAAGCTGCTTGCGATAATGGTTGGTGGCCATAGCTTGTATGTAATCAGTCGCTTCGCTGGATTTTAATCCAGCGATCAATAGCATCCTGAGATCACGGCTCTTACCAAAATAAGGATCGCTGTTCCTATAGATGCTGTCAACCGGGACTATATCGCTGTTAGCTAAGATCTGGCGTATGATTTCCTTGTCTGAAGTGCCTGGTTGTGCCCTAAGATAGAGATCCTCGTAGGGATCATAAGAGCCTGGATTGACTAAGATCGAAAATGTTTTGAAGCTGATCATCTCAGCGTTGGCATCGCTGGCTTTGACAGTAAAAGTGTATTTCCTGTCTATGGTCATCTCTTTTATGAGGACACCAAATGTCCTGACGTCTTTGTCGAAGGTAAGTGTTCCTTTGTCAAAGCTGGTTATTTCGAAACTAGTCCTGCCGATTATGAGTCCATCTGTATTAAGATATAGACCTTGGGGTAATCTTCCAGAACTCAACGTGTAGATCAAAGTCCTGCCAGCTGCATTGCTAGCGCTGACTTTTTTCTCGCTTATCCCACCAGTGGAGATTAAACCAAGATCAGAGGCAGTGTCCCATATCACAGCATATCTTAGATCATTCACGATGGTGACCGTGAAGAATGTCAAGCTACTCTGATATGTGGGATAGTCCCTCTTGTATACTCTTATGGCGAATGTATATTCTTGTTGACCAGCGGTTTGACTTGGTATCTGTCCATAAAACCAGCCAGTATCAGGATTGATTACGAGCCCCGGCGGTAGCTCGAAATCTCCTGCATCCAGCAAGGTGCTATCGAATCCATTATCTTCGTTGTCAAAACCCACGTTTTCAGCCAACAGCAAGCTGAAGCTTATGACGTCACCATCAAAATCCTTGCCTTTGAACTGGTAAGCGAAATAATTGTCATGTGCATAAGTCCCCAGATCAGCGGCTTCGGTGAGCAACACAGGATTACGCTTGATATCCATATCAGCGGTGATACTCATGTAATCAGCAGTCAGTTCAGTATCATTATCTGCGGAAAGGCTATCCTTGCTTATGACCCTGATGGTGTAACGCGCACCATCATAACTCTTACCATCGAATGCTTGGACATCAAACTGATAACTGCTGCTGATAGACCTCCCACCGGTGTCCCATGGCAATTCTTCCCATCCAACGACAGCGGCGTCCCAACCTATCCTACCTGCTATCTCGACCAAGGCCTCTGGTTCTATGTAACCGCTGATCAATCCAGTGGTCTTGTCTAATGCCAGCCCAGGTGGTAAAGCACCTGTTACCAGCTGCCAGCTGATAGGTTCCGAGTCTAGATCTATAGCAGAAAGCTGTATACTGACCTTGGTGCCGTCCAAATAAGTGCCTAGGCTACCTGCTATGGTCATTATTTCGGGAGGATCTTGCCCTGTCACTGTGATAGAAAACGTCCTATCAGTGAGCTGGCCTGTGTTAACGTTGGTCACCCTGCAACAGAAGCTACTGGTTACATCCTGCTTGACATCAAAAGCCACGCCTCTCACGTAGTAGAGTTCTCTGGGCTGTCCGGTTATGGATCCATTCTCATACATCACCAACCCCGGAGGGAGGGATCCGGCCACTATCTCGTATTCCAATTCTCCACCATCTGGATCCTCGGCGGTCAACATTAATTGATAGAATGTCTGTTCCTGGATAGTGCCGAGGTTACCTGCGGGAGTGATCCATACTGGTGCTGCCATACCAATATTTATTGGTCACGAGTAACAAAGCATCCTAGATGCTCGCTCTAATTCTCACTATGGGGACCAACCTGTTAGGCTAGCTGCCTTCCATATTGCTGTGCTGCCATCGTAGTCGGCGACGCAGACATAAAACTTGCTGCTATCCCAAGCTATCATTCCTGCTTTATTACCTGCAGCCCCCACAGGTGTGCTGGGTGTGTTCTGTGCTATGGCGAAAGTGCTGCTGAAACGGGTGGAATTTTTGATCTGGACGTTCTCGCCCGTATCGCTGCCAATGCCAACCAAAATGTTGCCCACCACCAATTTGGTGTCTATTTTTACATTACCGGTCCCCGACGGTTTAAGCTCCATATCTTGGTTTGCTACAGTGTTGAAAATCTGATTTGTGCGCAGCAAGAGATTGCCTATTTTATTATCACCCGAGGTAATGATGTTGCCTATATTAGCGTTCGTTATGGTAAGTTCGGTGCTGGTGACATTATCAGATTCAATGTTGGAGATATATCCAGTCTTGAATGCTGTTGTTGGAGAACCGATATCATATTGATCGTCACCGGAGGCTGATATATTGCTGTTGACCTTACCATTGAACGTCACCGTGTGTGATCCCGAAGCGCCTAAGTGGATGTTCGCGTTAGCGAATACATCTCCGGTTATCTTGGCATCACCTCCCACGTACAATCCTGGGGGAGACGAGGCTATACTTGAACCAGGTATAGCCTCATTGATTATCACGCTCCTGTATTGGACGTTGGCGTTGATCACATCGCTGCCATCAGCTGCTTTGACTAGGAAACTTCCCAGCGGTTGCTCGCTGTTATTGAAAGTCGCGCCTGTTTCGACCAGCAATCTCCCAGAACCATTTGGTTCTAGCGTGAGATTTCCATTGGTGTTCTGCACTGACAGTGAATTACCCGAGATGTTGACGTTGGTCTCGGCAGCGCTCTGGCCATATAGTTCAGTGAAGTTTTGGTTTACCTTGCGCATGGCGTCACGCAGCTTGTCGCCGGTGCCGTCGTTGTTGTTAGTTCCAATATCTATGGTCTGGCGAGCCATCTAGTGTTTCCTATGTTATCAAGCGAATGATCCGACGCTACCTGATATCCTCTCTACTGTATAATAGCTGCCAGCAAGCGGAGTAGCTGTACCAGCTGATTGGGTCAGCTGTAACTTGAAGGTAGTTGCGGCGTTAGTGATTACTTGCACCGTGAAAAGGAAGCTGTGATTGACGGCAGTTGTCAATGAACCTGTCACTGGGAAAACAGCAGTGGTCGCAGCTTGTGATCCTGCATAACCAGTGATTGTGGCACCAGCTGCTATGCCAGTTATTGGACTAGCGATGTAGTTAGCAGATATCAGGGTTGGTGCTGAGCTAGCAGTCAATGTCCATGTTGCTGTGCCTGCGGTAGTCTTTAACATATATGCATGATAAACTATTGTATAGACGCTGCTCGCTGCTAAGTTGATAGCGCTGCTAGCACCAAAGTAATCAGCTATGGCAGGGCCGATGGCTGATCCGTTGGTTAGCAAGCGGAACGTGTTTTTTGTGATCAGCTTTGCGCGACCTGAGGTGGTTTCAGGTGTAGCGTAGAGATGGGATCCATCATATTCGATCGCACCGGCTGCGGCTGTGGTTAGGTTAGTGCCTGCGGTCAAACTGACAGGAGCGATAGATGTGGTACCTGCCGCTATGATCAAGCTGGTCAACGTGCCCGTACTAGTGATGTTGGGCTGTGCTGCTGTGGTTACAGTGCCCGCTGTAGCAACATTCAGGTTAGCCACTTGCGTGGTAGAAGACACGACGAATGGAGCTGTGCCAGATGCAACGTTTGATATGAATCTAGGTGCAGTGATAGCAGCGTCCGCTAATATGACACCAGTGCCGTTTGGTGTCAGGATTATGTCGCCATTGGTGTTGGTTGTGCTGATCGTGTTTCCATCTAGCTGCAAGTTATCGACGCTAGCGATAGTCAGCGTGCCTACTGAAGTGATGTTGGGCTGTGCTGCTGTGGTCACAGTGCCCGCTGTAGCAACATTCAGGTTAGCCACTTGCGTGGTAGAAGACACGATGAATGGAGCAGTGCCAGTGGCCAATGTTGACGTGATCTGACCGCTGGTAGTCAATGAAGTAAGAGTGCCCACACTAGTGATGTTGGGCTGTGCTGCTGTGGTCACAGTGCCCGCTGTAGCAACATTCAGGTTAGCCACTTGCGTGGTAGAAGACACGATGAATGGAGCTGTGCCGGTGGCCAAGCTGCTGGTGATGACGTTGGCTGTGGTGATATTCTTGATCACGGTCGAACCGGTTCCATTGGGAGTTATATTGATGTTGCTGTTGGATGTGCTTGTCAAGCTGTTTGAAGTGTCGCCCGATAGGATGAGATCAGTTGCTCCAGTTGTTGCTAAAGTGTTCCATATTGTGGTGCTGCCATCAAAGTTTGCGGTGCAGATGTAGATATTGGTATCGTCCCATGATAGCATGCCGGCCACGTCGCCCGCTTGGCCGACCGCAGAGTTGCTCCTGCTGGTTGCGATGATCACATGATCATCAACTATTACCACACGACCGCTGCCGTTGGGAACAAGTTCCACATTACCATTGCTGTTGGTAGCAGCTATCTCATTTTCTGACAGATCAAGGTTGGATCCTGCAGCACCTTTGGCGTAAAGCTCGGTAAAATTCGTGTTTATTTTGTTGAAGGCAGTCCTTAGGGGATCACCCGTACCGTCGTTAGCTGCGCTGCCTATGTTGACAATCTGTTGGGTCATGATTTGTTCCTCTATGACTTATTTATTAGAATATCCACAGGGCCGCCCGCTAAGTAGAGCATGTATCATGGCAGCAAGAGCATATCCAGGCAACATCCACGGATCAAAGGAACTTCTGGTCATCTCATGACCAGAACCACCCTTTTGCATCTGTTCACCTGTGACGGGTGTGGTAGCCAGTTCACACGCATCAGCAAGCACGTCAAACGTAAGCAGATGGTACAAGGAGTCATGCATGCTTGTCCAGCATGCCAAGGCCCAGGATTTGCTAGCAAAGCCAGCGCACTCAGGCGCAGGGCATTAGCCCAGGATGCCAGCAGCTATCAGAGGATAGATCAGCTCAGATAGCGAAGCTCTTGCCGCAGCCGCAGGTGCTGGTCTCATTGGGATTACTAAGTTTCAGAGCTGATCCGGCGAGATCGGTCACGTAGTCTAGCTCAGTGCCAGCAACATACATGAACGCGTGCCCATCAACCAGGAATGACTTACTATCATCAAGCTCGATAATGAAGTCCAGTGTGTCTGGTTGGTCGGCAAACTCATATTCATAGCTGAATCCAGCACAACCGCCTCCCCTCACGCTCAATTTCACAAATGGATGTCCCGCGGACGCGCATTGCTGTATTAGATATGTCTTAGCTTTTTCGGTGACGGTTATCATAGATTATGTCCCTGCTTTATACTGTATTATATGCATACATAATATCAAAAGTCAACGGAATTGATCATTTTGGCGGTATTTTATTGCCCTTAGCTATTTAAGAAGTTTAAGTAATTACATGAGGATGATGCACAAGCAGCGCAGGATATTGTGCGCACTAGGGGTCCTTTTATTTTCTTTGGTTGCGACCGAATCGCATTCGCAGTCACTGTCAGAACTATTGTTTGGGACGAAAGATTTTTTTAGTTCACACATAGTGGCAATGGCCAAAGATTACGAAGGACTACACGAAAAACAAGATCGCAGATCACTCGAAGCAGTGACTGGGGTCGATCCAGTGCGCACACCATGGTGTGCTGCTTTCATAAATGCCCTCTTGGAAAAACAGGGCAGAATGCCAAGCGACAGCAACAAGGCGCTGAGTTTCTTGGGGTGGGGAGTCAAGACCCATGATCCAAAACCTGGTGATGTGGTAGTGATGCGTGGACATGTGACGCTGTTCGTGGGTTTCTCAGAAGATGGCAAAAGATTCTTTGGTCTTGGTGGCAATCAAAAGAACCAGGTAAGGATAACAGAATATTCCATTAAAAGGGTTATCAGTTTCAGGACCTATTCTGCGATTTTTGTTCCTGAGTATCTGCCAAAAAAAAACATCAAGAAGAAATCTAAGCACAAGCCTGAGAATCATTTGAAACGGAAAGTTATTCTTCCCCTAGCAAGATCATAAGGGGTCATCTCTATCTCGACCTTGTCACCTTCCACTACCTTGATCTTGTTTTGTTTCATCTTTCCACCGAGATAAGCTATGACTGCGTGACCATCGATATCAACGCGATACATGCTTCCAGGGAGGACTTCGATCACTTTACCTTCCATCTTTATCGCTTGTTCTTTGACCATATAATCTATTTACGCGACCGCATAGGTT
>Ga0194115_10001303_pt1 | contig 32070 bp, 37 predicted proteins | sample TA2MahsurfametaG_3_FD_148656 | JGI IMG/M metagenome (GOLD analysis project Ga0194115, IMG submission 148656) | Freshwater microbial communities from Lake Tanganyika, Tanzania - TA2015002 Mahale S4 surface | ecosystem: Environmental > Aquatic > Freshwater > Lake | place: Tanzania: Lake... | reverse complement strand
GCTTCTAATTCTTGCTCAGATTCATCATCTGAATTTTTACCTTCATCATCACCAGTGCCCGCTTCTTCAACGGAATCAGAATCTTCTTCGAATTCACCATCAAAATTATTATTTTGAATAATAAAATTAAAGTCCTCTAATTCAGATAAGTCAAATTGCTCATCTTTAGAGTAAGCGTAGATTTCATTGGTAATTTTAATTACATCAGCCCACGATTCAGCAGCTTTAACTTTTTCAACCATTTTTTGTTCTTCACCAGTAAAAAATATTTTCATACTGTATTGGCTTTTGGTATAAATGTTTAATCGGTTGATGAAAGCCATATCATTAATATCACGGCCTTTAATGCCGAAAAAATCACGACCCATTAAATCAGTATAAGCTTTAATAAAGGAAGCTTTTAAGCCTGGATATTTTCGTTGGACTTTTTTCTCAATACGGGCATCCTCAACTACATTTAAGAATGATTTGAAATTTTTAGATTTGGTCTTATCAATCACGGCATCATGCCAACCTTCGGCAGGAGTATAAAGGGCATGGCCCACTTCATGGCCTGTTAAAAGGTCATATAGAGCGCCTGTCATATTTTGCCAGATTGGAAGATATAATACACGATTCTTTGGGTCAAACTTAGCTGTTTGGATTTTTGAATGTTGAATCGTGAGGTTTTCAGTAGCCATCAACTTGGCTAATTGTGATTTTGATTCTACGGTAAAGTTCGTCATATAATTACTTCTCAATTGTTATATGACCATCCTAACATAAAAAAACAGATTTGTCAAGCGAAATATGAGGGTTGGTGTAAAAAAACAACAAATGTTGTAAAAAAACAACATGTTGCGTGGAAACAACAAAATAAGAAAATGGAGCGGGATCCAGGATTTGCACCTAGTAAGTAAGCTGGACACCTACTTTGTTCTATCAACCTCCCGCAATTGGAGCGGTGTGTCTGGCTTGCACAGACCTTAATAAAGGGGATTCATTAATGTTCTACAACCCACCGCATTTACAATAATCATTCTAACATAACTTTAATCGTATGTCAAGAATTTTATTTATATTTACCGACCAACTTGACCTAGATATTTGTCTTTTGTTTCTTGCCATGTTAAAGTAATTAAATCATCATAGAAAAGTGTTTCATGCGAAATTTTACCTTTCTTTTTCAAAACACTAATTCTTGGTTTAGCTAAATCTTTTTTCCAAATTTCTACTAATGCTTCAATCGATGTATCAAAGTTTTTCTTGATGCCTGTTGAATCTTCACCTTTTAAAAACTCTACTGTTTTATCATACAATGGACACCAATATATGCCACGAGCATGAGCTGTTCTAATCAGTTCTTTAGGAATATTTAATTTAGAATAAGTAAATTGTAGTGAACGATTCTTGTGGTCACGTTTGTGTGGCTGACCGCTTGGTTTCTTTGCGATATACCATTCAAAATATTTCTTGGTATAATTCTTCATTAACCATTGACGAATTTTGTATCGTGTTTCTTTTTCAGGTTCAAATGATACTGAACCTGCTGTAAAACCCATTTTTTGCCAATAAGGTAGACCATCATATTGTGATAAACCATTTGGTTTTGCTTGGCCATATAATGATGTAGTTGTAATTGAAACTAATTTATCGCCATAGAGTTTTTCCCATAATTCTTGTATGGGTGTGGCTAAACATAGTAAAGCTAATAATTTACCACCAACATAATTGTAACCAAGTGGTTGTAATGGAACAATCGTTGAGCCAATTGCAGTATGGTTAATCATACCGCCTTGTGTTTTCAGTTCACGGCTCCAACCAATATAATTATCTCTTGGTGTTAAATCTAGGAAGTCAGATGAAATACAAATCACACCTAGATATTTTTGAGTAGCTTTATCTCTTACAATAAAATTCAAATTACGGCCAATGTTTGAATTGTTTTTCATGGTAGATGAAAAGGTACGAATACAATTCCACAACTCTGGATACTTATCTTGTTTATTGGCATAGATGAGTTCTGGTTGTAATTTTAAATATTCATCAGGATCCTGTGGATTCCAAAAATTAGTTTTTACTTCTTCAATGGCTCGTCTTTGGTCTTCATCTTCAATAACCCGTTTTTCACCTTCCCATAAATCATTTACAATAACAGCTGGATAGCGGTCTTGAACCTCACACCACTTTTGATAAAGTGTATATTCTTTAAATCATTTACAATAACAGCTGGATAGCGGTCTTGAACCTCACACCACTTTTGATAAAGTGTATATTCTTTTACGTCCATCCTTGATACATAAGTCAAGTCTTTGATGACGGTTTGTTTGAGTTCGTTTTCATCAACAAAAGGCATATCGTTAGCAGGATTTTCTGCTGACCATTTCTTCCATTGGGTTTCTACATCGTCTTTTGGGTCAAATGCGTATGCCATTATTTTTTTCTCTTAATAATTTCAGACATTCTTTGTGCTTGTATTCTTTGTAATTCTTGTGTGTTGTCTATGTCTTTTTCAATAGAGGCTGTAGTTTTATTTACAATTGTTAATTGTAATTTCAAATCATCTTGGTGTTTTTTTAGAATAGTAATTTCTTTATCTAAACTATCTGCTCTTCTTTTTTGAGTGTCTAGTTCGTAATTCATGTTCACTATTTCACCTAAAAATATAAGTGATATTGTGAGTGATACTAAAAATAAAATCCAAGCTACTTGTCTATCTGCCATTTTTTTTTCTGCGTGTAATTGTTTTAATAAGTTTTTCTTGTTTCTGTTTTGCTAATCTTAATGAAACTGGCCCAGCGTATTGCACAAACTTTACACCATTCATGTGATCTAGTTCGTGTTGATAACATCTTGCTGTTAAACCTTCCATTTTCATTTCAATATGTTCACCGTTTTCATTATAGAATGATGCCATAATCCATGACGGTCTTTTTATTTTAATATATAAAGCGGGATAGGAGAGGCAACCTTCATTGTCTTTTGTCATTTCTGCCGATTGGCTGGTGATTTGTGGGTTGATACAGGCAAATTGAAAGTGTTCGGTGCCAATCACAAATACTCTTTCAAAAACACCACATTGATTAGCTGAAAGGCCTAATCCGTTGAATTGTTTCATTGTCATCTTTAATCGTTTAATTAAAGTATTCATGTTTTTATTAGGTAATGCGTTTTTGTATATTGGTATTGGCTTGTTTAGCATTGGATGATTTTCATCAAACAATGGCAAAGGCTCAATCTTTTCCTCTTTTGTAATATTAGCACCAGTATCAATGGTGAATATTTCTTGGTTTAATATATCGTCACTCATTTTACAATCCTACTAAAGTTTTTAATTTTTTGAAACCGAATTACATTGTTAAATTTATCTTGTAATATATCGCCTTTATGGGAAATTACAAATAAATTAACATTTTCAAGCATATGTAATATCTTAATCAGTTCGTCTGTACCATTTACATCAAGACTTGAATCAAATATCTCATCAAGTATTAATAAATTAGTATTAGATGAATTCTTTAATTTAGCAATAGCACGCCATGTTAACATTAGAGCCATGTCTATACGCTGTTTTTCACCTTCTGAAAAGTTATTGTAAGTAAATTCATCACGGTGCCTTGACTTAATGGTTTCTTTGAATGATTCATCAAGATTAAAGTTCACAAAGAAGTCTAATGATGCCAAATACTTGTTGACTAACTTATTAATAATAGGTAAGTATTGTTTAATAATTTTTGTTTTAATGCCGGTATCTTTTAACAAACCAGAAGCCACTTCATAATAGGTTTTTTCATCAATTAATTCTTTGAGTTCTTTTTCGGCTGTATCAATCTTAACTTTAAGTTCTTCCAATTGTTTCTGTTCGGTATCTGATATATCTTTAGTATTTTTTAATTCATTGATGTGTTTTTCAATACGAGCAATATATTTTTTTACTTCGGTAATAGAAGTGGTATTGGTTGCAATTTTAATTTGTAGTTCTTGTATTTGTTTTTGTTTTTCACTAATCTGATTTAGTTTGTTTTGTTCTTCTAATAATTTAATTTCTAATTGCGAAAGGCCTTCGGCACATTCTGTAATTTTATTGTTTAGATTACCAATTTCTTCTTCTTTAAATTGTTTATTAATAGTTTGTCGGCACGTTGGACAATTATCATTATGCTCAAAGAAATTTATATCTTTTTTATATTTGTTTAGATTGGTTTCAATCTGTGTTTCAAGTTGATTAAATTTTTTAACCTTTTGTTCTGTTTCCAAGCGAGCAATTACTTCAGCTTGAAGTGTATTAATTTTATTGTTGTTTTCGTTTGTTTCTGATTCTAATGTTACAACATAATTTGAATTGTTGGCAATATCTAATTCACATTCAGTAATTTTTTCATCATTGTTTTGTTTTAATTGTTTAATATGAGATTCTTTAAGTTCATATTTTTGTTGATCAATATCAATTTCATGCTTCTTGGTTAAAGACAAATCTTTATTGTTGATCATTCGTTCTTTGACCAGTCCGCTCATAGTAGAAAAGATTTGAATGTCAAGTAAGTCTTCGATGATAGTTCGTCTATCAGTATTTGATAATTGCATAAATGGTGTAAATGATGCTGAACCTAGAATAACAATCTGTGTAAAGGATTTATAATTCATTTTAAGAATAAACTTCTCTAGGTATTCTTGATAGTCACGAGCAGCTGCGTCTTGATTAAGTAGTTCACCATCTTGATAAATTTCAAAGGTGTTTGGTTTGATACCACGAATAATCTTATATGATTTGTTACCAGAATTAAACTCAACTTCAACTATAGTATCTTTACCATTAATTGAGTTAATTAGATTGGGTTTAACAATTGAACGAAAAGGTTTACCAAAAAGACCAAAGCATAATGCGTCTAGCATCGTAGATTTGCCAGATCCATTTTCACCAACAACAAGTGTGTTGCTTGTATTGTCTAATTTAATTTCAGTAAAGTAATTACCTGTTGAAAGTAAATTCTTCCAACGAACATAACGAAAGACGAGCATTATTCAGTTGTTTCCGTATTAAGTGCTTCTACATAAAGCTCACGCATAAGTGTTTTAAGTTTATCACCATTTACATTTAAGGCTAAATTATCAATATATCGATTAAGAATAGTCATTGTATCTTCAGCTTGGTTAATAATATCTTGATCAGTATCAAAACTTGGTTAATAATATCTTGATCAGTATCAAAACTTGTATCGGTGAAATCTTCAACAATAGATATATCAGACACGCCAGCTTTATAAAGATTATCAATTACATTATCAAACAAATATGGATTTTGTTTATTAATAACAACCACTTTCACAAATGTTTCTTTTAATTTATTAAAATTATAAGTTTTCCAAAATTCAAAATCTTGAGCACCATCATCATAATTTAATTTATGAAACATGCGATATGGGTTCTGTATAAATTCCATTTCACGAGTTGCCGTATCAAAAATGTGAAACCCTCGTGGATCATTATAGTCAGCCCAAGTTATTTCATTTGGAGTACCGACATAATATATGTGGCCATCATCTGATTTATGATGAAAATGTCCAGTTAATACCATATCATACTTATTAAGCTTATTTTTGTCAATACCACCACGAAAAACATTACCACGATCCATTTCAAACCCATCAATCTCAAAATGACCAAAAGCTAATTGTGATTTACTTTCATTGATTGCCTTAAAAATTGTTTCTTCATTTTCAGCACAAAGCCAAGGAATAACATCAAAAAATATGCCATCAAAATCAACGGTGGCAAAATCATCATATACTATGATGTTGTCATAATCTTTAAGTAATAGTTGCGGAGAATTAACTTCAAGAGTGTTTTTAAAAGAAATATCATGATTACCAAGAATGGTATGGAATATAATGTTGTTTTCTTTTAATTTATCAAAGAAGTATTGACGGCATAGATAGAGTGAATTAAAATTAATAAACTTTCGTCTATCAAATAAATCGCCTAACTGAAATACGGTTGTAATGTTATTTTCTTTAAGGTATGGAAAAAATACATTATCATAAAACTTTTTAACATACTTGTGAAATTCTAAAGAATCACCACGCATACCAAAATGGGTATCACCCAATACACAAATTTGCATTATTATTTAATTCTTAAATTGTTATATTGGTTTTTAAGTGTTTCTATTTCTCGTTTTATCTCAAGCTTTTGATATTTCATTTTGTTTAATTCTGCATCATTTACAAAATGACTATACCCATCTTTGATATTACTATCTAAAATTAAATGTTCTTCTTCTAAAATTCTAATATGTTGAAGTAACTTTTCTGTATTCATTTGTGTCCTCATATGAAAAAGAATTAGGAAATCTGAAACTAACTTCAGCGCACTCTCTGATAATAACACATAATATAATTAAAGTCAAGTATTTTACAGGTAATTATAGGTCTTCACTAAAAAATTTATCCAATCCTTTAGTTTTATTTTCTTTTCTCTTTTTCTTATTTTCTTCAAAATTATGAATGAATTCAGAAATGTTGTCGTATAATTCAAATTGTTTGGCCACTCCATCTGAATCTTCTAGTAATTCATGTTCATCTAGAATACCAAACTGTTCGGTTGCCTTATACTTAACATAAAGTTGTTTCTTTTCTTTCATTATACGGCGAAGAAAGGCAAAGTATATAATTTGTGTAAAGTATGCAAATGGATTTTTAGATTTAGCTGGATCGAAATTACGGAAATACATCATACAGTTTTCAATACCATCAGCTATCATTTCATCACGAAAAGAATATGATATAAAATTTGGTTTGCGAGATAAATGTTCAGCAATTTTTAAAAAACATTCGCCAACATAATTTGGAATTTTAGGTTCCTCTTTTTTTGCTTTATTTGCCTCATCACATTTTTCTTTATACTCTATTAGAGCCTTCAAGAAGTCAGCATTATTTACATAGTGTTTTGGTTTTTTTTCACTCATATTTCATCCTTAATTGCCTCAAAAAGTGCTTGACATGTGTTAATCTAGCCTTGCCCCCTTTAATTGTAATTGCTTTAGTACCTTATCCAGTAATGTTAGCACTCTTACACGATATTCAAATCCTAACATTCCTGATTTAGTTCCATTTTCATATGGAGGTTTTCTACCTGTTGAATAATATTGGTCAGCTGTCAAATCGATTCTTTGACCTTTATTATCAACTGCCCACCAATGATAGATGCCTTCATCATCTAGGGCATGATATAACTTAATTATTTTTGTTCCAAATATCTTTTGTAAGCAAGCTGATGCTGTATGACAATGACCAAACATAGGGTTAGATTTATTTCTTTCAATCCATTTTTTAGGTAATAAATCAAATGTTAAATTATTTATTATTTCATCACTTACTAATTTAAAATTGTTTGGTGTATAATCCAACATTAATGTAATTTCTTTTTTCTATCATCAGCTAAAATATTTAAATAGTTTTTTACTTTCTCTTGCTCTTCAGGTAACATTTCATTAATAATGTCATCACGATATTCTGTTATTTCTTCTTTTAATACTTTTAATACATCATCGTTTTTTACAATTGATATTTTAGCTTGCTCAACCATATTATTATAATATTCAATTAAATCTTCTTTTGGTTCAGCAAACGTTAATACATCATGAGAAGATATAGTGGCTATATTATCAGAAATTACCTCAAGTGGCAACCATGGTATCATCATTATTGCCGTGCCTTTAATGGTGCGTTTAACAATCAAAGACATAGGATCATTTAATTGAATCCATTCATTTTCCTCATCCATAATACAAGTAGAAATAAGATCCTCTCCGTTTTGTAATCGGATAACTCTAATTTTGTGTTGTGGAAAAGGTGTCATTTTTTAAATCTATATTGTAATATTTATAATTAAATTTTTCATCATCATATATTTTTACTCGCTCAATAAAATGTTTTAAGGTATAATTTACATATTTACCTATACGAAAATCATCAGCGATATCAAATAATTCAGCTACTGTTTTATTATTTCCAATTCTTAAGCCACGGCCAATTGATTGTAGATTACGAATTCTTGATTTGCTAGGTGATGCAAATATAATATTATGTAGATTACGAATATTGACACCTGTTGAAAAGGTGCCATATGAAGCTACAATAATGGCGTCTTTTTCTTTTTCAGTAATTGAACGAACAGACTCACGAACCTCAACATCAGTTCCGCCAAAGACAAAAAAAACATGCCTATTTTTTGCATGTTGTTTAATATTAGTGTAAAGGTCTTTACCATGTTTTTCAACAAATTGAAATAAAATAAGTGAGTTGCCTTTTAGCGATAAAGCTAAATTGCGTATAAAATCATTACGAGCTTTGTTTGCAACTATAAAATCAATTTCTTTTTTATAATCCCAATCACGAGCCGCTTTACATATAGGTTCAGGATACTTGAGAATCAGACATTTAATGTTAAAATCCGCTAACTGACCTTTCTCAATTAATTCAGATGTTGAGGTTGCCTTATAAACTGGACCAAATAAACCCTCTAGTACCAAACGGTGAGTTTGAGTTCCGTCTAAAGTTCCTGTTGTACCTACTCTATATTTAGAATTTGAGCAACCTGTAAGTATGGTGGTAAGTGATTTAGCTTTAAATTGGTGAGCTTCATCACCTAAAACAAAATCGAATTGTTCAAAATATTCTACAGGATTTTTATAAATTGACTGCCATGTAGTAATCGTTAAAAAATTGTTTGTGTGTTTGTCTTTACCTGAATATTGGCGATGGCAATATCGATCAGAATCATAACCATAAGATTTAAAATCAGAAAACATTTGCTCAACTAATGATGTGGTTGAAACAATTAGTAGTCCTTTGTTTAATCTTAGCTCTTGTAGATATCTTACAACAAGATAAAGTATAAGTGATTTACCTGAAGCTGTTGGTGATAATAAAAGAATTCTTCTATTTCGAATAGCATGAATAAAAGACTTTAACTGATAATCACGAATTTCATATGGTAAGTTTAATGTTTTTATAAAACTTTCAGCTTCTACTACCGATAATATATCAGTAGAAATTACATTTGAATCTATTTCAAGATTATAGTTTCTTTCTTGACAGAAGTTTTGAATATATGAAACTAGACCATGATAAATGGTAAAGTTGCGTAAATCTACTAACCTTATTTTACCATCCCAAAGTCTGTTTTTATAAGCTGGAACGAATTGATATCCAGGAACAAAAAATGTAAAATGATCTGAAAGTTCTTGAGCTAGTCCTCTTTCACATTCGAATTGTATGAATACTTCGTTTTTTTTATGGAGTATTAAATCAGACACCTTGAATAAATTTTTCCCAATCTATAAACGACCTAAGTTCCCAAGTTCGATTATTTAATTCTTTGAGTATTGAACTGCATACATCTACGATTTCTTCATGCAAGGCTTTTTGTGCTAAACGAGTGTTGATGTCGTTATCAGCTTCAATGTAATTATTAACTTCAGCTTTTAAGACATATGGAAATGGTTCCCAACCGTATTGTTTTAGTTGGTCTTCATCTAATTTACCTGTATAATATTCCCATTTCAAAACCTTCATCTTATTTAACTTAAAATCAGCTTCTTTGGCTAATAGACGATGTTTTGAAAGAATATTTAAATATTTGCTGTGTAATTTAGGAATGTCTAATAACGCTTTGCCTGGTTCTGTTCTATCTATTTCAGAATCTTTGCGCCACATTTCTAATAATTCTTCAAGTTGTTTCATATAATTGTTATCCTTTTACTTCAAGGATACATCACCTCCATTAAATTGTCAAGCGTTTTTTAGAATAATTTAGGTATAAATGTATGTGTATTGGCCAAATAAAAATATTTGATTAAAACAATTTTTCTACATCAAAATACGAATATCTAAAAGTAGCATCAGCCGTAATGATTGTATCTGGTGAATCTGTCACACTCATTACAAATGTAGAAAGAGTGGTAGGAAATACTTCAAAAAATTTAATATTATAGTATGGAGTATTTGATGATGAAAGCAAAGTAACAGTCGCATCAGAGTATTGAGGTTTGCTTATTGGAATGTTTGTTGCATATTTGTTTAATTTACTAAGATTTCTATATTCAGCAAATTCTTTAGGAAAAGTCATAGCACGAATCCAATCGTGTATTTCAAGCCATGATCTTAATTCTTCATCAACAATAAATGTAATATTCAATAAATCGTATATAGCTTTTTCACCAGGAATATACACATCAACAAATGGATTAGTTTGTGGAATTTCAGACAAAGAAATACCGGGTACACTTAATGATTGACAAAAATATCTAACATTGGGTGAACGACCAAAATTAAGTTGAAACTTATTTGGTTGTAGAAAGTTGGGATTTGTTGGATTACGAGTGCTTATTGTCATAGTGGTTTATTTATGCTAAAAAAAAGAGGACTCCTTACAGAGCCCTCTTTTGAGTTTTACTACTTTTCTAGTCTTTTATTATAGTTATAATTATAAGACTTTTAAATTACATCAAGTTTGCAACTTTAAATGCACGATAGTAGTTGTTAACCAACACAGTCAATGCACCAAGGCCTTGTGTTGTACCTTGTGCAAATGGGTTTGCAACTAGACCGTAACGAGTTTTGAAACCAATTTTTGGTTGGAAATTCGATGTGTCAACTGCACGAACCATTTGTAAAGGAACATATGGGCAATAGAATAAACCTGCATCATAAGCATTTGAACCTTTGTAACCAACAACTGCAAATTCTTGAGTTGCTGATGTTGGAGCAAACGGATCAATATACACTTTGATACGACCGAAGAGAGTACCGGCATATGTGTTACCTGTATCATCAACAGTCAAGGCTACATTTGCTTGTAAAGCTGAATTGTAATCAAGAATACCAGACATCGCCAACGCTGAAGCAACATCGCTTGAGCAAATTAAAATATTACCTTTGCCTCTACGAGTTAATTTAGCGATAGTATTGGCTTCTCTTTCAATTTGGAAAGCTAAACCTTTAACTTTTTCAACCATCCAACGACCGTTTGAATCGGTGTCGAGGTCAAATTTACCAGCAGTAGTTGTACCAACTTGGCAACCTGTTACAGCAGTACCATAGATTGTTCTAACAACTTCACGGTTAATTTCAGCAAGAATTTCAGCAGACAAGATGTTTGCTAATTCTGTTTCTGCATCTAAACCATGAACTGCTTTAAGGTCTTGTGCAAGTTCAATTGAGTATTCTGCTTTTAATGCTCTTGTTCTAGCAGTAACAGTAACTTTTTCAATTGAGAATGCCATTTCTGCAAATGTTAAATCTTCAGCAGAAGCTGTTGTTAAACCAAGTGATGGAGCAGCATTACCAACGAATGTGTTAGCAGCAGCAGTACCAACAGCAAGAGTTGTTTGTGCGGCAGAAACACCACCAAAACCTGTATTAGCTTCGTTGTAAAATGCTTCTGTTGCGCCTGCGGTCACATTAGATGTGCTAAATGTAGAACGCATAGCAAAGATTAAACCAGTTGGGCCTGTCATTGGTTGAACACCGCATACATCGTATGCGATTAAGTTTGGTAATGAACGGCGAACTAAACTGATTAAGATTGGATCAAAACCGGCAACTGGACCACCGGCAGCTGCTCCAGCACCAAAACCGCCTGTACCTGCTGCGTTAGCTGGTGTAGCTTCAGTAAGCATTTGACTTGCTTTTTGCATTTCTTGAGCTTGATTCTCAAGAATGACAGCAGTCACAGCCTTACGATACGGGTCTTTAATTGCAGGTAAGTCGGGGTGTTCAAGAACACCTTCCCACTTTTTCTGTAATGATTCGGACAAATACATTTTTTTTTATCTCCTAGATAATTTTTTAATTAAAATTTCGTTTTACTAATTGCATCGGATACTGCAGCTACAAATGGATCATTAATAACTTTCTTTTCGCCTTCAGTATCTTCTACGATTTCGTTAAGTTGTGATTCATCAGCTTTTTTAACGCCAGATGGAAAATAATTCTCACGAATTGTTTCAAGTTTTGATTTGTATTCGTCCTCTGTGGAGAATTCAACACTCTCTGCGAGTGATTTGATTTTTTCAACTTGAGTTGATGTGAGACCTTCACTTACTTCACGAGTTACTTCATTTTTGCGTGATTCAACTAATGCTTTAGCAAAGCTAACACCACGCTCAATTTCTTCATTGAGTTTGCTTTCAAGTTCTTCAACTTTACCAGCAAGTTCATCAACGAGATCAACTTTTTCATCAGGAACACTAATATAATGTTCTGCGAATAGATTGCGTAAACCAGCAATAAAGTCGTCTGTTAATTCTGTGCGTAAACCAGATTCAATAGCAATTTCATTGTCACCCATCCATTGGTCGACAACGTAAGAAAGATAATCATCTACTTTTTCTGTTAAATCTTTACGAACAGATGTGATTGCTTCTTCAAGCATATCAGCATAGTTTGCTTCAATTTCTTCTTGAATTTGTGAAACACGGTCATTAACACGAGCTTCAAAAATTGTAGAAACTTTAGATTTAAAATCTTCAGAAATTGTAGAATCATCTGCAAAAAGAGCATCAATATCTTCTTGCATTTTTTTCTTCATTTCTTCTTTATTCATCGCATATTTGTTTGCAGGCGCTTTAGTCATCATGTGATATGCTTCATCTTTTACTTTTTTCTTTTCATCGTTATGTTTTTCATCTTTGTGCATATCAGAAGCTTCATCGATTGTTTCTTCTTCGTCTGATTCTTCTTCTTCACCTACAAGTTTTTTACCTGCTTCCGGATCAGCTGAAGCAGCTGAGGGTTTAGTTGTTGGCGAATGTATCATTTTAAAACCACTGGTCGCTTTAGCAGTATCAACTTTATACTTGCCGTAAATATCACCGCCCGGTTTATTGTCGTCTAAATCTTGTTTTGGACCACCAAGGTCTGTGACCTCTGCGTCCACTTTGTGCATTGGTTCAGCTGGTACGGGTTGCTTGCGTGTTGCAAGAACTTCAGCAGCTGCTTCCATGAGTTTATTTGTTGCCATTAGGAATCTCCTTATGATTTCTTATTTATAAAATTAAAGTTTTCTGAGGTAATTTTCAAATAATTTTAAGGCCACCTCTTCAATTTCTTTTGAAGATGCCTTACGAATTTGTGTTTTTGCAAGGTCAAAGTCAGTTTCTACAAATTTACCTTCAATAAACATCCATTCTTTATTTTCCATGATGCCATTTACAAACGCACCCGGTGCTGATGGATCCGCAACAATGTCTGCCGCTGTTGCTAATTTGAGGTCATCTTGGACTAGGCTATAACCGTCTTTAGTTGTAACTACTGAACCAAGAGCTCTTGAAGATACACCAATACTTACATCGTTATCAATAAAGTTTTTGACAATTTGACCATATGGTGTTTCAAGGATTAAAGCTTTACCATAGAATGTATTACCATCTTCAGATAGTGATACAATTTTATGGGATACCCTTTCAAGATTGATTGTTGGTGTGTCAGGATGACCTAACTCACCTAATGCACGATTCGTTTTAATATATTCTTCATTGTAACGGTTGACTTCTTTTCGAAGAGTATCCATTTTATACATGCGATTGTTACGATTGACTGTATCGCCAACAAGAAATGTACCTTCAATGAAAAGATGCTTTTTACCGTTTTCTGAAGCCTCTGTAACATACTTTACATTTTCTACGGTTTCTCTAATAAGTTTCATGTTAGAATCCTGTTAATGCTGTTGCATAAGTTGCTTCTTTAGATACTTCTAATACTACTGTACCGCCGGTATTAATTGTAATTACAATAGATGAGGTATTATTATTTGCAATTGAATAACCATACTCATCAAGACGCATTTCGCCCGTATTGTGTAAAGAAACAATTGGAACAGAACTTCTGACAATTTGAATATTGCCGTTTGTTGACCAATTTATTCTTTTAATGCTTGCGGATGTTACAGTTTCATTAGCACTCGCTGATAAGTTAGCTAAAGCAACTGTAGTTGTACCTGTTCCTTCAATACGAATAATTGAAGGACTTCTTATAGAGTTAATTAATTCAAATGGCATTTTATTTTAGTCCTAATCCGGCTCTTCTTCGCATAGACATTTTTCGTTTTAATAATGTTCTACGAAGTTTAGCTCTTCTAGTTGTTTTCCATGACCGTTTTAATAAACGGGCTTTTTTAAGTCTTGTTGTTGCTGGTATTCGTCTAACTGTATTACCAGAAATACGATAACCTTTTATACCTGAACGTCTTCTGTTTTTTTGAACAATAATTCGTCCTTTAGCGTTTCTTCTTATTCTACGGCGAATCTTATTGATTCTTCCCATTCTAATAATATTAACATTACGTCTAGCAACTTCTTCAAGGTTTTCTACTTTTTCAAATCTATCTTCAGCTACATATCGTTTAGCACTTTTTATACGATCTGCGATCATTTCATCAAGACGATCAAATAATATTTTTTTTGCTTCGTCTAATTTATTTTGTAATATTAAATCAACAAAATTTAACACTACATTCTCTTTTGTGAAAATTCTGCCGCTTTTTGTAAATGTTGACGTGATTTATTAATCATGTCTTCAAACTTCTTTTTATTCTTATCATTCAATTTTTTATGAACATTAAGAATTGCATGAGCAGTTTGCACATCAACTTTACTTGAAGTTCCATCATTATGTTTAATCGCACCAAGTTGGTGATTATCTTTAATCTTTTGCAACTGTGTTATGTTGTTTTCATTAATAGTATTTATACCGTTTTTTAAATTTTCCGCCTGTATATTAGAGTCAACACCAGGACCATAAGGAACACTAAAATATTTGTTAATTTTGTTGTTAAAATAAAGAGCAATTTTTTGACCATTTGGATATAAACGAATGGCTTTTCTCTTTAATACTAATACAAAAGGTGGATCACTTGAATCTAATGCCTCATTAATTTCTTCATATTCCTCACGAACTGTTTGCCTTGTTTTTTGAAATAGTTGCTTACTTGTAATTAAATCAGCCATTTTTAAAAAAAGCATTTGCATCAATGCTCGGTCAGTTGGGTTAAAAGTTGGTTTTTCTTCACCCATTTTATTTAAAACACGATGAATTCTTTGTATTTGAGACCTGTTTGCTAATCCAGCTCGTACCAACGCATCAAATTTGGAGTAATCTTGTTTCTCCTCTTCTATTAAAAGTCTAAACTGTTCTAAAGATTTCATTTTGCCATTACTTTAGCAGGAATTAATCCTGAAGCATCAAATTCTTCTTGTGTTATAAGCTCATCTTTCATTGGTGTATCGGCAGTATCTTGCACTTCAATATCACTCATTTGAACACCATTGACTTCATTTGCATCTAAAACTTCAATATCTTGATCTTCATTCTGATCTTGTTCTATACCACCAAAAGATGATTTAGCAATTTCAATTTTACGATTTTCAAGTGCATTAAAGGCTTTAGCAGATAAAATATCTGTAAGTGTTTCTTTAGCTTGAGCAGATTTACCGGCTACAAGTTGATCAATAAATTGTGTTGTTTCCATAATTTTCTCCGTTATGTTAAGCTCTATTTATGTTACTATACTTTTCAACATCAGCATCAAGTTGAGGTGTTTTTGAATCTTCGGCACCACGTTCAACCGTGTTGTCTTCTGGAGGATATTGGTCAGCTGATACTTGTTCACCACCTTGCATTATTGGACCACCAGTTCCGTCATTTTCTTCTTGTTTAATTTCGTTTTCCATTTGTTCAATGTCTTCTTCATTCATTTGAAGAATATTTTTACGAACCCATTTAGATGAATAATAACGACCAATATATGGGTCAACCGTTTGAAGTAGATTTACTCTTTCACGGAGTAATTCAGCATCACGCATTTCGGTAAAATTATTATCTTTTAAGAAGTCATAGTAAATGGCTTCTTTGAAATCTTCCCATTCTTCTTGTGTGCAAATGCCTTTAAGTACCAATTGAACACGAAGAGCTTGATCGAAGATTTGAGAAAACTTATTTCTTAATCTTTGAACAAATTTAGCAAATTTAACTTCATCTCTTGTTACTTCAGCCACTCTACCTACACCAATCATACCACCTTGTTGCGAGTCTAATCGTGAAATAGGCACATTTAATGACTGTAATAACTTCTGACGAAAATATTTTACATCTTCTAATTCACCAAGGTTTTGACCAGCTGGAAGTGTGGTAATTTCAGTACCTTTACCGCCTTCACGGCGAGGTAACCAAAAATCTTCAAGCATTGACATGTGTTTGCGGTCATCTCTTAATTCACCTGTTTGAGCATCATATACCATTTTGTTACGATATTTGACCATAACATCACGAAGATATTGTTCTGCTTTACCTTTTGGTAAATTACCTACATCAATATAAAATATTCGTCTTTCAGGCGCTCTTGATAAACGGTAAATAACGATAGCATCTTCAATCATTCTTAACTGATTGAGTGGTTTGATAGCTTTATGTAAATATGAAATGACAAAAGTGTTTTTTGCATCCATCAAACCTGAATTTACATTAATAATAGATTCTGGCGCAATTCTTAAACCAGCATTTACATTACTTGTATAAGTTTGTGATGTAGTGCCTTTGTCATTATAAACATAATACTCAGCAATAGAGGAAATAATTTGAGCGCCAGTTTTTGGATCACGCTCTTTTTTAATCTCACGCACTTTACGAATCTTGCGTGGATCGATGTATCTTAATTCTTTAATACCTTCTTTTGGCGATTTTTCATCAACAACTACATGAAAATTAATTCTACCGTCAATGTACCAACGCTTAAAAAGGTCATCAGCCAGATTGCTAAAGTTAAGCATCTTCTGAATATTATTGTATTCTTCGAGTATTTTCTTTTTAATGGTTTCAGGTTGAGTTAGTTTATCTAAAACAATATTAGCTACCTTACCTGTTTCATCATGGGTGATGGCTTCATTGACAATATCATCAATCGCCATTTCTAATTCTGGATGGTTTGCCATCTCACGATAGCGTGTTATTAGTTCAATTTCATTACGAACAGAACCTTCTAAATCTACATAAGTTCCATAGTGAGCTGCAGATGTGATGGTGACTGCACCATCATCCATAGCTTGTGTTGGGAGTGCAAAAGAAGGTTGTTCAGGTAATTGCGGTTGAACAACATCTTTTCGACCTAGGGTAAATCCAAAGAGTTTGACTGCCATTTTATATCATCCTAAAAAAAGAGAAAGGCCGAAGCCTTTCTCGTTAAATTACACCACACCAGTTTCAACTGATTCCCACCATTGGTAGGACATAGTTACTGTAAATTCCTCAATTGTGTCATTAGCGCCCCAATCAACATCAATTGGAGCTAAATCTGTTGGATATAAACCAACAAATTTGTATCTTTTAAGTGTATCACCTTTTTTGCCAAATTGTCTGACATCGCCATCAACTGAATATCCTAACGGTGCAAGAGCAGCCGGATTACGCACATTAAGATTGTGACTATTAATACCATTCATCCATCTTTCAAATGCGTTACGAATGATAAAATCTTCATCATTGATAATGTTAATTGTCCAGTCTGCAAATGTTCTATTGCCAACAAATTTTAATTCACGGCCAAAATATTGAACTGGCACAACACCAATAGTTGAACCTGGTAATTGTGCTGTTTTACACATGAAAGTTAATTTAGTTTGTGCATCTCCTGGTGCAGAGAACACGGGAAAAGGCATAGACACTTCAAACAGATTTGGACGAGCGCCGTCACCAACCATTTGACTTCTAAATTCATTTACGGAAAAAGCCATTTTTTATATCTCCTGTTTCTCTATTTATTAAAACTTACCAACAACTTCATCAAAACTTACACCTGTTCTTACTGCTATAAAGTTAAGTTGAATAAAGTTAATTGATCTAGATGGTTTAATGAAAATATCACCGATAAATTCGTTTCTATCTATAACCTCTGGCGTATTGTTTGTTTCATCACAAACCACACGGAAGTCAAAGATGCCTCGGCGACCTTGAACATCACGCAAGAACGGTTCTACAAGAGCAACAAACTGAGCTCTGGTAAATTGGTCATTGAACTCAAAGAGAGAGAAGCGAGCTGCACGAGCAAGAGCTTTCTCAAGAACAATGAACAACCTACGAACATTAATACGATCAAAAGCGCTTGGTTTAGATAAAAGCGTCTTATCGCCAAATAATACTACACCTTCACCTTGGAATGTAACAATAGGATTAATACCTTTTACATACAAATCATCACGATTTGTTTTTGTTGGATTCCATGCAAGTTTAATTACATTTTTGATAATACCACGATTGAGACCGCCTGGTGAGAACCATGGATCACGTTCAAGGTCTGTTCTTGCACATAGACCAGCAATGTCACCATTTAATGGTACCCAGCGATACACATCGTTGTATTTGTCGTATTGATATTTCCAATTAGAATCTAATACCGCATATGAACTGCTTGTTAATGTATCACGATAAGCTTTAATATCTGTTACTTCAGAACCAGCGTTATCAACACAATCTGCTTTTTCTGGTGATAAGAATGCTAAACAATCTTTACGAGTTCCTGCCAATGTAATAAGATTAGCAGCAAGAGTTGTACCAGCAGGACCAGAAACAATTAATGAGATATCAACTGAATCAGCATTAGCAAATTGATCATAAGCTGTAATAACGTTTGCAGTAGAAATTGTGCCATCTGCACCATTAATAAGTGATATTGTCACATTAGCTGATAAATTACTAAAAGATTTATTGGTAGCTGTAGTGCCCCATGTTGAGCTTGCATTAGCATATGAAGCTCCGCCGTTTGCTGTTGGGTGACTTAACCAATGAATATATTTTGATTTATTTGTAATAACATTTTTATAGTAATTAGTATTGCCTGAATCATCTTTAGCATCTGACGCTTTAGATACAAAAGCATATTTTTCAAGAACTGTATTTTGTGTGCCTGTAAATTCGCCGTCTTGGTCAATAACAATAACGTGAATTTCATCATTAGCACCACCAACGGATGATGTATATGTTGAAGTGCCTGGTGCAGCTGTAAATTGTGAGGCAAAAGCCCAACCAGAGTAAGTATTTGCGTCACATAAAGAAACTTTAAGTGAGTTGCCTACAGCACCAGCATAGCGAGCTGCGAATTCACCATATGTGTTTGCACCGCCTGAAAAATTATCATCATAAGCATCATCATTTTTAATTAATACTGCTGAACCATTAGACACAGCATTTTTTGTTGAAGCAATACTACCTGCACGAACAGTTTTAAGATTATTTGAGTATGCTAAAAAATTCGCTGCTGAAAACCAATATTCATAGTTATCGGAATATGGTTTAAAAAATCTTTCAACTAGATTTACTTCGTCTGAAACAGTTACAATTTCATCGATTGGACCCCATTGAAATATACCAGCAAATGCTCCAATTGAAGTTGGAACTGAGGGGACAATTGTAGTCAAATCTATTTCTGATACATTTACCCCAGGTGAGAGCTGAAATGCCATTGGATTTCTCCTTTAAATAATTACTTTACGAATAATATAATATTGTTATTGAATTCTTTTATAGTGTATTTAGTTTTTTAAAAAATTGAAGAAGTATAGCCCTTTTCTGTCCATATATCATTATTTTCACGGTCAATCGTAATTTCCTCTCTTTTTCCGTCATCTATAATGCCCACAGGAGTTAAATCTTCGTCAACCAACATATTTTGCTCTGCCAACATTAACTTTCTTACATCAATACTTGTAGAATCTTTAAAGAATGTTTGCGCTGTTAGCCATGCAAATAAAACTAATCCCATTACTAAATCGTCATTATTGCCTTCTTCAGCCGCATAGGTGCCACGAACCCTAGAAAAAGTGTTCATTTCAGCTATTGTGTCAAAGTCATTAATGATTAATTTATCGTTTTCAATAAGTGTTTTTAAGTTAGCACATCCAATTTTCTTGACAGATTTTGTTGTTTTAATACCAAAAGAGGTAGATCGTTTAAAACCAGCTGATATACTTTGACCTTTGATATGATGATGCTCTAACTTGTATATGTTTTCATACTCTAAATCATAGTGTAAAATATCAACCACTTGTTGACCTATGTTATTTGTTTCAATTAACGCATAGGCTTCATTATATTTTTTTGCCACCGAATAAATGATAGTAGGAAAAAATAATAATGGTAATTTATTATTTCTATATTTAGCAACTTGCTTATAGGGTGTTTGTGTTACATCAATCACGTTTATAGCAGAATAATCAGCCTCTATACCCTCTGCACAATCAACTGTGGCAATATACAGATTGCCTGGTATGGGTTGTTCATATATGTCTAATCCTTCATCTGAAGATATTGGATTATGAAATGCTAAACTTCTTAACTTGGTTCCAGAAATTAATGTTGCTGATGAACCAATAAATTCCGTTTCAAATTCTACACGAAACTGCTCTTCACTTGTATTTCGTATTGTTTCGTTTTTCCACTCTTCGTTACGACCTGGCACTTGTGACCAATGAACTTCTAAAGGTTTATATGTAGAACGACCTTCAATTGCATCAGTCCACATTTTATAAAACTGATTTAATCCATTAGGTGTAGATACAATAATTACTTTGGTTGTTTGACCAGAAGAAATTACAGGGTAAGTTGATTGAAAAAAGTCTTGTGCCATATTGTGTGGCACAAATGCAAACTCATCAAGAAATATTAAATTATAAGAACCGCCTCGGACACCATCAGCTGATGTGGCGTATGCAAATATCTTTGACCCATTTTCTAATTCAATGTTACCTTTATTCCAAACTAAAACACCTTGTTGCAACCATACTGGCAAATATTCATAAGCTTTGGTTAATCGATCTAAAATCTCACGAGCCAATGAACCTTTATTTGCTAATATGCCTATTGTATAATCTGGATTAAATAAAACAGACCATAACATATAACCTACGGTGGTGGTTGTTTTACCAACCTGACGAGGCATTTTTGCAATACAAAAACGATTATTATGAAATGTATTAACCATTTCTTCTTGAAATGGCCACATATCAAATGGAACCAAACCGTGATCTACATTTACAATTTTTACATAATTTCGTATAAAATATACCGGGTTCTCGGTACATTTAATAATTTCTGCTACTTGTTCCTCTGTGTAGGGTAAATCAATGCCTACTTTTTTTAGGCGTTGATTTCCAAGATAACCATCAATATTTTCCATTTATTTGTTAAACCAAACGCTCAAATGTGCCAATCCCATTATTGACCACATTAGAGGCATTTCATATAAACTGTGGCTATGATGACAAATTATCTCATTACAGTTTAAATAATAACTTATAATTGCCATCATAAAGAATATTGGTGACCATAATCTATTATATATTTTGATCATTTAATCAAAGTGCTTAAAAACCATGCGTGTTTTTGATGTTGGTCTAATATTTCTTGTAAAAAATTAGAAACTGCTGGTTCGCCAACTTGATCAGCTAATATAATACCAGCTCTCAAATGAATGATAAATCGGTCATTATCACTTTTTAATTGTGCAAACATTTCAATGGCTGATGGGATATTTTCATTGTCTTGAATATCACATAATTCAAGCATTCTATCTAAACCTGTTGGAGCATAAGATCCTAATGCACGAATTTTTTCAGCAATTAAATCTGTGTTATTGAAAATTTGTTCATATAATTTAGCTAAAAACTTATGGTATTGAATAAAGTCTGCACCCTCTATGTTCCAATGAAACGAGTGAGCTTTAAAATATAAACCAAAGTTTGTGCCTAAAATTGTTTTGAGTTGTTCAATGAGTTTTTCCATGATAATCCTTATTTATTGCTCTTTAAAAACTTAACTAATTCGTTTGTAGATCCAACAAAAATCGCCTTATCTACATTTAAATTTTTGGTATTTCCTGCAAAATTATCTTCATTGGGGATTAAATCTTTGCGTTTTTTTTGCAAATCTAACAAATCTTTATTCATATCCGCTAAACTTTTAATTAAAGTTGCAGCTACTTCATATGCACGAGGATGTTCTGATTCTTTAGCAACAGCTAATAATTGATCCATGGCTTGATTGCCTTTAATAATTAGTTCTCTAATATTATTACGAGCAAAATTAGCATCTTCCTCAACTATATTTGTAGTAACAACTTTAGTTGTTGATATTTCAACCATGGGATTAACTTCTATCGATTTAGTGTTTAATACTTTAGATAATTTATTATTTAATTTAGACATTATGTATTAGGCCATTCAAAAATTGTTTCAGAGAACCCAAACTCATCATCAACATTAGCTGAAATTGGTTCGGGTGTGGTAATAATTAAAACTGCTCTTAATGGATTCGTATCAACCGAAGTAACTGTATAAGAAGCGTTACTTGTTGCACCAACTACAATATCATTTGCTTCAAGTAATTTATTTAGGTTACTTATCACCAAAATACCGGTGTTTGAATTACTGAAATAAGATACATCACCAGTTATATCTCTGGCTGTTACAAAAATAGTTTCTTCGTCAGCAAAATAACCAGACCCGTTTGCTTTATCAACAAATACTTTTTGTGAAGTTCTTGATTGAGTGTCAATGAAAATGCTTGTATTAGCTTGACGAATAATTTCACCCGATTTAACTGGAGGCCAAATATAACTTTTAGCTGTAAATTCTAAATTCCATATAATTAAACGTGTTGATAACATGTCGCCTTCATAATCAACTTCATTTGCTACAGAATTTAATAATACGGGCATATCATATTTTTGATCCATGGATGGAACAAAATCTACGGTAACATTAAAATCTGGAGTAAAAAATGGCAATATTTGTTCAAGTATTTGAGTGCCGTCTTCGGTGTTTCTTACATAAATTGACATTGAAAAATCAAAATTATAAGGAATAGGTGAATACTGTGTTTTAATGGCAGTCGCTGTGTTTGCTGAAAAGTTTTGTAGAGTTGACACCTGCTTACGAGAGGTATCATAACTCATTCCGGTTAACTCAAAGGATATACGAGGAACGACCGTAACGACAGATTTAGTTAGATTAGGGTCTGAAGTAATACGAGCTAAATACTTCTCTTTGGAACCATAGGATAAAGGAACTTTAAAGACTTCTTTTTTAGTTACACCATCTAAAGTATATCTTTGTAAGGTAATATCGTTAAAAAGAGTGCCAAAAGCCACTACAACTTTTCGTATTGTTCTATTATAAAATTGATCATTACCTAACATTAATCACCACCAAACGGATTTGTTTCTGTCCAATCAATAATGCTATCACTTTCAGCCTCAATACGAGCATTATCTTGTATATCTTCAAAGGCAGTATTCATTACTGTCATTGTATCAACGGTACTAATTGTCCATTGTGCATTACTTGTATTTCCTTTTAATGTGCCTGAACTAAATGTGCCAATTGTTCTATATACTTCAATATGAGTATTTGGAGTAAATTCATAAACAAGAGCTTGAGCTGTGGCAGAAGCTAAATTAGCACCCACATAAACCAACTCATCAGTAATAAATTTACCAGTACCAGCACTTATTGTAATTTTTGTTTTTGGATAATAGTTTCTAATTGAATCATCAATTTCAGCTATACCTGTTTCAATAATTTCATTAGAAAATACAAACTGTTTAAGTTTAAGAGCAAACACATAAACATTGCCACCACGACCACGGCCTAATGTATAAAACATAGCCTGGTCATTTTCGTGTTCTACAAAAGTAATTTCAAAGAAGTTTTGCACCAAAGGAATATAAATTAAATCACCTTCTTTTGGTCTATTTTGAGGAATAGTTGTTTTAAATCTACGGCGAGAAACAAGTAATTGAACTTCATCACGAATTTCTAAACCAAATTTAGATATAAAGTCTTGTTCGCCTTCCATACCTGTAACATTTTCCAAATACATCTCAAGAGGATAAGCTTCAACATATTGCTTAAGAGTATCTTCACCAAAAATAAAATCAACTGTATCACGGCTGGATCTTGGAAGATAAAAAACACTCATGCCATGAATCTTGAGTGATTCAATGACCAAATCTTCAACAAGCAGTTGCTCTGAAGTTATGTTCTCTGGAAAATTATTAAAATATAAATTGGTGGCCATTCATTATTAACCCATGAAATAATCATTTGGCAATACATTATAACTTTGCATTTCTTCTTCTATTTTATCAATTTCTCTTTGAGCTTCTTCCATAATTTTTGGACCATCAAGTGTTACTCCGCCAGGTAATTGAACACCAGCAAACTTACTTAAGTTAGAACCCCATTGATATTTTATTTTTGCGGTAGTATATTGTTTTAAAAATCTATCGTCCCAAACATCTGAATAACCCTCTTTGGTCATTGTGTTGGCAGTCGCATTCGCACTTAATGTATTAGCTGCAATTACAATTTCTGTTGGTGAATTAATTTTACGAACTTGAACTTCTACACCATTACTCAAAGTAATGAAATCATTTTCAATAATTTCTTGGTCAAATATGGTAGATGTGCCAACAAGTGTATTAGATGATGTGTTACCCGTTACTGTGCCAGTCAAAGTAATTGTATCCGGTTCTAACTTACGATAACATTCAATAATTACATATTTACCAACTTCTGCATCTCTTGACCAGTCAATATCAAGCATTAATTTATTTTGATGGCGATTAAATCTAAATTGTGGTGTGCCAGAGAATAATAAATTTAATGTGCGAATATGTTGCATCGTAATTTCATATGACACATAAGATACAGATGTAAAGTCATACAAGTCATGCAAACGTAATTGATAACGTAAGTCAAACATATTAATTGATGAATTTGAATCATCAAATGGTAAAACAGCATTAACAAATATGACAGCATCTGGCGCATAGATCCATCGTCTATCAATATCTTCTTGTGTGAATTGATGTTTCATGTAAATCTTTTCACAACCATCAAAGTGATAGTCGTGGAAAAATTGAAGAGCATCGTCAATACGATCTTCTACTTGGTCGTCATCCACATTAATTTCAATAACTGGATGGCCAAGTCTTCGTAAGCAATAATCTTTAAATTGAGTTCTTGAGGTTGGTTTTGCCATATTTTATCCTAATGCAATTGAAAGAGCTAATACATCACCAATAGATGCTCCGCTACCAGTAACATCTATTGCGGTATTTGTAACACTAGAAATTCGACCATAAGCGTCTGTTGTAATAACTGGAACAAAAGTAGAGTTTCCATATGTGCCAGCCGTACCAGTATTTGCTAAAGAAATAATGGAACTGCCGTTAGATACTAATAAAGCACCTGTTGTATATGAAGTAGCATTTGTGCCACCTCGTCCAAACGCAAAAATACCCGATGTAACTTGTGTGGTAGAAATATCAACTTGAGTATTTATGACATTTGATATACGACCATTGGCAGAAAGCGTTATTACTGGAACGTGTGAAGCGTTACCATAAACACCAGCTGTTGTTGATATATTTGTAAAATCAGTATTAGCTTTATCAAAAGCGCCGTTTGCATGATTAAATGCAGCTGTGGATGTTGTTCTTGCTACATTATCAGTAGCAGCACCACCAGAAATAGTGTTCGCAAAATCAAAAGCTTGTTGTGCTAAAGAATTAGCAGAGTTAGCTTTACTAAAAGCAGAGTTAATAGTTACATTGGCGGTATTAGCTAAATCATAAGCAGTTTTAACTGAGGCTGGAGTGGCAGCATTACTTGTAGAGGTAGATGTGACTGAATCCTCTAATTGAACAATACCTGTTTGTGTTGTTGTTGCTGAACGAATGGTTGTATTTGATACTGATGTTAAACGACCTTTAGTATCAACTACAAAAGTAGGAACGAGAATATTACTACCATAACCACTTGCAGTTACACCTGAATCTATTAAACCAATATCTAGCGTATCTGTGCCGGCAATACCAGTAACAAAAATACCATTAGCTACAGTTGAAGTAATTGTAAGTGTATCGTTATTTGCATCAGCAACTAAATTTGTTCCATTAGCAGAAACGGTAGTAAATGCTAATTGTGCAGTCTGATTGGCTTTATCAAAAGCAGATTGTGCTAATACATTGGCAGAGTTAGCCTTATCAAAAGACCCCTGTGCTAATACATTAGCAGAATTAGCTTTATCGAAAGATGCTTGTGCTAATACATTGGCAGAGTTAGCCTTATCAAAAGACCCTTGTGCTAATACATTAGCAGAATTAGCTTTGTTAAAAGCCTCATTTGCATGAGTAAGTATCGTTGAATTTGGTTGACCAATGTTAATGTTTCCAACCATTCCTGAATGATGAGAACATTGATAAACATAAGTATTACCTGCTAATACAGCTGGAACTTTCCAGTATAACGTTCCGGTTACTTTACCTTGAGCGCTTGAATCTGTTGATACTGTTCCATCGGTTGCAACATGTATCAATCCAGTGCTGTAATTTGCACCTCCACTTGAAACACGAATCATAAAAGGATGACCAGTTACATTCAAATAAAATGCTATTGTTTCTCCTGCGATAACATATATGGCAGGATTATTACCAGAATATTGGTCAATTAAATAGGCTGAAGAACCGGAATGTGTTACATCTAATCTTGTTACAGCACTAATGTAATTTGAATTTGCTTGTGCAAAAGCCGCATTAGCTTGAGCAAATGCACTTGCAACACCAGAATTAGCAGTATATTGTTTTGTACCATCACCAAATTGAACATAAGATGTAGTGGCTACTGAATTAGCTGTAAGATTATTGGTGGACAATAATCCTGTAGTTTTATTAAATGTAAGAGATGAATTACCACCAAAAGAACCAGAATCATTAAACTGTATTTCTTGATTTAGTCCAGCTGGCGGAGTAGTGTAGATTGAACCTAAAGAATTAGATGAAGTTTTATAATAAAGAATACCATCAGCGAAGTTAAGAGATAACTCACCGTTTGCAAGAACACCAAGTGACGGAGTGTTTGCCGTTACACCTGAACTTCGGAGTGATATTACTGTATTTGCCATTTACTAGAATGTTCCGCCACTTGAAGCAAATTTTAGTGTATTATCATTGTCTTCGTTTAGTGTTGTTGTTTTTTCTTTAATTAATTTTGAGTCTTTATGTGTTCCAATACCTAGTTTTTTTTTCTTTGAATTTGGAAACATATTTTCTAATTGAACAATATATTTTTGTTGATCTTTTTCTTTTTCGTTTAAATTTTCAATTATTTTTTTAAGAGATTCAAGTTCTTTCATTTGATTATTTACAGCTACTTGTAATCTATGTCTTTCATTATCAATATTTACTGAATTTTCAATAATTTGATTTTTCTGCGTAACGGTATCTTTATTTTCTGAAGTTAAAACAGCAATTTGTTTTTCTAGGTCGGCTATTTTTTTATTATTTTCTTCAGCAAACTTGAGTTGCGTTTGAAACATAAAATTTTGTTTTAATACAGCGTAAAAATTCTCCAATATTACTTCGTTATAAACGTCTAAAAACTTTCCATCCATGATAAAATCCTTTCATTATAATTAGAATGATCCACCGTTAAGGTGTGCAAATGTTGGAATACCAGAGGCATTAACCTGTAATACATGCCCTTCAGTAGAAGAAGCAACAGAAGTTAATGCTGATGTTGATGTAGTGCCACCAATAATAACACCGTTTGCAGTATAAGATGAGAATCCTGTACCACCACGAGCTACGCCTAATGTGCCAGATGTAATCGCTGAAGCGCCAATCGCAATTGATGTATTCGTGATTGAAGCAATACGACCATTAGCAACAAGGTTGAATACAGGAATAATTGCAGCTGAACCGTAATCACCAGCAGTAACAGATATATTTGTAAAATCAGTATTAGCTTTATCAAAAGCACCGTTTGCATGTTCAAAAGCACTATTAAGGCGAGTAGAAATATTGATACCACCAACAGTTACACTTTGTGATTCAATATTTGCAACCAATACACCAGTTGAATAGGTAGCAGGATCAAATGTATTAGCATCTACAGGTTTAACTGTACCGGCAGTTACAAGTTTGAATTTACCAGAATCAGAAGCATCACGGATCAAACCAGTATATTTTATTCCACCTTCATTGTATTGACCAAAGAAACCAATATCAACCGCATCAGCCGCATTGTTTGCAGCTAATTGTATGAGAGAGTCTTCAACTTTGAGAATTTCAACATCTTGTGTGATTGTATTACCAGAAACAACTAGGTTACCCGTAACAGCTAAATCGCCAGAGATTGTGCCGCCAGTTGTTCGCACAACTGTATTGTCAACATCAACTAAAACAGTATTGTTAGCATCAACGAAAATAGATGCAAGACCGTCACGGCCCGCAATCGTTAATGTATCTGAATTAAGTGATAATGTTCCTGAACCTGTATCGCCAGCGACTGATAAAGTTGACGGAACAGAAATGGCTGTGTTAGAGGCTGAAGTTAAACGACCCTCTGCGTCAACAACAAAAACTGGAATCTGCGAAGCACCACCATATGTGCCAGCAGAAACGCCCGTATCAGTAAGATCAACTGTAAGAGTAACACTCTGTGAACCATCAAAAGAAACATTACCAGTTGCATCACCAGCAAGACCAATGTCACGAGCTGTTTTTAGTGTGGTAGCTGTAGTTGCATTACCAGAAAGATTTGCAGTAATAGTACCAGCTGTAAAATTATTATTGCTATCTCTTTTAACAATTGTTGATGCTGTATTTGCTGAAGTGGCCGCATCTACAATAGCTGTAAAATATTTACCACCAATTGCAACAACTGAACCATCTGATTGACCAATGAATAACTTATTGGAATTATTAGAATACGCCGGTTCAGCGGTATTTAACGATGGAGGTGTAGCTGTAGAATCTGAATATTTAAGTTGAATTACGGTGTTAGCCATTTATTTTTTCCTTTGGTACATCATATATTCAAATTAAATAATAATATAAAAACAATGTTGTTTATTTAATTAATCTATTATTTATCTCTAAAAGGAACCACCGTTTACCGCAATTACAGTAGCTGTTACGGTATTTGCTTCAAACTTACCTGTAGCAGAGTTATATTGTAAAACATCTTTATCATCAACATTTACAAGGTTAATATCTGATAATTCTGCTAAAGCTACGTTTGGTTTTGGTTTAAAATTAGAAGATACAATTGAAGTTCTATTTTTTTGACCTATTGTTACTTTACCTAATTTTATTGCCATAGAACTTCTCTAAATTTGGGTTATATTAGGTAATATTGTGACAATGCCTTCAACCACACGAGTTTTTTCTCCTGCTGGTGAAGTAATCAGTAAATCATATAATGCACGACCATCTGTTAAATTGGATGTATTAGCAGCTGTCATTGATAAAGTAATTTCACCATTTGCAACACCTGTTATTGTGGCAGTAAAATTATTCGCCGTGGTGGAATAATAAGATTTTCTTATTTGAGAATTAGCTGTGTAGCCAGCAAGATTAATTGCATCACCATTCGAATCTTCTACATTAACTGTGGTTAAAAATGTAGCACCTTTTTCAATGGTTATTTCAGTAAATGCAGCCAATTATTATCTCCTTTTAATACTGTATTTAGTCAAAACTAAAGTTAATAGACAATAAAAAACCCACCTTTGAGATGGGTTTGTTTTGATTTGCTCATCTATATAAACCAAGTGATGATTGAATATCTTGCTCTTTTTGTTACAGGCATAATTTATTCATCCGCTGGTTCTGGCGTGTTGCCTTCGTCAAGCCATTTTAGGTATTCTACAAAATCTTGATTAGCTGGGTCAAATGGGATGCAAGCAGAATCAGATGTGCGAATGATTGCGTGCATATTTACTGACCCATCCGCATTGTTGTAGTGTTTATACATTTCAAAGCTCCGCTGTTAAACCCAATTTTCCTGTGTTTGCCGCGTTTGTAACATACGTTCGCCCTTGCGTTAAACTCGTAAAGTTTCCAAAGGAAATAAATGCACCTTTTGATGTTGCCCCGTTTACGGCAAATCCTGCATTAAACGAACTCTGCGTAAATGAATTTCCAAAAGCATCATACATGTTATATACTTGACTTGCAGACGAATGAATTGTTGGGGCAGCTCGCATCCAAACGGGAAACATAATACTTGTTTCAATGTCTGTAGTTGATCTGGCTGCGGACAAACTCAAATGATCTAATAGCTGGGAAGTTCAAAATACCTCTGACACAACGCCAACTCTGTTCCTATCGGTCTATAGTCAAATGATGTAGCGGTACTGCCTTTTTCTAGTTGAACATTCGTTACATGAAGAAAGTCACCTAATGTTGTGTCGGTCACATCTGACCAAATAAACACAATAATGTTAGTTGTAGATGAAGTATCTACATTTGCTGTGACAGAATAAGTTGCAAAAGATGTAGTAACGTTTAAGTTAACAGGTGTGTTTTCGTAAGTAGCATTAGCAATTAAAGTAGGGTTAGTACCCTCTACATTCCATGCTGATATAATATCTGAAGTAACACTATCTGCTGTGCCTGACCATGCTACTACAGCACATTTTACATTGTCTAGTTTAGTAGTAGCTGATACTTTAGCTTGGAAAGATAATGTGACGTTGCCACCTATAGCGTCATAGCAGTTAGCATTTTCTATAATTTGTGCAATACCAAACTTCTTATTAACTGTTTCTACATCCAACCCTATAGAGTATTTAGGTCCTGTGGTAGGCACAGTTGTAGTTTGTGTGACATCAATAATATCGTTACCATCTGATAAAATGTACCATCTATCTAACACATAAGTATCGTCATTATTAGCAGAACTTGTGCTTGTGAATGATGTGTTACGTTGGGCTATGTCAAAGTTACCATTAATAAGTTTATTACGCATACCAAACAACTGCGAAACTGTCGTGCCAACTTGTGTAGCTTCAATGCTACCAGTAATTTTTGTATTAGCCAACGAATCAATCTTTGCGTTAGTTACAGCACCACTGGCAATATCAGCCGTATTGATTTGTATGGCTGTATTTGATGCCGTAGTAATAACACCTGAAGCGTCAAAAGTAAATGACGGAATAGTGTTGGCAGAACCAAATGAATTTGATGTTACATTATTGGCTACTGCTATGAGTGACGGTGCTACCTTGGTAATTGGCATTATTGTTCTCTAGTAATTTGTTTTATTTAATCTGCTAGTTGTTCTTCTGTGGGTCTTGCTAATGTTGGGTGTTCCCATTTTGCGATGTAATCACCACGACCATCAGAGTCGTTTTGTAAAAGTATTGTGCCTGATGTTGGGTTAAAGTCCTGCGTTGTTAGGTCAGGGTAAAGTGCTTTGATTTTTTCATGTAATGTCATTATGCGCTCCTAGCTAAAAATCCTGTCATATATGTCCCCCAAGGAGCTGTATTGGTGCCACCTAAACCTCCAGATATTGCAGTTGAAGTTCCATTTGAATATCCATAAAGTTCAATATAATCTGTAGATCCATTTAAATATATAGTTGCTGCTATTGTTATAGGCATATATGATGGGTTATATGTAACTGATGGTAGAGTATAAGTGTCTGTAGTATATAATACTGATCCATTTTTATATATACCTAAAATTTTATTATTTGCATTAACTCCTTCTACTCTTGCTCCAGCACTAATGTGGTAATACCCAGCTACTTGTGGAGTAAAACGATAGTTTGTAGATGAATCAAAAGCATTAGCAGTATCATATATTTCTGAACTTAAAGTAACTTTTGTCCATGTTGATGGAGATATAGAAGCTGTTGTTCCAGCATAAGCACTAAATGCTGGCCCTGTTCCTGCTACACCTGTAGCAATTTGTGCTTGTGTAATATTACCAGTAATCTGTGTATTCGCCACACTAGCAATTTGTCCAGCTGTAATTAAACCTGTAACCTGTGTATTGGCCACACTTGTAATTTGGGAGCTAATAATATTACCAGTAATCTTTGTGTTGGCTACTGCGGCTATTTTTGCATCTGTAATAGTGCCATCTAATATATCAGCCGCAATCACAGTACCGTTTGCAATCATCGCTGATGTGATTGAACCATCGGGTATAGAGATAGTTGTAGTGTCAACACTAAAAAGTGTTGTACCT
>Ga0194115_10001302_pt1 | contig 32073 bp, 33 predicted proteins | sample TA2MahsurfametaG_3_FD_148656 | JGI IMG/M metagenome (GOLD analysis project Ga0194115, IMG submission 148656) | Freshwater microbial communities from Lake Tanganyika, Tanzania - TA2015002 Mahale S4 surface | ecosystem: Environmental > Aquatic > Freshwater > Lake | place: Tanzania: Lake... | reverse complement strand
TATTACGATACCACCAAACCCTGGAGCCGGAATATTCGGTATTACCGCTATTTCAAGCCCAAAGACAGCGTGGTGATGCCGCGTTTTTATATACTGCCCTGGGCCTGGGGCGAGGTTTGGGAACGCCTGAAAATGAACCGCATCGAAATGAAACAGGTGGGTCAGGATACCAGCATGGAGCTGAGGGTGAGTTTTATCAACGGATATGAAACCGCTAAAACCCCTTACGAAGGCCATTACTTGCACTACAACGTAAAAACCACCGATACCATCGTGCCTGTTAAAATCAAGAAGGGGGATTGGTTCATTCCGGTTACGCAGGCGAATTATCAGTTTTTGGCAGCTACGCTGGAACCCCGGGCGCCTGACAGCTATTTTGCCTGGAATTTTTTTGATGCGGTTTTGCAGCAAAAAGAGGGTTTCAGCGATTATGTATGGGACGATAAAGCGGCAGAAATACTGGCTTCAGACCCTGTATTGAAAAAGAGATTTTTGAAGAAAAAGGCGGCAGATAAGGCCTTTGCAGCCGATGCCTGGGCCCAGTGGATGTTTGTATACCGAAATTCGTCCTATTACGAGCCCACACATAACCGGTATCCGGTGTATAGGGCGGATTGAGGGTTACTCCCTAACCAGCGAAATGTCTTTCCATGCCGTGGTAGTAGTAGGTCATTTTACTGTCACCCAACTGTATCGTTTTACAAATTAGTAAAACGCAAAACCAGTAAAAAATAGAAATCAGCATTAATTTATAGGATTACATAATGGTAAATACGATTACTCCGCTCCTGCAATCCATTGCTCCATGGCTGCATCGTAGGCTGTCTGTAGTTTTTGGAGTTGTGTGTCAGCCTGCTGGTACGCCTGGGTATGGGCATTGATTTTCTCGAAATCCACGGCTACATCTTCATCGGTCAATCGTTTTTCGTGCAGGGTTTTTTCGGCGCGAATGGTTTCCATTTGTTTCTCCAGCTCAGCCATTTCCTGTTCCAGTTGCTGCAGTCTGTTTTTGCCCGGTTTTTTAGTCTCGGAAGATCCGTCTGAATTATCTTTGGTAACTATAGGTTTCGTTTTTGGCGTCTCGTTTTCCTGTATATGCGTTTCCGGGCCGCGGCGCTGCATCCATTCATTCCATTCATCGTATGTGCCGGGATATTCCCGTAAAATACCATTTTCAATCCACCAGATTTTAGTGGCAACATTGCTCACAAATGTTCGGTCGTGGCTCACAATTACGCAAGTTCCTTTGTATTGGGAAATGGCATCTGCCAGAACGGATGTACTAAACATATCCAGGTGGTTGGTAGGTTCGTCCAGTAGCAGCATATTGGCCCGTGTAAGCAGGGTTTTGGCAAGTGCCACGCGGCTTTTTTCACCACCTGACAGTACTTTTATTTTCTTAAAGACTTCATCGCCCGTAAATAAAAAACAGCCCAAAACCGTACGGAGTTCTGCTTCTGTGTATTCTGCATCCACCGTGCCTAGCTCATTCAATAAATCCCTTTGCAGGTTCAGCGCCTCCAACTGATGCTGGGCAAAAAACGATGTTTCTACGTTCCAGCCGGGTTCTATAACACCGCCATGCGGCTCAGATCCGTAAATGATGCGCAGTAGCGTACTTTTTCCTTTTCCGTTTGCCCCAATAAGTGCTATTTTATCTCCTCGTAAAACCTGTGCATTGGCTGAACGTATGATTACGCTATCATCGTAGCTTTTGCTAACATCTTTCAGTGTGCAAATGGTTTTGCCGGGCGTGGTGCGGATGTTGAAGCGGATGTTCATTTCGCGCTTTTCATCGTCCTTCAGTTCAATTTTATCCAGTTTCTGCAGCATTTTCACCCGGCTTTGTACCGCAGTGGCTTTGCTGGCCTTGGCTTTGAACCGGCGTATAAATGCCATTTGCTGTCGGATATAATCTTGCTGGTTATCAAACCGGCGTTGCAGCATTTCGTCGCGCTCTTCCTTCTGTTCCAGGTAATCGCTGAAATTGCCTTTGTAGTGATACAGCTGCTGATGCGCCACTTCGGCTATGCGGTTTACGGTGTTATCCAAAAACAGGCGGTCGTGGCTCACAATAACAAACGTGCCTTTGTAGGTTTTCAGATAATCTTCAATCCATTCAATAGTAGGTAAATCAAGGTGGTTGGTGGGTTCATCCAGCAGCAGTAAATCGGGTTGCATTAGCAGCAGTTTTGCCAGCATGGCCCGCATGCGCCATCCGCCCGAGAACAGGTTGAGTGGTTTTTGCAGTTCTTCAGTTTTAAAACCAAGTCCTTCCAGCAGTTTTTCGGCTTCTGCATGCCAGTCGTATCCTCCCAGGTTGCCAAACTGATCCTGCAGCTCAGTGACGTATCCTCCCAGGTTGCCAAACTGATCCTGCAGCTCAGTGAGGTGCTGTATGGCATTCACATCGGCTGTGCGCTCAATTTCTTCCAGCAGGCGGTTGATTTCCTTGTCCAGCGCGGCCAGATCGGCCCTGCCTTGCAAAACCACTTCCAGCAAGGGATCCTGATAGTCGATGCTCAATAAATCCTGGTTCAGAAACCCTATTTTCAGGTTGGAAGGTTTGCTCATGTTGCCTTCCCGCAGTTCGTAGTCGCCGGAAATGAGGCGCAGCAGGGTAGATTTACCGGTACCGTTCAGTCCCACCAACCCTATTTTTTCTCCGGGTTTGATGTGCCAGTTGGCGTTTTTGTACAAATATATTCCGGCAAATTCAAAGGAAAAATCTACGAGGGCGAGCATGCTACAAAGGTACGGCAGACAGGTGGTACACGTTTTGACAACTTTTAAAAAGTTGACAAAACTTACAGCAGTAAATGCCTCGCATTTTCTGCATCTTTGAGCCATGCCACGCAAAGCCGTATTGTTTTACAATCCCAATTCGGGGCGCTACAGTGCAGCACAAATCCATGCATGGCTTAAGGAATTTGACAACAATGGTTTGGAAATAACAACAATTAGCAAACCGGATGAATTGGCTTCCTTGCAACCATCCCACATCATTGCAGCAGGTGGCGATGGTACCTTGCATGCGGCTATTAACCACGGAGGTCTTAAACATACCTATTCCATTTTACCTGCGGGCAGCGGCAATGATTTTGCAGCCGGATTTCAGCGTTTATCAACGGGTGAATTGTCACACAAAATATTATCAGATTCCTTTATTAACTGTGATATTTTAAATATTAATGGCATCTATGCGCACAATTTATGCGGCACCGGATTTGAATCTTTTGTGGCCGGTAAAGCCCGTAAGGTAAGGTTTCCGGCATTGAAATATATTTTGCCTATTGCAAAATATATGTTTTTATATAAACCGGTTTATGCAAAAATAACGGCAGAAGATTTTGTGTTTGAAGGTGAAATATTTATGGTAACCATAGGCAATGGAAAACGATCAGAAGGCGGTTTTCGTATGTTTCCCAAAGCAGATTTATACGATGGGAAAATGGATGTGGTTTTAATTAAAAAGCATTCCATTATTCAGCATTTATTGTATGTTTTTATGGTGAATTTCGGGAAACACCTGCATTTAAAACCAGTTGTTTTTAAACAGGTTTTATCCTGTAAAATAGAGATGAGGGAGTAATATTCTTTTCAGGCCGATGGCGATCTTTATGCTGCGCAGTATATGGAGGTGGGAATTGTTAAGGGAGGGCTGAGGTTTGTGGGGTGATTGATTGCAGAAATGAATAGTTTATTTGTTTAATGGTCTAACTGTTTTTGGTATGTTGTTAAATGAATAAATAAATGAAAGAATGAAAAATTATTTTATTGTAAAAATATAATTTAAGTTCAGTTAAATTTCTTCATTTTTTAAATAATTATTTCAAAGGTTCGATGCTTCCGTCTTCGCTGATGCTCAGTTTACATTCAGGAATGTCTGTGGCGGTTAATTTAATTATTTCTTTTAGGGCGCCATTATTTTCATCCATTACCGGACCGCCTTCACCGGGCTGTTTTGTTGAGTGTATTTTCCCTTTCAGAAATTTTCCTTCTGCATCTACATCCAGTTCTACAATAGGCGCAATGCCGCTAATGCCTGCCAGGTTAAACATGCCATAAGTAGCAAAATTTCCCATACTGTAAGCAATAAACCTTTCTTTATACAAATCAATGGCACGCGTAACGTGTGGACCATGGCCAAACACCACATCTGCACCGGCATCAATCACCACCCTCGCGAATTCATAAGGATTTCCGCGATCTTCACCCAAAAATATTTCTTTGCTGCGTGTGATATGGCTTCTTGACGAACCTTCAGCACCTCATAAGGATTTCCGCGATCTTCACCCAAAAATATTTCTTTGCTGCGTGTGATATGGCTTCTTGACGAACCTTCAGCACCACCATGAAACGACACAATCACAATATCACATATGGAATCAAGGTGACTGATAATTTTTTTGGCGTTTGCATAATCATTTATTTTGATGGTTCCCGGATTGGGCGCAAAGGCTGCAAATCCGTAGGTGAGGCCATTTTTCTCAAATGTGGTGTAGGGGCACGATTCAAGTCCGGCATGCGGGATGTTTTTTTCGTTTAAAATTTTGGTGGTGTTTGCGGTTCCTACACTGCCAAAATCCTGCACATGGTTATTGGCTACACTCAGAAGGTTGAAACCGGCATCTTTTATGTAATCAATGTAGTGATTCGGCATTTTAAATGTATAGCAGACTTTTGGATTGGAGCATTTTTTTGCAGGGCCATTACCGGTTAATACAACCCCTTCGAGGTTTCCAAATGATACATCGCCGCGGCTGATGATGTCCTTAACGGGCAGCAACATCTCTTTTCCGTCATTTGGGGGCAACAGGCTTTCTGTGGGATAATTGGTCCCCAGCATCATATCGCCAACACCAATAATTTTTATGGATTTTTTTACATTCAATTTACCCGAATCTCCCGACTGTGGTTTGGACGCATGATGGCTTTTGTTTAGGCATCCCAATTGTCCTGCGTAACTGCCATTGCTGATGTTGATGGTGAAAAACAGGCAAATTAAAATAATGAATCCTGCTATGTATTTGGTTTTAGGCATAAGAGATTTCGAAATTACTGAATTAATTTAAACCCTCATCTATTGTAAGCATCCATTAAATTATAATTAAATGGGTTATATTAAGTAAAAATCGTTCATCAGTAACTTCATTTCAGGGGAGTATGTACCTTGTTCTTCATAAATAAAAAAATCATTGAACTTATTTTCTGTTTTATTTTTCCCAATATGCAATGAAATTAAATGTGATTTGGAATGTTTAAATGATGCTATATTAACGAATTGTTGAATGTGAAAATTATATTTTTCTGTGATACTTTTGATAGAATTGAGGTGCAAAACCGGTGTCAATAAACAACATAAGCCTTCCTCATTTAGAAAGGAGTTTATTTTTTCAAATAATATTTCAAAATTAAGGGTGATAGTATGCCTGGCTCTGCGTTTGTCTTCTGTTTCACTAATTAATTGATTATCAAAAAACGGCGGATTACAAATGATGGCATCAAATATTTTTCCTGGTTCCCAGTCTCTGATATCGGCCTTTATTGCCTGTAACCGATTTTTCCAGGGCGAATTCTCAAAATTAATATGGGCTTGATTTACACTTGCTTCATCGATATCAATGGCTGTAAAATTTGCCTCAGGAAAACGTTGCGCCAGCATCAATGACAATAAACCTGTGCCTGTCCCAATGTCCAGCACGTTTTTAGCATTGCCAATATCAGCCATAGCGCCGAAAATACAGGCATCCGTTGTAACCGGCATGCAGCCACCTTTCTGTACAATTTCAAATTGCTTGAAACGGAATGGTTTTCTTGTTTTCATGCGCTGAACAACCCTGCAGGATCTGTGCTTTTTAATGACTCAGCATCCCACTCACAACTATATTTTTGGTTTTCTTTTAGCAAAAGCATGGCATCCGCACTTTTTAAAGCCAGCTCCAAATCGTGGCTGCTGAAAATGATGGTTTTGCCCATCTCATTGCACCATTTTTTCATGAGGTCCAGCATTTCCCGCCTGCCCGGATAATCCAGAAAAGCGAGGGGTTCATCCATCAATATCACCGGGGTTTCCTGCGCCAGCGACCTTGCTATCATCACCTTTTGTTTTTCGCCGTCGCTAAGGGTATTGAATTGTCTTTCGGCGAATGCTTCCATACCACACATTTCAAGTGCTTCAAGCAATGCATTTTCATGCGCCTGCATGTTGCCGTTCCAGCCCGATAAAAACCGGAGTCTACTGCTGAAAACCACTTCTTTGGCTGTTGTAAGGGGCATGTCGGGCGGATGCGTAAATACCTGGCTAATCAAGGTTGCGCGGGTCTCAACACTGGTTTTGTGCAAATCGGTATTGTTCACAGACACGCATCCCGATAAAGGATTCACCAATCCGCCCAGTATCTGCATCAGCGTGCTTTTGCCTGCCCCGTTTTTGCCTGCCAGTAAAACCAGTTTGCCGGGCAGTATTTCAAAATCCATGGGGCCGTGCAATACACAGGATTTTTTTCCTTGTACATAGCCGCTTTCCAGAGATTCTGCCTTAAACATAAAAATGCCCCACAAATTTGCGCATTTTTGTACTGTGAATTTGCATTTATCCGCCGCCGCTGAAAAAGATATTTTCACCATTCAGGCATTGGCCCACGAAATATGGAACGATCATTATCCCGCTATCATTGGTCAGGAGCAGGTGGATTATATGCTAAACCGCATGTATGCAGCCGATTCTATGCTCGCACAAATGCTGTCCGGACAGCAGTTTTTTCTGGTGCTGGATAATGAAAACCCTATCGGTTTTGCCTCTGTAGAAAATAAAGGTTCAGGTAATTATTTTCTGAATAAATGCTACATTAAAACTTCTACACAGCGCTCCGGTGTGGGGTCGTATGTTATTCATGAAATATTGAGAAATTATCCGGATTGTCGCGAATTGCGCCTGCAGGTAAACCGGCAGAATTACAAGGCCATAAACTTTTACTTCAAAATGGGCTTTGTAATAGAGCAGGTGGCCGATTTTGATATCGGTGATGGCTATTTTATGAATGATTTTATTATGCTGCTGAACCGTTAATTGCCCAGCTTATTGGCCAGCTGACCGCAGGCCGCATCAATATCTTTACCACGACTTCTGCGCACATTCACAATCAGTTTAGCGGCTGAAAGGCCGTTGGCGAAACGTTCCAATTTGTTGTCCTGCGTGGGCAGGTAAGGGGCCAGTTCGCCGATGGGATTGTATTCTATCAGGTTGATTTTGCAGGGGAATTTCCGCGCAAACACAATCAGTTCACGCATTTCTTCCGCATCATCGTTCACGCCTTCTATCACGGTGTATTCCAACGTGGGGCGTGTGCCGGTTTTGTCGTACCAGTGCTTTAGCGCTTCGGCCAGCATTTCCAGGTTGTTGCTGGCGTTGATGGGCATGATGGCGGTGCGTTTTTCGTCATTGGCAGCATGTAGGCTCAGTGCCAGGTTGAATTTGGCGCCATCATCGGCCATTTTTATAATCATTTTGACGATGCCGGCTGTGCTCACGGTTATGCGCTGCGGACTCATGTTCAGGCCGGTTTCGCCGGTGATGAGCTCTACACTGCGCCACATATTGGCATAATTGAGCAAAGGTTCGCCCATGCCCATATAAACTATATTATCCAGCACTTTTCCGTAGTGCTTTTCTGCCAGTTCATTCAGCAGCCACACCTGATCATATATTTCGCCGGCCTCGAGGTTGCGCTGCCGTTTCAGATAGCCAGTGGCGCAGAATTTACAATCCAGGCTGCAGCCCACCTGACTGCTCACGCAGGCAGTAACGCGGGTTTCGGTAGGTATAAGCACACCTTCAATGAGGTTGCCATCATGCAAAATGAAACTGCATTTGATGGTACCGTCATGGCTTTTTTGCTGGATATGGATTTTGGCTGGTAAAAGGCTGAAATGGTTTTGCAGCTTACGGGTTTCGGTAGGTATAAGCACACCTTCAATGAGGTTGCCATCATGCAAAATGAAACTGCATTTGATGGTACCGTCATGGCTTTTCTGCTGGATATGGATTTTGGCTGGTAAAAGGCTGAAATGGTTTTGCAGCTTATCTCTCAGGGCCAGCGACAAATTGGTCATAGCCGCAAAATCGTGGGCACCCTTCTTCCACAGCCATTCATATATCTGCCGACCTCTGAAAGCGGGTTCTCCCAACTCTTTAAGGGCCTGTTCCAGTTGTGGAAGGGTGAGGGAACGGATATCCTGAGCGGTACTCATTTTTTGCGGAAAAACAGCGTCACCGGCACGCCGGTCAGCGGAAATGCTTCGCGCAGTTTGTTTTCTAAAAACCTGGAATAGCTATCTGCTACGTATTGAGGCAGGTTACAAAACAACGCAAAAGCCAGCCGTTTCGAGGGTAGCTGGGTTACAAACTTGATTTTCACGAACTTGCCCTTGCGGCTTGGTGGCGGAAACGCTTCCATGATGGGCAGCAGGTAATCATTGAGTTTGTGGGTGGGTATTTTCATGGTCAGGCCGTCATACACCTGCAAAATGGTTTCCAATGCCTGGAAAATCCGTTGTTTGGTTAAGGCCGAGATGTATAAAATGGGCACATCCACAAACGGTGAAATCTTGGATTTGATATCCTCGGTATAGGCCAGGTGGGTGTTGGTGTCTTTCTCTACCAGGTCCCATTTATTTACCAGAATAACCACACCTTTTCCCAGGCGATGTGCCATCCAGAAAAGGTTCAAATCCTGCGATTCGAGGCCTTGGGTGGCATCAATAACCAGCACGACCACATCGCTGTTCTCCAGCGAACGCAAGGAGCGCATTACACTGTAAAACTCAATGTTTTCATGCACCTTGCTTTTGCGGCGAATACCGGCAGTGTCTACCAGAATAAACTCCTTGCCGTAGGCTTTGTATTTGGTGTCCAGCGAATCGCGGGTGGTGCCGGCAATGTTGGTAACAATATTGCGCTGGGTGCCTGTGAGGGCGTTTACCAGGCTGCTTTTGCCCACATTGGGACGTCCCACTATTGCGATTCGGGGCAGGTCTTCATCAATACTGGTATCAGGCGCTTCTTCCCTCAGTTTTGCGGCTACTTCATCCAGCAAGTCGCCGGTGCCATGTCCGTTGGCAGAAGATATTTCAAAATAACGGTCAAATCCCAAGGTATAGAATACCGATGCATCCATGCTCAGACGTTCATTATCAACCTTGTTTACCACCAGCAGCACGGGCTTTTTGGAGCGGCGCAGTATCTGGGCAAACTCTTCATCGAGTGGATGTACATCACTCATTACATCTACCACAAACAGCAGCACGGACGCTTCTTCTATGGCAATATGAACCTGCTCGCGTATGGCGGCTTCAAAAACATCTTCGCTGTCGGGTACAAAACCACCGGTATCTACCACCGAAAATTCTATGCCGTTCCAATCCGAGGTGCCATAGTGTCGGTCACGTGTAACGCCACTCATATCATCTACAATGGCTTTGCGCTCCCCCGTTAAACGGTTGAACAATGTGGATTTACCCACATTGGGCCTTCCTACTATTGCTACCAAACGACTCATAAATAGCTACAAAGATACAGCTTAATTTTCAGGGCTTACCTTTGTACCATGTCTTCTCATTGTATTTCGGCCATTGCTGCCGTGGGAAAAGGCCTGGAACTGGGCGCAGGCAACGATTTGCTGTGGCATCTTCCCGATGATTTTTCCTGGTTTGTACAACATACCCGCGGGAAACCCGTTATTATGGGCAGAAAAACCATGCAAAGCCTGGGTAAGCCGCTAAAAAACCGTTTGAATATTTTGATTACCCGAAACCCGGATTATGCGATAGAAGGTTTTTATGCAGTAGATAGCCTTGAAAAAGGTTTGGAATATGCTAAATCGCAATATGACGATGAGATATTTATTATCGGTGGTGGAGAAATTTATAAGCAATCATTAGACGTTTTGGATAAATTATATATCACCGAAGTTGATGGATTTTTCCCGGGTGCAGATACTTTTTTTCCTGAGTATGACAAAACCCGGTGGAATGAAATATTCAGAGAGCATCATCCCATAGATGAAAAACACAAATACGCATTTGATTTTGTGATTCTGGAAAAAAAACATGCCTAATTTTAACCGATATATCGGTTTATTATTTTGTTTCAATGTTCAAATTCTGTTTGCTCAAGTTGATATTTCTTATCGTGATATAACGATAATAGGAAATTATTTTACCAAAGAAGAAATTGTTTATAGAGAATTGGGACTCAAAAAAATTGAGAATTCCCTGTTTAATGACAGTCTGAAAACAATTTGGATACAGCGTATCAGTGATCTTGGGTTGTTTACTCACGTAGATATTCAAACCCACAATGATTCTATTTTTATTTATGTAAAGGAAAAAAAATACACCTGGTTTTTACCGGAGATAACCTGGGCCGACCGTAATTTTAATGTTTGGTGGCAGGAAAAAGATCCGTCCCGGTTAATTTATGGAGGCACTTTATTTTTGAATAACCTGAAAGGCTGTAATCGTGCATTGGCGGTGCAAACCATTCATGGTTACAACCGCAGTTATTCTGCCCAATACAGCAGACCTTTCCCAACCTATAATCGTGGCTATTCCTATAGTATCGGCGCCGGCTATTGGAGCAACCATGAATTGTGGTACAAAACCCGGTCTGATAAATTGCAGTTTTTGCGTGTAGAATCAGAACCCGTGCAGCGGAATGTATGGCTGAACGGTATGCTCAGAAAGCGGTTGAGCTACTATAGTTTTTTGGAATGGCAGTTCAATTATGGAACCTATCGCTATTCGGATACTGCTCTAAAAAAGGATGAATGGGCTGTAAGACAATACATGGCCGGACAAAACGGTGATTACGCAGGGGTTGGATTTGCCTATACCACCGATCATCGAAAGCAGCGACATTATCCGGTGGACGGATATTATTTAAAAACAGGGATTAATTACACAAGGCTGAATCCGCTGATGCGCTCGCCATCCATAATTCAAGGTTGCCTGAAGGGAAACTACTTCAAACCCATTGGTAGCTGGGTGTGGACCAATTCCTTGCAAGCCTCCTACAATGCAGATATAAATGCATTGGTGGTTGGTTCATTGCCCTATGTATTTTCCAGGCAATTGGGCTACGAAAGCCGCTACGTGCGTGGTTATGAACCGTATGTGGCTGACGGTATGGGTTTTGCGCTGAGTAAAACCGGTCTGAGAAGGCCTGTTTACAGGCATTCCGGCAAGAAAATACCCGGTGTGGCATCTTTTAAAAATTACCAAACCATGCCCGTTAGTGTCTGGTTTACTATCTTTGCGGATGCAGGCCGTGTTATCAGACCGATAATATTACCTGAAAATACCCTGAATACCCGCTGGATGACAGGTGCGGGCGTCGGAATGGATGTGATACTGTGGTACACATCCATGGCGCGTTTTGAGATCAGCCGCAACCATTGGGGAAACGGGGTGTTTAACGTTTCTTTTACAAACGTTTTTTAAGCATGAAAATCGGGGTATATGCCAAATCAGTAAGGGACCATAAACATGAGTCAGGATTTAACCTGCTGCTCGAAACCCTGAGCCGTCGCGGGCATGAAGTGTGGTGTACCCAATCGCTGGTGGATTATGTGCAGATGCAAGGTTCCACCGGGTTAAAACTGGAAACATTCCAGCATTTATCGGCCCAGGAACCTCTTCTCGATTTGCTTATCTGCGTTGGCGGCGACGGCACCATGCTGGATGCTATTTCTTTGGTGCGCGACAGCAATGTACCCGTGCTTGGATTGAATACAGGCCGACTGGGTTTCCTTGCGGGAATTTCCGTGGAAGGAATAGACAAAGCCATTACCGATATAGAACGCGGTAATTACAGTATAGAAGGCAGAAGTCTGCTTCAACTGGAATCCAGTACCAAATTATTTGATTACGCATTTGCACTGAACGATTTTGTGATTCACAAAAAAGAAACCTCCAGTATGATTGTGGTGCATACCTACCTGAACGGTGAGTTTATGAACAGCTACTGGAGCGATGGATTGATTATTTCAACGCCTACGGGTTCTACAGGATATTCGCTGAGTTGTGGCGGCCCCATTATATTCCCGGGATCGGATAATTTTGTAATTACGCCTATTGCACCGCATAACCTGAATGTGAGGCCTGTGGTGGTGAGCGATAACCTGGTTATCAGCTTCGAAATAGAAGGCCGGGCCGGCAGTTACCTCGCTTCGTTGGATGCCCGAAGCCAGTCTATTAGCGGCGAAACCCACATGGCAGTGCGCAAGGCCGATCATGAGGTGAAGATATTACGCCTTCACGGCGATCATTTTATGGATACCCTCAGAAACAAGCTCAGCTGGGGTTTTGATAAACGGAATTGAAAAAATTAATTTTTATTCTTGGCTTCTTTTTCATGTTTGGGTTAAAGGCCCAGACAATTCCTAAAATCGGCACAGACACTACGGTTGATGTAGCAGGCTGGAACACAGAATGGCTGGGTGATGCGCAAAATGGGCCTTCCAATGAGGTAACACAGATGAAAAATGTGGTATCTGTCATCAAGGGCATAGACATGGATTTATGGGGCATGTGTGAAGTAAGCAGTCCTGCGGCCTGGGATACGCTCAAGGCAAGGCTTCCAGACTATGACGGTGTGATTTCTACCTGGTCGCAAACCCAGAAAACAGCCTTGTTGTATCGGAAAAGCATGTTCAGGGTGCTGAATGCGCAGCATATACTGGCGGTGTATGAGAGAGAATTTGCCTCAGGCCGATTGCCGCTGGAAGTAATGCTGGAAGTGAATTCGGGTAACAAAAAAGATACTTTATATGCTATTGTCATTCACCTCAAGGCCAATGTAGGTACCACGGCTGAAAAAGCGGACTCCTATAATTTGCGAAAGCTAAGCAGCGATGCGCTGAAAGATTACATGGATGCCCGCAAAGCGAGGAAATTCGTGGTTTTGGGCGACTGGAACGACGACCTGGATGTGAGCATATATAATAATTTAGTCACGCCCTTTGCGCGCTTGCTTGCCGATACAACCCAATATTTCTATCCCAGCCGTGCGCTCACATTGTCAGGACAGCGCAGTACTGTTTCCTACAGCAATATGATTGACCACCAAATGGTGAATCGCAATATGTTTCCCTACTACGTAGCCAATTCTGCGGCTGTCTTTCGCGCTGATGCTTACATTATCAGTTATGGCAGCAATACGTCCGATCATTATCCGGTTTATGCCCGCTACGATTTCAGGCGCACACCACCGGCAAATCTTGCTGTAAAGAGGCTCGCACTTGACATGGTTTTTGACGGTGTGCAGTGGCACTGCAAAGGCGGCCCGGACCCTCAGTATTGCCGGGTTTTTAGTACTTCCGGGAAATGTGTGTATGAAGGATTTCCCAGACTTTCTGCTGGTCTGCCTTGCGGTTTTTTGATTATGGAATGGCGTTTTGCTGATGGCATGGTACTGCGCAGGCTATGGGTAAGGCCTTGAGTATCGTTAAATTTGAATTTATATTTCGCCACAGGCGGCCTACGTATCCCTTGGTTCACCCCATGGTACTAAATATCCCGGAGGGATTGCATCTCCTTAACCCGAGCAGCGGGTGGGAAAACAAAGCTGCTTTCGACCCCGGAGGGGTCGCACAAACAAGCACTCAACAGCCTAAATGATAATTATCTGATATTCATAAAAAAACCCGGACAAGCCGGGTTTTTAAATATCTATAAACGGTTTTATTTCAATTTAAAGGCCTTTTTTACCGCATCTACCGCATTTAGTTCTTCCCAGGGGAATAACTTTACCTTCACGGTTTTTTCGTTGTCCTTGCCTTTGTTGTAGGTTTTTGTTTTTATTTCCGTTTTGCGTCCCATGTGGCCGTAGGCGGCAGTCTCCAGATAAATAGGGGTGCGCAGGTTGAAGCGTGTTTCGATGTTATAAGGCCTCAGGCTGAATTCCTTCATTTTTAGAACGGTATTGGCGATTTCACCATCGGTCATTTTAACCTTGGAAGTACCGTAAGTGTCTACAAACAAACCCACGGGATCGGCTACGCCAATGGCGTATGAAACCTGCACGAGCACCTGATTGCAAACACCGGCTGCCACAAGATTTTTGGCAATGTGACGGGTTGCGTATGCAGCCGAACGGTCAACCTTGCTGGGGTCTTTTCCGCTGAAAGCACCGCCACCGTGGGCGCCTTTGCCACCGTAAGTGTCAACGATAATTTTACGGCCTGTGAGCCCGGTATCGCCGTGAGGTCCACCGATTACGAATTTTCCGGTAGGATTTACGTGGTATTTAATGTCTTTGCCAAACAATGCCTGAACGCGCTTAGGCAGAAGTTTCATCACGCGGGGAACGAGGATATTGCGTACATCGGCGTCGATGGTTTTCAGCATTTCATCATCTGCCTTCTTAATGTCGGCAGCTTTGTTTGATTTGGGTTTTACGAAGTCATCATGCTGGGTTGAAAGCACGATGGTATCGATGCGCAGGGGCTTGTGGTCATCTCTGTACTCAATGGTTACCTGGCTTTTGGCATCGGGGCGCAGGTATTTTATTTTTTTGCCTTCGCGGCGAAGTTCGGCCAGTTCTTCCAGCAGCAGGTGGGCTATGTAAATAGCCAGCGGCATGTATTCATCGGTTTCCTTGCAGGCAAAGCCAAACATCATACCCTGATCACCGGCACCCTGATCCTGCTTGCTCTTGCGGTCAACACCCTGGTTGATATCGGGGCTTTGTTCGTGAATGGCGCTGAGAATGCCGCAGCTGTTGGCATCAAACATGTATTCGCTTTTGGTGTAGCCAATTTTGGCGATGGCCTCACGGGCAATCTGTTGCACATCCAGCATGGCTTTGGATTTTACCTCGCCGGCCAGCACTACCTGACCTGTGGTTACCAGTGTTTCGCAGGCTACTTTACTGTCGGCATCATAGGCCAGAAAGTTATCGATGAGGGCATCTGAAATCTGGTCGGCTACCTTGTCGGGATGGCCTTCTGAAACAGATTCGGAGGTAAAAAAATACGGCATATTTATTAGTTAAAAAGTACCGCAAATATAAGCATGTGAAATCATTCCTATTGAGGATTTTTGGGGAGCGTAAAATCGGCCCACAGTAACTTGTGGTCACAGGGTATTTCATCAGAACTGCTGTAGCTTTTGAAGGAAATGGACGGTGTTGCCAGCAGGTAGTCTATCCTGAAGCTGGGGAATGGCCCCAGGTAGGTTCGTTCAAGGCCGCTGCCTGCCTCGCAAAAAGCATCATTTAAACCGGCAGCCACGGTATTGTAGGCATAGCTCAATGGCACATCGTTAAAATCGCCGCAAACCAGCATATTCGTTGTAGTGCTTGATTTAATATGATCTGAAAGTACATCTGCTTGTTCCGCACGCTTTCCATACGCATCGCGCATGCGCCTGAGCACCCCTTTGCCCTGTTCTATATTGGTGTTGGTTTCTTTTTCCGAGCCGCTTACAAAATCGTAATCTGTTTTGCGAAAACGAATTGACTGCAAGTGCACATTGTATACCCTGATTGTTTGATTGTCAATTATTACATCCGTAAATGCAGCCATATTCCCTGTAGTGCCGGGAAATTCTACACGTCCTTTAGCTTTAATGGGAAATTTGCTGAGAATTAACATGCCGTAATTGCGCCCGGGCGATAAACGAAATATTTCCATGTATTTAAATCCCGTTTTTTCTTTGAGCAAAGCAGCCATTTTATCTATGTTTGGGGCTTTCCCCGCCTTTTTTCGGTCACTGACTTCCTGAAGGCAAATTATATCGGCTTTTTTAGAATTGAGCACATCCTTTACCGTATCAAAAAACCAGCGGTTTTGATGAATGCCGAATAATTGTGCATTTACGCTGCAAACTCTTATTTTACACGGGTCTGAAGATTCGGGACTGCTTGAAAATTGAAGGTATTTTCCGGTATGGAAAAGAGACAGGATGGCCATGCCCAGTGGAAATATGAGTTTCAGTTTAAGCTGTACCCACCAGTAAACCAACCATAGTAGGTTTAAGAAAAATAATATGGGGAATGCAAGTCCAAGTATTTGTATCCATGAAGACAGCGATGGATGAAGGTATGGTGCCAGCATGGACGCACCCAGCAAAAGTCCTGAGACCAGTGTAACCGGAAAGACGAGCATATTCAGTATCCAAAGAAATATCTTCATTCGCCGGCTTTAAACAAATGGTCTTTTTCCTGCTTGGTGAGGCTATCGTATCCTGTGGCATTGATTTTATCCAGAATACGGTCGATTTCTTCCTGTGAAACACCTCCCTTTTTGTAGCCGGAAGGCTTATCATTATTGATGGTAACCCTTGCACTCCGCATGGGTTTAATTTTTTTGCCTGAAAATAATTTTTGAATAAAATCACCGATGGCATCTACGCCCGGAATATGCCATCTGCCTTTGGTATGCATCATGTAGGTAAGTCCGAAGGCAGCGCCGCCCAGATGACAAATATAACCTCCCTGATTGAAGGTTCCTGATGCGCCCAGCAGATCTAAGACGACACGAAAAATAGCAATCCAAACCAGTTCTATGGGTAAAATGCCAAACAGCATTATACGGTAGGTGGGGAACATGACGGCAGTCCCTACTATCACAGCTGTTACACCCCCTGAAGCGCCGACCATACTCGCCATTTCACCACCGATACCGAATACGTTGTTCAACAACATAAACAATAGAGCGCCTGAGATGCCACCGCTTATAAAAAGGCGCCAAATATGCTTTTTCCCGGTCATGTCTTCCAGAATGCTGCCGATAAAGAAAAGCCACAGCATATTGGTGAAGAGATGCAAAAAACCGTCATGCAGGAAGATATAGGTAAATACCGACCAGGGTTGTAGTATAAAAAAATGAAGGTGCGGCATGAACATCAGCGCGCTAACAGCGGCTGGCCAGAAAAGCCCCAGCAGGGCAGTTAATATCCATACACCTGCGCAAATCAGCACAAGATTTATTACCGCCGGGTTGCGCCGGTTAAACGGATTCAGATCTGCGCCGAGGAAAGTCATTGCCATAACTAACGCCAATTACTGCGAAACCATTTTCTGAACCAAAATTTCACTACCAGAAATCCGGTGAGTGCTCCGCCCAGATGGGCAAAGTGGGCAAAAGGGTCGTTTTCGAGATTAGTAAAACCAAATATCAAATCAATAGCCAGGATAATAGGAACCAGGTATTTGGCTTTTATGGGATAAGGGATGAACAAGAACACCATTTCCTCGTTGGGATAGAAAAATGCAAATGCAGCCATGATGCCATAAATGGCGCCGCTGGCTCCCAGCATGGGTCCGTAGGATACACTTTGGTTTCCTCTTGCTACTCCATAAATCGTATTTTCGACCATGCCCTCATGCCCGGGGAAAAGGGTTCCTGTAAGCTGGTAAACTTCATAACCCACGCTAATGAAATGCAGCAATGCTGCACCCAGTCCGCTCACAAAATACAGCGTAAGAAAACGGCGGGTCCCTAATTTGTATTCAATGATACCACCAAACGAAACCAGGGCTATAACATTGAAAAGGAAGTGTGTAAATCCGCCGTGGGCAAACATGTGGGTAATGAGCTGCCAAGGCTTGAAAGCCTCACTGTCGGGGTAGAAAAGGTAAAATTGAACCGGATCAAAACCTGCATTGGGAAGTGCAATCTGTGCCATGCCCATCAATGCTATAAGAATGACGAGGTTGCGAAGGCCTGGTGGTATATGTTGCAGCATCAGCGTTTTTGTTTGCGAAACAACTCAAAAAGTAATTCGTCTCCAAATTTAATCCAAACAGGCTTTGCATCGGGTGACCATTGGTTTTCCTGCAAGTAAAACAGCCGTATGATGAGTTGTTCCGCCTCTTGGGAATTCATGTAAGAATCTGCTGAAACGGCAGCCTGACGGGCCATGGACAGCGCCAGGCTTTCATGTCGGTTTAGTTTCATGTCGCCCTGGGTTTGCAAATAATCTTCCAGCAAACTTTCCAGTACCCGGCTTTCATTGCCCCGCTGCAGTTCGGCCGGAATACCGCTGATCATGAGGGTATTGCCGCCAAAATGGCTCACGTCAAATCCCAGTGATTTAAAATCATCCATGAGATCCAGGGCGGTATGAAGCCATGCCTGATTGAGTTCCACAGTTATTGGGAAAAGCAATTGCTGGCAATGCCCACCCTGTTGCCTGAGTCCTTTTAGAAAGTCTTCATACAGCAACTTCACATGTGCGGCTCTTTTATCGACCAGGATAAGGGCACCGTTTATTTTTGCGACCAGATAGCCGGATAACAGGCTGAAAACAGATTCTACCTTCCACTCGGATGAAGTAGGAAGCAAACTTTCTTCTTCCGGTATGCCTTTGCTGCCTGTGGTTATGCTGCCTGTTTGTTCTATTGAACCTAAGATTTTTTGCCAGTCTTGGTTTTGAGGTCTTGAATAGCCTTCCTCAAAAGGATTATATCTTGTTTGTGTCTGTGGCTGCTGAAATTCCTGGAAACCTTGTTGGGTGCGGTGAATTGGGGCAGAAGAACTTAGAAAATCTTCCAGCCCGCCCATGCCGCCGAATACATCCAGATCAGGCTGTACTACAAACTGCCCCAATACCTTCCTTACAGCGGCTTTGATGATGTTGTAGATGTGTTTTTCATCTTCAAATTTTACCTCGGTTTTGGTGGGATGCACATTCACATCGACCTTGGCGGGATCCAAATGTATGAAAAGGCAGAAAAGCGGGTAGCAGCCTTCTTCGGTCAGCCCATCATAAGCGGCCTGAATGGCATGCTGAAAATACGGACTGCGGATAAACCGGCCGTTAACGTAGAGGTACTGTTCACCACGTGTTTTGCGCACAGCAGATGGCGCACCCACATAACCGGTAATCTGCACCAGTTCTGTATCCTCATTCACGTAGAGCAGGTCATCGGCTTTTTTGCCGGAAAGCACATCAGCGATGCGTTGTTTGAGGGTTCCGGGTTTTAGGTCATATACTTCAGACCCCTGGTTAAACATACTAAAGGCTATTTGCGGATGGGCGAGGGACTGGCGCTGAAATTCCTCCAGGATGTGGCGGGTTTCTACCGAAATGGATTTGAGGAAATTGCGCCTGGCGGGGATGTTGTAGAATAGATTGCGAACCGCAATGGAAGTGCCCACCGGCGCGGCTGTCAGGGATTGCTCAAGTACGGTGCTTCCTTCAATGCGAATAAATATGGCGGCATCGTCCTGTTCGCGCCGGGTTTTCATTTCTACCTGTGCCACAGCGGCAATACTGGCAAGGGCTTCACCCCGAAAACCATAAGTGTTCAGCGAGAACAAATCCTGTGCACGGCTGATTTTACTGGTGGCATGCCTTTCCCAGCACATGCGGGCATCGGTTTCGCTCATGCCGCGGCCGTTATCAATGACCTGTATGAGCGTGGAACCACCATCCTTGATGAGCAATCGAATATCGGTTGCCCCCGCATCGAGGCAGTTTTCCAGTAGCTCTTTTACCGCGCTGGCAGGACGTTGCACCACCTCACCTGCGGCGATTTGGTTGGCTACTGAATCCGGTAAAAGTTTAATGACGTCCGACAAGAACTTCAAATATACAACGCCCCTTTCGATTGCTTATCACATCTTGTTAACCAAGGACTGTGGATTATTTTCGGAATACCGCCGCGCACCATTCATCCAATTGGGCGTCTGAAATTCGGATAGCGCCAAGCCCGGTAAAATATTGGTTTAGCAAGGGTAAATCCTGACCGTAAAATCCGGATACAAAAAGCAATCCGCCGGATTTTAGTACCCGAAGGTATTCCTTCCCGTCGGTCATGAGCACATTTAAGTGTATGTTGGCAAGCACCACGTCAAAATAGCCGTCATTCATGGTTGTTAGCAATTCGGCATCTCCAAATTCAGCGGTAAACCGGCTGCATTCATTGGCAGATGCATTGTCAACGGCATTTTCCACCGCCCAGGGTTCATTGTCGATGCCGAGCACCATTTTCGCCCCAAGTTTTTCGGCCAGAATCCCCAGTACACCTGTCCCGCAGCCCATGTCAAGCACTTTTGTTTCTTGAAAAGCCTCCTGCTGCTTCAGCATCAGTGAAATCATCATTTGGGTGGTGCGATGGTGGCCGGTACCAAAACTCATGCGTGGCTCGATCGTGATACAGTATGGTACTTCAGGGCCGATGGGGTGAAAGGGTGCGCGAATGTGCACCATATCATCCACGGTAATGGGATCAAAAAATTGTTTTTCCCATTCCTCGTTCCAGTTTTGTTTTTCAATTATTTCTGTATCGAAAGCCTTGCTGATATAGGGGCTTAATATTTCATTTATTTCTGCCAGCAAGGCTTCAGTGATTTCCTCAGCTTTTGCGAAAGCCAGCACATGCTCATCATGGGTTTCAAAGGTGTCAAACGGGAATTCGCCCAGCAGGGCCAGGATTATTTCTGTATTTTGTTGCAGCGGTTCTGCCGCAGTGGCTGTTAATTTCAGAAATTGTCCTTCGCTGGTCATGTACTTGCCCTAATCCTGTTGGTGTTGCAAAGGTAGCTTTTTAGTGAGGTTAATATGATTTACTTCACAACCAATTGATCAAAGAGTTGTTACTTTAGCAGGGTGAGAATATTATTATTGCTGCTCAGTCTAATGTTAATGGCTTGTATGCAGGATTCAAAGAAAGATACCGTTAAAAACCTCGATATAAAGCGCTATGCGGGTGTCTGGTATGAATTTGCGCGATTTCCCCATCGTTTTGAGCGGGATTTGCAGAAAGTAACTGCCACTTACACCGTTCTTGAAAACGGAAACATTAAGGTTACCAACCGCGGACAAAACGGCAAAGGCAAATGGAAAGAGGTAAATGGCAAGGCTTTTGTGCCGGATAAACTGCAGCCGGGCAAATTAAAGGTGCAATTTTTCTGGCCTTTTCGGGCGCCTTATTGGGTGCACCGCATCGATGAAAATTACCGGTATGCACTTGTGGGCGGTCCCGGAAACGACTATTTGTGGGTGTTGAGCCGCGAAAAAATCATGCCCGAAGATATATATACAGATTACCTGAAAACCGGGCGGGAACTGGGCTACGATATTACCAGGCTCGAGCGGGTACAGCAGTAAAATGCAGGCTTTTTAAAAAAGCGTTGGCGAAAATTCAGGATAAATATATAGCTGTTGGACTTCGGGAATATTGCGGTTTTCACGCACACGGCTGGCCAGTGGTGCTATGGTATGGGCTTTCAGCAAACTATCATCGCAGGGTTTTACCAGTTCCAGGGCCTGGTCATCGGCGCCAAAAACCCATTTTTGCCAGTCATCCGGTGCCAAAATAAGCGGTTGTCGTTTTTTTGTGTTGTGAATTTCGGTAAGCAGCGGTCCTGATGGGCAGGTTACGACGGCAAAGGTCCCCATCGTTTCTCCGGTTTCTTTGTTGATCCAGTTCGAGGCAATGCCCGCCACCAGAAAGAAATCATCGTTTGCAGGAAAAATGTAGTAGGGGTATTTCTTTTTGTTTAAATCACGCCATTCATAAAATCCAGCCATAGGTACCAATATACGGTGGCTTTCAAAGGCATGGTGAAACATGGGTTTTTGGTGCAGGGTTTCTCCTTTGGCGTTAAGGCCGTATTCGCGAAGCTCAGTGGCCTTTTCAGGGGTTTTTACCCATTCCGGAATCAATCCCCATTGCATATTTTCAGCATGGAGTTCTGTATTGGCCGAAACCACAGGCATAATGGGGTAGGTGAACGCCGAAATGAAAAAGCCCGGTTCCGGCACCTGCACGGCCTCCGTGAGGTTCAGGCGGCTTTGCAGCGCCTCGGCTTTGAAATTGACGGAGTAGGAGAAACACATGTTAGTGGCAATTATGAAGATTTGACAACTTTTGCAAAATTGTCAAATCTGCATGGCAATTGTTGTCAAATCTACAAAATCCCCGACATTTGCCATGCATGAAAATTGCCCTGATTCGCGAACGAAAATCACCTGCCGATGTGCGTGTGGTCCTCACCCCTGTGCAATGTGCCGCCCTGATGAACCGTTTTCCGCAGGTGACCATGGTGGCGGAGTCTTCACCCGAACGCTGTTTTTCGGATGAAGAATATGAAAGTGCGGGCATTGCCGTGCAGACGGATGTTTCGGATTGCGATGTAATGTTAGGAATTAAGGAAATACCCACGGATTATCTGATTCCGGGTAAAACTTATTTTTTCTTTTCCCATACCATCAAAAAACAGCCCTACAACCAAAAAATGCTGCAGGATATCATTCGCAAGCATATTCGGCTGGTAGATTATGAAACCCTGAAATGGGAAAATGGTCAGCGTGTATTGGGTTTTGGGCGTTTTGCGGGTATTGTGGGTGCCTACAACGGCTTGCTGGCATGGGGTAAAAAAGCCGGGCAGTTTAGCCTCAAACCCGCCTGGCAGAGCGAAGATTACCGCGAATTGCTTCAGCAGGCAGGAAACGTTGATATAGGTAATATTAAGATTGTGCTCACCGGTGGAGGCCGTGTAGCCAATGGTTCGCTGGATTTTCTGCGTAACCTGCGTATACGTGAAGTAACACCCTACCAGTTCATTCACCGCAGTTATGATGAGCCCGTGTTTGTGCACCTCAACAGCCCCGAGATATACAGGCATAAGGATGGCAGGCAATGGGATACCCAGCATTTCTATGCCAATCACAACGAGTATGAGAGCAGCTTCCGTGATTTTCTGCCGCACACCGATTTGCTGATGAACGGCATTTTCTGGACCGCCGATTTGCCCCCTTTGTTCACGAAAGAAGATACAGCAAGACCTGATTTTCGAATGAAAGTGATTGCCGATATCAGCTGTGATGTGGAAGGCAGTGTGCCAATTACCTGGAAAGCCACCACTATAAAGGATCCGGTTATTGGCTGGAGTCGAAGCGAACAAAAACCTTGCGAACCCTGGACGGCAGACAGCATAGACGTAATGGCGGTGAGCAATCTTCCAAACGAATTGCCCTGCGATGCCAGCGAAGAGTTTGGAGAGCACATGCTGCAATATATATTTCCTGAATTGATATCGGCGCAAAGCCGCATGATTTTGGGTGCCACGATTACTGAGGACGGCAACCTCACGGCGCTGTATGGGTATTTGCAGGATTACGTAAAAGGTTAAGAAACAGATTCAATCTGAAATACGTTTCCGTTCAATTCGAACGAATCGCCACATTGTTTGCCCAGCATGGCTTTTCCGGCTGGTGATTGCGGAGAAATTACCATGATATCACTGCCATCAACCACCACTTTCCCCATGGGAGCGGCCAGGTAAAATGTGCCGTTTTGGGTTTGTATTAGCGCTCCAATGCCGGCAATGCTATGGGTTTGGGTGGATTGTATACGTGCGAAAATGCCTCGCCACTGCTGCAGCATAGATATTTGCATCCCGATTTTATTTTGTTCCTGCTGTGCCATTTCGCGGGCCGTTTCGTATTTGTCGCCCATGCTGCTTTTGGTGTCCGCCGCCACCGATTCACGGAGGGAAGCCATGGCCTCGTTGGCCGATTGCAGGCGGTTTTTCAGTTCCTGAAGGCAATGTTCGTGGATGTTGGATTTGGTGGGGAGCATGTGAGTTGACAAAGATAATGGCATAATCTTTTGCATTTATTGCAAACTGCATTAAGTGTTTTTACGGAAAATTGCAAATAACCTAAATTAAATCATTGATAATCGTAAAAGACAACGAACGGATGTGTAACTAAGTTATGTGAGTTGCGGTAATTGCATGGTGCATGGGCACATCATGACGAAAATCGTAATGGGCCTGCTCTTACACGCATTTGTTTTGTGTGAAAGCTAAACCCAAGCATGCTCAACTACACCGTCCTGCTCATCCCTGTCTTTCTGCTTTTGGTGGCACTGGAGTGGCGTTTTAGCGACAAACAGAATGACAACCGCTACCAAGCTGGCAATACCGTCATCAATATGGCCATTGGTGCCTTTGATCAGTTTGGTTCGCTGTTTTATTTCGGCGCGTTGTTTGTTTGCCTGCAGTTTTCATACACACATTTAAGGTTATTTACATTATCCCTTAACTGGCAGCAGTGGGTCTATGCCTTTTTTGCCATTGATTTTCTGTCTTACTGGTACCATCGTTTTTCGCACCGTATCAATATCCTGTGGGCCGGGCATATCACCCACCATTCCTCCGAATTGTTCAATTTCTCCAACGGTTTTCGCACCTCGCTGTTTCAGGGCATCAACCGCATTGCCTTTTGGATGCTCTTGCCTGTGTTTGGTTTCGATCCCTTGTTGCTGGTAATTTCACTGAAAGTATCCGGCCTGTGGGATTTTCTGGTGCATACCACGTATATACCTAAGCTGGGGTGGCTGGAAAATATATTGGTTACGCCCTCGCACCATCGCGTGCACCATGGGAAAAATGATATTTATATAGATAAAAATTACGGTTCCATATTAATTATTTGGGATAAAATATTCGGCACATTTCAGGAGGAAACCGAAGTAGTTCAGTATGGTGTTAAAGCCAATTATACCGACAATAATCCTGTAAATGCTATCACTTATCACTATCGTTATTTATGGAATGGAATAAAAAGCACATCGGGAATTATTAATAAAATTAAATTATTAATCATGCCACCGGAATGGAAACCGAGGGAGCAGGATGACTTTTCTCCGCATGCATTTTGGCAACCAGGCGTTCCTCAAACATTGCAGCGGTATTACGCAATATGGCAATTGGCATGCTGCATCCCCGGATTTATTGCCATTTTATTTTATAATGAATTTTTACCACCGGTAGCTTTGTGGTATTGCATGGCGCTATGCATTACATCCATTACCCAGACAGCCCTGATTTTCAAAAACAATACGTACAGGCATTTCAATGGCTTTGAAATATTGCGGCTCTTTTTATTTATGCTATTTTTACCGTGGACAGCCATGAATAATATGGCAGTTATATATTTGCTGATATTGTATTTTGTATTGTCAATTTCATATCAGCTATTTATGGAAAAAACTATTGAAAAATACATCTTAAAAAAATACATACACCATGAAAAAATATAAACTTTATTTTACGTCATTATTTCTGATTACCATGCTGTTTACAGCCTGCGGAATAAAGAAAAACTATCCTTATGACCGTTTTGGCGGCGGTATCAGTGGTAATAAGCCCACTCTTTCAAAAGAAAAAACCATAGAAGAACAGCCTTCTTCTGAAGTAAAAACAGCACGAAAAGTTGAAAATAAAATACCTGATAATAAAATGCAATTATCTGAAAAACAGCAACAGAAAATATCAAATATTATTCAAAGTGTTCCGGAAGTAAATGTTGATGGAAAGTCGAGAAATAGTTTACGTGCTATTAAACAAAAAATAACGAAAAATCAACAGGAAAAGGAGCGACCTAAAATATTACAGCAGGCAAAAAGAGTTTTTTGGGTAAGTGCCTCACTGTTGTTGTTGGGCGCATTTTTAACACCTATGGACTCATATGTCTTAAATAACAGCGGACCAACTCTATTAGGTTTAGGCGGCATTTTACTTGGTATAGCCTTTATCATGGCATTGACAGGTTGGTTAAACAAACTAAAGAAGAATACATCTTCCGGAAGAATCACATTCTGGCATGTGTTAGGAGGATTAATGGGATTGAGTATACTAATTATAGTAATTGTTTTATCCTTAAGTGAAGGTGGTGGAATGTTTAGTCCGTTTTGATGCTTTTTCCCAATATCTGTATAATTGTAAATATAAAAATGATAAAATTAAGAAATTTATTTATCTTATTGTCTTTGTTTTTCTCAGTACTCACCTCCTGCGGTGTCATGAAGCCCTATCCTTACGACCGTTTTGGCGGTGGAATTAGTTCCGGTAAACCGAGGTTGTGCAAAGTTGATAAAGTTGCAGAAAGTTCCATTTTCGAAGAAAATAAACAGCAAAACAAAACGTTTCAGTCTCGTGAAATTTATGGCACTGCGGAAGTGTCTACTGATTCCGGAATATCAGGCAAGTATTGGGAAAATCTGAAAAGCAGCAACTTGATGGTTGTAGACAAACAAGCGTTAGCTGTATTCCATAATTTCAGTACCGGTAAAAAAATTACAGAGCTAAAAAAATTGCTACTGGAGCAACCCAAAGCGGAGGGTGATAAATCCAAAAAATGGGCCCGTATTTTGGCTAATTCGGCTGAATGAATTCTGAGGGATTGTGTGGGTTGTTGGCCTTGATACTTTTGTTGTTGGGCTTAATTAGTTTATTGTTGTTTTCTTCTGAATCTGATTTTACGGGTATTGCACTGCTACTGCTTTTTTGGCTCCTTGCTGTGGTGTTATTGCTCACGGCGCTGGTTTTGGGTATTATAGGTCGAAGTAAGAAAAAGGGAAGCATGGCCGGATGAGGATTTGTTGGCAGTGCTTCACTTAGGCACACTTTTTGCTTATAAGGCGATGACTAACTATGGCAACCAACCGCACATTCACCATGATTAAGCCCGATGCCGTTGCCAACGGACATGCGGGTAAAATTATCGATCACATCACACAGGCAGGATTCAAAATCGAAGCCCTGAAGTACACACGCCTCAGCACCGAAATGGCTGGCAATTTCTACGGTATTCACCGCGAACGCTCTTTTTTCGGCGAACTGGTAAGCTTTATGACCAGCGGACCCATCTACGCAGCCATTCTTGAAAAAGACAACGCCGTGGAAGATTTCCGCAAACTCATCGGTGCTACCGACCCCCAAAAGGCCGAGGCCGGAACCATCCGTAACCTCTACGCCAAAAGCATTGATGCCAATGCCATTCACGGCAGCGACAGCGATGAAAATGCAGAAATCGAAGGCAACTTCTTTTTCTCGCAGTTCGAGCGTTTTTAAAAAATCCCTAACAACCATTCAAAATGCCCGCTAACTTTGGTGGGCATTTTTTTATGAACGCATCTTCTCAAAATCCCCGCAATGGCGGCCTTGATGTGGCCTACCTTGAAGGCCCACACGGACGTTTTTATGAACTTGGTTTCTTGTTTCGTGTGTTTGTGGAATTCCTGAAAGCCTACCGCCGCCTGCACTTTATAGGTCCGTGTATCACCGTTTTCGGATCTGCCCGCTTTGGAGAAGACCATGAATACTACCAATTAGCCCAAAAAACATCTGCCAGAATCGGGCAATTGGGCTTTGGTATCATGACCGGCGGAGGTCCCGGCATCATGGAGGCTGCCAACCGCGGTGCCAAAGAAACAGGCGCTTACAGCATTGGTGTGAACATCAAACTGCCGTTTGAGCAAAAACCCAATCCCTACCTGGATCGCTGGGTGGAAATTCGCTACTTCTTTGTGCGCAAGGTGATGCTGTTTAAATATTCCTTTGGCTTTGTGATATTGCCTGGTGGTTTTGGTACCATTGATGAAATGTATGAAGCACTCACCCTTATTCAAACAAAGAAAATGCCCTGGTTTCCGGTGGTGCTGATGGGGAAGGAATACTGGCAAAGCAACCTGGACCAGATTGCGCTTATGCACAAGATGAAAACCATTTCACCCGAAGATGACGACATGCTCTGCATTACCGACGATCCCGGGGAGGCGGTGCGCTTTATTGAAGAGAAGGTGAGGCCCTTTGCCACCCGCCGCCGCAAATACAAACCGCTGTGGTGGCTGGGCGAAAAATGACATAAAATCCCTCCGGGATTTTGGGTGCACTGTGGGTTTGCTGGCAAAGCCGGCATGGGTTAGGGGAAACACAATTGTGTGTTTTCATTTTCAGCAATGTGTGTCTTATGTGGCAATATTTATTTTTTCCCGCTTGGCACGATTTTCAGCGCGCGAAGGGCCTCGCAGCCCGAAACGAAGTGGAGGGTGAAAACCGGCAAGAGGCCCGGGATGGCCTGCGCATAGCAAGGCGCCTTAAATCGTGACAGCCTTTTTGGTTACTTTTTGGGCGCCAAAAAGTGACGGGAAAGTTGTTTAATGGTAAAATGGTTTATTGGGTCATGTTCGACGGTAAGAATTGACAACTTTTGCAAAGTTGTCAAATTTGCGTACGGCCCGGACAAACCCCTACCAGCGCCTTACAATATTAAATCCCAGCCTTAAATCGCCTTTACCGAAACTGCCATTATTACCCGTCATGTAGCGAAATTCGTTGAATGCATTGGCGTTGCTACAGGTAATCTGAAATGCGTGTCCCGCTGTCCAGAATTCAAGCCCGATGCCAGCTGCGGGTTTGCTGCTTTCAGTGATTCGTTTGTTGAACACCTGCACCAATTCACCTGTAACATGAATGCGGTCGTTAATACGGTACCTCACATTGCCCGCCAGTAAAGGCACATCGTTGGCATCGGATGCAGTTTCCACCAGGTTGCGGTGCACCAGGGTAGGAGCCATTTGCAACATAAACATGTGGCGTCCCATATGGAAATTTCGGCTAATCAGTAATTGGTGCGTATAATTGATCCTATGCGTGTTGTAGTATGGATTAAGGCCTGTTAAATTCTTTTCAAATAAATATGCCATATCACTCAGCCAGGTTACCGCAGTTTTATATGGATTGGTGCCATCGGTTTTCACAATACCCCATTTAAAATAAGCATTGCTAGTTTTGCCCATGCCACTGCGGCCTGCACCTATCGTAATATTACGATTTAGTCCATAATCAAGGCCAATTCTGATGTTGCTTTGGTCCAAACCCCAGGCACCTTCATAACCCGAACTCAGCAATCCAAAACGGTGTTGTATGCAAAATTCCAATTGCTTTTTATCCAGCGTCTGGGTTCCATGTCCATTGATAATGCGAAAACTGTTGTGAATGGTTCTGCGCAGAATTAAAATATCATGGGTTATATTATCTTCAGGGGCAATAGCATCGGATTTTACACTGCTATCGGTTTGTGAAAATACATTGGCTGAAAAACCAATTAACAGAACGATATAATTAATTATTCGGCGCACCTTTATCAATCCACGATTTTAATTTTGATAAATTGCAATTGCTCCATTTGGGTCCGCTTGGTGGCATTTGTTTGCTGCCGGTATATGGTGCAATCCAGGATAATACGCCATATAGTTGTCCGCTTTTCGCATACACCAAAATTTCAGCATGGGTAGACAATGCCACACCTGCCGTGGGCGATTGTGTATTGTGACAGCCTGTGCACTGCGCATCAATCAGCGGCTTAATATCTTTGGCAAAGCTTACATTGACTGTATCACAATTGGCTTGTCTGGGATATAATTCTTCTTTGTTATCGTAATAACACGATGAAGCAATTATAGTAGTAATTACAAGGCTATTTATTAGCTTAATCATTAGGTGCACCCGCATTAATCCATTTTTCAAATTGTTTAATCTGGCAATCACTCAGTTTATTCCCACCTTTGGGCATCCAGTTGGTGGGGTGGGTTAGACTGTTCAGTAATGTGCCGTTTTTAGCATAAGAAGCTATGGAGGTGTGAGATGACAAATCCACCGACCCCGAAGTATTGGGGTAGGCATGACAACCTGCACAATACTTATCAATCATGGGTTGAATGTTAGCAGAAAATTTAAATTGGTTACTGTCGCAATCAGTAGGACAGTTGGTGGTGTTTTTCGCCCCCAGCATGATCCATTTCTGAATAAGAATTTTCTGTTCGCTATTAAGATTGCCATATTTTGGGCCACCCATTTTACCTTTTATCTCCTGAAAAATTTCGCTGTCTGACGGGTCGCCGGGTTTAATGCCACCGGCCATGATGCCTTGCCATGAATTTAAAATCAATTCTTCTTCTGCGGTAACCGCGTCATGGCAACCGCTTTTGGCGCAGTTTGTCACAAAAATGGGAAGGATGTCCCTCTCAAAACAAATGGCTGAATCAGCAGCCGTAAGCACAATCACCGGTTCGTGTTTACAGCCCTGGGTCTGTATCAGAGACAGGATTAACACCAAAGCAAAAACTATCTTGGAAAACCTCATGGTCATCAATGCCACAAAGTAACAACTTTACCCCCAATTTGCTGTGCAATAAATCGTAATTTTGCGGTCATGACACAAAAAGGTCCTATTTCTCAGTTTGTAGAGAAACACTATTTGCACTTCAATGCGGCCGCTTTGGTTGATGCCGCCAAAGGATATGAAACCCACCTCACCGAAGGCGGGAAAATGATGGTTACCCTGGCAGGCGCCATGAGTACGGCTGAGCTGGGTAAAAGTTTGGCTGAAATGATCCGTCAGGATAAAATTGATATTATCAGCTGCACCGGTGCCAACCTCGAGGAAGATATCATGAACCTGGTGGCCCACAGTCATTATAAGCGTGTGCCTCACTACCGCGATCTGAGCCCCCAGGATGAATGGGATTTGCTTGAAAATCACTACAACCGTGTTACCGATACCTGTATTCCCGAAGAGGAGGCCTTCCGCCGTTTGCAAAAGCACATTCACCGCGTGTGGAAAGATGCTGATGATAAAGGCGAGCGTTATTTCCCCCATGAATACATGTACAAAATGCTGCTTTCCGGCGGTCTGGAGCAGTATTACGAAATAGATCCCAAAAACAGCTGGATGCTGGCTGCCGCCGAGAAAAATCTGCCCATTGTAGTTCCCGGTTGGGAGGATAGCACCATGGGCAACATTTTTGCCAGCTATATCATTAAAAACGAAATGAAGGCAAGCACCATGAAAAGCGGCATTGAATACATGGTCTGGCTGGCCGACTGGTATCGCCAGAACAGCAGCGGCAAGGGTGTAGGGTTTTTCCAGATTGGTGGCGGTATTGCCGGCGATTTCCCCATCTGTGTAGTGCCCATGATGTATCAGGATTTGGAGTGGCACGATGTGCCTTTCTGGAGCTATTTCTGCCAGATTAGCGACAGCACCACCAGCTACGGAAGCTACAGTGGTGCGGTGCCTAACGAAAAAATTACCTGGGGCAAGCTGGATGTAAATACGCCTAAGTTTATTGTGGAAAGCGATGCTACCATTGTGGCACCGCTGATTTTTGCCTGGGTATTGGGATGGTAAGCATGAAAAAAATCCTCATTTTTACTGCGTTATTCTTGAGTGCATTTGCTACAAAGGCCCAGGACAAACTCGCCTACACCCTGTTCAATGGCAAGGGTAAAAAGGCTAACTACGGCCAAATGCTGAAAGCCATGCAGGGCGCGGATGTAGTGCTGTTTGGCGAATACCACGATAACCCCATTGTACACTGGCTGCAGTTTGAAAGCACCCGCGATGTGTTTGCACTACGCCCCAACATGGTACTGGGTGCCGAAATGTTTGAAGCCGATGTGCAAACGGTGGTGGACCGCTACGTATTCGACAGCCTGCCTGAAAAAGAGTTTCAAAAAACGGCCAGGCCCTGGCCCAACCATAAAACCGATTACAAACCCTTGCTTGATTTTGCCCGGGAGAAGCGTATTCCATTTATAGCTACCAACATTCCCCGCAAGTTTGCAAGTGCAGTGTTTCGTGGCGGTTTCGAAGCTCTGGACACCCTTTCAGCCCTGCAAAAAAGTTGGGTTGCTCCGCTGCCTCCCATGTATGACAGCACGTTACCCTGCTATGCCGATATCGGGAAAGCCGTGGGTATGCATGGTGGACCCAATCTGCCCAAAGCACAGGCCATTAAGGATGCTACGATGGCGCATTTTATAGTGAAGAACTACAAAGCAGGACAAATTTTCATTCACTACAACGGTGCCTATCACAGCAATAATTATCAAAGCATTTACTGGTATTTGAAAAAGCTGAATCCGGCCCTGAAAATTGTCACCATCAGCACAGCTTTGCAAACGCAATTAAAAACGATGGATGCCGAAAACAAAGGCCTCGCTGATTTTATTATTGTTACGCCGGAAGACATGACCAGAACACACTGATTTAGTTGATAGTTTACAGTTGAGAGTGTATAGTTGAAATGCAACTTAAAAACTACTAATACATATAAATTATTTCATTCTTTAATTCCTTCATTTTTTCATTAAATCAACCAATCAACCAACATGCCCGACCTAACCACCAAATCCGACATAGAAATTATCGTTCGCGAGCAGTATAAAAAATTGTTGGAAGATGAATACACCGTGCCGGTATTTT
>Ga0194115_10001295_pt1 | contig 32165 bp, 31 predicted proteins | sample TA2MahsurfametaG_3_FD_148656 | JGI IMG/M metagenome (GOLD analysis project Ga0194115, IMG submission 148656) | Freshwater microbial communities from Lake Tanganyika, Tanzania - TA2015002 Mahale S4 surface | ecosystem: Environmental > Aquatic > Freshwater > Lake | place: Tanzania: Lake... | reverse complement strand
ATTCTGTATCTACTTGTATCCGGAATGACATCTCACTCGATGATTCCATCAAAGAAAGCACCAGCATAGTGCCGTAGGCGAATAATCACCCACATCAGCTTCTGACGCTACAATCATGAAAAGCTGCGATATAGAGGGACTGTGTACTACACTATCCGCCGAAGGCCAATGGTAGAAGCGAGGGATGTGACTCAACGAAGAATGACATTGCAGACACTATGGCTAGAATAGGAGATCGCTCTTCTTCTTCGACGAAAGCAAGGTTGAGCGCAACTATGAGCGTCCACAGGGCCTCATCGTTATGTCGTAGTGGTCGAACCAGAGGTATTGAAGTTCCTCACTTTCCACTGGAATACGTGTTATCTCTAGTAATTCGTTCAACTCTTTCATTTCTGCTGCATTGTTATCTCCTAAATGTTGCCGGTCGACAACGAGAAAGAACTCACCCGCAGTACCTCATTCAGACAGTCGGCGGCGAGGAATTCAGCAGCACTGTTAGTGCGGCTCCCGTTTGTTGTCCAGAAATAGCGGTAGACCGCTTCCCATGACGCCGGATACGAAAGGAAATGTGGATATCAGTCCACCCTACACTGCCTAGGAAAACAAGAAACAATCCCAGTTCGCTGTATTGTGGATGTGAAAAGTCCGATCTCCCCGAGCACGTCTCGGTGGGCCGACTAGCTCGACGTGACGTCATTAGGGCCATAGGCCATAGCGCGTGGGACGTGGGACGCCCGACAGACTCGAGACGTGATACGTTTTCCACCAAGCATCGTTGCGGCCAAGAATTCTCATCGGAAATCTAGAAGACTCGATCGGACCATACCGTTTTTACTTTAAGGTTCTACCAGCATTCCTTCCATTGACACTTTGATACAACATCACGTCCCATCCACATTCTCAGGGTCATGGAGGGATTGTTAGATCAGGCTGATGCCCTTTTGTTGACAGCGGGAGAAGATGGACCGGCTCGACCCGATTTCGAAATCCCAGAAGAGTTGACGCCATACACCACGTTGCGGGATGTACTCGAGATTCGTGAAAACCCCAACAAGGGAAAAGGGTTATTCGCTACGGTGCCAATACCCGCTGGGACTATTTTGCTCCTAGGCAAACCGCTGGCGTGGGCACTCGATTCGGAATGGGAAAGTGATGATCCACTTGAAGATATGGATGACGATTCCGAGTCTCCTCCCGAACCTGAAGAATCTCACGTGAATGAATTATTAGTCCTGGAGATTTTGCAAGCCATCATGGACGATCCTAGTTTATGGATTGATAAGGTTTCACTTCTGTATCCTAGAGATCAGGAGGACATTGAATCATCTACCCCATGGATCTCGACCGACGACGATGTCATGGCACAATTCGACCAGATGATTAAGGATCTTGAGTCTGTACCAGCCTTGAGAGGAAAATCCTCGGAAATATCAAAGAGAATCCCTTTGATCATTCGATACAATGTATTGTCTATGGAGACGTGTCCAGAAATGCTAAGTCATCCAGGTCCAACAGGTCACATGCCATTGTCGGGGGTGGGTCTTTACTTTTTACCTTCATTTTTCAATCACGATTCTCGCCCCAATGCTTCACGATACGCTGTCGGAGACATCATGTGGTTCGTTGCGAATCAAGATATTCCGGTAGGGAATGAAGTCTGCATCAGTTATCTAGAGCATGACATCCTGTGTGAAAGTACACAAAGAAGGAACGTGATGCTAACATTGGATTTTAAGGAGGATGAAGACGATGTTGATGACCTGGGAGGGCCTGATATGCCTGTGGTAGATAGTGAAGTCCAGAATGAACTCATGGCTATGAATGTTTTCGAACGACTAAGCAGTATTGAACAACTAATGAAACAGGCGACTGGTGAGATGGGGCCCGAAGACGAAGAATTGGATGAAGATGACATGGCCGCTCCTGGCGAGAAGTGGTTCGAATGTGATTTGCAGAATCTTCGTATCTTGAAGGCAATTACCTTGGATGGTATGGGGAAGAATAAGCTGGCATTGGCGATCTGGGAACAGTGTGTCCAATTCGTAGAAACAAAACTTCCACCGAACGACGAGGCTGCCGTCGTCGTTCACGTACAGGCAGCACTCTGTGCATGGACGATGAAGGAGGAAGAAACGGCACATAAGCATGCTGCAAGAGCCTTACAAATTCATAACGTAATGTTTGGTGGCGGTGTGGGACGACTTCGTCGTCGTTTTCAAGCCGAGTTTTGTCTTAACTTCCGACAAGCGAACACTACAAACGGGAAATCATTGCGTGATATTTTGTGGCCATCACAGATGTAAAGAATGGTCGTGTTTGGAGCACGGGCCGTGGAAAGTCACAATTGTCACGGAATCTTTGGTAGTCGTTTGATGAAATGCCCGCAGCAATGATTTCCCAACAATAGCATCGTCATCCTTCCTGAGGATGGAATCAGTGTTGGCAGGTGGGTGCTAAAGTATATGGCAAAATGAGAACAGAATTCTTTTCTTCCGAGGCCAGTCTTTGGACAACTTCGTTTTCAGCATTCATGAAGAGTTGTAGTACTTCGTGGATCTAAAGAGGTAGATGTTTCCAATCAGCGATCGTGTCCCTTATATGAAGAGATATAGTTCTTTGTTCTCGAGATGGACGGGGTGTATTCCTAGGCTCATCCCTTAGGATACGTCGGCACGACAAATGATGGGATGCCCGCTGGTTGGGCTCATCCATTAGGATATGTCGGCACAAGACACGGTGCTCTGCCCAGCGGCCGGGGTCCCACTAACACAGTTTGTGCCTCGAAGTTCCGAAGGGAAGACTATCCATCCTTTTGCTCGTCGAGTCGACATTTGTTTCTCAATACAGCCACCACCAACGACCCTATTGCATGTAACGATAGCCACCCCCTACCTCTGCCTGCTTCTGACACTACAAATCAATTCGAGAACATGAAATATGCTCGCTAGGGCCACTGGACGTGACGCCAATCAAGAGGAAGCAGGATGTTTGTTGGATATGTTGTTCATCGTCATAAAAGGTTTTGGTCAATGTCCGTCAAGTAGGATACTGATGAGGTTCTCTCGAACCCATACAGGCAACGAGAAGGAGTGTTGCACATGTATGTCACACATGTTATGGAAGAGCTGTCGAGTGACCGCGGAAAAATGCGAACTCGTGGTTGGTGGCCTGTATCGTTCCGAGTAGTCGCTTTTGGTGACGTCAAAAGAGCACGCCCTTCTTTGAAAATCGAAGAATACTAATTTTTATTCAATGCTGAATACTATAAAAAGCGAGCCGACTAAATAAGGATAGCCTATGTACCATCAAAACTCTCCTCATCGCCAACACCAGTGTTCCATTCCACATTTCGTGTGGTTGCAATACTGTACCGTATACTTTACCGGGTATCACCCATTATCTTAGCCTCTTCCCACGACAATGAGGCAATCCATGAGGGCCATCAGTCTATGGCTCCTGGCAGTAGCATCTGCGAAGGCATCCTTCCTTCGCGACGTTGTGCGAACGAACGAAGCCTTTGATGAGAATCAAATCCGACATGCGTTGTTAGGAAAGGCGGTCCCACTGGAAGAATACAGAATCGATTTGAGATCTCGTGGTCTTGACTTGGAGGGTGACTTTCGGGAACTACAAAACAATGGTGCGGATGATTACTATACGAATGAAGCCTACATGAACAACTTTACTGGATATTCGTTGAAATATGCAGCCTGTCAACCAGTTCAAAGATTTTCAGAGGATGCCATCCTAGCCGGAGAATACTCTCCCTTTGTGACTGATGATATTATCATCCTCCGTCTGTGTCCGTCCAGCACGTGCAATTCTAAACGTATCTTGGGTTGTACATCCAAATACATCGACTACGCTATCAGTATCAGCGACTATATTCGCATCATGCTTCGGTACAAGATGGACAAGGCACAAAAGTTATGCTACTGGTGTACTAGCTGCCTTGAAGAACGTCGAATGGAGGATGCTGCTGCTGGAGATGATGCTGTCGTTGCGGGGGATGATGCCGCTCAAGTCACAGACGATGCAGGTCAGGTGGCCGTGGCAGCAGATGATGGAGTACAGGATGCCGGAGACGATGATGCAGCTGCTGCGGCTGCTGGAGACGATGGAGGAGCTGCTGGAGACGATGGAGGAGCTGCTGGAGACGATGGAGGAGCTGCTGCTGCTGGCGATGACGCAGGTGACGACGTGACAAATGAGGAACAATATTCCTCTTCCTGTCCTAACTTCCAATCGTTGTGCTATCCCAATGGTGTATCGGTCTGCAATGCAAACGGTGACGACGCCACTGACGATAGTAGCTCATCGCACTTGGCTACCGAAGGTTATCTGAACTATCTGGACTGCAACCATATTGATGGATATTATGTCCGCCCTCGCTGCAACGGCTACGATCAATCGATCACGATGGGTGTCTACTATGACAAGTTTTGTTCCCAATACGCAGGAGACAAGGTCAACTTGAACTCTGTCTTGGGAAATCTTGGAATCGAAGCCTATGCTTTCCGTGAGTTCGTCACAATCAACACCTGCATTGATTGTGCAGAGTCGGTACGTATAATCGGATACATTATTGGTTTGATTCTTTCTTGCCGATTGGAGCCTCTCTTCTCACTACTATATGTGTTCGTTTGTTTTGTCATAAATAGGATTCTGGTCCATACTATAGCGCCAACTCCAATATGTGCAATCGTTTGCATTCGACTGCTGCCTCTTGTACCACTTCGAGTATGGTGGATGTATTCAACTACAGTTCCTACGAAGTCGATGGTCAATGCACCTTTCTGGAAATGGTTCGAAAGGGAGCCTACGACGAAGAAGGTCGAGTGTACACGAAACGCACAATCAGTCGTCATGTCACAGACGGACAAAAGTATGGTATCGCATTATCGTTGACACTTTGTGTAGCACTAGCAATCTACTCGTGCTACTTGCATCAACAAATCACCAATCTCTTGGTCCGATCGATCACCCATACAGACTTACTCACATCTCCCTTCCGTCGTCGCAGCAACAAGAGCGTTAGTGGTCGACGATCGGCGTCCGCTTCCGTTGTAGATGACGACGACGATGAGGACTGGCTGCAAGTGAATAAGTTAGCTCGAAAGAAATCTGCTCGACAGAGCCGCAGTCGATCTGGCCGCTAGGAACAACAACAACGAGTCAGATTTCTATTGAAGGAACAGAGAGGAGAGAGAAAGAGACAGATCACAAGGACATGGTTTGTGAGTGACTTTTCGGTGTGTTGATTCCAATTCCCTACTAAAGCAGAGGGAGCAGGGTAGCGCACACTGGTGCTCTTTCTTTATGATGGATGGATAGTTGAAAGGGAGAGAGGGTGATTGTATTTCGGTGCTCTTTCTTTATGATGGATGGATAGTTGAAAGGGAGAGAGGGTGATTGTATTTCGGTGCGCCCCATGCCCCCCCCAGTCAGTCGATCGACTTTTTTGCAACACCGAACAAAACTTGTTTATGTAGAGGGTGTATGTCAGTCTCACTTGTGATTGAATGTGTAGAATAGGATGATCGATGTATATTCGTACAGTAAAGAAAAAATATGTTGCGTCGTATGAAGGAATACATGTGCATTGTTTGCATAGAAACATTTCTAAAACACGGAGTGGTAGTCAACTATCTGTATACATACCTGTCATATCATTGGAGATTGATACTCTTTCATTTCTGAAATTCGCGCCATACTGACAGTGAAACTGCAGGAATCAACCGTATGAAATTTTGAGCTCGATTTCCCACTACTGCCATTTCATCCTTTTCGATGTCGTGAAACACAAAATACATACACTTGTCTATATGACCATGAACACACACATTGTTTTCGAACAGAACCCCGTCGTATTTCCATAGCCTCTCTCTCTCTCTCTCTTCTTCGTTTCATCGCGTTGCATCGTACATATATTTTCCGATCTGTGAAACCATTCTCTGCCCGGTAGGACTGCTGCGGTAACCCGTTGTGTTTGGGACGGAAGAAATGACACTTTCGAGATGGAAGGAGGATCCAAGCTGTTTAGAATCCGATGATGATGAATCGATCATCTATGGTGATCAATGTGTCTCCGACCTCCCCCGACGACGAAATTACGATGAATATGAAGATTCACAACTGACACAATCAAGCCAACCATCTACACACCCATCTCACCTGTCCAGACGAAGAGCCGCTACAATCACTACGCCTTCTACTACTACAACAACACTGACCAAGAATACAACACCTCGAATGATCATGACGCGAGAAGAACGTCGAAAGCGTCGTCGAATATGGAGAGCACGGCAAGACGAGTTGGTCCATCATGCAACAACCCAAAATGATGAATGGACTACCTCCAGCGACGAAGAAGAACATCATCATGATGATGATGATCATGACGATGACGACAATAACGACTACGTATCCTCAGATCATCGACAGACGACTGACGGAGCCTTTGCATCTCTACGGGCGTTGTTGCTACATCAAGATGATTCTGGCCAAGAAACGAAGACAAGACAAAAAACAGCCGCCAGAAGCATTTCACGGACGGAACAAACTCTTCTCCTTGTACCAGATGCGCACCAGGATGAATCCATGAGATCGGTACAAGAAGTATATACCCGACAATCACAAGGGCCTACCGAAGATGGATCAACACAAAGGGAGCGACGTGAAATGATGGACGAGTCATGTCCTGAACTATCACCACCTGACTTTGCAGCAATCCAACAAGACGATGATATTGGAGATGATGAAGTGACGACAGCTGGACAAGTTCAATGTACTCCTAAAACGACGATGTCGACGAATAATGAGCGAAGGAGCTCTATGGGAGAGTACCCGAAACGACTTCGATCCTCCTCCCAACCTCCTTCGCATCGACCAACAAAGCCAATGACGACACGCCGACACTCCTCATTCCATCATCCCGGTACCCAAACAGAACCCTCTCGAAGTTTGACGACACAGCTCGTACAAGACGAGACTAACATCGTGGGACTAAGGTATGTTGCCATACCCACAGTGAAACCACAATCGCTCATGACGTCCACGTCTCTCACGTCGATTTTGAACAAAAACTCACAATTACAGACCAAATCACTGGAGGAGACATCCCGTGAACAAACCACAACCACAAAGTGGGTTTCTTCGCTCTGCCGCCGAGCAATCTCAAGCGGCAAGAATGAAGGCATTACGCGCTGCGACGATGAAATCGTCTGCCGTCCTCTCTCATTCGATGACACAGACGATTGCTTCTGCCACAACGACAACAACAGGTACGAAGGAAAATCGAAAAAATAACTCGTCAATCATACCCCCCAACAAGTCTACAACATCACAACGAATTTCAGGACGACGAATTACCGCGGAAACCCTACGAACAATGAGTTTTCGTCCCCTTACAATGCCCAAGAATCGGAAGGAGTCTGTCTCCAACTGGGACGACGTATCGGTCGTTGATATTGATGATGACTCAGTTCAGGGGGGTACTCTATTAGATGATAATGATCGGCCCACATCCCTTCATCGGCCATCCTTTTCATCGTCAACACCTCCTCGTCGAAAACATCGATCGTCATCAAACAAAAATCATGGTCCCTGGGTCAAGCGATTGGGTACTATCAAATCCAAACAAGCTGCCGATGCCCTCAAACTTCAACATACCGGTATGAATCGACATGGTCTATCCTTTTTCGATTTGAATGATCCAAGGCGAAAGGCCAAAACCTACACGGATGTCTCTATTTTAGAACAGCATGATTGCTACGGCGTCGCCTTACCAACCTGTTGGAGTTGGGATGTCAATAATAACAACAACAACACCAGCTCGTACGGAGATCAAAGCCATGACGGTGCTTTGTTGACAGTCTTGTGTTACATTCACAATCATGGACCCATCAATCGAGGAACGCCAGTTTCCACCAAGATTTCCAAAGTATATGCATGGATATCGTTGACACGTATGACAGCACGGAATATTGGACTTCAAAAGGGTCTTGAACTCCGTCTATATGATGTGATTCTATTGCCAATTCGACAAGGTCACGCCAGTTCCCACCATCCCACCACCAACAATCCTCAATGTCGTTTCATCCTTATCCGCACACAGTTGTGTGAGAGACACCAATGCGAAGATCAAGCTCTTCTCGACGAATGATGTGCCCCTACCCTGAACAACATTAGATAAAATTCACACCAGGAGGGACTTTCTATTTCGTGCCAAATGGAAATTGTTGCGTGAGGTCAATCTTGAGTCTTGGATCTACATCCTGCCTTCCCTCTAACTCTCCAGTTCTCATTTCAGCTGGAGGTCCTAATGCGGCAGAACCAGGACCGAAGGTATCCAAGTCGGATTCGACGAAGAACAGGGATCGTTGTCGATTGCGTAGTACTGGGATTTTGAGATACCGGAGTTCCTTCCGAATCATTTCACAACGTTCAATATTCCGTAACGATCCCAATATCGAACCACTACCGGGTATACTTGCCACTCGAAATTGGACTGTCGTATCATTTGGAGTAAAGTAGAATTCCCCAGTGGATTTCTCTCCTGATTTTCCGTCTGTAAATAGTACCCTCAAATATCGATCAATTTGAGATACGATCTGTACCTGATCACCACGTCGACCACTCACCAATTGGATGGTCGGTAGTAACAACTTCATTTGATTTTCCCAGTCAAGTGAGTTATTCGGTACCTCGGAATAATCCCATGGTTCTGAGAAGATACCAGGAGTATCATCCTGTGAACAGGTACATCCAGCTCCACTTCGACTGAGTGGATCATGAGGACAATCTGCTAACAGACCATCCCATACGCCTAAACATGTCCGATCATCACAATTCGGATCTTTCCCGACTGTTTCGGCCGCTGAGGCAATCTGGGAGGTTCGACTCGAAAAGATCGGTGTAGCAATCCATCCACTCATACCCCAGAATCCTGCCTTCAATGTCGCTCTTCGAATCGTCGATAATTCTTGCAACGACCAACAACATCGTTCTAGTACTAACAATCGTACCCATAGAAGGTGACGAAAAAAGTTCATACTGACCATCGAATGACTTTATCGGGCCCCTGCGAATATGTCGTCATTGTTTGTAAGAGATGTGATGACTGTGAGCTGTGAGTGTGGAATGACGGTGTATCCGGGTGCGATCTCTCGAATGAGTCAGCCTGATCGATCCTCCATCACCCATCACTGTAACAGTGAAGTGGAATGTCTACTATAGGACGGGGTTTGGAACCCCGTTGTGAAATTTCATTGTAAAGGAGCTGAAAAGTGGCAACAGTTGACAAAGGGTGGAGAGGAAAACGGACGACGACAGACGGCTGCTTGATTGTGAATCTTGACTGCGCCGCCAATATTTTGTGGAGATGCACCCATCACAGAAAATTGGATCTTGCCACCGTATTGTTTGAGAGGGACGACACAAGCTTTTCCACTATTTTCATCATTCCATACACTATGAACAAAGTGCTACTACTGCGACTTGGTTTGTGGGTTGGAACTCTCCCTTCCCTTAAGGCCTTTACAGCGAAATCTGTTCGCTTTCCTGAGTATCAGAATGCGTACGCACAGGTCTCAAGAACTGCGAAGACACGTCTTGGAATGTCAGAGATCGCTGATCCTTTGCGGGATATGAGTGAAGAACGCAAGGCAAATTTGTTTCAATTCCTACTACGTGACTTAGAGGTTGAAGGTGTGCCTCTGCTTGGATGTGACGCAGATCAACCGTCAAGCTTCCAGGCTGCGCTTTGGTCTACGATGGCACAGTTGAGTGAAAGTGAAGGAGAGGAAAAGGCATGCATGGTGTTTGAGAATATTCCAGTCGACGCTCTCCGAGTCTTTGTAGATGATTTCATTCTGTTGAAGCTTCAACCACGATTAATGGACCAGCTTCCGGAATTAGCACGTTTCAGTCTTTCTCTGGTTGGAAAGGGTGTCGGTCCAGCGATCGTCGTGGAGTGTTCTGAATGGACGGATGGGAATAAACAAAACTATATGTCTATTCGTAATCCATCCCCTGAACCAAATGAATGGGCATGGCAGGCAGCTATGAAGACATTCGTCTCACGGATGATTGTAGGGAATGAAGTCTGTCCACACATGAAAGACAACGCCATGGGACCGTCCGGTTTGGAGTTCCAGGGCATTACGGCAGGATCCATCGCCTATCGATTAGTTGGATCACCGAACGTTTGTGATATAATGTCTGCCTTTTGGAGCTGTATGTGTGAACTACTTTCCGTCTCGGCAGAAGAATTAGCTGCGACAGTCATGTCTCTTCCACCAGTCCCCGAAGGGATGGATCCTACTTCGGCACACAACCGTTTCTCGGCTGTTTCGGAGCTCATTAGTCGGAATCTGTTCTTGTATCGGGGAGAAGATGTCTTGGAACTTTGGCATATGCACCCATATTATGATCGAGATTTGGTTCATCCTGTTGACAAACCACAGCATGGACACCTACCGCCCACAAGCTGGCTACCGGCAATGCTCCGAGCTGCGTCCTACACCAACGAAGCAGATTCAGCAACCTACGAACAATTGAAACTCCAAAATTATCAACGACGGTCACCATTACCCTCCGTGGTCATCAAACGCGTATCGCAGGTAGAGGCTGCGGCGAGTCCAGACAATGCCATGGTGCAATTGGACGTAGGGAATGGGAGAATGGAATTGGTCAGTGGTATCGGAGCATACTCACGAAATGTCATCCGAATGGCCATGCAGGGCGAAGAAGCGTTATACAGTGCACTGGCCTCGGAAATCTCCATGACTAAGTAATAAATAGATAGAATACATGCTAGATGATGATGATATTGAGTACACTCTTTGTGATTCGTCCAATTTTCAACTATATACCAGGTCGGTGGATGAGTACTTTCCTTGCAACGAAACTACTGGTTTGAAATCAGCCACAGATTTGTTGGTGATAAAGTCACAATCGGGGTAGAGGGTTGAATATGATATCATTTTGGGTGGCTTCCGGGAAGCCATTGTTCCCTGACCATCGACATATCCGTCCCAAAAGGTAGGTACAAAGTCGTCATTCTCATCTGGATCGAAGCCACGATCCATTTCACTGCAGAGTCGACTCCAGTCCATCATATGATCACGATCAAGGGCATAGGGACCGACCCGAAGAGATTTCATGCGTCGATTTAAAGCCAATGTATTTCCCCATAGACGAAGAGCAGAGGGATGCCGTATATGGATACTTTTCACCCAATTCTCTTCCTGGTATTGCCCAGTGTAGAGATCGACCTCAACAAACAATCCTAACGAGCCCGGACGGGTAGTCCGAATGAAAACAATGATCAATTCCGCTACCCTCCCACCATTCGTCACCGAAACCAGGTTGTAAAAGAATTCTGTTGGCATTTCTTTTTCCATTTTCTCACGTTTGGAGAGAACATCTCGCAAGACAAGCTCAACATGAAGATAAGCCTCAGAAAGGACACAAATACCGACCGGTTCTTTCCCTATAGGTAAGATACGCGATCCATCCAACCGGTCAGAGTCAAAACGTTCCCAACTTGCCTCAAATGAAACGATGGGAGACGATGGGAGTACTGCTGCCGTCAATACAGGAGAAGAAATTGGAAAGTCTCCATCTTTCAGGCTACTCAAATTGTATTCAGAAAACCATGTCAATCGGAAGCCATCTTCTTCATCATTTAGGAATAGAGTTGCTGGTACTTTGTAAATGCGAGGCGTGTCATTGGTAGTCCTTTCTCTTTCCTGGTCCGTGGCGATGGGGACGCCATCGACTTGCCAAAGTAGATTCCTATAGCTAAAGTGACTTCCTGCCCACATTTTCACATTCGTACATTGCCAGGTTGTCACTCGAGAGATATCATTATCCTCATTATGTCCTTGACATCCTTTGGGAGTCGAGAAGAGAATTATCGTCCCTATAGGATCTTCATCTCCCCAATTATTTTGGGGTTGGACCATCGCCACGCCGAAACGCCAATCGTTCGACATGAGAATCTTCACCGGAGTACAGGCAGGAGAAATCTCACGTCGAAAACTAAGAGTCGTATCGACTTCGTCCGAATCGTCATCAATCTCATAGAGAAGGGGTATGGTTTGTAGAAGTGGTGCGATATACCCTCGAGAGGACCCCATGGCAGAACGGCTTGGGATGCCTTTTTAATTAACCAGACCAAAGTAGTTTCCGTTTCGTGGAGGACGAGACAAAGAACGATCGGTAAGGACTCTCTTTTTCTGTACACCCGAATAGGCATTCTCCCAAAACAATATAGAAAGAGTGGTAAAAAAGAATACAGGCTTACCAAAAAATCGTATTGCCAACGCTAAGGGAATATCTCGAAGATCTTTCCCTCCAAGAGACAAAACGAATGATCCATTTCGATCCATTGCTAATACAGCCTCGGAATGAGGTGTCCCGAGTTGTGTAAATGGTATAGATCTCCTACAATACATCCTCCATTGTCGTCTTGGACAACCATCCATTGGTTTTTTGACTTGATATTTTAGAGCAGTTTGTTGCCAAGTGGATTGTCGACCTCTCCATTTTCCAAGACTTCTTTCTCGTAAGAGGTTCGCTACCGAAGTAAGACCGTTGTGTCTTCTGTCGGCAACAAAGTCACCATCGCAATCTAGAAACGTCAGTTCACTATCATCCAGATTTGGGATAGAATTGGAGGTCGACTTGACAGTAGAGATAGGACGGTTGTTTTTGTTGTCATTGTTTTCATCGTTGATTTCTTCTTCTTTTGCACGAGGTCGTTTCCGTCTTCGGCGGGGTCCGAGATTCGTATTCAGTGTCACAGTCACTTCTTCCATTCTTAGCTAATCAATAAGCCCTAACCATTTCAAATGTTTAGAAAATGCAAAAGTATCAAGCCTGGAAGATTCTCTCTCTCTCTTTCGTTGCTATCTATACGACTGAACTGGCTACGACATGCCCACCCTTCTCCCAAACTGTGGTAGATTGTTGTCACTGTCATTTGTAGTTCGTATGACTGTGATAGCGTCGAGCGATACGACTTTGGATCCACTGTATCGGAAGATTTGAGTCACTAGTCCATCGTGTCCATGCAACGTTATTTTCCGTTTCTGTCAGTTCGCTGTCGGTTCGACTATCGTGACCATGTTGTGAATCCCGACTGTAAAATTCACTCTAGCACGAAGCTAGGCTGTTGGTGTTGACATCTTCGACTATATTTGTCCTCTCCGACCCCCAAATCGGCATCATAGTAACGTCATCTCAACCGAGTTTCCGACGGAACGGTAAAGACCCTATATTGATGCGCGAGTATTACCTTGCTAGGGTCGTAAGACAGACAATGAGCCTCCTGAACTCATTCACCAACTGTAAGACATCGCCAGTCAATCGCTACCAAGGTTGCAAATCTAGGAATCACCACTAATTCAGTAAAAAAAGGACGCTAATGGTATTATGGTTCGCTGGGGACTGCCAGCATCATCTAGTATACATCCGTGACCTTATACTCCCAGAGTAAAAAGTCACGTCACAGGTTGTATCTTAACACCTGGTGGGGGGCCATGATTCAATAGGCTTATATCATTCAATGTAAAGACTCATCTCTTGTTCAGAGCCATTGGACAGCGTCCAACAAAAACTCACCGAATTCATCTTCATGTTCCCCCGGAAGTAAAGAAGAAATCTTCGGTTCTTCCTGGGAGGGGAAAAGAGAAGAATCGATTCGGGCCAATTTGACAGTTGGTGTCGAGGAAAGGACTGCCTCAGGTGGAAGGACTTGATCGTCAGATTCAGGTAAAAGTGGAAGGGAGGGAGCATCAGGGATCTTCACTGCTGGAATGGTGATCTTAATGGCCAAAGGGTTATGAAAACCTGATCGACTACACGATCTTGGCCTTTTTTTTGGGGAAAACAAAAGAAAAAAGGTTGAACCTTTCCCCCTCGTGGAAACTGGTTCTCTGAAAAGACACTCAGCATTCTCAAATGATTGGGGTTTGTTGTACGATGGGCATAAAAAAGATGCCGTCGTATCATTAGTACAGATTTGGATCAAAGATGATCCAAATGCTGTGATAGGATTATTTGAGAATGCGAGGTCTTCCCGTCTTCATGTTCCAGAGGAGGGGGGAGAGGTTCATGGCGCTACCCACATCAATGAGGAGGGGGAGGGGCGAGGTGCACTCCTTTTTCTTGAGTTTTATTTAGGTAAGTGTATGATTCAGGACGCTGCTTGTCGAGAGATCATCTTATCTGATTGCTCCTGTTCCACTTCAACGAGAATCTGTTTTGTTAGTCCTTCTGTCGGCGTGACACTGACTGCATTAGGAAAAGAGTAAGAGGCAACTGGTGACAGTTGAGTTTCGTACGATGATGAAAAGCCTGTATGACCTGGAGATGCGGGAGGAGACACAAAGGTCGACATTGTGGTCGTGGTCGTCGTCATCTCGAGGAAGAGTTGAGACTGTTCGGGGCTCATATAGTCATCAACCGACTTGCCCGAAAGATCTTCGAGCTGTTTAATCTTATCCATAATGGAATCAAACTTATCCTTCCATTCTTCGACTTCAATTTCCAATTCATCAATCCGATCCCGTTGTCGTTGTCGTGAGGCGGCAGCACTTTCACGATTCCGCTTACGTCGTTGTTCCCTCCGCCAGAGAGCCGCATCCTCCTTCGTCATGGGGACTTCAGGATCGTACTTCATCTGCGGCTTCTTATGATTCATTTCTACCTCAATACTTACTTTCCGACGCTTCGTCGGTACCTGAGATAAGATTGGCATGGGAATCATAGGCTCAATCGCCTTCAACGTCGCCTCTGCAACTCGCTGCGATGCAAGAATCTCTCTTCGGCGCTTCCGCGCTTCAGCAGTAGAATCTGCTAGTTGCAAGGGCATGGGCAAGGGAACAACGGCAGCAGTCATGGCAAAATATACCTTACCAAGGTTGCATCCGCCCCCGAAAAGACAGACACAATTTGAATCCCTTGGGAAATTGTGTGTTGTTGCAACCGATGTCCCAGAAATCCGCACTTCAACTCATTATTCCATTCGGATCGGTTCGGGAGCTGGAAAAGGACCCGTAGATTTCGGTACAATTCTACATACGCGAACTTTCACCTAAAGTACGTCAGTGCGCAACATTCTTGGAATGAGAGATTGAACGGCTCAGAGTGCACCAAATAGGGCGCGGAGAGAATCTTGAACATAAATTACCAAGATTCGTGCTTTTATAGGACTTGTTTGATGCGCGCGAGCGGGAAAGTGAACGGAAGAGAATAGTGAAAGAAGCAGCGACACATCAACGTAAAAGGTGCAATAAATAGATTTCAAAATGATAGGTAGATATCATCTGGTGCTCTTAATTGTACAGAATAGCACATCATTGACGCGCACGAACTGCGTACTTGCTCCAAACCATGAAAACAAGCAAAAACATTATTTACCGACTTCTTGAACTGTAAGATACGCAAGTTGAACTACGTTTCCTTAGCTTGTCCAGTAGGATTTGTACTGGAAAATTAATTATAGAGTTTCAACTGGCGGAACGTACGTTACGTCAGGAACGGAATGAAGTGGTGAAACACAGCTGACTCAGCCAATCGAGGTAGTCGTCGACAAGACGCTCGACCATTCTCGTGGATACGTTGCGTATGAAGCCTTCATTGTGCCACAGACAATTGCCGACCATGACACGGATGATGGGAGGCAAAGAAAAACGGTTCCACAACCAAAAAAAGATTCTGTGAGACGCATGAGTCCGCGCCCGGACTCGGGGGTTTTGCGTTATAAACCTCTCACACCAATGGGTACCATCTAGTATGTGGTACGAATGTGGATTCCCATCGAATGAACGAGTTGAGGAGGCCACAGACTGGCACCAAACTTATTAGCTTGTTGAGAAGAAAGATGGAGCCACTGGGATGGCCTTCAATTCCGTATAATGGGCTCCCGAATACTCCTTCAACTATCACCCTCACAATCAAACCCAACTGAAAATGTCCTAAACAACCAGGCTTGAACCAACGAGAGCACTGAAAGAATCAACATCGGAACCGCGTCGTGTTGCGACGGCTAAACCATCTTTCCATCTCTTACCAGTCCTTGGACGCACGGAATCTATCGGGCCTACAACACCGCCACAACTGCTCCGTAAAAAAGGCATGAAGGTGTTTGGTTCCCTGAAATCTTGCTATCTACCTCTCATGAGCTGTTGCGACGAGGCACTGTGGACTCGGTTCCGGCCTACAATTGTGAATGTCGTCGGAAATAAATGGAAGTTATAGTAACGGCGTATAGAAGGAGAAAGAAGTACAGTAAACAGAACTTTATGATGGGGTCACCGCTGCTGGGATGTGTCCCCTCAACTGGGCATGTCGTCGGACACTGTGACCAGACATTCTTCTTGGCGACGTGATAGTGCCCCCCACCCCCGAGCGTTCCGCGTCATATGCCAGCGGAAAATATGGGCTTCACAAAGTGACGATTCATCGTTTGAGTAGGAGACGTCCTAAAAGGAACACTGTTACACAAAAGACAAGTATACACACCCAGTAACAAGGGGAACCACAGCCTATCTGCACGAAGCGACGCGGTTCTGCGGCTGGTATAACTATTTCGCGATGGTGTCGTTTGCCTTCTTGGCGGGATAGAACGATGCTGTTCGATGGATCAAGCCGGACAAGAATCGTCACACTCACTGAATTTCGATGGGTAATTTGAAGCGCCTCGTTGGATGGCAGATCTTCACAAGGTACCCTATTGATGGCGATGACTTTGTCGCTTTCGTGGAGGACAGAGTTGGCGAATAGACCGTCGGAACTTACGTGGAACAATGTAAGTCGCCTTTCTATCGAACGAAATAGTAGACCCAGTGGTGCTCGCGGTGTCGGCTTGAAGACCATCGCTACAGCATACGATACTTCACCCTTGGGATCTTCTGCACAGATTCGGATCTTACTGGACTGAGACATGAGCAGGTTCATCGCTACGGGTCCCGGCAAGTCGTTTGTTCTGGTGCCATTGATCGAATGGACAACCTGTCCAACCTTCAGGGGCGTTCTGCGTAGCCAGCTTTGGTTCTCAATACTTGAGATAATCAATTCATTCCCTGTTGGGTTGATAAATGATATCCCTGTTTCGACCGTAGCTTTGTGGACAGCAACACTGATGAATCGTGGACGCGGAAGACGCCGTGCGGCGTTGTTAATCCAATCGCCAGATTCCATGACATCCAGTTCATCTGCTGCAATCACATTTTCGTCGTACAAAGTATGGCTCATCTGGCCAGGTACCACTACATCTCCAAGCGAAACCTCCGGAGTATTTTCCCTCTTGACCCGGATTGACATTAGTCCGACGCAACTGCGAATCACGTCATTTGCGGCGGTAGCATCCAAAGACTGAACCTGTATCGAATTGATGCTTCCCACGTAATCACCATCTTGGAGAACCGAAACGCTTTCCACGTAATCACCATCTTGGAGAACCGAAATGTCCCTCAGAAGACCACCACCGCTGACCGTGCGTATGCGAAGTTGACCTTGGTCACAGTGAAACGCGAGTCCCAGTTCCAGCCCTGATACTGGCTTGTGGACGCAAGCCTCAATAATATTCGGGTCACCATTTTTCTTGTCAACTGTCATAGTAATGTAGCCTTCCCGTGTACGTAAATAGTTGGCAACTTGAGCCGGACTCCAGTGCGTTATAGCCTGATGATGATCGAGGGAAGTGAGACGATCACCTACTCGAATGGGGGAGTCGGCCAAAGAACTGAACCAACCCCCCAAGAGTCGATCGAAAGCCAAGTCAAAGCGGCTGATCGAGGGATTCCCTTTGAAAACGAAAACCGATCAAACTAGGTCGTTTTTGTTCCTTCTGACCAGTGTCAGTGTTACGGTCCTGTTCACATCGTTTTGGCTCCTTTATAAACTCACAGTCAACGGCAGTAGCGAATACTGTGGTGGGATCGCTGTGTGTCCTTTCGGGGAATGCTTGTGCAAGTGGAAGAGAATCAAGACTTGAAAACTCATGATTTGTTGCCTCGAGATCTTGTTCGAATCTCATCTCATATAAGGTTTTGCAACGTTCAAGATACTGACACGAGGTTCCGGCTTTTCTTACTCACTCGTCTTCGATGATACTCTATGCAGGGTGTCTTGTTCTTGATCGGAGTTGTCAAACTGCCCGGGTGTGGATTTGGCCATAAACAGTACCGTAGAAGTGTTCGTCGCCGTGCTCCGCGTAGGTGGGTATTCTTGATTCGTCTATATCTGCTGGCGAAAGTAAATGGTCTCCTGATCTGCGCAGGTGTCGTCTTGATCGTTACCTACTGACTTGTTTGTGAGATTCTGAACTGGTGGTGTACAAGCAATGTGGCTTGGTTTTTTTGCGGGTCCGGAAAGATATTTGCATTTTTCCCTCACATGCGTCGCGTGGTTTGCTCGTACATACTGTACATATCATCCGGCACCCACTTTGCGCGTGAATTTATCAGTCGGATTATTCGTGGATCATCGATGAAGCCTTTGTTCTGGAGCCAAGGTGGCATCGTGAGTCTGATATCGGTTGGCAACACTGGTTGCTCTCCTTTTGTGGCACCTTGTTTTCGTCTCATCGTTTTCCTCGTTGGTATCGTCCTCGTTATAGGCTACGAAAGATCGAATCGTATTTTCGAGTCAAGCAGGAGCGGAGCAAGATTATCATTGAATTACTATGTAGCAATTTTACATCAACTCCTTGTGCGTATATTTCTTGGCTGGACTCGAACCGGAGAAATCAGCAACAATATTCACATCACCACTGGATCGAAGCTGCCACTTGGTCGTTAACAGGCCCTCGACGCCTACGGGTCCTCTTGCATGGATACGTCCAGTAGATATTCCGACTTCAGCCCCAAGACCAAATCGGAATCCATCCGCAAATCTTGTTGAACAATTCTTGAAAACACAGGCAGCGTCCACGCTTCGTAGAAACTCTTCGCCGACCGGATTGTTTTCATCACAAACGATGGTCTCTGTATGGCCACTGCCATACTGATGGATCCAATCAATCGCTTGCTGCACGCCATCGACAATCTCTACCATACAAGTCAGATCGCCATACTCACATTTCATCTCGGCGGCTGGAGTATCGCAAAGACCCAGTTTCATAGCACTCGGCCCTCCGAGACACTTCACCCCAGCTGCTCGGAGGGCCGTGAGAGTTTTGAAGGCCGTTCCATTATCCACTGTATCTTTGTGCAAAAGCAAAGTTTCCATTGCGTTGCACGCAGATGGATAATCAGTTTTCGCATCGACGGCAATGGTAGCTGCTGCTCCCGCAGCCGCACTTGAATCTACGTAAACGTGACAAACTCCGTCCGCGTGCCCAAGAACTGGAATTCGAGTGTTGGCCTTAATATAAGATACCAACGCATTGCTACCTCGTGGAATTACCAAATCAATGACGTCGTCTAGCGAAAGCATGTCAGATACCTAAGAGACAGCGAGATCAATATCGTTAGGATGGCGAATTGCACCAAATTTGGGATAAATCTCCCGTTTCTCTTACCTGACCCCGGCTCGTGATGAGAGCGATGATGTCACGTTTGATGGCCCCATTACTCCCACTCTCGATTGCATCTCCGATAACTTTGTGAATTGCGGCATTAGAGTTCGTCGCCTCCTTTCCACCCTTGAGAAGCAATCCGTTTCCACTAGCCAGAGCTAGAGCTGCAATCTGGGGCATCGAATCTGGACGAGACTCGAATATTATCATGAGAACACCAATGGGAACAGTAATTTGAGAGAGCTCAAGTCCAGTTGCCAATTCCCGTTTGCTCTTCACCACACCGAGTGGGTCGGGAAGGCTCGCAATCTGACGAAGACCAGCTGCGAGAGTGGCGATCTTGTCATTCGTTAGCTTGAGTCTGTTCTTCAACACCGACGCAACTCCATCTCTTTCTGCTGCTTCGAGGTCAAGACTGTTCGCGGCCAGTAGCTCATCCGTCTTGTCTACGAGTGCCGAGGCAACGGCTTCGAGGATATCTTTTCTCGCTTGATAGGGCAAAGCTTGAAGCTTCCGCGCTTCCGCTCTAGCAGCCGATGCTTTCTTTCTCGCCTCTTCTGACACATTCCCCTCACGTTCCTGCGAACGACACGGCAAACGTTTGGCATCAGCGACTACATTTGCAGTACTCGCACTCACAGTCAAAAGATCGAGGACTCACCTGAAGAGACTGAATCTCGCCAATCGCCGATTTTTCACTGGGACTTCCTGGAGTGAGAAAAAGAGTCCCTTTCGTCCCACGTCCCTTGTCCTGTCCAAGAATGGATCGGATCGAATTCAGATCTGCCCCCGAGGCAACGACACAAGCCCCGCACTTTGATCCAGGTGCCACAGCGCTGCTTGCAGCATCGATTTTCGATGCCATACCGCCACGTCCTTGTGCACTTTTTGCTCCGATCGCTACTTCGGATAATTCTGTAACGTACAGGTCGAGCTTTTTGGCACCCGGCTCAGAGGGAGGCTTGTCAAAGACACCTTCGACGTCAGTCAACAACAGGAGGACATCCGCACCGAAACTGCGGGCACAGAGTGCCGCAAGTGAATCGTTGTCAGAAAAGACATCATCAGCTGTATATCCTGTATTCGCAGACACGGCATCATTCTCGTTGATGATCGGAACAATACCACGCTCCAACAACCGTTCAATGGCGTATGTCAAATTTTGTAGTCGTTTGCTATCCAGAAAATCGCCTTGTGTCACAAGGATCTGCGAGGCGGCAATATCATATTGATTGAATAAACTGCAATAGAGATTCATCATCTCAAACTGCCCAGCTGCGGCACATGCGGAATCGTAATGTTTCTTCTTCTGTGCACTGCTGTGTGGACGAGCGTCCGTGTTGATCAAATCAACAAAGCTTTGATGGGTCCGTTGAAGGGGGACGGCTTCTCGTTCGTTTTGCATATCGTTAATACTCATCAATCGCATTTTTTCTTCTTTCCTTAACAATCTTTTCCCCATACCGACAGCACCAGAACTAACAAATATAACTTGGACATTCTGTGCACGTAGTTCTGCGATTTGTTCGGTGATGGCACCCAATCGCGTCAACGAAGGGCGGCCATCTTCATTTGCCACCACCGACGTCCCAGCCTTAATACAAACTCGTTTCGCCTCACGAATGGCACTTCGAGCCTTAGATTCAACCATGTCCTTTCTTCTCCTTCTGATCAATCGACGGGGAAGGTCGTTGGGTTCAGAATGTGTCGGAAGCGTCCACGTTTTTTACGTGCATCACGAAAAGATGAGAGGTCATTCGTGGTGCAACGATTGGATGTAGGGTTATGAGCTTGGCAAAGGGCTGAGATTGCCCTCCAACTGGAGCCCGGACCCGTTCGAGTACTGTAAGGCAAACTACCGGAATCGACTACTGCACTAGGGACCATTGCTAATTACGTCAGCAAAATGGTGAATCCGTAATAACCGGATGGCTTCATGCTCCCACGCCTTTGGCTATCGTAACAGACTAGCGAAGACGTTGGCATCTTATTAACCAACTCTGTGCGAGTCCGTGACGTCAAAAAAGAGACAAGATATGCCATACCTGCCGAATCTAGACGTCTTTAGTCTGCTGCCAACGTGGATGAAAGGTCGGGTGTCACCACAATAGACTTATTCACCTTGCCCAAACCAACATAGGTTGCTTTCTCCTGGTCGATGACGACCGCCTCTTGATGAAAAGTACATGACAAGCCTTCACTAACTTGCATATAGATTGGCTCTGTTCCTTCGGGACCTTCCAATTTCAAAACAGTCCTTCCACTCTTGTACACGATGAATTTTCCAATTCTTCCAGGTGCTGTACTTGTTAGGATAGCATCGTGACTTTTCGACGCGAGTGGTTGTGTGACGACATCAGAAAACAACGATGCCGATCGTGTCGTACTACTTTCGTTCCTATCGGGGTCTTCCCCCATAGGATCGTCAGAGCTATGTACAGTATTGGGTTGATCCTCCATCGCTGATTGAAGGGGGGGTAAACGAGTTGGTAATTGAACTAGGAACCATGAATTTTGTTCCCATGCCAAATTATTCCGGTCGGTACTATCCACAAAGGGCGACATGGCCGGTTCTGGAAGTTCTTGATGAATCGTACCGCCAACTCCAGATGGATTGGCATCATTCGCATTAGTTACACTTTCGTATGCGACAGGACGACTCACCGATCCAATACCTAGGGGGAGAGGATGGGATGGAAATGGGAGTTCCAATGGACGGATATTCACCGCCTTTGGTTCCTCGCTATCATCATCATCGACTTCTCGACTCGAATCGGTATCATACATGAATGCATCAAAGGCGAAACTACCCTTCGTCGCTGCATCACTCGCACCCTGCTCACTCATTTCATAGTCTAATGCTGTCATCCCGCCCGCCTTTTTGTTCTCATCCAGGGAAGTATTCCTCTGGACACCAGTCCCAATGGCAGTTTCTAGCTGACCGACGACTTCTTCTGTTCCCTCTGCATCTTTTCCTTTTCCTTTTTCTATCACACTTTTTCCTACAATTGTCCTAGAAGCTGCTGCCGCTGCTGCTACCTGAGCTGATGATGGCCCGCGCTGTTTGGATCTTCCCGATGATGACGAATCGACTGCTCCCGTAAAGAAGACTCGACCAGATGGAATCGGTGCTCTACCTCTCCCCCGTCCCCGTCCATCTCTACCATCACCACCTCTACCACCCATATCTCCCGATCTACCCTTCCTATCCTCTGTAGCACTTTCTGCCCTCGGAATGGCAGACGCAGCTGATGGGGTTGTGCCCTGGTTATCCGTCGAGGAGGTGCCACCCCCATCTGTACCCGATGTTCCGGAAGAGGCGCCCCCCGCCGATGGGGCTTTCTTCGGTGGTGGTTTACGAGGTTTGAACTTTCCTTGTTGTGAAGGTGGCGGTGGCATGATCTCTTTGTTCTTTACTGTTTCTGACGAGATTCCGTGTCCAAAATCAAAATGCCAGTCTATGTACTGGTGTATTTTTGGATGGATAGCGAGCGACTGGAAATGTGCGGAACCTTTTTCATGGTGAACATCCCCTGAATACACTGCCCCGTTCTTGTCGTCCCCCAAAGGGAAACAGGGTTTGACTAGGCTGACTCAACCGAAAGACTCATCAGACCACCGTTCCCTTGACAGCTGCGTACGTCACATGGGATGGCGGTCAACTTTGAAATCTCGAGTTTCCCTCGTTGAAGATGGAACCAAGCATTTCGTGCCAGGTACCGCTTGAAAAGCCGAGTCTATTCAATCCACTTGACTGTGACTTCGAAACGTCGTCGAGTTATCTGTTTCGAGAGACTGTATTCCATAATCATCTTTTGAAATGAAGTTCTTGGGTTTGGTAGCAGCTGCCGTGGCAGTGTTGCCTCCAACAGTATCCACCGACGCCTTTGCACCCAAGGCATTCGCGCCGAAAACTCTGAAGAATCTCCAGTCAACGGCGAGTATAATTGCAGAAGTCCCGACTATCCCTATCCCTGGCATGAAGCCAGGAACTTCTGGACTCCGAAAGAAAGTTGAGGTTTGGCAGGGAATTGACGAAGCCAACAAATACTACGTACAAAACTTTATCCAAAGTCTCTTGGATACCGCTGTAGCCAACAATGATGGAAAGATGCTGGAAACGTGAGTATCCGGTGATGTTTGTTGGCCTTTCATTTTGTATCCGGTGATGTTTGTGTGGCCTTTCATTTTCTCTGCTTCGTCTGATACGATTTCAATTTCATGGCTGAAGTGTCATTGTAGCGGGTGATGGAAGATACTTTAATTCAGAGGCGATTCAAATCATTTGTCGGGTATTGGCGGGGAATGGCGTTTCGAACATTTGGGTACCAAAGGGTGGGATAATGTCAACACCTGCTGTATCTGCGGCTATTCGTGATCGAGAGGGTGGTAAGGCACAGGGTGGAATCATCTTGACGGCAAGTCACAATCCTGGTGGTCCAGGTGAAGATTTTGGTATCAAATACAACGAGGGGTATGGTCAACCGGCAGGTGAAGAATTTACGGATGCGGTACGTCGTCCATTGTTCTTTCTTCTATGTGTGGTCTGTTTGGAAAGTCCTCGGAATATTCATGTATTCTTCTTTTCCCCATCTACAGCTGTATGAGAGAAGTCTAGGCCTCACATCTTTCAAATCGGTAGAGGGTTCCAATGTATTCGATCTAGACGCAGAGGTCGGGTCGACCTTCGCTTTGACGTCTACCGCGAATGTTATCATTATTGATCCCTTTGAGGAATATGTCAATGGCCTTAAACGTTGCTTTGATTTTGAAGCTATCAAGGTCTTTGCAAAACGACCGGGCTTCTCGATTCTTTTTGATGGTATGCATGGTGCGGGTGGCCCTTTTGCACAACGAGTCTTAATGGAAGAACTTGGATTTCCAGAGGTATGTCACCAGAAGAACATAGATATTTGCCTTGTTCTGGAGTGTGCATGCGTTCACCGAAAAAATACTGGTCCACATCCGCAGACTGACCTCTTGCTGCTTTTCGTTCCTTGTAATACAAGTCCTCCTTGATGCGATGTGATCCCCGACCAGACTTTGGTTTATGCCATCCTGACCCCAACTTGACCTATGCTGCTGAGTTGGTCAAGAAAATGGGATTAAATGCCGATGGAAGTGCCGATGCCTCAGCCAAGTCTTCCCCGACACTGGGTGCTGCGAATGATGGTGATGGTGATCGTAACTTGATCGCAGGAGCTGGATGCTTCGTGACTCCATCGGATAGTCTTGCAATGATTTGTGATAATTGGGCTGCCATCCCTCATTTTGCTCGTGCTGGGGGACCGAAAGGTGTCGCAAGATCCATGCCATCTTCGGCAGCATTGGATGTTGTTGCGAAGGCTCTCGATATCCCTTGTTTCGTGACTCCGACTGGATGGAAGTTTTTCGGGAATCTTATGGGATCCAAAGAACAGTTTGATCAGAGAGATTACACTCCATTTCTATGTGGAGAGGAATCCTTTGGTACTGGAAGCGACCACGTACGCGAAAAGGATGGTCTTTGGGCAATGCTTGCCTGGGTTTCGATCCTAATGAAGGCCAACCAAGATACACCGGAAGATCAACCAATCGTTGAAGTGAAGGACATCGTTTCAAAACATTGGGCTAAATACGGAAGACACTTTTACTGCCGGTACGATTATGAAGGTACGTATCCTGAGAATTAGGAGCTGCTCAGTCGCTTTCACGTAGATATTCTAATCATGCGACCCGCAGCCGTTGATAGCGACGCCGCCAACACAATGATGGACTTGATCCGTAACAAGTACGTCACTGGAGACCTCTCTGCCGTCGCAGAAGACGAGAGTGGGATTAAACTTGTAGCCGCTGAAGAATTTGCGTAAGTGATATGATGATGATGGACCACATGAAATGTGATAGCTTTTGCTTACTGAATCTTTATGTAGGTACACCGACCCGGTCGATGGTTCCACGACAAGCAAACAAGGACTGATCCTTGGATTTGAAACTATGAACGGGGATACCGCTCGTGTTGTCTTCCGTCTCAGTGGGACAGGATCTGCGGGGGCGACAATCCGAATGTATCTTGAGAAGTATGAAAAGGATTCATCACGACATGGGGAATCTGCTCCCGTAATGCTGAAAAGTCTTGCCGACCGAGCTATCGGTTTAGTAGACCTAGTGGCATTGACGGGCCGAGAGTCACCTACGGTTATCACATAATGGGACTGAAAACAAAATAAATCCATCGTTAGAGAGCCGATCGAGGAACTATGTAAAGTCTGTATTTTATGTTCAAAAGCTATGATGCGGTGATATCAAAACCTAGGGTTCCCGTTTGAATCTCAAATTCATAGTCCGGAAGCCATGTCGGTTGCAAAAGATTCTTCATTAGAAGATAGTGGTTACGACCTCGAGTCGCACCATCGTGTAGGTTTAAGGAACGAGTAAATTCCTCGTACATTGGTTCTGCGTGCGGGACCAAGGAATATCCTGCCCGCTGATAGAGCGACAAGGCTGCATAATTCGTCGTGTCGACATGTAGAAATAAAGTTTCCACCCCCCGGATCTTCGCAAGCTCGTCGATAGACTGAAAAAGTTAAAATCGAATGAAGGGTATCCGTAAGATGGACCACTAACATATTTTTCTCCCAAGAAAATTCCAACTCCCATTCTTTCGCACTTACCTCCATTAGCTTGTGGCCGATTCCTTTCCGTCGAGCCGTGGGACTGACCGCTACTTCTGTAATGTACAAGATAGAATCCATCCGTCTTCGTCGACCAAGAACAGTCCCTTCAAATTCATGAAAGCTACATTCGACAGTCCCCAGGATGATATCAGGACGTGGTAACATGATGGACCCATATCGTGGTACGGTCGCGACGATACACATCGCACCACGATTCCGACGTGTGGATAATACTTGACAACTTTTGGCACAGAATGCTCTCCGCATATCGGGAGAGAAATCAGAAAATACAGATAGTCTCAAGTTGGCCACATCAAGATCATCTGCCATTAACGCCATACGGACCGACACTCGTTCAGAAGCCTTCCATATCTTGTTGGATGGTTCTGCACTCACAAGGATTGTTCCGGGAGGTGGAATTTGTTGTTGCTGTTGCTGCTGTTGTTGTTGCGGATTGACGTAATCCACAGGTGCTCGTCTTGTTTCTGGTTCTCCAAACAGACCCATCGAAGACTGCATCATGCTTTCAACAGTAGCCTGAATATCAGATAACGCTATCGACATCGATGGGACGCCGTCACCTGACTTCTCCTTGTCTGGTTTACTGGTATTGGAACTTGCTGCTTTTGAAATTGCATCGGTCAGTCGACTAAATGAACCGTTCGAATATGAAGAAGTCCGTGTCCTTCTGGACCCCACGCTAGTGTTCTTGGCTGCCATCCGTTCGGTGCGGGCTGATGGATCCCTTCGAGCCAACAGTGTCGCAGCCTTGGCTACCTTCACGAGGCGTTCACTTCTCCGTTCGTCATCTTCATAGGTCTGCATACTGCTTTCTCCTATGCATGCCTCTATTGGTTGTTGTGCTCCTTCAGTCGTTGTAGCTTGTGCATGCATTCCGAGAGATTCCAGAACGTCGTCATGGTCTACACATGCAACTGCATCTGTTGCGATGGTAGTGTACATCTCTCCCGTTCGTTCCGTTGGCTCTATTACAAACAATCTAAATGTCCTCTGTCGAGGACGACCCGTAGATCGCTCAACTGGATTAAAGCCCAATACTTGCGTTGTGAAGCAGGCCATGACGCAGAAAAGAACAAAAGAAAATCTACATTCCAAGCCAGAACGGCGTCCTGAACTTCGTGGAATCCTTGAAACATGTTCTATCCGATTCTGAAAGCATGACAATGTCTCATCATTTCCCCGACGAGATTCCGAACCAAAAAATGACGCCTCAATTGCTCGCCTTCGTTTCATCTTCTTCGATTGAGGTCGAACTCTAACTCTAACCGGCACTCACAGTCTTGACGTACTCTCGGCGCGCTTCACTTGTTATACTCTCTTGGAATTCAATGTAGGGGCACACACGTATTTTCTCGTGCGCAGTGACCTTCCATGCAATCAATGTCGCCAGCCTTGCAAAATCTTCGACCCAAGACGGCAGGCAAACGACAGAGATGTGAGCAGCCAGTTGGTAAGAATCTCTGAAAAAGAACATGGCTCTCTGCGGTGGCGCTTCATCCCACTTGGCTTTCCGTTCGTCGTGGGTCGAAGGTGATACAGGATGAGGAATTTGCCTAACGCTGGACTTACGTCATACCATGACGGCGAAAACCATAAATATATCGATGTGATTGGTGGATTAAACTATGAGACGAACATGTCACCTACATAAGGGAGACAAGTGACCAAATCACGTATATATCCATTAGACATACCTATGAATATACGATGCAAGAGACAACTGCCTTCATTCACGAAAAGCGGCGCAATCGACCGACTTGCTGTCATTCTCGATGGCCTCTCTAGTAGGTTGAACAACATCATCAAATACACCTTCATACACCCAAGTCTAGTAGCGTCAAGATGGGCCTATCATTGTGGAATTTATTCAAGGTGAGCGCCGGGATGTCTTTGTTGAGAGAAGAATGGACAAGTGAATGGACCTCTCACTCGTATATTTTGTGTGCTTGTTCTAGGTGGGACTGCTGGGCGTGAATTCCGTTCTGATCCTGAATAAGCAACGATTTTTATCGAAACATGGGTTGGATGATTTAGTTGCAACCGCCGGTGACCCAGTCAAGTCGCAGATTGTTGGATTGCTACATGCAGTGACATATCTCAAAATGCCTGTGATAGTATGTAATATCTTCACAATTATCTTTGAAATCATCGTCGGTTGATGGATGATTGGACTTTGCGATATAAAGAATCGGATGCTCCGATAGGCAACATAAAGGAGGAAAAACTGCAGCAAACAACGACAATTTGTGTTTTTTCCGAAGAACATGTTGGGCGGTCAATGAGACAGTTGATAGCGATCGAATTGACGAAACGTCAATCCATCCCTATCGCTAGATCGACAGTGTCCTCTTCTTCTTGGATCACGGTCAAGTAATGGAAAGCAAATAAAGCCACTCGTTTGGCCCACCATATAGAAAGATTGTTAGTCCTGATATATAAACGGAATGGATGTAAAGAATAGCGAATGCATGGGAGATATCCATATCTCCTTCGTCCATGATTTCTCTCGAGTAGACCCAAACGAACATCTACTGAAGGATTTGGAAAGTGTTCATCGATTAGAAACAATTATCTTTTGCATGCAACGGTTCCGGTGGTGTGGGTAAATTCGAAGTTTGCGGCATGGTCAACTTTGACGTAGAGAGGATCGCAAGGTAAATTCCGTCAAACGTCAATTGCGTACTCAGTCAAGCCTACAATCCTTCAACAATTTCGTCTGCGCAAAAAAGCCATCGATGAGAGATATGGGGACTCAAAAGGACGACTCGTAGTCTTGGTGAATCTCGTTTCGAATACACACTACTTTTCGTCACCATCTTGCAAGCCACTGAGGAACTCGACCCCGATCTGGGCGGGGCCCATGAACGAGATGCGGCCACTTCTCGCGTAAAAACCAAGACGGGAAGCTATGTTCACCTCGACTGGGTAAGTTATTCTACGTCATTAATAGTGAAATAACTTCCAGTAGCAAATACGGGACTGTACCTCGTAACCCTCCATCACATCGCTACGTGTACTATGCGAAGGCTGTAGTATGATACATTTCATGTCACGTGGTACTACCGATTCGAGACGAAAAATGGGCGAGTCGGTACTGGTCGTCCGTCCTCACTACGGAAAGGAACCCCCCCTCCCCCTTCCCGTCGCTGACATGTCAATGAAGCATGAAAGTGATCGTTGATGTTGACCAGGTTGATTCACACCAAACTGGTGGAATCAAACCTAGCGCAGCCCAGACAAGTAGGAAGATCACAATACATTTGATATTCTCCCACACGACGACGGTAGGTACTCCTTTTTTCTCCTTCGTATGAATATCGATGTGTTTGTAGTTCTGTCGGAAGTTCTGACTATTCAGGCTGAACAATCTCAGCTTGAACGAGCGACGAAGAGGTGTTACTACTGGTAGAAGCGTTGAAGTTGATCGTGGTACCGTAGTGATAGTAGTTGGAAGAGGGAATGAAGACTGATTTCGGTAAGATCAAGAACACGGCGGTGTCTCCATCCCAGCAATTCTTTCCGATCGCCTCAGCCTCATGAGTCTTCCCTCTAACGTGGCTCCTGTCCCTCACGATCCATTGTGTCTCAAAAGAACTCATCGACATCCTAGTTTGGTTCACGCTGACGCTGGCGAGATCGATGGGAAGTTACCACCAGCTGTACTGGTACTGGACGTATGCCATCTCCATCGATCAATCGATCGATCGAACACGTATCTCGGCCACTTACGAGGACGATATGTTCCCCGTGGCGTTCCGAAGTTACTAGAGGCGAAAATGACAGGCTTCATAGTAGTGGTGGTAGTTGTTGTCGTAGATGACGGTGAACCATCTCGAGTTCACCTCCTCAGTTGTGCTGCTAGATACGTCGATTGTCATCCTCGGATACTTTGGGATTCACGATTCACTGTCACTGTCATGGCAGATAATGAGGTATGCATACGTATGAGTTGCGTGATGGGGTATGATACGACGTAGCGTGACGAACGAGCGAATTAGTCGAGTGGTTCAACACCTATGATAAATCGAATATACCGATAAATATATCTACTCAACATAGGTATTTATGTGAATAGGGATTCACAGTCAGGATCTTTTTCGTCGCCGCCTTCTCCATCTGGACACCTTCTCCCTTGCGGTGGTGGTTCCCAATCAAAACGCTATGTGCCGTGTATACGGACGAATTATGTGATGGATGGGCTGGTTGAACACGTACGCCACCCTTCTTTTACAAGGTTCCGACGCTCGGCACATACAGTTATCGCAGTTTGTTGTTCCAGTTGACCTTCATTACAATACCGTATAGAGGAAACATATCCATTCCGATGCGACTTACGATTGCTGTAGTCCTTCTGCTAGGGAGTCAGGTTGCTGATTCGCTCCTTACGACCTGTCCCAATACCCTTCGCTGTCATTTCCGTACTACCGATTCTTCGGTGAGAATCGCAACTCAAGATGAATCAGCTAGTTCTATTCAAGATGAATCAGCTAGCAGTCGTGTTCCTCGCCGTGATTTGTCTGTGGACGTCGATTTTCAAGCATATTCGAAAGGTTATAAAACGGTCTTTTCAGAACTACCTTTCGCAGAATGTAAACCTTCGTTCGGTACGGTTCCAGAAGATCTAAAGGGGACGTATTTCCGTGCAGGACCAGCCATGTTTAGTGCAGGATCGATTGCACCACCAAAGACATCGATTATTCAACCAAGAGATGGACCACCTATCCCCGATGGACAAAATCCGACAAGGATGGTCCAACATCCCTTTGATGGTGATGGGGGGATCCTTGGAATGACTTTTGCTGAGGATGGATCCGTCACGGCACGGTACCGTTACGTCCGGACGATTGCCTTTACGAATGAACGTCGTAAGGGACAACGTCTATACCGTGGAATGGATTCGACGAGAGAATTAGGACCGACCATCGGTGAAGGTATGGGGAACGATTTACATACACCGCTCTTCCGACATAACTTACAACCTGGTCTCAATAAGAATCGGAAGAATACGTCGAATACGAGATCTATCTATTGGGGAAAACGACTCCTCAGTATGTGGGAAGGTGGACAGCCCTACAAAATGGATGGATTGGCACTGTCGACTGAGGGACGATCACAACTCGGCGGTGTCCTAAAGGAACCTGATCCGTTCGGGAGCAAAATGGTCATCGACCCAATCAAGAACCATGCTATCATGTACGGTGTAGAACAAGATGGGAAACGATCTGAAGTCACCATTTACGAATTTAATGACAAATTTCGGTTACTTGCCGGAGGCGATGCGGGAAAAGTGAGACAAGCACTACCAGGCCTAGCATTCCTCTCCGATATGGGCGCAACGGCCAACTATGCCATCTTTGTTCAGCCACCAGTTTCAGCCGGGATGCAGTTCCTGATTGTTAAGGAACCAGGAAAGATTGCCAAGGTTGAAAAATCGGCCGCCTCCTTACATCTAGTCCCCCGTGTCGGTAGTAAGAAGCAACCAGTATCTTTGTCGATTCCGTTCGATGGGATTGTGGACGGTGAGGTTCAGATCATCAATGCATACGAAGATGGCAATAAGGTAATCCTCGACGTCATCCGGTCCGATGGGAGTCACAAGACCCAGTCTGCACCCCCCCGATGGCCATGGGCGTCATCCTATAGCGAGTACAAGAATAATGCCGCCAAGAGATCATTGTGGCGATACACGGCCGACATTAAATCTGGAGTCGTGTCGAAAGAACTCTTGACAGATATTCAATGTTTCTTTGGAAATGTTAGCCCCTCAAGGAGTACACAACAACATGACAGTATTTATATGGCGATCGGTGGGATGGGAAACGAGATTTCCCCACCACAGGGCATTGCAAGATTCGATGTTAGTTCCAAAACGATGGACGCGTGGATGCCGCAGGGGTATGAATTCTGTGGGGAGCCCATGTTCGCTCCAAAGGAGGGATCTTCATCGTCAGAGGATG